>Ga0115002_10006087_pt1 | contig 13996 bp, 11 predicted proteins | sample ArcticOcean_MG_C_8_FD_89576 | JGI IMG/M metagenome (GOLD analysis project Ga0115002, IMG submission 89576) | Marine microbial communities from western Arctic Ocean - ArcticOcean_MG_CB11_86 | ecosystem: Environmental > Aquatic > Marine > Oceanic | place: Arctic Ocean: Canada Basin | collected... | reverse complement strand
GGAAACCTATTGGCATAAAATAGAACACCTTCAATCGCAAAAAGAACATTTTAATAGACAATTTTGATATAAATATCTCGGCTTATGAAACGTAAAAAGATGGTTTTCTGGTGTATTCTATTGAGTTTGAATGTTATCATTCCTCTTATCTTACTAGAGGTCGGACTCCGATACGTATACTGGAAACCAGTCTATACCCCGGAGACTCTTCGTCAGGTTTACATGCAATATGAACCATCCATTTTCTCACAGCATACCATTGCCCCGTGGGAACAAACGCCCCAAGGGTGGGGTGTTTCCTATCATATTAATTCCTTGGGTTACCGTGGGCGAGAATTTGAACCGTCCAAGCCAGAAGGTATCAAGCGCATATTTTTCTTAGGTGGATCTTCAGTCTTTGATCTACAGGCAGGGCAAGATAAAGACTGGCCCAGTCAGGTTGGAAATAAATTACGGGAAGCAGGTTTCACAAATATTGAATGTATTAATGCCGGTACGCCTGGCCATACTACATTCGACGCCGTAGGACGACTCTATTCGGAAATTCATACTTTTCAACCGGATTATCTCGTATTGTATTGCACATGGAACGATCTCAAATATTTTACGAGTAAATCCACTTTGCTGCGTTCTTATAGCCCCACGAAAACGGACTATCGGTTTCATTATTATAATGAGATAGACCGATTACTGTGTGAGGTATCCCAATTATATGTTAAAGTGAGAAACAGACTTATCCTTATGGATGTGGATATCGGTCTTGAGGGTGCAGTTGTAAGTACCGAGCCCAAATCACGATATGAAAATTCCAAGATAGAGCAATATCGGCTTAATATAGAATTATTTATCGATTGCGCTCGTAATATCGGGGCAGTTCCAATATTAGCAACGGAAGTGCGTTTGCTGACGCGCAAAATGACGGCGTCGGACAAAAGTAAAATTGGCTATAATTGGATGGATCTGACCCATGAGGCCCTTCTTGATGCTTACGAGGCATGTGATCGGGTAATCTTTGATATCGCAGAACGTAAAGAGGTTCGGCTTTTTGATGCTGCATCTCTTTTCAGCGGTCGGTCTGATTTATTGCTGGACCATATTCATCTCTCACCACAGGGTTCGGATACTCTGTCAACGTATATAGCAGAAAATTTGACAAATGTATTAGAGGATACAGTAGAGTAAACTACGAAAGGTAAGGGGGACAAATTCCCATGGGTAAATTATCAATATTCAGCGAATTATGGGCCTTTATGCGTGTCCGTAAGAAATGGTGGCTGGCACCGATTATGGTTATGCTGGTGCTGCTCAGCACGCTGATTGTTCTGACGCAAGGCTCTGCCATCGCACCGTTTATTTATACGTTGTTCTAAAACAGAAGTTGTAAAGCGTCATGGGGTACCAAAGTCCTGTTTAGCGTTATACACACTTTTGATTTAAGTCAAGGGAGCAGATTATGTGGGCTAAGATCAAAACCGGTCTCGGGATTACCATTGCGGTCCTGATGTTGTCCTCTGTGACAGTATTTCACCCGAAATGGATCACCGACAATATTTTAATGAAGTTGATCTCTCTGCCTGAACCGGTTGAAATAGCGACGATTGCCGGCAATGATCAATCATTGACCGAAGCATTGGAAGGGGTCAGTGGTGATGCTATCCGTGAAACGGTACAAAAACTCTCCTCCTACGACTCCCGGGTGGTTGGTTATGCCGGTGCCGACTCCGCGTATGAATATCTCAAACAGCAGTTTGAGGGGCTGGGTCTTCAGGATATCCGGACGGATGTATTTTCGGTTACGGTCCCCATCGATAAAGGCGCTAGCCTGACGATATCGGATACGGGATCTTCTATCCGATTGCATTCCCTCTGGCCCAACCATGTCCGTACGTCCTCCACGCCCCATGATGGTTTAACCGGCCCTGTCTTCTATGGAAAAAAAGGTGAGTTCCGGGATTTCAACGGGTATGATATTAAGGGCAGTATCGTGTTAATGGATTTCGACTCCGGGGATAATTTTATTAATGCCCGTATGCTCGGAGCCAGTGCCATTATATTTTTCGATAGTGGCCGCGTCAATCGTAGCGAGGCAGAACTTAAATTTCTGGGATTGCCCCTGAACGTCCCGCGTTACTGGGTTGACAAGCAGGATGCCGATCAACTGATTTCCCTGACGGAGTCCGGTAACGTAACCGGCACCGTCAAAGCCCGTATGGAATGGGAAACAGTAGAAGGGAAAAATATATACGGCTGGATCCCCGGGCTGGATGAAGAGATGCCCAATGCCCGGGATGAGACCCGGACCAAGTGGAAAGATTACACGGTGGTCATCGAATCTTTTCACGATGCGATGTCAGTGGTCCCCGGACTGGCACCCGGTGCCGAAAGTGCTACAGGTGTTGCAGCCCTGCTGGAAGTGGCTAAGGCCGTCAAATCATATAAGCCCAAATATTCGGTCGTCATCCTGGCCACCTCCGGACATTTTATGGGGTTGGAAGGGATCAACAACTGGCTGTACCGCCATGGGCGCGCCAGCACCCATTTCATGCCGAAGATACCGGCGGAAGATAAAATAGATTTCGATGTCTTTTTCGGCATTGACCTGTCCAGTCATGACCAGCGTGTGGGCAGTTTCGCCTTCGGTACCTTCAACAACCCAGCCTGGGCGACCAACCATTATATCAAAAACATCTTCGCCCCTTATTCCAGAAAGTTCAGCGGTTACATCCAGGAAGCCTTCGGCGTCGGTGCAGATTCATCCCGTTATATTAATGCGATTGTCCCCCCTCAGAGGACCTGGAAAGATTTTATGCCGGTTGGCCTGGGGCTGGATAACGAAGCAGTGACTTTTTTCGGTAAGAAAGGCATGTCCTTCGTAACGCCTAACGGATTACGAGAGTTGGTAGATACACCTATCGACCATTTTGACGGCATCAATCTTGACAATATTACAGAACAGACCCGCTCTCTTGCAGTGATGCTTGCCCGGGCCAGTTCCGACGGTGAGTTGTTCGAAGAGACCAAACTGAAGATCCAGGATACCGCACATGATATGACCGGTACCGTATACGAGTTTGATCGGGACGTGAACTTTTTTGTCCCTAAAAAACCGATTCCAGGGGCCCTAGTTACGTATTATAAAAACCTGACGGACACAGGCGTCCGCGGCATTATGATGACCAAAGCGGACTCTTTAGGCCGTTTTTCATTTACGCCTCTGAGAAATCAGACCGGCCCTATAAAACTCCGCACGTATGCCCTTGATGATGAAGGTGAAATTACTTACGCGCCAGATATGGGCCAGGAGGGCGATAAAACGTTTCCCCTTGACGCCGCCAGCGGCAGTGCAGAAAATTCAACCATGCAGATTGTCTTTCAGGCTCGTGCCATGGATATCTATGAGATCATTGACTCCCGGTATCTTACGGCGTTGGACAAGATGACCATTCTGGGTCAGAATGATGCTGAACCGCAGTGGTACGGTCACAGTTATATCGAAACCCAGAGTACCAGAGAAGGCCGTACCGTGCCAGCTGCCGTCGTCTTCGCCAAGTCGGGGCAGCGTGTCAAATTACTGATGAGCACCGGCCTCTTAGGTGTAAAATATCTGCTCACCAATGCACCGGATGAATACTTGAAAAATCCGGTCGCCCCGGAAGATGTTACCCTGGAGCTTCTTGAGAAGGCGCAGGGCCAAGGATACCTCATTGATGATGGGTTGATCATTAACCCATCTTATCAGGGCACCCGGGATATGTGGGTGGTTGATGATGCTCGCTTGAAGCAGTTGTCACGATTCGGCGTAGAAAATCAGCGAATTACCCAATTGCATGAAGAGGCCCGTGTCAACCTGCTGGAGGCAGAGCAACATCTGGAGAATAAAGAATACGATGCGTTTATCTCAAAATCCCGGGCAGCCTGGGGTTTGGAGGCGCGAGGGTACCCAGATGTCAAAGGTACCGCAGACGATACAGTAAAAGGCGTTATATTCTATTTTATTCTGCTTATTCCATTCTCCTTCTTCATGGAACGTCTGGTTTTCGGTTTTGCGTCAATCAACAAACGGATCGGCGGTTTTGCTGCATTCTTTGTCGCGGTTTTTCTGATTTTACAGCAGTACACCCTGCATTCAAGCTAAGCACATCGCCCTATGTGATCTTTCTGGCTTTTGTTATTTTCGCTCTTGGTACGGCGGTCCTCATTATTGTACTGTCAAAATTCAACCAGGAAGTACAGAAAATGAAGAGCGCTCAGACGGGGATGCATGAGGCGGATATAGGCCGTTTGAGTGCTACGGCGGTAGCTCTTTCTCTGGGGGTTTCGAATCTAAGAAAACGTCCACTCAGAACGGCACTCACCGCCGCAACCATCACACTGTTAACCTTTACCGTCCTGTCGTTTACGTCGATTACGACCTCCTTAAAGTACTACAAACTTGAACGGGATAATTCGGCAACCTATGAAGGCACGTTGGTGCGGGACCGAAATTGGAAGGGCCTCCAACCATCTGTGCTGGATTATTTGAATAGTACCTTTCAGGATAATGCCACGCTCATTCCTCGGGCCTGGTACATGTCCCAGGTAAAAGGTGAAAAAGGGTTCTTTGCGTTCTCCTCTCCACATGTAGAAAAGGAGAGTTATGTAAACAGCATTCTCGGTTTAAGTCCGGACGAACCTAAAGCGACAAAACTCGATACCTATCTATTGGGCGGTCGTTGGTTTGAACCCGGAGAGGAAAAAGTCGCGATTCTGCCGGATGATGTGGCCCGTGTCGTTGGCATTAGTCCGGAGGATGCCGGGTCTACCTATATTACGATGTTCGGTATGGAACTTCAGGTTGTCGGCATTATTGACTCGAAACGGTTCAATCAGCTCAAGGACCTTGACGATGAAAAGCTCACCCCTGTTGATCTGGTTCAGGAGAAAGGCAAGATTGCTCAGCGAATAGGTGAAGATCCTCGTCTCCAGGCGGAATCTCCACCTGAAGCCTTCATTCATCTGGAATCGAATAATGTGCTGATTTTGCCCTATGAAACCGTGATGTATCTTGATGGCAATTTACAATCGGTCGCCATTACGGATTTCAGAGATGAAGATGGGCAGCCGGATTTGAACTTCGATGGCGAAATAGAGTCTTTTTTATCACGTGTAGCAATGACTATGTTTGTGGGTAAAGAGGGCGTGGTCAATGTGTATAGTTCCATCGGCTCAACCTCTATTGGCGGGGCTGGGAATTTCCTTATTCCTCTCCTGGTTGCCGCCATGATTGTGTTGAATACGATGATGGGGGCGGTATATGAGCGCTTTCGTGAAATAAGTGTCTACAGTTCGGTGGGACTTGCGCCTTCTCACATCGCCTCCTTGTTTCTGGCTGAATCTTCCGTGTTCGCTACCGTCGGTGCCGTGTTAGGGTATCTGGTCGGCCAGTCACTTACGTTGGTACTGTCCAACTTCGATATCCTGACGGGACTATCTTTAAACTACTCATCTCTTTCTGCCATCTGGTCGGCAGTTGTGGTTATGGCCACCGTATTTCTCTCAACCGCCTATCCTGCCAAAAAGGCTGCGGACATGGCGGTGCCTGACGTGGGCCGCGAGTGGAATTTTCCGGAACCAGAAGGAGACAACTGGAGCTTTGATTTCCCCTTTACCATTGGTAGCGTCGAAGTCCTGGGTATGTACACCTACCTGGCTCGGGTGTTTGAATCATACGAAGAAGGTTCGCTAGGTGCGTTTGTTACCGAGGATGTTCAGCTTTCGTGCCTTCAAGACGAACGGGGAAATCCGCTCTATCAAATTACGATGATGACCTGGTTGGCCCCTTACGATCTGGGCATCAGCCAGAAAGTCTCCCTCAGTGCGGCGCTGGCCGAAGATGAACACGCGCTCTATACCGTCTGGTTAGAAATTCATCGTGAAAGCGGTGATGTCGCCTCCTGGCAACGTATCAACCGACGCTTTCTGAGCGTACTGAGAAAACGTTTTCTGGTCTGGCGGACCTTGTCTCAAGAACTCAAAGATCAGTACGCCGAAACCGGTCGGGAGTTGAGCAAAAAGCGGGAAGAAGCTGAGGTGGTGTAAAACAATCCAAACACGAAGGGCACGGAAATTTAAATAATAACAATCTGCCGTGCCTTCCGTACGTTACTTGCCGTTCTCCGCGTGAGCGGAGGCTCTGTACCGTCCGTGGTTAACCTGAAGGCCAACTATGAAATTTGCTATCTGCAACGAGCTATTTGGAAAACAGTCTCTGGAAGAGGTCTTTGAGACCGCAGCCCGCGTGGGCTATAACGGCGTGGAGATCGCGCCATTTACACTCGCCGGTTCCGTGACAGAGATTGATACGGCGCGTCGAAACCACATTCGACAATTGGCAGAGGATTATCAGCTCGATATTACAGGCATTCATTGGCTCTTTATCAGTCCTGAAGGCTTGTATCTGAATCATCCAGACGATGAGATCAGAGCCTTTACCCGTCAATACCTTTGTGATTTGATCCAATTCTGTGGTGATATTGGTGGAAAAGTCATGGTGGTCGGTTCCCCCAAACAACGGGACGTGCTGGAGGATCAGACTTATGAAGCCACCTGGGATCGTACGAAATCGGTCATTGAATCCTGCTTACCCGTCGCGGAAGCGCATGGCGTGACCATCTGTATAGAACCATTGGACCACGAACAGACTAATTTTATTAATACCCCTGTCGAGGCCGCGCAGATGGTCCGTGAAATCAGTCATCCAAATTTTCGGATGATCGTCGATGTTCGAGCGACCCTTTGTCAGGGAGAAGATGTTGTCGCCGCTATTCATAAAGTCAAAGATGAGATGGCTTATTTTCATCTAAATGATGCCAATGGCCACGGACCTGGTTTTGGGGCGATCGATTTCTTCCCCATACTCCAGGCGCTTCGGGATATCGGCTATACTGGGTACGGCTCTGTCGAAGTTTTCGACTTTTCACCCGGTGCCGAGACGATTGCGACCAGAAGTTTTGAAACATTGATGGCGGCACAGGAAAAGCTATAAATCAACGAATCAAGGGATCAACGAATCAACGAATCGTGAAAGAGAACGTAAGTAACCCGATTCGTTGATTCGCGGATTCGCAAACCTTCTATTCCCATGTCTAATCAGACCACACGACAGATTCTCGATAAAAAAAGCATGTCCCGGGTATTGTCTCGCATGGCACACGAGATTCTGGAACGTAACGATGGGGCATCCGATCTCGCTATTATCGGCATTCGGCGACGTGGTGACTGGTTGGCCAAGCGGCTGGCCGAGATTATTAACCGGGTTGAAGACGTCGCTCTACCGGTGGGGGCATTGGATATCAATCTGTATAGAGACGATTTCCAGAGCCGGGCTGCACACCCTATTGTCCGCATGAGTGAAATTCCTTTTGAGGTGGAAGGCCGCACGGTCATCCTGGTGGATGACGTGCTGTTCACGGGACGTACGATACGGGCAGCGATGGACGAACTGAAAGATTTTGGACGGGCACGGCGTATCCAATTAGCCGTCCTCATTAATCGGGATGGGCGGGAATTACCAATACAGGCGGATTATATCGGTGAAGATGTTGAAGCCGGTCCCGATGAAATCGTCGTGGTTTATGTTCAGGAAGTAGATGATACAGACCATGTTATTGTAGAACGGGTAACCTGATGACCGAAGAAAAACCTTACCAGTTAAACCATCGGCATCTTCTGGGCCTGGAGGATTACTCGTCCCAGGAAATACGGCTCATTCTTGATACTGCGGATTCCTTCAAAGAGGTCATCCAACGTCCCATTCGTAAAGTACCCGCCCTGCGTGGCAAAAACATCGTCAACCTATTTTTCGAATCAAGCACCCGCACCCGGTTATCCTTCGAACTCGCCGAAAAGCAACTTTCCGCAGACACCCTTAATTTCACAGCCAGCGGTAGTAGTGTCTCGAAAGGAGAGACCTTAAGCGACACGGCCCGTAATATTGAAGCCATGCACGTAGACTGTGTGGTCGTCCGCCATTCGGCGGCCGGTGCCCCATTATTTCTCAGCCAGTGTCTCTCCAATGCCATCATTGTCAATGCCGGAGATGGTGCCCATGAGCATCCTACCCAGGGCCTGCTCGACTTGTTGACTATTCGGGATGCGTTGGGAAAAGTAGAAGGGCTACGTGTTGCCATTATCGGAGACATCACACATAGCAGGGTGGCGAGGTCTAACATTTGGGGGCTTCGGAAAATGGGTGCGGAAGTAGCCATTTGTGGTCCACCGACGATGATTCCGGTTGATATCGAAGATATGGGGGTAGAGGTGCACTATCGTGTGGAAGATGCGATACGGGATGCAGACGTAGTGTACGCCTTACGCATTCAGGTTGAACGGCAACAGGGCGTCGGTCTTTTTCCGTCTCTTCGCGAATATGCCCGTCTATTCGGCATTAATACCGAGCGGATGAACCTGGCCAAGCCAGGCGCTATTGTTATGCATCCCGGTCCGATTAATAGAGGGGTGGAGCTGGACAGTGCCGTCGCGGATGGAAAAAGATCTGTTATTCTGAATCAGGTCACCAATGGCGTGGCTGTACGTATGGCCGTGCTGTATTTACTCAATGGCGGAGGGGAGCGTGATGACGGCTGAACACGCCTGTGCGGCAGATAAAGCCAGGCCATTGACGGTTATTCGTCATGGCCGTATTGTCGACCCGTCCGTTCATCGTGATGAAGCAGGTGAACTCTGGATTAAAGACGGTAATATCCTGGATCAGGAACCGCCCCTTTCGGGGGTAGAGCCGGTCGTTATCGACGCGACCAATCAGATCGTTCTGCCTGGTCTGATTGATATGCATGTCCACCTGAGTGAACCGGGTTATGAATACCGGGAGACGATTCAAACGGGTGCGATGGCCGCGGCGGCAGGTGGCTGTACCGCGATCGCCTGTATGCCTGATACAAACCCGGTCCTTGATAATGCGCAAACGGTTCGTTTTGTAAAGACACAAGCCACAGACGCTGCGGTGCGTGTTTATCCTATCGGGGCGATAACTACGGGAAGGCAGGGTGAACAGCTTACAGAAATCGGTCACCTGGTCGATGCTGGTGTGGTCGGTATTTCAGATGCGGGCCGCCCCATAGAAAATCCGGCCGTGTTACGACGTGCGCTTGAATATGCCCGCATGTTTGATCTGCCGGTTATGGTTCATTGCGAGGATCTGCGGTTATCTGCCAACGGTATGATGAATGAGGGCAGGGTCTCTACCCGGCTGGGTTTAAAGGGGATTCCCGTCATTTCAGAAGAGACGATTGTCGCACGTGATATCAAACTGGCAGAATGGACCGGTGGCCGGATTCATATTACACATGTCAGCGCAGCAGGTAGTGTGGCACTCATTCGGGCAGCAAAAGCCCGGGGGGTTCGTGTAACTTCAGCAGTCACACCGCATCATCTCGTATTAACCGATGACGCGCTGGCAGGATATGATACCAATCTGAAGGTCCATCCGCCTCTCCGGGCAGCCTCTGATGTAGAGGCCCTTCGTACCGGCCTTTTAGATGGCACGATCGATGTGATCGCGTCCGATCATACGCCGTGCTCGATAGACGAAAAAAATACGGCATATCAGGAGGCGTTATTCGGAGCCATCGGGCTGGAAACGATGCTTGCTGTGATTATGACGGAATTGATCATCCCCGGGTATATCTCGCTCTCCGACGCGATACGTACCATGACAGTGGCCCCCGCCCAAATCCTTGGCATCTCAGGCGGCACGCTTCAACCTGGCACACCTGCCGATATCACCATTATGAATCCCGACAAGTCCTGGTTGGTTACGCCCGATGTTCTTCATTCCAAGTCCCACAACACCCCTTTCGGCGGCCTGACTTTGAATGGGGCTGTTACCCATACTATTGTAGGTGGTAAAGTGCTGGCATGGGAAGATCATGATAAAACTACTTGACGTCGTTCGAGTACACATTTATTTTTCTGGACTTCTCAAGATTTTCAGAGGCTAAGTTGTATATATATTGTTTTACCCAGCTTAATCACACGGGAACCATTAAGGAAGTTGTGCGTACGTAATGGTTAGAGGCTTTTCAAAAGCCGTTCAAAATTTCATAGTGTCAACGCTGCTCGAACCCATAACCTATAGAGTCGGTGTTGTTAATTTATGAGACACGAAAGGAGTTTGTTTTGAAATCGAAAAGGTTTGCTTTTGTCACGATATTTGCTTTTGCGCTGGCTATGATGCCTGTTCTGGCCCATGCCCAGAAAATGCAAGTCAGTTCGGCGAAGATCTATATGCGAGAAAATCCGCCGAAACTTGATAAAGCGGAAGGTTTGCTTAAGACCGCCCTGGAAAAAGATCCAACGCACAACGATGCCCATTATTTCCTTGGGATGGTGTACTTCTATAAGGGTAATTTCGACCAGTTCTTCGCCAATTGGGATGAGGTGGTCTATGAAAAACTCGGTAAAACAGAGAAGAAACAGTATTTGAAGCAGCTTGAGGATATGATTCGACTGTCCTACAATGGCGCAACCCAGAGCTATGACAAGAGAGAATTCAACAACGCAGTCAGTGAGTTTTCTACCTCTATTAGAGCATCCGAGATGCTTCAAAAAGAGTTACGGGCTACGGGTAAGAAAAAAGAAATGCAGGCCGCAGATCAGTTAGACGAGAATAAGCAGGCCGCTTATCTGTATATGGGTTATGCCGCCCTGGCTGCTGAGGATTACGATAACGCGGTTCTGGCCCTTGAGACGGTGCTTGAGAAAGAGCCGAACAAAGTAGAAGCCTGGGATGGTCTGATCAACATTTATTACCGTCAGGAGAACCATGAGAAATTGATTGTCGCATGCAGCAAAACGATTGAGCTTGCAGACGAACCGGACCTCAACACCTTCTTGATGCTTCGGAATGCCTATTTTGAAACGGCGGATACGGCCAATGTAATGGCCACATACGAAAAAGCGATTGAGGCTCATCCGACAGAAAACAGCCTGTATCGTGATCTGAGTCTGATGTATGCGGCCAAGAAGGATTATGCCAGTTCGATCACCGTCCTTGAAAAGGGTCGTGTGAGTATCCCTGATGATATGGTAATCCTGAACTACCTGGGAACTGTGTATTATAATCAGGGCTTCATGCTTGACGACAAGGGAGATGCCGCCGGTGCCAACTCCGCTTTTTCAAGCGCCATCCCGCCTCTGGAAAAACTGCTCGAAATGGAACCGTTGAGCATCGACGGAAATGATACGCTGGCTAAAGTGTACCGTGGTCTGGCCAAATCTGAAATGGATACGGCCAAGAAATTAGAATTGGTCACCAAAGGTGATGGGTACGCGGATAGGAAGCGTGAGCTCATCCGATCAGGAGATGGGAAATAACCCTTTATCGTATTTCGAATGCCTACTTGCGGCATCCAGATATATCCTTGAATCTGCTTGTCGAGTTGTATCATATAAGAGAGGAGGGCCTTGTGAACCAGGGCCCTCTTTTTTTATGTCCAAAAAGATTGACAGCCGGTAATCGACCTTCTATACTACCTTGAAATAAGAGGCCATGGTAGACCATTTCATAGACAGAATAAAATGTATCCCTACAAATTGCGAAACCTGAGGGAAAGTATACGTGTCGGCAAGGCATTTTCGACCTTATCTGGCTTATTCCCGGAAAGCTCTGCATCCGGCTTATCCGCATTTTTCTATCTTGTCATCGTCGGCTTGATATGCATTAACAGCACGGGCTGTGGTTCATCATCTACCGCAAAAGCCTCCCCCAATTGGACGACCCGGTCCCCTATTGAAACGGAAAGTAAATTTGATGATCCGCCGCTATCAGATCGTGAATTATCCGCTATGACCACGGATCCCGTCACATCGGCTCCCACGGAGACACAGACCCCTACGCCCTCATCCCCCAGTACACCGGTATTAAGCAATACGAATCCTGACCCGGACTCGGTCCCCCGGGACACTAGTCCATCAAGAAAAATTGTATTGGGCTACCGGGTTCAAATCCACTCGATCCGTGGCCGGGTTGCAGCAATCGAAGCACAGAAACAGGTTAAGGAACGTGTGAACGAGCTACCGATAGACGTCCATATAGAAGAAGAATTTTCTTATTATAAAATCCGAGTTGGTGATTTTATATCCAAATCGGATGCAGATCGTCTGGCCCGTATTTTAAAAAACCAAAAGGGCTATCCAGATGCCTGGGTGGTGAAAACCAAAGTCTATACATCTGGAAGATAACCCGAATAACAGGAGTATATCCTTAATGAATAAAACATATGATACGCTAAATCCCGGCAAACGGATTCTGATGGGACCAGGGCCAAGTGATATGCACCCCCGCATTTATCAGGCGATGGCCTCTCCGCTGGTCGGGCATCTTGATCCGTATTTTGTCCAGATCATGGATGAAACGAAAACATTACTCCGCTATGTGTTTCAGACAGATAATGTCCTGACACTTCCGATTTCCGCCACCGGCTCCGCAGGTATGGAGACGTGCATATGTAATCTCATCGAGCCCGGTGATGAGGTGTTGATTTGCGTAGGCGGATATTTCGGTGATCGGATGGCTCAAATGGCAGAACGGCATGGTGGAAAGGTTACCCGCCTTGAAAATGAATGGGGTCAGCCGTTTACACCGGATCAGGTGCAGGAAGCACTTGTAGACTGTCATCCCAAACTGGTAGGTCTGGTTCATGGGGAAACTTCCACTGGGGTTCTGCAACCGCTGGAGGACATTGTCCGAATTGTTCATGAGCATGATGCGTTGATCCTGGTAGACACGGTGGCCTCTTTAGGGGGAACACCAATCAAAGTGGACGAATGGGACATTGATGCCTGCTACACAGGCAGTCAGAAATGTTTAAGTGCCCCGCCCGGTCTGGCTCCGATTACGCTGAATGATCGAGCTATGGCAGTTATTGAAAATCGTAAATCTCCGGTGAATAGCTGGTACCTGGACCTGACGATTGTAAAAAAATACTGGGGAGAAGAGCGGCAGTATCATCATACAGCCCCTGTAAATTTAATCTATGCCTTAAGGGAAGCCCTTATTTTGATCTATGAAGAAGGCCTTGAAAACTGTATTGCCCGCCATGCACGCAGCTATCGGGCCTTAAAAGCCGGCATCGATGCCATGGGGCTTAAATTTTTTGTTGAAGAATCTCATCGGGCCCCGATGATCAACCCTGTATTGGCCCCGGAAGGGATTGATGAAGCTAACATCCGTGGGCGTCTGCTCAACGAATATGGGATTGAATTAGGAGGCGGTCTGGGGGCCTTGAAAGGAAAAGCCTGGCGCATCGGACTTATGGGACAGTCATCAAACAGAGATCATGTGATGCTCTGTCTCAGTGCCCTGGAACAAACTTTGCTCACGGAAGGTCATACGGTTAAAGGGAGCGGTGTTTCGGCCGCAAGCGAAGTGTATAGGGATTGATTTTAAAATATGAATTATGTTTGTTGAATTCAGGATGGTCTTGCAGTAAATCGTGCAAAGGCGTAGCTACAAAAGCGCTTATCTTGCTTTGTAAGTACGCAACCACTTGCCTTACAAACTAAGATGTATGCTTCGGTTTTTCATTCATAATTCAAAAATCAGGACCCAACAATTATAAAAGGGGGAGAGGATTATGTATTTTATCGATGAGTCGGATATGTCGAAAAAGTCTATTGCACCAGGGGTTGATATTGCAGTGGCAGGCGGAGAGAAAGCTCAGATGTCCTTTGTTACCTTGAATCCGGGGGGTAGTGTGCCTATGCATAACCATCCCCACGAACAAATGGGCGTGGTTCTTGAGGGTGAATTCGTCATGGTTATCGGAGACGAGTCGCGCACGATAAAGCCCGGAGATAAGTATGTGATTCCGGGCGGCGTTGAGCATGGTGTTCCGGAAGTACTGATTAAATCAGTGGCATTGGATATTTTCAGTCCGCCGCGAGAGGATTATGCCTAGCAGTCGCTGGGATCAGGGAATATTTCCGGGTAGGGTAT
>Ga0115002_10006083_pt1 | contig 14000 bp, 10 predicted proteins | sample ArcticOcean_MG_C_8_FD_89576 | JGI IMG/M metagenome (GOLD analysis project Ga0115002, IMG submission 89576) | Marine microbial communities from western Arctic Ocean - ArcticOcean_MG_CB11_86 | ecosystem: Environmental > Aquatic > Marine > Oceanic | place: Arctic Ocean: Canada Basin | collected... | reverse complement strand
TCTCTTTAGGCAGGGGATTCCTTCACGCCTCTCCTGGACGTACACTCGCACTGCTGAAGGTCTTCAAGTCAGGCCTCAGAGCCTACCTTGAGTCGTGCCTCAGCCAGGTCTGCCTCCGTGTTGATGTTCGCCAATAACCCCCCTGTGTCAAATGCTTGCCACTTCGATGCCGGCACGATGTGTTTGTTATCCAATCTGGCGAGGAAATCGTGCACACGGAATCGCCCCGAATCGAGGCACTGATCCAGGGCCGTCTGGCAACCACGATCATACACCGCGCACAGCGGATGCAGGTGGCTGGCGTCGGTGTCCTCTGGAACGACGGCGGTCGAATGAGGGGACCGGTCCAGCAGCCAGCGAAGAAACCCCGAGCTCAGGAAGGGCAGATCGCAGGCCAGCAGTAAGACGCGCTGGCAGGAGGTTTGCGCCAGCGCCGTCGCCAGACCGCCCAGGGGGCCGGCATCCGGATACTTGTCTACCAGTTGCGGCACGCCTGTTTCGTCCAGGAACTCGGCAAGGGCCTCGGCGGGTTCCGCCGCCCTCACGAGCCATGTCGGCGTGTCCAGGGATGAAGTGACATCGAGGACCCGCTGCAATAGCGGGCGCCCGCCAACGTGAAGACACGCTTTGGGTTGACCCAGTCGACGACTGTTGCCGCCAACGAGGATGGCAATCCCGCAAAGGGGGCTTGAAACCGGGTCTCCTGCTTTCATCTGCTATAGAGCTTGGCGACAGCCGTCTTGAAGCTGTCCAGCCGTCAAGGGCCCTGCAGACTGCGGTTGTTGATGAGGGCCGCCGAGTAACCCGCTCCGTAGCCATTGTCGATATTGCAGGTGAGCACGCCAGACGCGCAAGAGTTGAGCATCGTCAACAGTGCGGCGAGTCCACCAAAGCTGGCACCATAGCCGACGCTTGTCGGCACCGCGATCACCGGAGCATCGACGAGTCCGCCAACGACCGAAGCCAGGGCACCCTCCATACCGGCGACGACGACGATGACACGGGCCTCGGCCAATCTATCTCGATAAGCCAACAGACGATGGATGCCGGCGACACCGACATCAAAGATTCCCTCCGTGCGGGCGCCCATGGTCGTTGATGTGACGACCGCTTCCTGCGCCACGGGAAGGTCGGACGTTCCTGCGCTGACGATGAGGACCAAACCATCGCCTTCTGGTCGCGCCGCGTCCGCCGGCCAAATCACAACCGTTCGAGCTATTTCGTCGTGCTCTGCATTGGCGAACCTGCCTTGCAGAGCAACCGCCATCTCGGCCTCTACCCGCGTGGCGAGCACGACTGATCCTGCCGCGGCGAGTCTCTCCGCGATCGCCACAACCTGGGATGGCGTCTTACCCTGACAGAAGATTGTTTCCGGATACCCCGTGCGCAGCGCTCGATGGTGATCAACGTGAGCGAAGCCCAGATCTTCGAACGGAAGCGAACGAAGCTGCGACATGGCCTCATCTGGGGCGACGTCGCCTGCGGCGACATCCCGCAACATCTGTTCTAATCGTATCTGATCCATCGTGATCTCACGCGTATAGGGGCTGGAATCCGTGGTCCAAAGGAACTCCTGCGCCATGCTGGCGGCAATGGTTTCCCTTAAGGGGAGTGGTATCTGACAAGGAAGGTGTTGGTAAGTTGTTTAAAAACAGTTGGATGACTCTCGAGTGGTATTCCGGCACAGGCGTTGCTTGTCTAGTGTGTCCGCCTAAGGATAGACAACAACCCTACCTCTTTTAGTCGAAAGGTCCTGGCAACATGGGTGTGGAGCACATTTTCCTCGCATCGCTGCTATTGGCGATCCCCATCAGTGCCCGATATGTCACCGCTTTTCAATTGCGGACACTACAGGACCAGTTGCACCATCGAGAGCGGGAAATCGAGACGATGCTCGCTCACCTGAAGGGGCTTCGACAAGAGGAACTGATCACACGCCGCGCCTCTCATCAGGTAACCAAACAGCACCGCTGGGCGGGTACCCGCAGGCAGATTATGGCGATGGAACTCGAACGCGTACGACGCCCCGTGACAGCACCCGAGTCGGGGTTCGAGCCTGAGATTCCACCAGAATGGACCCCGGAAGGATTGCGTCCATCCGTCGGCGCACCTGATGCTGACTACGTATCAGCGGCAACAGCGGAAGCCTAGGTAATCCTGCCCATATCCCGTGTGTGTCGTGAGGCCTAATAGACTATCGACGACGGCTTGATCGCTCAGATCCAGTTCGTCAGCAAATGGCAGCGGTGCCATCAGCAACAGCTTCTCACACTCAGAATTTACTAGTGCTCCCGATTGTGAGAAACCACCGACGCGTCCACTGAATGGATCGAAATCCATCGTCCATTCGAACGCGTTCCCCGTCAAGTCGTAGGCACCCACGTCGGAGCTTGTGCAGTTGGGGAAGCTGCCAGATGGTCCCACCGTAGAAAATTCGACATCGACACCGACCAACAGGTCGGACTTCTCTGTATTGCAAAATCTCAGGCCAAATTCCTCCGGAAAGTCCTCCGGGTCATCCGTAGATGAATAGATCCGGCCCTCGGGCCCTTCGCACGCATTGATCCATTCAAAAGAGGAGCACAACCGCATCTGTCTTGCCTCACAGAGGGCGTGTGCCTCAAACCAGTTCGCCGTAATCTGCGGAAGTGCTCCGCGTTGGTTGGGATACTCATAGATATCCATCTCATAACTGACCATGCTGCCGTCAGCGACTTGCCGTTCAAGGGTCACCGTGCCGCCGTCCGGCAAGACGGGGGCTTGCACTGTGGCGTTGATCTGCTGTCGGACCGTATCGGACCCATCTGTCACAGACAGGAGCAACTTCAATTGGGTAGGTCCCAAAGAGACCAGAGTCGCCTGGGACAGTCCCGCCTCCAACTCTTGGATCTGTAACGACGTCCTGTCGCCTTCCAAAAATTCCCAAATGAATTCAAGATTGTCTCCATCCGCATCAGTAGCGCTTGCATCCCATACAAGGGCTGGTTCGCGAAAGGAGATAACCGTATCCGCTGATACCGCAAGGACTGGCAGACGCTGCACCACTTCGACGATAAAATTCTCGAGGATGTCTTCAGTATCTGGTTGGTGGTCGGTAATCGTTGCCGTGATCAGGAAGAATTCGGAGTCTCCATCGATCAAATCAGGTGCACGCCAAGCGGTGATTTTTGCGACTGAATCACTGAACGATCCGGCGCCCAGAGCCGACCAACTGTAACCGAGGGGGTCATCGTCCTCATCTGATGCTGAGACCTCAAAGCTCACCCGGCCGCCACGGGCAACCCGCAGAGTGTCAGCGGTGCTCACTTCGAGCTGCGGCGGATCATTTGGCAATTCCTGATTGAACAGGCTGCAACCTGCCAGCAATGCGGCCAGCAACCATAGGAAGCGGATCAAGGCAACTCTCTGAGCGATGCGATGCAATGCGGAATGGAGATCGTGTCAGGCCTACTGTGACAGACGCTGTGCCGGATGCCAGGATCGCGAAAGGTCGAAAATCTCGGCGGCACCTACGCCGTTCATGCGTCGAGGAGGATCTCGAGAATTCGACTCAGATCGTCATCGTCGTAGAATTCAAGTTCGATCCGTCCCTTCTTGCCACCTCGATGAATGCCCACGGCAGTGGCATAGCGCAGACGTAATTTATCTTCGTAGGATTGCAGAATGGGGTCGCTGCGTGTACTGCGTGAGTCCTTGGCCGAGACATTCTTCCGCTTGCGCCCCTTGCCATGAGCGCGCACGGATTTCTCCAACAGACGAACCGTCCAGCCCTCCTCAATGGTGCGTGTTGCCAGTTCCAGGGCGGCGTCCTCATCAAGTCCGATCAAGGCGCGTGCATGACCCATCTGTAGCGCTCCGTCGCCGAGCAATTGTCGGATGGACACGGGCAACTTCAGCAGACGCAGCGTATTGGCTACAGTCGATCGGTCTTTGCCAACGCGAGTGGCGATGTCATCCTGGCTCAGCATGCACGTGGACATGAGCGACCGATAGGCCTCGGCCTCTTCAATGGGGCTCAGGTCTTCGCGCTGGAGGTTTTCCACCAGCGCCAATTCCATCAACTCCTGAGCTGATTCGATCTCGTGCACGATGGCCGGGATCATTTCCAGCCCCGCCAGTTTCGACGCACGGAGGCGGCGTTCGCCGGCGATCAGATGATAGCTGTCTGGGGGCGTCCGATTGACGACGATCGGTTGCAGGAGTCCCTTCTCGCGAATGGAGCCAGCCAATTCCTGCAGGCGCTCATCGTCAAATTCGGTGCGTGGCTGGTGCGGATTCGGCGCGATCACATCGACGGGCAGGTCGATGATTCGCTGCTCTGAGTTGCGCTCATCCTGAGGGTGTTCGGCAATAAGGGCGTGAATTCCTTTGCCAAGGACTTGCCGCCTAGCCATGCTGGATGATTTCTCCCGCAAGACTCATGTAATTCTGCGCTCCTGGTGAGACGATGTCGTAGAGGACGATAGGCTGACCGTGTCCAGGGGCTTCGGCAAGTCGGACATTCCTCGTGATCAGGGTCTTGTACACCTTGCCGCCAAAATACGAGCGCACTTCATCTGCTACCTGGCGCGACAGATTCAGCCGCTGGTCGAACATGGTGAGCAGAACGCCGGCAATCTGCAACTGCTTGTTGAGATGCCGTTGAATCAGGCGGATCGTATTCAGCAACTTACCTAAACCTTCAAGAGCATAGTACTCGCACTGAATCGGAATCAGTACAGAAGCAGCTGCCGTCAGCGAATTAAGCGTCAGCAGGCCAAGAGAAGGTGGACAGTCGAGGATGATGTAGTCGTAGTCATCGGCGACGCGCGCCAAGCAGGTCTGCAACTTCTGTTCTCTGGCGATCAGACCCACCATCTCTACCTCGGCCCCGGCAAGGTTGATATGACTTGGGGCGAGAGACAGGTGGGGGATCTGGGTCGCTTGAATGACATCTTCAAATTGCGCATGACCTAACAAGGCGTGATAGACGTTGCCGTCTTCCACAAGTGCAGCATCAATGCCACAGCCACTGGTGGCATTGGCCTGCGGGTCCATGTCGACGAGCAGCGTCCGCTTCTCGGCTACGGCCAGACAAGCAGCCAGATTTACGGCTGTCGTTGTTTTGCCGACGCCACCTTTTTGGTTGGCTACGGCAATAATCGAATGATGAGACGGTGCAATCGTCTCATCATCAACAATGGGGGCACCGATGGTCTCGGTCATTCCACAGGCACCTCTGGGAAGGGAAGGAGGGGAATGACCCGCCGAGACCCAAGGGCCTCGGCGGGACAACTTGCTTTACGATTTTAGTGACGCCTGAGCTGCAGCCAGCCGTGCGATAGGCACACGGAAAGGAGAACAGGATACGTAGTCAAATCCGAGGTCATGGCAGAACTCAACGGAAGAGGGGTCGCCGCCGTGTTCACCACAAATACCGATCTTGAGATTCTTCCGTGTCTTACGCCCACGTTCCGTACCCATCTTTAGCAACTGACCGGTTCCTTCCTGGTCGAGAGTCTGGAATGGGTCATCGGGCAGGATGCCCTGCTCGACGTAGATCGGCAGGAATTTCCCCGCATCATCGCGACTGTAGCCAAATGTGAGTTGTGTCAGGTCGTTCGTGCCAAAGCTGAAGAACTCTGCTTCCTCGGCGATCTGATCTGCAATCAGGGCGGCACGGGGGATCTCGATCATCGTGCCCACCAGGTAGGAGACCTTCGTCTTCTTCTTCGCCTGCACGGCCTTGGCGACCTCGTTCGTCATCGTCTTCAGCATGGCAAGTTCGGCGACGGTGCCTACGAGAGGAATCATGATTTCCGGCAGAGCCTTGATCTTCTTCTTCTTCACGTTGATCGCCGCCTCGATGATTGCCTCTACCTGCATTTCGTAGATCTCAGGAAAGGTGATGCCGAGTCGACAACCACGGTGTCCGAGCATGGGGTTGAATTCATGCAGAGAGTCTACGAGATGGCGGACTTTCTGCACGCTGATTCCCATCTTCTTGGCCATCTCCTTCTGCTGCGGTGCTTCATGCGGCAAGAATTCGTGGAGAGGTGGATCCAGAAGTCGAATCGTCACGGGCAAACCATTCATGGCCTTGAAGATGCCCTCAAAATCCTTGCGCTGAATGGGCTTGAGTTTGGCGAGTGCTTTGCGGCGCCCCGCTTCATCTTCAGCGAGAATCATCTCGCGAACGGCGTCAATGCGATTTCCTTCAAAGAACATGTGCTCCGTTCGGCATAAACCAATACCCTCGGCGCCAAACTTCCGTGCTACAATCGAGTCGTTCGGCGAATCGGCGTTGGTTCGCACCTTGAGGCGTCGCTCGCGATCCGCCCACTTCATCAATTCGCCAAATTCTTTCGAGAATGTGGCCTCCTGGGTCGCTACCTGACCCAGCATCACCTGGCCGCTGGAGCCATCGATCGAAACCCAGTCACCTCGCTTGATGGTCTTACCGCCAGCTTTGAACAGATCCTTGCCATAGTCAATGGCGAGTGTTCCGCAACCGGCGACGCAGCACTTGCCCATGCCTCTGGCCACGACGGCTGCGTGGGACGTCATACCCCCACGAGCCGTGAGAATTCCTTGTGCAGCGTGCATACCGCCGATGTCCTCGGGCGAGGTCTCAATCCGAACAAGGATGACTTTCTCGCCCTTGGCGGCCTCCGCCTCCGCCTCCTCCGCGTTGAACACGACCTGACCACTGGCCGCTCCCGGAGAGGCTGGCAGGCCAACGCCGATGACGTCGCGTTTCGCTTTTGGATTGAAAGACGGGTGCAGAAGCTGATCGAGATCTCCAGGGCGCACTCTCAGAAGCGCCTCTTTCTGTGAGATGAGCCGCTCTTTCGCCATATCAACGGCGGTTTTGACGGCTGCAGCTGCAGTGCGTTTACCACTACGCGTCTGCAGCATCCACAACTTGCCCTTTTGGATCGTGAACTCAAGATCCTGCATGTCCTTGTAATGCCGCTCGAGATCGGCGCAAACCTTCTCGAATTCAGCATACACCTTGGGCATCTTGCGCTTCAGCCGTGACACGGGCTCCGGTGTCCGTATACCGGCGACAACGTCTTCACCCTGGGCATTGATGAGAAACTCGCCATACAACTCGCGCTTGCCTGTGGATGGGTCACGTGTGAACGCAACACCTGTAGCACAATCATCACCCATGTTTCCATAGACCATAGACTGCACATTGACGGCCGTGCCCCAGCCATGGGGAATCTTCTCCAACTCGCGATAGCGGATCGCACGTGCGCCTTGCCAAGACCCGAATACTGCACCCACCGCACCCCACAACTGCTCTTCCGGGTCTTCAGGAAAGGGGCGCTTCAGGCGTTTCTCGATGACGCTCTTGAACTGCTGGCACAAGGTCTTGAGATCATCAGCTGATAGTTCACTGTCAATTTCGACGCCTCGCTGATGCTTCTTCTTCTCAAGCAATGCCTCGAAGGGGTCGATTTCCTTGCCTTCAGGGCGTAGGCCCATGACGACATCGCCATACATTTGAATGAAGCGGCGATATACGTCGTAGGCGAAACGCGCATCACCACTGAGTTCGATCAGACCATCGACGATCTTGTCGTTGAGTCCAAGATTCAGAACCGTCTCCATCATCCCCGGCATCGACACCCGGGCGCCCGAGCGCACGGAGAGCAACAGTGGGTTCTTCGGATCACCAAAGGTGGCGCCCATCTTCTTTTCGACGGACTTGATTGCCTCAAATACCTGGGCGCGAAGTTGTGACGGGTAATTCTGACCATGCTCGTAGAAATAGGTGCAAACATCTGTCGAAATGGTAAAACCAGCAGGTACCGGCAATCCCAGTTTTGACATTTCGGCGAGGTTGGCTCCCTTGCCACCCAGCAGATTTTTCTGTGTTGCGTCGCCCTCGGTCTTCTGGGCGCCAAAGATGTAGACGTACTTCTGCTTAGCCATGGCGCACCTTCAGCTTCGAAGTGGAGTGAAATCCAACCGTAGCCTTGCCCCTGGTCTCAGAGGGTGGCATATCGGACCGCCGCCAACCGTCGTCAAACCGCAACCGTCGTCGACGACGATTGTAGTCTTCAAATCGATGGGTAACGTGTCGCGAAGGGTCGGTGTAAAAGACGAAATCGAGTGTCACTGCGACCAAACCGCTGAGCAGAAAAAAACAGACTGTTGGCCTTGCAGGAACGGATGGGGAATATACCCCCTCCCCAGAGGGCCAGCAAGACCAACAGCCGGCCTCGTCCGGAGAGGAAAATCTGGCGGAAGTTCAGACGCAAGACCCGTGGGCGACATCACGACGCGAACATGAAACAGCGCGCATGGCTTGCTCTTTCTATATTTTGCGCAGCCAATCGACCGACTCGGGAGGGAATCGACATGTATCGAACGCTCAAGATGCTTTTCGCCGTCGCCGCTTGCGTGAGCTCAGTTCACGCAGCGGATCTTACGGGAACAATTTCTGATGCTGATGGCAATCCGTTGCCAGGTGCCAATATCGTCGTCCTGCGTGCAGGCATGGAGCCGACAGGCAGTGTTGCCGGTCTGGATGGAGGTTACTTAGTCGCCGACCTCGCCCAGGGGACCTATCAGATCCGCGTGACCCACATAGGATATCAGCTGGCAGTTTTTCAAAACGTCGCAGTGGAGGGACAGGCAACCGGCTTCAATGCAAATCTTGAGTTGTCCGTGATCGATCTCGAGCAGAGCATCGTTTCTGCCTCTCGCTCTCGAGAGAAAGTTCTCGATGCCCCCGCTTCGGTTTCGGTTGTAGAGGGTGATGAGATCGAGGCTCGCGCTGTGTTATCAGTCTCTGAATACATCCGCGACCAACCCGGTGTCGACTTTGCCAAGACAGGTTTGGTGCAGAGCAACGTCGTTGTCCGTGGGTTCAACAACATCTTCTCCGGTGCCATGCTTGTATTGACTGACAACCGGATCGCCCGCGTTCCATCGTTGCGCCTCAATGCCTACAACTTCATTCCCGCCAGTGGTGCAGATATCGAACGGGTTGAAGTCGTCCTAGGCCCAGGGGCTGCCCTTTACGGGCCGAACAGTGCCAATGGCGTCATGCATCTGATTACGCGGTCGCCCTTTACTTCGGTCGGAACCAATGTGCAACTGGGCCTTGGGGAAAGATCTCTGCGAAAGGGCCTTATTCGCCATGCGGCGGTCATCAACTCGAAGCTGGCTCTCAAACTGTCCGCACAGTATTACACGGGCCAAGACTGGAAGTATGATGATCCGGCCGAGGTCGCTGCGCGTGCAGCAAATCCTGCACTGCAGGAACGTGACTATGACATCGAGCGACGCAGTGTTGAGGCTCGTGTTGACTATCGACCGACACACGATCTGACGGCAGTGCTGTCGTATGGATACAACTCCAGCGATCACATCGAAATGACCGGTCTTGGCGCCGGTCAAGCTGATGGCTGGACCTACAACTACGTGCAGACCAGAGTGCTGTACAAGGACTGGTTTGTGCAGTACTACCACAATTGGAGCAATGCGGGGGATACGTTCCTCTTCCAAAGCGGCCAGGAGATCATCGACAAGTCGACCCTCGACGTATTCCAGATCCAGCACTCAGCTTTTCTTGGGGCTCGCCAGAAATTCACCTATGGCGCCGATGCCCTGTTCACACGTCCTCAAACGCAAGGCACCATCACGGGTAACAACGAGGCCGATGACGATATCGACGAGTATGGTGCGTATCTGCAGAGCGAAACAGAGCTGACGTCGAATCTGGACCTCGTTCTGGCCCTCAGATATGATGATCACAATCGCCTGGCGGACCCTGAGATTTCACCACGGGCGGCCCTGCTCTATAAGCCATACGACACGCAGACCTTCCGTCTCACCTACAACCGTGCTTTTTCCACCCCCTCTACGAACAATCTCTATCTCGATCTCGAGTCCGCAGCCGATCCTTTTGGATTGGGGGTTTTCCAATCGAGTCTTGGATTCTCACCCGCTGTCGCTATTCGAGCACAGGGGACGTATCGAAACGGCTTTGATGAAGGCTTCACGTTTCGTCGAGATGCCGATGGCGCCCCGATGTATCGTTCGTCATTCTCACCAGCTCTGCAGGGACAACTTGCCGCCCTTGGGTTGACTCCGGGCGCACCCGGGTACTCTCTGGACTCAGATGGCTACATCGCCCTGCATGACCCGATCGCCACGAATGTGCAGTGGAATATCGGCGCTGCGGCGACACTGGCGCAGTTTGGACCGGCCCTTGAACTGTTGACGCCTGGGCTCATCGCGGCCCAACTGATCTCCCTCGGACTTGATCCCGCCACAGCGCAGGCTCAGGGCCAAGCGGCGTCAGCTGCCGTGATCGCCGCACTGCCGGCCCTTATCCCGGCGCAGCTACCGGGTTTGAGAAACACACTGGCAGAACTCAATCTGGCCACGTTCGGTTTCGACCCGATCGCCGACGCTATCGATGTGCCGAGAGCGCAATCGACCATCACCCAGACAATTGAGGTTGGCTACAAAGGGATCGTAGGGGGAAATGTCGTCGTATCCGCCGATCTTTATCGATCAGAGATTGGGGATTTTGGTGGTCCCTTGCAGATTGAGACACCCAATGTCTTTCTCGATCCCGGCGCGCTGGCAGCCGCCTTGGGGCCCGCATTTCAGGGAGCCCTCGATGATCCTGCCAATGCGCAGGTTGCTTCCGTTCTCGGCGCCCTGGATCAGACGGCGATTCCTGGTGTTGTCACGGGGAACAACAATGGCACAGCAGCTGATGAATTGACATCGATCTTTGTTGGTGGCGCGGCTCAGATTCCTTATGGCACCGTCTCGCCAGAGCAAGCCTACGATCCGACGGCCGTTCTGCTGACCTATCGAAATTTCGGTGACGTGACGTTGTATGGAGTCGATCTGGCCCTTGGATACTACCCCACGGACCAACTGACGTTCAACGGCAGCTACTCATTCGTGAGTGACGACTTCTGGCCGAATCTTGCCGACGTCGATGACGTAGCGCTGAACGCTCCCCAGCACAAGTTCAAGGTAGGTACGGCCTACGATCTTTCGTCGATGGGGCTTCGCGTGGGTGCCAATGTTCGCCACAATGGTAGTTTTCCTATGAAGTCGGGCGTCTATATCGGCGATGTTGATTCTTACACGATCCTTGATCTACAGGCGAAATACGCGTTGCCCTATGATGGGCTGAATCTTCTGATCAACGTCGACAATGCTCTCGACAATTCATACCGCGCTTTCATCGGTGCTCCAGAGGTCGGACGACTCGTCTACGCGCAGTTAGGGTTAGACTTTTAGAAGCTGCACGATCAGCCTTTCTTAGGCAGGTCGACAGAAGTCAGGTCGACAAAGCCGTATCAACGACAAAGGGAGAGAGAGCGATGACGCTCTCTCTCCCTCATTCTTTTGGCAGTGTCGTGGGACCATCCGGCGGGTGACGCGAACAATCAGGTCACTTCGATTCCTTTTGTCATCACGACTTTGCCCGTTCTAACCATCTCGCGCAGATCGAATTTGCTGAGGAGTTTCTCCAGGGCGTCCATTTTCTCTGACGTACCTGTCGCTTCGAGGGTGATTGTCTCGTCCGAAATGTCCACCGTCTGGGCTCGAAAAACTTCAGCGATCTGCAACACCTCAGTCCGTTCTGCGACGGTGCAAACGACCTTGAACAGAGCCAACTCACGAATGACCGCTTCGTCATCGGTATGATCACAGGCACGGATGACGTCCACAAGCTTGTCCAGTTGCAGGATGATTTGGTGTAGCACATCACCAGGCCCTGAGCAGGTAATGGTCATCCTGGATGTATTGGGGATCGAGTGCGCCGATGACACGACAAGGGATTCAATGTTGTAGCCACGACGAGAAAAGGTTTGGCTGACACGCATCAACACACCGGGTTGATCGTTTACGAGCAAGCCAATCGTCGTCTTGCGGATCGTTTGCCCGTCTTGAGAATAGCGCTCATACGCACGGGCCGCGTCACGCCGTGCATGACCGTTGCTGCCGTGTTCAATCGTGGATTGGGTCATCTCAGATTTCCTGTTGTCGGGCTCAGGTGCTGCCCGTCGGCTTGGCCAACTTGTGGCGGGGTGGTTCGATCAACATCTCTTCGAGAGAGGCGCCGGCGGGAATCATGGGGAAGACATTGTCTTCCTTCTCGCAGTGACAGTGGATGACGACTGGACCCTCATGCTCAAAGGCCCGGGTAAGAATCTTGTCGATATCTGCTGTGCGTCTTATATGGAAACCCTGGATCCCATACGCCTCTGCAAGTTTGACGAAGTCCGGATTGCCTTCCAAATCGACACCAGACAGCCGGTTGTCGAAGAACATATTCTGCCACTGCCGCACCATTCCCAGGAATTTGTTGTCGAGAATCAGAACCTTCACGGGGAGTTTGTGAATGGCCGCGGTCGCCAATTCTGACAGGGTCATCTGAAAGCCACCATCTCCGACAACGGCAATGACGGTTTCTCCTGGGCGACCAAACTGCGCTCCTATCGCCGCCGGGAAACCATACCCCATGGTGCCCGCGCCGCCGGAAGACAACCACTGTCGCTGATGGGCGGTGCGGTAGAACTGGGCCGCCCACATTTGATGCTGGCCAACGTCGGTCGTGACAACTGCTTCCCCCTGGGTCAGCTCATAGGCTCTATCGATGACGGCCTGCATCTTGAGACCACCCCTCTTGCCATACTTGAGGGGGAACTTCTGTTTCCATTCGTCGATCTGTGCCAGCCATGGCTCCGTGTCGAGCTGATTCACCAACGGAAGTAGCGCCTCGAGCACTTCACGGGCGTCACCCTGAAGAAACACATCGGGCATGACGACTTTGGCGTATTCTGCTGGATCGATGTCGACGTGAATCTTCTTGGCATTCGGACAGAAGGCCTCGAGCTTGCCTGTAATGCGGTCATCCCAGCGACCACCGACGGACATGATCAGGTCGCAGTCGACGACAGTTTTGTTCGCGTAGGCAGTTCCATGCATTCCCAGCATGCCAACGGACAGGTCGTGCTGCTCGGGAAAGCTTCCCTTGCCGAGCAGTGTGTTCGTCACAGGCATCTGCGTCTTTTCGGCGAAGGCACGCGCGATCTCGTGAGCACCTGCAGAGACCGCACCACCCCCTAGATAGAGCAACGGTCGACGGCTGCCGTTGATCAGCTCTGCTGCCTCGCGCAGACCCTCTGGATCGGCTTGCGTCTGCAGGTTGTATCCTGGCAGATCGAGCTGGTCTGGGAAATCCACGTGGCACTCTGCGGAGGTGACATCCTTGGGTAGATCCACGAGGACCGGTCCTTTGCGGCCCGTATTGGCAATATGAAAGGCCTCCATCATTACCCGGGGGATATCAGCAGCATCCTTGACGAGATACGAATGCTTGACCACCGGCATGCTGATACCGAAGACATCGGCTTCCTGGAAAGCGTCCTTGCCAAGCATGGGAGTAATCGTCTGTCCCGTGAGTACGACGAGGGGAACCGAGTCCATCTGGGCCGTCAATATGCCGGTAATGGTGTTGGTTGCCCCCGGCCCGGAGGTGACCAGAACGACACCCACTTTCCCAGTCGCTCGCGCATAGCCATCGGCCATGTGCGTGGCACCCTGTTCGTGACGGGTTAGGATGAAGCGCAATTGCTCTGAATCGACAAGGGCATCGAAGATCGGCATCGCCGCCCCGCCGGGGTGGCCGAAGATGAACTCCACTTCTTGTCGTTCAAGCGCCTGGATCACAGCGTCAGCGCCGCGCATCGGATGACTCCCTCATAGAATGGCCAATGAACCCGGTAGTGGTCTCAGTATCGAGAAGCCAAGTGCGTATGAGACGTGCCGCGAGAAGGAAACTTCCCTCTGACGTCAATTGTACCATATTTATCGCCCTTACGCAATCGCCTCTCGGGTTAAGGTGTCTGCTTGTCTAAAAATATCCCCTAAAAAAACATCTGGATAAATCCGCATGTCGATTTAGATGTCAAATGGTCATGTTTGCGGATAGGGAGAGATTATCGGCGTCGAGTTGTGGTCACTCG
>Ga0115002_10006081_pt1 | contig 14001 bp, 11 predicted proteins | sample ArcticOcean_MG_C_8_FD_89576 | JGI IMG/M metagenome (GOLD analysis project Ga0115002, IMG submission 89576) | Marine microbial communities from western Arctic Ocean - ArcticOcean_MG_CB11_86 | ecosystem: Environmental > Aquatic > Marine > Oceanic | place: Arctic Ocean: Canada Basin | collected... | reverse complement strand
GCCATCGGGCAAAACTTCCCAGGTGTAAGTTTCGACTTCGAGATGAGGGGCATATTCCAAATCGGCCACCGTTTTCAAGGCTGACTTCAACTCGCCGCGCGTGGTGCCCAACGGACCTAACGACTCAGCATCGACGGGAACGTGGTAATGCACCCGCCATGCGGTTGCGTTCAAGAAAGGCGAATCATCGTCAGAGTTCAGCACGACGTCGGTCGTCAAATCGGGAATCCGCAGCACTTCGCCGTCTGCTGCTAACGCCATCGTTTGATGCATGTACCTTGGCTCGACGTATTGGGCAAGCGCTTCGCGGGCTTCTAAATTTTCAGCCGGGTTATCAATATGAATGGCACAGGTGATGTGTACTTTATTAATTCGAATTCCCGCAGAATTAATCGCGCCAATCGATTTCGGAATGTCCTCAAACTCAACCGCTTGATGGCACACGTCATAACACAAACCAATGTGCCGGTTGACAATGTCCAAGGCACCGGCATCGTCGGCCCGGGAACGCAGTTTTTCAAATACTGGCAAGACCTGTTCTTCAGTCATCTCCAACAGACAGAACGGTTCAGGCTCAATTGCCAGTCGAATACAGCGGCCACTTTCATCATGCAAATCATCGAGCTGCCGCGAGAGTTCGATCAACTGGTCGAAACAGCGGTCGTAAAAATCGGTTGCATGGTCGAACATGCTAAACCCAAACGGCACAGTTGAGATACTGCCTTCAGTTCCGTCGGGTAATAAGGCGGCAAGAACTTGTGCACAATCGAACGTGTAGCGTAAACGGTCGGGGCTGGTCCAATCGGGTAAGTAAACTTGTTCTTTTACGCGCTCACTATGAAAGTCCCCGTAGGGGAATGCGTTCAACGTATGGCACGATAAACCACGGCTTTGAATTCCTGCGACGAATTTCTGCACTGCCTGAGGCGAAGATTTCAATTCTTGAATTACCGAATTCGCCAGCCACAAACCGGCAGCCAACGGTTGGCCGTAGTTTTGCTTAACGGGAACTGTGTACTGGTCGAGGCCCGCTTCCACCTCGGCCACTGTTTTCGCCGGATGGACGTTGGTGCAATAACTTAAAGGCAAAGTGCTTAACGACATAGTTTTTGTGTTACCTAATTATTCTGAGAGAGTCCGTCTGAATGTCATTCTGAGCGCCGCGAAGAATCTTCCGTGAATCGAGACCCTTCGCTTTGCTCGGGTGACAAAACTCACTCTCAACGGATAGACGTCGAAAAAATTGGTTGAATTGCCAGTTTACGGGACGAAATAGGATGGAACAAACCCTGGGAACCATGTTTGTGCCATCTGGAAAGAGTTTTCGAGGCTGACTTCAGTGCCTACAATTACAAGGTAAGGCTCGAAAGTCGACATGCCAATCGATTATGATGGTTTTTTAGGGCCGGACACCTGAATTCTAAAACTGCCCCTAACAAAACAGAAACTTTTGCTGCCGACCGGGGTTAATTAGATACCCATTTCGCGAAACGATTTATTCGGAAAGACACTGCCGAACGTGGTGACAACAACACAAATAAGGCTCAACCCTTACCTGCGTGACCCTGACGTACAGCTGATGCTGCGCGTGCAGGAAGGCGACGAGGACGCGTTTTCACAATTAGTTGCCAGCTACCAAGACCGTATGGTGGGAATTTTTAGTCATTTATTACACGATGCCGAGCAGGCGGAAGATTTGGCCCAGGATGTTTTTCTGCGAGTTTACCGTTCGCGTGAATCCTACCAGCCCAAAGCCAAGTTTTCGACCTGGCTGTTTCGCATCGCTAATAACTTAGCCAGCAACATACGTCGTGGCAAAGGACGCCGAAAAGAAGTGGCCCTGGAAGTCCGTGAATCAGGCCCGTTGGGAATTCGTCCGGAAGAACGATTACTGGTTGAAAAATCGGGACTGATGCCAACCCGGCAAGCCGACCGAAACGAAACACAAGAGTTAGTTCGCTCAGCGTTGGAAACATTGAACGAGCGACAACAGATGGCCGTGCTGTTGAACAAGTTTGAAAATATGAGCTACGCCGACATCGGTCAAATTATGTCAATGACCCCGGCGGCCGTGAAATCGCTACTTTCCAGAGCACGCGACAATTTGAAAATTGTGTTGGAACACCACATGAAATAAGACAACATTGATCGCCCGGAAATAAAAAAACAAACCCATTCAATCACCCCATGAAGAACAGTCATGGCAAACGACATCGAACTGACAGAAGCACAACGAGAAAACTTGGTCGCGTACCTTGATGGGGAACTCGACGAAGATAACTCTCGCCAAATCGAACAAGTTCTGGCTGCTAGCCCGACGGCTCGGCGAGAAGTCGAAGTTTTAATGGGCACCTGGGAAATGCTCGATGTGCTGCCCCAGCGTGAAGCGTCGGAACAATTCGTTGAAGACACAATGGCCACCATCGAATTGGCCAAACAATCAACCACCATCGAGCATCCGTTAACAGATTCTCAACCAAAGTTTCCGATAAAAACCGTGGCGGTCTGGATGACTGGCTTGGCAGTTTCGGCCATCTTCGGTTTTTTCATCACAAACCAGCTCATTCCCAACCCCAGCGAAACCCTGGTGCAAGAGCTACCATTGATTAACGAATTACATCTCTACTCTGAAGTCGACAGCTTAGAGTTTCTTACCGAACTTCAGCAAGCTGAACTGTTTGAGGACGACAATGAACTCAACATTCCTTAATAAACGTTGGATCGTTTTCCAATCGTTGATTGCCGTAGCCATTGTGCCTTGGCTCATCGGTGCAGGTAGCTCCGACTCCGAGGAGCAGCGACGAACAGAAATCCGCGAATTAAACGACGCAGACCGAGACCGACTGAAACGAAATTTCAATACGTTTCAACAATTGACGACAGCCCGCAAAACGGAAATTCGAAATCTTCACCGGGCCGTTTCTAAAGATCAGCAACTTCACACCCTGATGGACCGCTACTGCGAATGGCTAAAAACCCTGTCTCCTTGGCAGCGTGAAGAATTAAGGAAACAGACCAACCCGCAGGAAAGGTTGAAACTGGTGAAACAGTTTCGCGGCGCACAACGAAAAACTGAACGTGGCAGAAGTTTTCCGATGATGCTGTCTTCGCGAAATTGGGGACAACGGTTGAGTTCTGGCCCTCGCTTCACTTCCGATGATGCAAAACGGGTGATGACCGTTTTAGAAGAAAACCTGCCTCCCGGCCCACCAGACCAACGCCGTAGACTTCAATCGCTCCCACCATTAAAGCGATCTTTTGAAATCATGCGCATGATGTCTCGCGGGCAAGGCGGGCAACCACGGTTCAACCAAGGTTTCCGAATTCCCCCCGAAGTGATCGACCAAATCCTCACTGTCATCACGGACAAAAACATTAAAAAACGCATGCAACAAACTTCACGTGATGAGCAAGGTCGCTTCTTGGGCGAACTCATCCGTAATAGTCTCGCTGCAGAAATCGCCGCAACCTACAAAAGGCTTAAGCCGAACGAAGAACAACTGCGGGCATTTATGGAAACGCTGGACCCGCGAGAAAAAGATCAGGTCATGAACCTCGATGCCGAGTCCGCACGCCGCCGACTTACCTTTATGTACTTCGCAAAAAACCATGCCGACGTAATGCCCAACTTCTTGGGAGGAAATTATGGTCGAGGCCTCGGTAGACCGCGATCAGGCAGTGGCCCCGGTGAAGACCGACAACGGCCTCCTGGACCAGGCAAATTTTCCAGAGACGACCGACCCCGTGACGGTCGTCGTGGCGACCAAGACCGCCCACCACAACCCCGTCGCCCCGGCCCCGGAAACGAAAAGAAAAAGCCGTTCTAAGCCGACAGCATGCCGTCGGTCCGACCTTAATAATTCACATCGAAAACGAAACATCCGCGTCCAACGGAAAGATCGGGCGAACGCAGTGTTCAAAGGGCAGCGATTTCAAATTCGCACTGGTCGAGCCGGGCACATCGACGGCGACAATCGCTGAAGCAATTGATTCGTAATGAGTCCGAAACCCGTTTGGCGATTTTGCGACCACCACATCAAAGTCGGTCGGTTCGAGCCCGTGTGATTGATAAACTTTTTGCCCTACCACGTACACTGACCGCGAAGTGACCAACACCGAAATGTTGCCTCCCAACGTTAGTACGGCGGTCTTTCCACCTCGGCCCAACGTGCCGTTTTCGTAATAAAACCGGCCATCAAACAGGCTTTTCACGTAGGCTGTTACTGGCAGCGGAGTGAACCGGCCCGTATCGAGCAGGCCGCCTATGTTAATTTCAATCTCGGCCCCAACGCCTGCGGAAAATGCCTGCTGAACTGCCGGTGCATCGACAATCGACATCAGGGCCGTCTTCTTAAAGTCCGATTTCAACAGGCCTTTCAAAATGGCATTGCTATCACCGGCGGCCCCGCTGGCGGTGGCATCGGCGGCGTCAGAAAACAACGTCAAACCATCCGTATCATTGGCAATTGCAATGGCGTCTTCCAACGATGTCAGTTCCGCCTGAAATAATTCGCGATTGTCCCACATGAACTGGGCAATTTTTTTCGCGGCTTGTTGAGCACCGTCCGGGTCGTTGTCGGTGGCAACCAACACGTTCGACTGCAAGGCGGGAACATCGGTAAACGCATTGCCGATAATCACACCCGCGGCTAAGCCGGTTGCAGAGTTTTCTACATCCAGACACAGGTTGATCGCATCCCCAAAGCGGCCGGTTGCGGTGATTAATTCATCTCCGCGAACCAACATGGGAATTTCCACGCGAGCCAAAGTGGGGGTAATCTCTCCCGCCATCAGTTTCAGTAAATTGCGTGCGGCCCGCTGGCCGGTCGAGTATTGATCGATGTGCGGGTACGTGTGAAAGGGCACAATCAAATCGGCCGACTGCACCATATCGTCGGTAATCACGGCGTGTAAGTCGATGGAAACCACAATCGGAATTGGTCCCAAAACTTCCCTGGCCCGCTTAATCAGCGTGCCTTCTGGATCGCCGTTTTCTTCACCGGCCATTGCTCCATGCAGACACAGGTACGCCCCATCCACGTTTGAATTCTCAGAAATTGCGGCGACCATCTCATCTAGAATTCGATCCAAATCAGTCTGGTCGATATAGCCACCCGAAACAGAATCGGCGGATATAGTCGGCACAACTTCAATTCCACCCGCTTCAGAAAACACATCCAACGCACCGGCCAGTTCGGTATCGGTGCCGGTGAAGTGGGTGATCAATTCTTGCCCAGTCAACACGTGAAAGTTATCGTAGCGGGTTTTCGCCGGGTTGAACGTTGCTGTTTCCTGCTTGACCTCGGCAATCAGAATGCGCTTCATTACCGTTACTCCTACTCTATTTGTTTTCAACGCTTACCCGGTGCAACAATCCCAGTTTCCGGGCTTGAGGCCGTCGCGTACAACTTCTTGGGAATGCGGCCTGCTAAAAATGCTTTTCGGCCAGATTGCACGCCTTGCCGCATGGCGTCGGCCATCAACAGTGGGTTCTGTGCCCCGGCAATTCCCGTATTCAAAAGCACGCCATCGCAGCCAAGTTCCATCGCGAAGGCAACATCAGAGGCGGTTCCTACACCGGCATCGACAATCACTGGGTAATTGGGGTCGCCGTCTTTTAAGTATTCGATACAAATTGTGATGTTGTTCGGGTTCAAAATTCCCTGGCCGCTACCTATCGGGCTACCTGCGGGCATGACCGATGTCGCCCCGGCATCTTTTAGACGTTTGGCGGTAATCGGGTCGTCGGTTGAGTAGCACAAAACCTGAAAGCCTTCAGAAACCAACTGCTCGGTCGCCTGTAAAGTGGCCACTGGGTCGGGCAACAATGTTTTGGTGTCGCCCAAAACTTCGAGTTTCACCCAATCGGCACCCGGGTTTTCTAGGCCTTCCAAAATCTCACGACCCAACCGAGCGACACGCACTGCATCGTCGGCGGTAAAGCAACCGGCCGTGTTCGGCAAAATCGTGTACTTATCCAGATCAATAAAATCAAGAATGTTCCGACCGTCTGCATCGACCAACCGTTCGCGGCGGACGGCAACGGTAATTACCTCAGCAGCGCTGGTTTCCAGGCATTCCTGCATCAATTCATAGGTGCTGTATTTCCCGGTCCCGACAATTAATCGGGATTGAAAACTGTGCGAACCCAATACTAAAGGTGTATCATCAATCGTTCCAACCGCCATCTGCTAGCCTCCACCCACTAAAGTCACAATTTCAAGCTGATCGCCTTCTTCTAACATGCAGCCAGCATGCTCGGCCCGAGGCACAAGTACCAGGTTCCGCTCAACCGCCAGAAACTTCGGGTTCATGTCCGAATCTTCTAATAGCTGGGCCACCGTAGTGCCTGGGTTAATCTGCCTGGGTTCTTCATTGACCGTAATTTGCACGCGAACCAAACTCCTATTCTCCAATATCCCACCCGTTCAGCGGGTGCTACCCGAAGTGTAGAACTGCAAACTCAGACATTCAAGGGTGGCCGGTTCACGGGCTGAAAATTCAAATCCCTGTGGCCGAAAACACGTAAATGTGTCAACATACTAGACTGAGTAACGATATTTGTCATCCTGAACGAAGTGAAGGATCTCGTAAACCTAACGACATTCGGAGATTCTTCACTTCGTTCAGAATGACCATTGTTCAGAATGACCATTGAAGATAGCCAGCCTAATTTGAGTAACGACGACTGTCATTCTCTTTTCCAGAAGACAACTTCCATGAACACTCTTCGCAATTGGGTCAGCCCACTCGTTTTCGTCCTGATGCTTACTCCCTCAATAGCACAGGACGGCAAACCACAAACCAAACAAGCAGCCCCGGCTATTGCCCAGAAGCCGAAAAAGCCGATTCCCCAGGCCACACCGCAAGAAATTGATCAATTGATTTCTGATCTCGATTCAGACAGTTATCAAAAACGGGAAGCCGCCAGCGGAAAGCTAGCACAATTAGAAATCGGTGCAATTCCCGGCCTATCAAAAGCAGCCTCCGGAACAAGCCTGGAAGCGTCCATTCGTGCCATGCAAATTTTAGAAAAAATATTCGTCGCAACTTCCGATACAAAAACCATCGATTTGGTCGATGCAACACTCGAAAAACTACGCCAGTCGAAAAACCGTTCGGTCGCCAGCCGGGCCGATCACACATTACTGTCTCACTACAAAATCCGCGAGAAACGAGCGATTGCCCAAATTCAAAAACTAGGCGGCAGCGTCACGCTGAAAGATAAAAACACGCGCAGCTTCATCCCCTTCTCACCCGGCTCAAGCGAATCGACCATCCAGTACATTGTTCTCGGCAGGAAATGGAAGGGCGGCGAAGAAGGCTTAAAATACGTCAAACGGCTCACTTACTTAACCGCCATCTATTTCATCCGTGGTGCGACGGTGCCGAAAGAATCGGTCGAAAGTCTGCAGGCTTACATGCCTAACCTCGAAATCCAATACCGCGACGGTGCCTACCTAGGCGTCTCAGGCCAAACAGTCACACTCGGGTGTCAGGTCCGTGTCGTCAAAGAAGGGGGCGCCGCCGAGAAAGGCGGGTTGCTAGCGGGCGATATCATCGTCGAATTCAACGAAAAAATAGTGAGAAAAGAAGTTGCAGCCGACAATTTTCAACGACTCATCAAGCTCATCGGCGAAACCAAACCAGGCGACAAAGTGAAAGTCAGCATCATCCGCAATGGCAAACCAATGACGATGGTTGTGACAATGGCTGAATGGAGATAGAAGCCGGATCGACGACATACCGTCGGCTTAGAGCGCGGAATACTTTTTGTTTCACTCTTCGGTCGCGGCTTTAAAATCGTCGATCATTTGTTGGGGTAGTTTGATCGTCCAGGTGTTCTGCTGCCCGGCAATCGCTTGAAAGATGGGTGGTTCAAGAAGTTCTTGCACGGCGTTGACAGTAGTGCCTGGAACATCTTTCACCATGAAGAACCCGCCGCCCGTTCCACCACCGCTTAAGCCCCCAAACCCAAAACCGCCGCCAGTCATGCCTCCGCCACCAAAAGTGGAATAACGATCTTTGTACGAAACAATATAAGCCAATTTCAATTCCATATTGGGAGGAGTGCTTTCATCTTCGAGGGAACTTTTACAAATACACCGCATCGCAGTAATTCAAACTCACCATCATTGGTTTTTAATTGGTCTCGTTTTAACAGCATTCCAGGGCTTTTCGTACTCTCATCAAAATCACGCAATAGCAGCACACTGCCTTTTACCCCATCAAACTGCTTTTGTTTTTGTTTGATTTCGTACATCTGACCATCCCGAGAGATCGCAATCGATTTGCCACCGGGGAAACTCATGCCTGCCAGTGCCGTGGGACGATAGGGTTCCAACCACGAAAATTCCTCGACCTCTCTGGGAATTTGAGCGAAATCACAAATCATCCAGACATCGTCACTTTTGATACTTGTAGGCCACTCAACCAGAACTTGAACTTCAGCAGGTTTGGGAGGCACGGGGGCCACAATCACCTCGGTCATTTCCTGGCTGGGCCGAACGTAGATTGTGTTTGACGAAAGGAAGCCCGAAGGCAGCGCGACACTCACTGTGCTACGCCCAACTTGAATCGGGCCAAAATTCACCAATCCCTCCGAATTTGTTGTTTCGGTCAAGGAGATCGAACCCTCCGAGCCGTACAAAACGCCTTGAAGACTTACCGTGGCACCCTTCACAGCGGGGCCTTCAGCCGATTCTCGGACAACTTTCACTTTGAATTCGGTCCAGTTAAGCGAATCGGTCGGCTTTCCTGAGTCGGATTGCGACTTCGCCAGCAGTGAAGTCATCTGAGCCAGCATTTGTTGGTTCAATGCCTGGTTGTTTTGCATCATTTGAAAGGCCATCAGCAAACCGGCTAAACCAACACAGGCCATCACGCACACGGCAGCCAAGGTAATTCGTTGCGACATAATTTTCTCCTTCATCCAACCCAACCAAAGTTTCCGGGCAATTTGTTTCGGGTTACCAAATTTGTTCAGGACGTTTTGTTTCGCCGATTCCATGTCGCCCGTCCGATGCAGTTCTCGATTGAGAGCGCTCTGCAAATGGTCGGACAATTCATCAAGAATATCTTGACGCAGCGATTGCGGTTCATCGTCGCGCTGTGGAGGCAATTCGGCATCGAGTGATTCAAGCCAACCCATCGGCACCTCCCAACACACCGTTCACGCCGCTGGAAAATTGTTTCCATTCTTGGCGGCGGGCCGCTAATGCTTTTTGGCCGGCTGAGGTCAATTGGTAATATTTTCGTCGGCGGCCATGGGCCTGTTTCCAGGTCGCCTTCATCAGTTTTTGCCGTTCCAACCGATGCAGCGCCGGGTACAGGCTGCCTTCTTTCAATTCAAAATAACCGTCCGAACGGCTTAAGACCTGCTGTGTGATCTCATACCCGTAAGTCGGTGCATGAGAGACAACATCGAGAATCAACATATCGACCGTACCGGTCAGCAAGCGGGATTCCATGACTGCACTTCCTTCATACCTAGAATGACTATGCTTTAATACATACCCGTTCTAGGTATAGGTGTCAAGAAGTTTTTTGGTTTTTCGCAGGTCCGACGGCAAGCCGTCGGCTTAGAGAATGGCATTACTGCAACCGGTTGCGTAGTTTGCGGGCGGCATTTTGAACATCATCGGCAGCACAAATCGCTCCGCTGACAGCTACGCGGCTGGCACCGGCGGAGGTCACTTGGTCGATACTGCTGTCAGAAATCCCGCCAATAGCAAACCAGGGCAATGAAATCTCAGCAGCGACCTGCTCTACAAACTTTAAACCGGCCAGTTCACTTTTTTCGAAATGCTTTGTCCCCGACTGAAACACCGGGCCGACGCCGATGTAGTCGGCTCCATCTAAAACGGCCTGCCGGGCTTGCTCAATAGTGTGTGTCGAAACGCCGACCAGTTTCTGCGGGCCAAGAATTCGCCGGGCCTGCTTGACGGAAATTTCATCCTGCCCGACATGCACGCCATCGGCGTTTGTTAACAGGGCCAAGTCAGCACGGTCATTCATGATAAACAGTGCCCCGGCTTCACGCGTCCACGCGCGTACTTTTAATCCTTGTGCAACAATCTCAGAATCGGAAAGACTCTTCTCGCGAAGTTGCACAACATCAACGCCGCCAGCCAGCGCATCGCGGACGGTTGTTTCCAGGCCGTGCTGACAATTCTCTGACGTGACTAAGAGATACAGCTGAGTCTGGGCTAAGCGACCAATATTCTGCTGCGTAATAAGCAGTGCCTTTTCCAAGGTGTAAAACCGGTACCGCAATTGTTCGAACACCGCCGCCGATTCAGGCGAGACAATTTTTGAATACTCTTCCAATGTCCGCAACGATTCTTCCACCCGTTTGCACCCGGCAGAAACCACGTCAAGCGCCGAGGTACGGACACTCTCTTGAGGCGTCGTAATTTGAGTACCGACGTCGGTTTCGGTTTCTCGTGCGGAAATTGCGTCTGCGAGATTTATGCGACCCAGTTCGTCAGTGAACGCATGCCGGACTTCTTTGAACAATCGTGTGAGGTGTGCATCGTCTAAAGAGAACCGAGCAAAATCCTCGACAACCCTTAACCCTTCGCGACACCGATTGGCTGCCGCGTCTAGAATTCGCCAAACGTTGTTTTGATCGACCGCAATCGGTTCATCCACGGTCAAATCAAAATCGGCTGGCAGCGGTTCGGTGATTAAGCCGGTACTTTCTTCGACTTGCGTGGCAAGAGACTCGGCTGACAAACCGTGCTTCGATAACAGGCTGGCAACTTCCGACTCAACCACCATGAGTCCATACAATAGATGTTCGCTTCCCAGTTCTGCATGGCGTCCTTGTTGTCGAACCTGATGTTTGGCTTCTGTAACAATTTGGGCGACCGCATCACTGAGTGGATACTCTTCCGACCGACTTCCCTGGGCGAATTGGTCCAGCACAGTCCGCAAATCTACGGCCATTTCGAGCGGCAGGTCGGACGTTAATTGATCCGTTGAAAACCCAATTTCTGCAAGGAATTCCGCCGCCTGGGCTTCATCGAGCCACAGTGCCCATAATAGATGTGCGGGATTTACGGCGTGCAAACCGGCGGTTTCAGACAAATGGGCCGACAATGCCAAGGCACGAAATGCCCCGGAAGTGAAAGATTGACCTCGAAAATCAGATAAATTGGCCATAATTGGAAGTGCTTATACAGTAATCCGTGTTCTCTTTTTCAGGCTTAGTCTAAGTGTCAAACTGAAGATTCAGTGTTTTTTTTCGATTGAACAAGCCAATTCGCCATCGTCTGAGAGGGTTGTCTTGCCTCGATTCTGTGTGATTACTAGAATTCCCGTGTTGAGGTTGGGCAGCCTTTACCGATTATAGGTATTTTGACGGCTGACTAGCCTCTCTATCGAACGTTCACAATTTTGGGGCAGATCATCTACTTCCATACCATTCTAAGTGGATGAGCCAAAATTCTGCGTTCGGTCAATTATTGTCGAAATGGATTTCACAAACGGGCGTTTCATATTAACCGTCGAAAACGCCAAACAAACTAGGAGGAGTTTTAACTCAAGTCGTTAAATTTCACGGCATTGAGAAAAAACGTGATGTATTGTTAGAGGACGCCGCACCCGCTGTTTATACAGGCGTCTTTTTTATAACCATAAGAATTACAATAGATACAACTTTCATACCTGATACAACCGCGAACATCAATTCTGCGAAACGATTACGCTCTTCGCAGTTTAAAATAACAGTTTCGCTTGCGTAACAGGTTCACAGTAGGAAATATCAACCGAACAAAACGGGAAGCATTTTTTGGGCGTGCCGCAGCTTTAGACACGACACCCGACACGCCTTCAGACAAAAATGATTTTCGAGTTTGATCATTAGGAGAGAGAGTCGCATGTACGAGCGATTTACAGACCGCGCCCGCAAAGTAATGCAACTGGCCAACCAGGAAGCACAACGCTTCAACCACGAATACATCGGCACCGAGCACGTGTTGCTGGGGCTGGTGAAAGAAGGCTCTGGGGTTGCAGCCAACGTGCTGAAAAACCTGGACGTCGACTTGCGAAAAATTCGCATGGAAGTCGAAAAAATTGTGCAGTCCGGTCCCGACATGGTCACGATGGGCAAGCTTCCCCAAACTCCACGGGCGAAAAAAGTTATTGAATACGCCATGGAAGAAGCCCGGAACTTAAACCACAACTACGTGGGAACCGAACATTTACTGCTAGGCTTATTGAGAGAACAAGAAGGCGTCGCCGCACAGGTATTAATGAACCTGGGCCTGAAGTTGGAAGACGTTCGCGACGAAGTCCTCAACCTGTTAGGCCACGGCCTTGAAGGTGCTGAGTCGAGCGAACGAGCCGCATCGGGAAGTGCTGGCCCCAAAGGCGGGAAAAGCAAAACACCTGCTCTCGACAGTTTTGGTCGCGACCTAACCGAACTCGCCAAACAAAACAAACTCGACCCGGTGATTGGACGCGAAGATGAAATCGAACGTGTGATCCAAATTCTTAGCCGACGTCAAAAAAACAACCCCGTGCTGCTCGGTGAAGCTGGCGTGGGAAAAACAGCCATCGTTGAAGGGTTCGCCCAGATGGTTATCGAAGGCAACGTTCCAGAATTGCTTAGAGACAAACGCATTGTCGTGCTCGACTTGGCAATGATGGTTGCCGGCACGAAATACCGCGGCCAATTCGAAGAACGCATTAAAGCCGTGATGAACGAAGTTCGGCGGGCGAAAAACACAATTCTGTTTATCGACGAATTACACACTTTAGTGGGTGCAGGCGGAGCGGAAGGTGCCATTGATGCCTCAAACGTTCTGAAACCAGCCCTGAGCCGAGGCGAATTACAATGCATCGGTGCAACCACCCTGGATGAATACCGAAAATACATCGAAAAAGACGGTGCCCTGGAGCGTCGCTTCCAAAGCGTCATGGTTGAACCGCCCAACCAGGAACAGGCCGTCGAAATTTTGAGAGGTCTTAGAGAACGGTACGAAGAGCATCACCGCGTACAAATTACCGATGATGCATTGGAATCGGCCGTCGAACTAGCATGTCGCTACATCACCGGGCGTTGCCTGCCGGATAAAGCGATTGACGTGATCGATGAATCGGGAGCCAGGGTTCGTTTAAAATCGATGGTGCGTCCTCCCGATTTGAAAGAACTTGAAGAAGAAATCGAACGCCACAACCAAGCCAAAGAAGAAGCTGTTGCCAACCAAGATTTCGAAAAAGCAGCCAGCCTACGCGATCAGGCCGACAAACTTCGTAAGAAGAAAGAAACCCTGACACAGGAATGGCGAGATAAGTCGAAGGAAACCGACGGTGTGGTCGATTCCGAGGTGGTCGCGGAAGTGGTCGCCAAAATGACGGGAATTCCGCTGACTCGACTTTCCAGCGAGGATGCCGTGCGGCTGTTGCAAATGGAAGATGAACTGCATAAACGAGTCATCAGCCAAAACGAAGCCATCGTCCAAATTTCAAAAGCAGTCCGCCGCAGCCGTAGTGGCCTGAAAGACCCCAAACGTCCGACCGGTACCTTCCTGTTCTCAGGACCGACCGGTGTCGGAAAAACATTGTTGGCGAAAACATTGGCCGAATTCATGTTCGGCGACGACGATGCACTCATTCAAATCGACATGAGCGAATACATGGAGAAGCACAACGTGAGCAGGCTCATTGGTGCCCCTCCGGGTTATGTCGGCTACGAAGAAGGTGGTCAGCTGACCGAGAAAATTCGCCGACGCCCTTACGCGGTTGTCTTGCTCGATGAAATTGAAAAGGCCCACCCCGATGTCTTCAACATGTTGTTGCAGATTATGGAAGAAGGCCATTTAACCGACAGCTTCGGTCGCAAAGTGGACTTCAAAAACGTTGTCATCATTATGACAACCAACGTGGGTGCCCAAACTATCGCACACGGTTCTTCGTTCGGCTTCGGCAAAAAAGACGAAGATACCAGCTACGATAATATGAAACGCAACTTAATGCACGACATCGAAAACGCCT
>Ga0115002_10006080_pt1 | contig 14002 bp, 12 predicted proteins | sample ArcticOcean_MG_C_8_FD_89576 | JGI IMG/M metagenome (GOLD analysis project Ga0115002, IMG submission 89576) | Marine microbial communities from western Arctic Ocean - ArcticOcean_MG_CB11_86 | ecosystem: Environmental > Aquatic > Marine > Oceanic | place: Arctic Ocean: Canada Basin | collected... | reverse complement strand
GTTTGTTAGCGGCATTTTTGATCAGGACATTGACATGGACTTATATGCAGTTTATGAATAAGAAAAAAAACGCCCCACTTTTTTCTTAGAAGCCTATCGTCTTGCCCGCCACGTGGAAGTAGACGTCGTCAACCGCGACGAAAATTTTCGTATCTACAACCGCAGCTTTGTTTTGGGTGGCGTTGAGCTCGGTGGCAAATACCAAATGCGCCGAGGCGGTCTCTTGGACGTCCGCTTCGTCTACAACCGAAGTGGCACATCACAAGATGTAGCGCTTTTTAACGGCATTGGACGCACCGAACTTGGAGCCACCACCCTCAATGGGTTTGACATTGCAACGACCTATCATCTCGACGCAGTGGGCCGATCTCGCGACTCAGAAATCAACCCCCGAGTGGGCCGCCGACTCACCCTGCGCCATCATCGCTATTTCAACTTTGCGCTCAGCGGCTTTGATGAAAACAGCTCTATTCTCGTTGAACAATACGAAAACTTTTTCTACAATCAGTTTTCCTTCAACTGGAATGAATTCGTTCCAGGCCCAGGCCGAAGTGCCTTTAGCTTTCGGGCATTTGGCGGTCTCATTGACAAAGAAGTGGACGACACATTTGACTTTTTCATTGGGGGGTTGCCCGGCATGAAAGGCTATTCGTTTTACAGCCTTGAGGGCCGCCGAGCATTGATGTTGCGCACCGCCTATCGTTTCCCCATTCTTTCGCGCGTAGACCACCAAACCGGCCCCATTTATTCAGACCAACTCTATGGCGCATTCTTTGCCGGCCTTGGGCGTGCCTGGGACGGCAATGCCGATGATGCCCTACTCAAACGCGGTTGGAAACGCGAAGTGGGCGTACAGTTGCGTTATGATGCCACATCGTTTTATCTTTTCCCCACACGTGCCAGCTTTGATGTTGCTTACGGTTTTGATCACATCCCACTGCAACAGCGTGGTGACCCATTGACACGCAGCGGGTTAAAAATGTATTTTACATTGTTGTTTGGATTCTTAACAGACGTCGGGCAGGTTCATTGAGTTACAGGTCACAGGTCAGAACCTAAAACAGCATAGTTGTTTTTGACTTTGTTTTAACCCGAGACCTGCCGACTTGAGACGCTTCATTTCTTTCACACGAGGAACTTATGCGATACCTCACAACTGGCATATTGTTATTTGGTCTTCTCCTTGGGTCTGCATCGGCCCAAGACAAGTCACCCAAAGCAGCCTTCTTTTTATCCCTATTAGTACCCGGATTGGGTGAACTCTACTCGGGTGCCAAATGGCGTGCCGCAGGTTTTATGACCTCTGAAGGGCTGACCTGGTTGGCCTACTTTTCGTGGCGAAGCAAAGGCAACGACCTCAAAGCCGACTTCCGTGTCTTTGCCGATCAACACTGGAGCGAATCCACTTACTTCGCCTGGCAAGCCTATAACCAAGCGCAACCCGAATCGCAACAATACATTGAAACAGAACACCTACCCGCCAAAGCAACCGACACCCAGCAATACTACGAACTCATTGGCAAATATGCGCAATTCGTCTACGGGTGGGATGATGTTACCAGTTCCTTTACCACCATCAACATGAGCATTCCGTCACCCTTGCAACAAGACTATGAAACCCAGCGCAACGAAAGCAACAAATACCTCAAACGCGCCTCCACCATTGTGGGTCTGTCCGTGCTCAATCGCATTGCCAGTGCCATTCATGCGTCGGCTTATGTACGCACCCACCAATCTTCATCTGATGCGTCTTCTGTTTGGCTTAACCTCACGCCAATAGATTGGCGCGGGCGAAGCGTTATTGAATTGAAAACGAAATTTTAACCCTCGGTACCACGTCGAAGATAATGGGTATTGAAAAATTAATCCGGTAATTGCCCAACCTTCACGCCGGAATAAATTCCAGCGCTACGATTGCAAAGTCCTGCGGACTGACACCGTGCAAAACAATCAGAAGATCAGACAGATTAAAACCATCTATTGATATGACTCTAAACCTTATGACACATTCATTACGCATAAAAAGAATACGCAGTGCGACGATCGCGCTTCTCATTGGCATCTTACTGATGCCTTCGATGGTCAGTGCACAAACAAAGTCGCCTAAGAAAGCGGCGTTTTTATCGATTCTTCTCCCTGGCTTAGGTGAATTGTATGCTGGCGGCAAAAAATCATCGCGCTTCTTTTTCTTTACCGAAGGTATGTTTTGGACTGGGCTTATCGGTTTTAAGAAATTGAACCACGCGCGCATCCACACCTTTGAAGCCTATGCGGCAGCCCATGCAGGCACCAACCTTGATGGTCGGCAAAACTCGCACTTAGATCGCGTTTCCAACTACAAAAGCATTTACGATTACAATACGCGTGTAATCTTTGTTGAAGGTGAATTTGCAAACCCGCTCCCAGAAACATCTGAAAACATATGGGAATGGGATTCATCGGCTTCACGCACCCAATTTATCGACTTGCGCAGCAAAGCCACGTGGGCGCGCACCCGCAGCTTCCTCTTTGTAGGTGCCCTCCTGTTCAACCGCTTTGCCAGTGCCTTTAACGCCGCACACGTTGCGCACAGCACCCTGCCGACAGTGTCCTTGGAACCAACACCACAAGGCGATCTCCAAGCGCAGTTGTCCTTCTCGTTTTAAGCTATGACCATCACACAACACACGTCCTATAGGCAACAAGGCAGCAGAGAGTTGCCCCCCCGCAGCCCCACGGCCCCCCGATTCCTCTACACGTTCATTCTACTGCTCTTCACAACCACCATACCCTGGACATCCCCCACAGCCCAACCACGTCCCCAAAGTGGCACCCATCTCATTCCGCACCCCGAAGTACCTTATCGTCCTGCAACCAAAATTCAAGTGACGCCCGCCTTTCAAGTAGGCGATGCCCTCACCATTCCCGCATTTAGCTTTCAACTTAGCTTTGGTGGCCATTATCAAACCGCCGTCACCTGCCGTCTTGTGGGTGACAATTGTTACATTTTTGTTGAAGATGATATCTGGAACACCCGCGTCTCTCAATCAGACATTGAATCCCTCACCCAAGCATTTGATCAAACCACACCCCGCGATCCAACACACGGCATCTTTACCATAGACCGCGAACTCTTTGGTGATCCTCCCGATGTAGACGGTGACCCGCGCATTCTCATCGCCATAATCGATATACTCGACAGCCCCATTCAAGGCTTCTCGGTTGTCGGTTACTTCGATGTTGCAAACCAAGCACCACCCGTCTCGCGTGAAATTGTCTACTTAGACGCCAATCCATTTGCCATCAACACCTCCCTCGCGCGTGCCACACTGGCCCATGAGTTCCAACACCTTATCCACTGGAAAACGGACCCAGACGAAGCCAAATGGCTCGATGAAGGCGCTTCGGAATACGCCGAACTTGCCTGTGGCTATAAAGACACAACAGCAACAGAAGTAGACAGTTTTATCTCACTTGCCACCAACACAAATCTGACCCAATGGGAGGACCAGTCTTGGGACTTTGACCATGCCTATCTTTGGATCACCTATTTTGTACAAACCTACGGAGAGTCGGCACTGCGCACCCTCATTGCCGACCCTGACAGCAGCATTCAATCGGTCAACAACACCCTTCAAGCACTCGGCAAACCAGAACGTTTTGATCACCTCTTTGGCCAATGGGCTGCCGCCACGTATCGCAATGACTATGTGGGCATTGACTTGGGACCTGTAAAAAATGATATCCTCCCAGTGCCAACCCTCAACATAGCGCGTGATGCCACCCTTTGGGGCGTGGACTACCTCACCTTGAACACCACCTCTCATCTCGCGCTCACCATCAAATCAAATGGTGCCAACAACATCTTGCTCACCCTCATCCAAGACAGTCCCACACACCCCTTCTCATCGCCCCTCACGGTCCCCGCCGGTCAAACCCGACGTATTCACACCTACGGGTCGGCCAATCGGACACTGGCCCTAACGTCCACATCGGGCATCGCACGAGGCTACACCCTCTCAATAGAATCCCTCACGGACGGCCAAACCCCAACAGCCTCTGACTTTGATGCCAATGGCGAAGTGGGTTTCTCTGACTTTCTTGTTTTTGCCGATGGTTTTGGCAAAAGCGCTGGCGATGTTGGTTTTGACCCCACCTTTGATCTCAATACCGACCGCCAAGTGGCCTTTGCCACCTTCCTCATTTTTGTGCGAAACTTTGGGATCAAACCTTAGGGGGGGATCGCGAAACACACGAAAAAGGCGTGGGAGTAATCCCACGCCTTGTAAATCTCGCGTCATCTAATTCGAACGGTTGTCACAAGTGCTTACTCATACCGCAATGCATCAATCGGGTTTGCGCGCGCGGCTTTCCATGCTTGGTAACTCACCGTGGCCAAAGCAATGAACAGCACCAAGAGCGTCCCTAAAATAAACGGCACGATACCCAAGTCCACCCGATAAACGAAGAGCTAAAAGCCTGTGTAGGCGGCATAAACCTTTTGGTGCGCGTTGCGTTACGCGTTTGCTTCATCCTTCACCACATCGCCGTCTAACAAATGAACCACGCGTTTGCTATAACTGGCACATTGTTCTGAGTGTGTCACTTGCACAATCGTTGTACCGCCTGCGTGCAACTGCGTGAACAACTTCATCACTTGCTCACCTTGTTTAGAGTTGAGATTGCCCGTTGGTTCATCGGCCAAAATCACACGCGGTTTGATAACCACTGCCCGTGCCACGCCCACGCGTTGTTGCTCACCACCAGATAATTGATGGGGGTACAAATCTTTCTTTGGCATCAAATCAAATTCTTCCAACATCGCGTCCACCCTCTCCTTGCGTTCACTCCCCTTCACCTTTTTATACAGCAACGGTATTTCAATGTTCTCAAACACCGTCAGTTCATCAATCAAATGATAACTTTGAAACACAAACCCAATGTTGTTCTTATGAAATTCGGAGCGTTTCCCTTCGCGCATTTTGTGAATGGTTTCGCCGTCAAACAAGTATTCACCCTTATTTGACGAATCCAACATCCCCATAATATGCAACAAGGTCGATTTGCCAGAACCCGACGGCCCCATAATGGACACAAACTCACCCGATTCAATTTCCAAATTAATGCCACGCAATACAAACGTCTTTACAAACGTTGAAGAATACCATTTTTGAATACCGGTCATTTGAATCATTGTAAATCTCCTTTTATCAAAAATAAAGATTTATCTTATCTTCCAAGCGCGATGTGGGCGTGCATTCACATTTGCATTCTGGCAACAAGCGTGCCAACCTCATATTTCAATATTTTACAATATATTATGATTTTTACACAAATCAACTGGATTTCCAAAGTGTCCGGTAATGATACAGTGGTGTCCGAAAATGAACACTTTTGAAAATCTTGATCAAAATGTGTTTTCATAAACATCATTTTATTAAAAAAAATGAGATCGGTTAACAACAATCAAATACCGCCATTTTTCACAATCGGCACCTTTATTCGCAAAGCCCTTGGCACCACTTCAATCGTCGCGGGTGTTTGACACACGGGTTCGCCGTCGGCAAAAATCCAGAGCGGTTCTTCTGATACAATCGAAAGCGTCTTTGTTTTTTCTACCCGCACCCATTCAGAGTCGACGTGCCGACCTGAAAACGCTTTGGCGAACAATCCCAAAACCGTCCACTTCGACGTCTTGAAAAGCAAACACAACTCAAGATGACCACTATCGGCAACCGCGCTTGGAACAACTTGAATGCCACTGCCATAAAACGCGGTATTGCCTGTAGCCGCTACAAAAATGCGGCCCTCAAACTTACCAAAGTCACCCACCAAAGTCACGTGCGGGCACTGAAACGGTCCCAAACATTTCAACACCGCCAAGGTATAAGCCAATTGCCCAGAAAACGGCACGCGGTTTTCATACACCGTCTTGGCCACCACCGTATCTAATCCCAAACTCGCCACGGTGCAAAAATACCGTTCACCAATACGGCCCAAATCAATTTGTCGCACAGTACCATTCACCAACGTCTCAACAATGCCACGCACATCTTTTGGCACCCCCAACGCACGCGCCAAATCATTGCCTCGCCCACTTGGCAAAATCCCCACCACCACCTCAGCACCCACCAACGCGTTCACCACCTCGTGAATCGTACCGTCACCGCCACAAATCGCAATCTGTTTCGCCCCACGATCCAACGCCACTTTTGCCAACCGTGCACCGTCGCCCCGCGCGTGGGTCACCAGCACCTCGGCTTGCACACCCCATTCGCGCAACAAATCTACAACGTGCGTGCTCACCCGCTCGGCACGCCCACCGCCCGAGGTGGGGTTGACAATTATAAACCAACAATTGGTCATGGGTACACCCTACGAAAAAGCGGCAGGATAAATCCTGCCGCTAAAAAGTCACGGTACGCTTGACACGCTCGATGTACAAAAACGTACGGGATCTATTGATCTTGCTCAGTAACTTTGCCCTTCACCAACCACGCCACAATTTTGGGGTTGATCAAATTGAGCCACGGCAACGCTCTCAATTTCCAGGGAATCACCAACTCGCGCTTGCGTTTCTTCATCGCCTTCAAAATGGCCACGCTACAATCTTCTAACGTAATCGACTCTTTGCTGTGACTGCGCGACGACTTACCCAAAGCTTCACCGTCTTTGCCAAACGCGCTTTGTCGCAAATCAGTACCGCGCAACCAATGCGGCAACACCGTCAAAATATCCACACCCGACCCGTCCAGCTCCATTCGCAGCGCCTCAAAAAAACCCAACACTGCGTGTTTAGACGCCACATAACCCGTGTGCAACGGCACGCCAATCTTGCCCTGAATAGACGAAATCGCCACAATCATGCCACCCACTTTTTTCAACTCTGGTAACACCGCGTATACCCCATTCACCACACCCAAATAATTCGTTTCCATCAGCTTTCGAAACACCGCCACATCTTCAATATCTTCAAACCGCGCCCACATACTGATGCCCGCATTGGCCATCAAATAATCCACCCGTCCAAATTCTGCCACCGCCGTGGTCACCAATCGTTTGCAATCGTCCACCACCGTCACATCCCCCACCACCGTCACCACACGCACCCCCAAGGACCGGCACCGCTGTGCCGTCTCCACCAATTTCTCTTCGCGCCGAGCAAACAAGGCCAACTGCACCCCTGCCTTGGCCAATTCTTCGGCCAACACCGCGCCCAACCCCGACGACGCACCCGTTACGATTGCTACTTTGTCTTGAAACAAAACACCTCCAATAATTTTTTACGTTTTACTTTCAGCCCCACACGGCCCATTGCCAATGGCAAAAATATTATTCGGATCCATTGCCAACTTCACTTTGCGTAACACCTCAAGACTATTCTCCGTTTGAATCTGTGGTAAAAAACTTTGCCGAATCTTGCCAATGCCGTGGTGGTGCGACAAAGACCCGCCATTGTCCAAAATCACTTGGCGAAGCTTGTGTTCAATTTTGTGATAAATCTCATCCGCCTTATCCAACCCTTGCCCACTAAAACCCATTGTAAAATAAATACAAACACCCGTGTGATAGGTTTGTGTCACCCGATAAGCCAAATACGGTTTGCCTGGCACACCGTGTTTTTCACACGCCTCAAACAACGTCTTTTCAACTGCCTGAATGACATTCAAAATGTTCGTCCAAGGAACAGACGTTTCAAACGTTTCACCCAAAATATGAAACTGATTAAAAAAGTCGCGAATATACGCAATCCCAAAAGTCAGCATATACCCCCGCTGGCCATTGCTCGCCCCGCCCGACATGCCACCAAACTGTTTCGCCAATGAAAAGATTGTCTTGTTTTGTTGCACCACTTCTTGTTGTGTGCCTTCCATTACAATCGTACACGCTACCATTTTTTTTGTGTCAAATCCTTTTATAGACGTCAGCACAAACTGCTGGATTTTTCGCTCAACCTTCTTCAATCCCTCATATGCAGGTTTTAAAGCCTGACCAAATCGAAACTCATTGTTATTCACCAATCGAATACTGGCCGGAATTTGCCCCGTTTGCCGCAACGCCTTCAAAAACTTCACGCCATTTTCAAATTGCGGAAACACCAATGATCCAAATTTGCGCACCTGAGGCAACTTGTTAACTTTCATCACAGCCTTCGTAATAATGCCAAAGTTCCCTTCACTCCCAAATAAAAACGCACGCGGCGGCACACCCGCGGCGTTTCGCGGGGTGGCGTGTTTGGTCTCTACATCACCCGTAGGCGTAATCAATGTCGCTTCCAAAACAATATCTTCAATATTGCCGTATCGATTCTTCTTCATCCCACTCGCATTGGTCGCAATCCACCCGCCCAACGTCGAAAACTCCAAACTGTCCGGATCGTGACCCGATGTATACCCCTTGGCATTTAAAGCATTCTCCAACTGCTTGCCCGAAATACCCGCCTCCACACACGCCTGAAAATTCTCTTCGTCTAACCACACGATCGCTTTCATTCGGCGCATATCCACAGACGCCACCATCCGCGTCTCCGCTGTCGGAATGGCCAATGCGCCACTCACATTGGTGCCTCCTCCATAAGGTACTAACACCACACCGTGTTCATTAGCCAACTGAATAACCTTCTGCACATCCGCTTCATTCTCAGGATACAACACCACATCCACCAACCGCTCCGGTGGACGATCGTACAAGACCCGATAAATTTCGTCCACACTCAATTGACCGTGGCTGTGAACCAAACGGTCTGGGTCCACCTGCGAGACCTGATTGTCATTGAGCGCACCTTTTATCGCCGCCAAAAAGTCTTCATTTTGCAAAGGTTCTGGCAAGTTCTCGTGCTTTACCTCTTGCCCCATATCTTCAGGCCGAATGGGTATTTGCAATATCTCTTCAACAAATGGAATAAAATAAGGCATATCAAATCCACAAATTGGATATCGGTCGCCCGTCACCCGCACCGTGCGGTCATTGACAAATTCAAAACGCGTATCGGTATACCCCCACTTGTGTGCAAACTGTTCCCCTTCCGAGCGGTCAAAAAACGCAACATCCTCGGCACGTGCACGTTTGGCAAAGCCCAATACAACAAATACTCCAATAAAGAAAAACACCAACTCAATCATTGAACCTATCTCCTCATCTGATACATTTTCAACTGTGTGTATCCGTGTCCATCTGTGGTTGCATTCTTAGATTTTTTCAGGATTCAACAAAGAGGTAATATGCATCGCTTGAAACAACGCTGCGGCCTCAGCCTGAATGCGCAAAGAACCACGCTTGGGCATCAGCGTCGTCTCTCCCAACATAGGAGGACAAATGACGGCCTCTACGGTGCCTGGATTGATATTCAAATTGCCCTTGGGGCAACGCCGCCACAAACTGTGGGTGCCACGAAACGCCACAGGAATAATCACCACATCTTGTGGCAACTTGGCGAACAATGCATATTGCAAAGGAAACAATTGAATATCAAATGACGCCGTGGTGCCCATGGGGTAAATCAACCCAGGACGCTCAAACATCGCCTCCAACATACGGGGTGTAGAATGCCCCGCACCGTCCAAACTCTCGCGTGTCACATTGCCATCCAGCTCTTCAAACATCCGATCATATTCTTCAGGCGTCATCCCAAACACCGTCATCTCGCGCGACCCCATTTTAAAGCTTGTCGCTTTAGACAACCCCCTGCGCGCCAAGATCACAAACGGCTCGGGTTTCTCCCATCCAATCGCCTCCAACAATTGCGGCGACTGCCAAACCGGAAACGAAATCAAATGCTCCACCAAACTTTGGTGTGTCGGCAAAAATAAAATTTTGTGCTTGCCATTACCCAAATCCATTGCCTTAGCTACAGGCGCAAACAGGGGGTCGATCGTAACCTTCACATCAATATCCAAACACGCCTTGGTTGCCTCAGACCACGCACCCCAAAGCTGCCACGCTTTTTCATAACGTTCGGGCACCGGCACTTGTGCACGGTCTAACCGCTTGCGTTTGCGACCCAATTGCCAACACAAACGCGCCCATTTTAGCAACCGCCATTTGCGCTTTAAAGATGACCACTCGGCCGTTTTACCCACATGTGGATAATCGACAAACCGTCCTTTGGCCTGGCCGATCAACAACGACGGCAATACCATCTGTCCTTTAGATACAGCATTCACCCGAGTAACAATACGGGTGGCCACATCAATCATATCGCGTGTCAAATAACTATAAGGCTGCCCATACCAATACAATTTTGGGCGCAACTTTGTGGGGTCTTCTTGATGGGCTTGCAAAAACTCAACCAACATCGCGCTCAAACGATGCACATCTTCTGTCACCTCTTTTAACCTGATACCCAATGCCTCGACCGCCACATCTCCCTCAACAATCACCTTCCAAACCGACACACCAAACCAACCAAAATTGGTCAAATAATTATACCGTGTAGACAACAACCCACCCGCCGCAATTAAATCTAAGGTGCGTTGTGCCACATCTTGCAACAAATCCCGCAACGAGCCTTCAACTGTTTCATCATCCAACGTATACGTATAAGCTTCAGCCCAACGTGGGTCTGCCACCACTTCTACCTTGGCCAAAGCTTCGGCCACGGCCTGTGCGTGCGACATAGGCACCTGCGTAATATTCACCTTGGCCAAAGCTTCTTCCGCCGCTCCGGGTGTGTGCAATTCACCCTTTGTCAAAGCCTCGAGATAAAACGATTGATACAACTTCAAAAAAGCCTGCCCATCCCCAACACCGCGTTTAACAAACTGCTGCTTGAGTTGCAAATAGATCCGATTACCCGCGTGATACCGTGGCACCAAATAGGCAAAAGGCGCATATGCCTCTGCCAAACGCGCATCTCGAATGGGCGGCAAACCACGATAAATAGCGCCCACCAACTTTGCTCGAAACTGTAAGGCCTCAATACCAATTGACCCCGACACAACTTGGCTTTTGGGCCAAATCAACGTATCGGGGTCAAGATCATCAAAATAACCGTCGTGGCGCACAGCCTCCAACAGATGCTGTACAGATGCATCATACAAAGTCAGCATCTGATCGACATCATCAAGGAAAACCTCATATAAGGGTCGATCATCTGATGCTTGTTTTGCCATAAAGACACCCTACTTGTTCGAGCTGTTCTATTTCAAACCTACACCAAAAGACCCATTGAGTGATGAGCCATTAAATTAAGCCAACACTTAGCATCCATCGTCCGTCGTCCGTCGTCCATCGTCCGTCGTCAGTGCACCTTGTCCATTGCCTTTCTATTCGGCAAATTTTAGTACATGTCGCTTGAGGCCCGGAATGTGAATATCTTGTATATAGGTTGCCCAATCAATTCTCAACACATCACAATTAAAAATCTCACGATCTTCAGCATCCATACCCTCAAACAATTTTTGCATATGATCTGTCTGAAATTCACAAGGCAATTGCACATAGGTACTATAAATCTCGGTCAAAGCACGCGCATTCTCCAATGTGGCATCCAGCAAAGACACCTGCCGCTTCAATTTCTTCAATCGCCCAATAGACACACGATCCAATAACCACTTCAATGTTTTAACGGGCAACTGATAACGATACTTAAGCCGGCGGTGAAAAGTCTCTAAGCTTGGATATTTCCACGGTTTCACCAAAATGGGCCGCCCCTTGCGATCAAGCATAGGATTCTTGAGGAAATATTCATAAACCAATCGCACCATATCACCCAATAGCATCGGGTTTTGGTCGCCCGTACACACATGATATACTTTAACATCTGGTTCTGCTTTCACCGTAGGCAAAACCCCAAGAATCACATTCACAATAATATCAACCGGAATGACATCAAAAATGACATCAGGTCGAGCCGGAAAATCAACCAGCCGCCCCTTGCCATAATGCGCAATCAACGGATCGGCCACCTTTAAACCATCTAACCACCCTGGCTCAGGATCGGCCAAACTGCTCTCAATAACCGATGGACGCACAATGACCACAGGCAAATCACCCCGTGTTTTCACAATCATGCGTTCACCCATCGCTTTTGTCATGGTATAACTATCGTGCCAACCCAATTCTCGAGCTCGTTCAAAACCCCGCGCAACCAATCGCTCGCGTTTCCAACGTTGGCGCAAAGCCTCAACCTGATGCGTTCTGCGATGTTCGGTCACCCGCTTACCACGATCTTGTTTATCGAGAAATCGGTGAAACCCTGCAACCCGGTCCGGTTCTTGAGAATCGGCCTCAACTTTATCGCAATAGCGCAGAACAGTTGCTATTTCCTTTTCCAAATCAAATTCGATATTCGGAGTTTTACCTATCACCTGCGCCACAGCAGAGTTTGGAACAGGCGTTTCTTCTTTAATTTTCCCAGTGCGTTGCCCACTCACATAAGCCGTGGATACATGAATCAATGTGGCATTTTGGCATGCTTTTGCAAATTCAACAATGCGCATGGGGCCAAGCGTGTTTTGAGTCAACGCCACATCCAAAGGTTCATCAAACACAACCGTTGCGGCACAATTGATCACAATATCCACTTCACGCGTCAACAAACTATATGTCTCATCATCCATGCCCAAACGATCTTGCGTCAAGTCGCTGGAAACCGCCACGAGTTTTTCACGCACCAAAGTATCAAAACCATCTCCCAACGCTTGGCGCAATGAGCCAAACGCATTGGCCTGAATAATTTCGCGCTCCAATCGCTCTTGAGGCGCCACCACCTTGCCAGAAGTACGCGATCGGGGGCGAATCATCAGATATATGCGTTCTACATCAGGGGCATGGCGCAGGATTTTTTCAACGACCCCTTTGGCCAAAAATCCGGTAGCGCCCGTTATAAAAAATACTTTGCGGTTCAGAAATGGGATAATCCGGCTCATAAAACGCAATAATCCTTCAAACAAAAGTTAAAAATGGGTGATATCAAAGTCGTGTAATTAAACGCCCCGATTGAAATTCTGTCAACCCATTTCTATACCACAACATTTCGTGTAAACCCATTCAAAAAATGAGGTTGACAAAAAATAGGCCAACACCTATCTTCTTCATCTTCAGCCTGATACAGCAATCTATTGCTTTCTTTTGAACAACTAAAATGCATACAAGAAATGGAGCTCCCTTGGCACGAACATTACTGATAATCAAACCCGATGCCGTCGCCAAAAATGTCATTGGCGCCATCATCCAACGTCTTGAAGAAAAATCTTTTGGCATCATCGAACTCCAAAAAATGCATCTGACCCGAGCCCAAGCCTCAGAATTTTATGCGGTTCATCGCGAGCGGCCCTTTTATCACGAACTTGTTGATTTTATGACATCTGGACCGTGTGTACCTATCGTACTCGAAAGAGATGATGCCGTCACTTTCTTGCGCGAAACCATTGGCAGCACCAACCCCGAAGAAGCCGCTGAAGGTACCATTCGCAAAGACTTTGCCACAAATATTCAAAATAACGCTGTTCACGCCTCCGACTCGTCCGAAAATGCAGCCCATGAAATTGCTTTCTTTTTCGGCAAAAACGCAGTCGGTTAAAACTCACTTCTTCTCTCTTATTTCTCTTATTGCCCTATGAAAATCGACCTGCGCGAGTTACACGATGGCGAAAACATCTTCGACTTTGATGAAAAGCCCGAAGATCTTCATATCCAAGATGGCGGCCTACCATTTGATGGCACCATTCAATCTCGGTTAACGATCCAAAAAATAGGTGACTCCATCACCGTCAAAGGGGAAAGCACCTGCCAAATTAGACCCGAATGTGCCCGGTGTTTAGAACCCGTTGCATTTCCCATTCAGGTGAGCTATACCTTTGTCCTTCAAAAGGGCGAACCCCAATACCAAGATGAAGACGACGATGAGACCCTTATCTACTTAAACGAAGGACCCGACGAAATTGATTTAGGCCATGAAGTAAAAGACTACATCCTTTTAGAATTGCCCATGATCCCAACCTGTGCCGAGTCACCCACTGGGCCTTGTGAAAAATACGACCAAGATCCCATCGATATTTTAGAAGCAGACAAGCAAGAGCGT
>Ga0115002_10006079_pt1 | contig 14006 bp, 10 predicted proteins | sample ArcticOcean_MG_C_8_FD_89576 | JGI IMG/M metagenome (GOLD analysis project Ga0115002, IMG submission 89576) | Marine microbial communities from western Arctic Ocean - ArcticOcean_MG_CB11_86 | ecosystem: Environmental > Aquatic > Marine > Oceanic | place: Arctic Ocean: Canada Basin | collected... | reverse complement strand
AAGGGAAATTCCCTGGAGTTGCTTCGACAAAAATATCAGATTCACTTTGGAAAATAAACGTTCCAGAAGAATTAAAAATTGGTCATGAAGCACATTTTGGACAGGTAACGAGTAATTTTTTAACTTATCTAGAAAAAGATGAATTACCAGTATGGGAAGTTCCAAATATGATTTCTAAATACTATACAACAATTGAGGCTTATAAAATGGCTCAAGATTAATAATAAGCCTTAGAATAGATAACACTTATCAATGCATCTTGTTAATAAAAAATAAATTTAAAAAATCAAACAAATACACTAATTAATATACATTTCTTAAATAAATAAATTATACTCACGTTTTCGTACGCGTAAATGAAAGAATTCCGTAAAATAAAAAGGAAAAAGATAAAAAAATTCAATATAATGCATATAGAATAACATCATTTTTGTTATTTAATAATTGCAATTCATTATATTTAAGATATGAAGAATCTTTATAATATTCCCGCTTTAATTTTTATACTTTTTATTTCATTTTCAGTTAATTCTCAGCAAGATATAGTAGAGCAATTAAATAAAATTGCAGTCATAAATCAAAAAGTAATGGTTCCAATGAGAGATGGTATTCGCTTGGCAACTGATATTTATAGACCAAAAACTGATAAAAAAGTACCTATAATATTCTCAAGAACTCCATATAACTTTAATTCATGGGGCGATGGCAAAGAGAAGAATGGAATATATAAAAGAGCATATGAAGCTGTAAAAAGAGGTTACGCCTATGTTGTTCAAAATGAAAGGGGAAGATATTTTTCAGAGGGTGAATGGGATATATTGGGAGTTCCATTGACAGATGGTTATGATGCTTTTAGTTGGATTAGTACACAACAATGGTCTAATGGAAGAATTGGAACAATAGGATGTTCTTCAACAGCTGAGTGGCAAATGGCTGTTGCTGCTTTAGATCATCCGTCACATGCTGCTATGGTTCCTCAAGGTTTCGGAGCGGGAGTAGGTAGAATAGGAGAGTATTTTGAACAAGGTAATTGGTATAGAGGAGGAGTAGAACAACTTTTATTTCCATCATGGCTTTATGGAGTAGAACATGATAAATTTAAACCAAGAATTCCTAGCGGAGCAACCCAGGAAGACCTAATAAGAATTTCTAGATTTTATGATTTAGCACCAGAAAATCCTAAAGTGGATTGGTCAGAGGCATTTAATCATTTACCAATACAAGATTTACTTAAAAATGTTAATGGAAAGAAAGAAATTTATGATAAAATGATCAGAAGAAAACCTAATGATCCAGATTGGTATACAGGAGGACTCTATCACGATGATATGGAATTTGGAGTTCCTAGTTTTTGGTTTGTTTCTTGGTACGATATAGCTACTAGTCCAAATATTGCTTTATTTAATCATGTTAGGATTAATGCAAAAGATTTAGGTGTTAGAGATAACCAATACTTAGTAATTGCTCCAACCCTACATTGTGGTTATACAAGAGCTTCAGAGAATACTATAGTTGGTGAGAGAAGTGTTGGGGATGCCAGGCTTAATTATGATGAACAGATTTATTCATGGTTTGATCTAATGTTAAAGAATATTGACAATGATTTTAAAGAAAAAACTCCAAGAGTTCAATACTACACAATGGGTTCTAATAAATGGCAAAATTCTGAGCAATGGCCCCCAGAAAATATTGAAATGACAAATTTTTATCTCACTAGTAATGGAAGTGCTAATACTTTAAATGGAGATGGAAAATTAACCACTCTAAAAAGAAAGGTAAAAAATAATACAGATTCATTTTTATATGACCCTATGAATCCGGTTCAGTCAGTTGGAGGAGGAGTTTGTTGTATGGGAAATGCATTAAAGGGAGGGTCTTTTGATCAACAAGAAATTGAATTGAGAAAAGATGTCCTAGTGTATTCAACTGATCCTCTGAAAAAAGGTTTTGAAGTTACAGGTTTTATTAACTCAACAATTTATTTATCCTCAGATGTTAAGGATACAGACATTACTGTTAAATTAATTGATGTTCATCCTGATGGCCGGGCTTTCAATATTGACGAAACAATCCAAAGGGTTAGATATCGAGAAGGATATGATAAAGAAGTTTTAATGGAAAAAGGTAAAGTTTATAAGGTCAACATGACTCCTATGTCTACTAGTAATTATTTTAAAAAAGGACATCAAATTAGAATTGAAATTTCAAGTAGTAATTTTCCAAGGTTTGCAAGAAATTTAAACACTGGTGGAAATAATTATGATGAAACTAAATCTGTGATAGCTAATAATAAAATTCATTATTCAAAAAAACACCCCTCTTCAATTACTTTACCAATAGTCATAAATTAAATTATGAATAAAACATCTAGAAGATCGTTTCTTAAATCTACATCTGCATTATCCTCTAGTTTATTGATTTTACCAAGTTTATATGGATTTTCTGCAAATAACAGACTGAATATTGCAGTAATTGGAGTTGGTGGTAGGGGAAGAGCAAATTGGAGTAAAGTTCCAAATGAAAATATTGTAGCAATGTGTGATGTAGATGATAAAAGAGCTGCTGATGGTTATAAAATGTTTCCAAAAGTAAGAAAGTTCAAGGATTTTAGAGTGATGTTTGATCAAATGCATAAGGAAATAGATGCTGTTATAATAAGTACCCCAGATCATACGCATTTTGCAGCGACTATGGCTGCTATGGAGTTAGGTAAACATGTTTATGTAGAAAAACCTCTTGCTCACAATATATGGGAATTAAGAACAATGAAAAAAGCTGCTAAATACTATGGTATTGTTTCTCAAATGGGTAATCAAGGTCACACTACAGATGGTATAAGATCTATTAAAGAGTGGTATGATGCAGGAGTATTAGGGGAGGTTAAAGAAGTGCATGCTTGGATTGGAGAGTTTAATTTTAGGCCAGGCCATTATTGGACAAAACCTAAAAGTTTTCCTCCGCCAAAAGATCCAATTCCAAATTACTTAGACTGGGATTTATGGCTTGGACCTGCAAAATATAGAAATTTCAATACAGCTTATGCACCAAAATCATGGAGAGGATTTTATGATTTTGGAAATGGACAACTAGGGGATTGGGCTTGCCATACTTTGGATGGTCCTTTTTGGGCACTAGATTTAGGAATGCCTAAAAGTGTTAAAGTTAGAATCCCAAACCCAATGACTAAGAATAACTTTGTTTCTGATCAGTCTGTTGTAACTTATAATTTTGAAAAAAGAAAAATGAGACCCCCTGTTACTTTAAAATGGTATGAAGGTGGAATTAAGCCCTCTATTTTAAAAGATTTAGGAATTGATAAGATGAAAGAATATAATAGACAAGGAATGATAATGGTAGGTGAAAAAAATACGCTAATTACTGGAGGAAGACCAAATAATCCTAGATTATTAATGTCAAATTCTGATTGGAATGAATTTTTGAAAAATGCTCCAGAAAAAATAATACCTAGAGTTAAAGAAGAAGGGCCCGTGGATGAATGGGTTCATGCTATAAAAAATGACACTTTGCCATTATCAAATTTTGATTATAGCGCAAGTCTAACTGAAATGGCATTACTTGGGTGCTTAGCTCAAAGATTTAATACAAATTTTGATTATAATTCAAACAAAATGAAAATTACTAATAGACCAGATGTAGATGCTTTTATTAAAGAGCCAGCTAGGGAAGGATGGTCATATGGTTCAAAATTTTGAGCTATATAGCTTATTTCTTTTTAAAATTAATCAATAAATTTACTTCAAATGTTAAATATGGAAAATGAATTTGATGCGATTGTTATAGGTACTGGTGTTAGTGGGGGTTGGGCTGCTAAAGAACTTTGTGAGAATGGTTTAAAAACACTTGTTCTGGAAAGAGGAAGAATGTTAAAACACGTAGATGATTACACTACTGCCAATATGGATAATTGGGATTTTCCTTTTGGAGATAAAATAACTAATGCCATTAAAGAAAGACAACCTAAACAAAGTAGAACCGGCTATGTTAATTCAGAAGCTACAAAACATTTGTTTGTTGATGACATAAAGCATCCTTACAATGAAGACAAGCCTTTTGATTGGATTAGAGGATATCATGTTGGTGGAAGATCTTTAACTTGGGGAAGACAAAGCCATCGCTTAACTAAATTTGACTTTGAAGGAAATGCCAAAGAGGGTGTGGCTGTAGATTGGCCTATTAGATATAATGATTTAGCTCCTTGGTATGATTATGTAGAAGATTATATTGGAGTTACTGGAGAAAATTTAGGTTTAGATCAATATCCTGATGGAAAATTATTAAAACCTATGGAGATGAATTGTGTGGAGGATGTGTTTAAAAACTCACTTTCAAAAAAATACTCTGATAGAATACTTACTATTGGAAGATCAGCTCATATTACTGAAGGAACTAAACCTGGACTTGGAAGGATGACATGCCAATATAGAAATCGATGTAGAAGAGGTTGTCCATTTGGAGCGTATTTTAGTAGTAATTCTTCAACTCTTCCAGCTGCAGAAGCAACTGGAAATATGACTTTGAGACCGAACTCTGTTGTTTATGAAATAATGTATGATGAGAATAAAAAAAGAGCAAGTGGTGTAAAAATAATTGATGCAGAAACTAAATTAACATATGAATACAAAGCAAAAGTTGTTTTTGTTTGTGCTTCAACAGTCGGATCAACATCTATATTATTACAATCAAAATCTAATAGATTTTCAAATGGATTAGGAAATGATTCTGGTGAATTAGGTCATAACTTAATGGATCATCATTTTCAGGTTGGTGCCGAAGGAAAATATGATGGATTTGAAGATAAATATTACACTGGAAGAAGACCTTCTGGAGTATATATTCCAAAATTTAGAAATATAGGCAGAGATACTAATCAAAAAGACTTTGTTAGAGGTTACGGTTATCAGGGTGGGGCAAGTAGAAGAGATTGGAAGGAATCTGTTGCTGAAGCTTCTTATGGTAAAGATTTAAAACAAGTAATTTTAGCCCCTGGAGATTGGACTATGGGTATAAATGGATTTGGAGAAACACTTCCTTATCATGATAATAAAATGTATTTAAATTATGATAAAAAAGATAAATGGGGGCTTCCTACTACAACATTTGATGCTCATATTAGAGAAAATGAGCTAAGCATGCGAAAGGATATGAAAAAACAAGCAATTGAAATGTTAGAAGGAGCTGGTTTTAAAAATGTTAGAGGATATGATAAAAAATATACATTAGGTTTAGGAATTCATGAAATGGGAACAGCGCGAATGGGACGAGATCCTAAGACATCAGTTTTAAACAAATTCAATCAAATTCATTCTGTAAAAAATGTATTTGTAACAGATGGTTCAGCGATGACATCTTCAGGGAATGTTAATCCATCACTAACATATATGGCTTTAACTGCTAGAGCGGTTAAACATGCAGTAAGTGAATTAAAGAAAAAAAACATTTAAGATGAATAGAAGAAAAGCACTTAAAAATTTAGGATTAAGTTTAGGTACCATAACCCTATCACCTGCAGTATTAACTTTACTTCAAAGTTGTAAAAATGATTTAGATTGGAGTCCTGTTTTTTTTAATTCAAACCAAGTAAATATTGTATCTGAAATAACAGATATAATAATTCCATCAGATGAAGATATTCCTGGTTCAAAAGATTTAAACCTAATTAAATTTATTGATCTTTATATTTATAATGTTTCAAATAAAAATGAGCAAGTTTTATTAAAAAAATCTCTAGATTCTTTCTTAGAAGATTGTTTAGTAAAATCAGAAAAAATTAATTTAAAAAACATTGAGAGAAATGATTTGGAATCAAGTTTAGTGTATTTTTTTAAAACTAAAATTGATTCTCATAACAAATGGAGAGAGGTTTATAATAAATTCAAAACAGATTCTGATTCAGAAAATAATAATCTTACAATTGAAGCTTTATCTTTTAATTTTATTAATACAATTCGTCAACTCACAATCACTGCTTTTAAGGGATCTGAGTATATAGGAGAAAACATTTTGATCTATAGACCTATTCCAGGTGAACAAAAAGGTTGTGTTGATTTAGAAGAAGCTACTGGAGGAAGAGCTTGGTCAATTTGATTTAATTCATATGAAAAGTTTTTTATTCATTTTTATTCTCTTTTCAATTGCAATAAATTATTCTCAAGAAAAAGAAGATCTTTTTAGTCTTATTTCTGAAGAACAAAATCAAATAGAATTACTTCCTGAGAGAATGGTTTTTACTCAAAGTTTACTTTGGGGTAAAAATGGTTTGTTTCGAAAAACGGGTATTTATCCTCTAAATATTGAAAATAGAGAAAAAGAACTTAAGATTAGAAAAACAATGCTTACTGCTCACCAGGTTCTAGGGTATGTGACTTTAGCTTCCATGATTGCTCAAGGTATTATTGGAGGAAAATTATACAATGGTCAAGATAATTTGTACGATACCCATAAAACAATGGGTAATATTGTTAATGTAGGATATTTTACTGGAGCAGGACTTTCATTATTTGCACCTCCACCTTTAATTAATAAAAAAGTAAAAGGTTTTAATTCTATTAAAGCTCATAAAATATTAGCAACAATCCATTTTTCTTCAATGGTTGCTACGAACTATTATAAAGATAAAAATAAGAAAAATCACAAAGCTGCAGCTTATACTGCTTTTGCAAGTTATGCCACAGCAGTATTAGTTATAAAATTTTAAAATGAAAAAACATATTCTATTTTTTCTAATGTTAATTGTTCCTTTGATTAACAGTTTTTCTCAAGATGTAATAAAGTTGATGTTAAATACTGAAAAATCTTTTATTGAATATGAAGCCAAACATTTTCTTCATGAATGGACTGGAAAAAACAATAAGATTAAAGGAGTGATTTTTATAAATAATGAAGAAGGTAAAATTGCTTTAGTAGCAAATATTGTTGATTTTGATAGCGGAATTAGCAACAGAGACTCTAATGCTTTGAGGGTTTTAGATGCTTTTAAACATCCACAAGTAAGGTTTTATTCAGACCAAATTATAATTTCAGATAATACGATAAGTTTTGATGGAGAATTAGAATTTCATGGAATAAAAGTTAACAAGAGATTAGATGCTTCATATTTTGAAGAGGTAAAAACAATAAATATTGAAGGTAATTTTTCTATTGTTCTAACTGATTTTGATATTAAACTTCCATCCTTAATGCTTAAAAAGATTGATGATTTTGCAAAAATATCTTACAAACTTATTTTTGAAAAGATATAAATAGATTTAAAAAACTCAAATAGTTTTTTTTATTAGGAATTTAATTAACATGAAACTATTAATCTTTCCACTCAGCAATAAATAAGTTGGTATCTCTGGTTCCGTTGTTGTTTCTGTTTGAAGAAAAAGCTAATTTTTTACCGTCTCTTGAAAAAACTGGAAAAGCATCAAAGGTTTCACCATGAGTGACTCTTGTAAGATTTTTACCATCTAAATCAATCATATATAGATTAAATGGAAATCCTCTTTCTGCCTCAAAATTTGATGAAAAAAGTATTTTTTTACCAGAAGGATGAAATACAGGACTCCAGTTTGCATTACCTAAATCAGTCAATTGTCTTAAGTTTTTACCATCAGAATCACAAATATATAATTCCATATTTGTTGGTTGAACTAGACCTTGATCTAAAAGACCTTTATATTCTTTAATTTCTTTTTCTGTTTTAGGTCTTGATGATCTGAAAATTAATTTTGACCCATCAGGAGAGAAAAAAGCTCCTCCATCATACCCAAGGTCAAAGGTTATTTGTTTAACATTTGAACCATCAATATTCATTGTATATAGGTCTAAATCACCATTTCTAGTTGATGTAAAAACAATTTTATCACCATGTGGTGAAATAGTAGCCTCAGCATCGTATCCTTTTTCATTTGTTAATTGACCAGTTATATTCCCTTCTAAGTCTGATATAAATATATCAAATGAATCATAAATTGGCCACACATATTTACCTTCTTTTCTAAGTGGTACCTCTGGACAATTATCATCTTTTAAATGAGTGGAAGCGTATATAAAATGTTCATTGTCCGGCAAAAAATAAGAACATGTAGTTCTTCCATTACCTGTACTAACCATCTTAGGTTGAGACTTATCAAAAGTATCATCAAAATCCATGATAAACATCTGATCACACTCTATACCCCAATTAGTATTATTGGATTGAAATATTAATTTTTTATCATCAAAACTCCAGTACGCTTCGGCATTGTCCCCACCAAAAGTAACTTGCCTTAATGATTTGAAGTTTGTTTCATCCTCAAATATTAAATTGGAGTTTTTTTTGACTTCAGATTCACAAGAAAAAGAAAATATAATAACTAATAAAATAAATAATTGCCTCATTAAATAAATGTTTTTTATTTTTGGCAAAAATATATACAAATTATGAGATTAGCAGTAACATTGTTTCTTTTTATTTTCATCATTTCATGCTCAAGTGAAAACACCTATAAAAACAAGATGAAACCTGATGTTGAGTATCTTTCTTCAGATCAATTAGAAGGAAGAAGTACAGGAAGTAAAGGAGCAAACCTGGCAGGTAAATACATTAAAAATAGATTTAAAGAATTAAATATCAAACCAATGGGAGAGGATGGGTATTTCCAAAAATTTTCTTTTAAACCTAAATCACATCCACATGAAAAAATTACTGTAAGTGATTCTATCATAGAAAATTCAATAACAGCAAATAATGTAATTGGCTTTATTAATAATAATTCTGACAATACGATTGTTATTGGAGCTCATTATGATCATTTAGGTTATGGAGGAGAAGGTTCTTTATATAGAGATAGTGATATTAAAATTCATAACGGTGCAGATGATAATGCTAGTGGTGTTTCATTAATGCTAGATCTTGCCGCTAAATTAAAGGACAATATCAATAATAATTATCTATTTATAGCTTTTTCAGGTGAAGAATTAGGTCTTTTAGGATCAAATTTTTTCGTAAAAAATTCAACTATTAATATAAAGTCAATAAATTATATGATTAATATGGATATGGTTGGAAGATTAAATACGGACAATACTTTAGCAGTCTATGGATTAGGAACATCACCAATATTTAAGCAAACTATAAAATCTAATAATCAGAATTTTAAGATTATTGAAAATGAATCAGGTATTGGTCCTTCTGACCATACTTCTTTTTATTTAAGCGATATTCCTGTTCTGCATTTTTTTACCGGTCAACATTCCGATTATCATAAGCCTAGTGATGATTCAAACCTTATAAATTATAAGGGTATGAATTTGATATCTAATTTTATTTATACAATTATTTCAGACCTAAATGATAATGGCAAACTTCCTTTTAGGGAAACTAAAAATGAAAGTCAAGAAGTACCTAGATTTAAAGTTTCTCTGGGAGTAATTCCTGATTATCTATATGATGGAAAAGGAATGAGGATAGATGGAGTATCTCAAGGTAGACCTGCAGAAAAAGCTGGTTTTCAAAAAGGAGATATTGTAATTAAGTTAGGTGATGAAGATATTACCGATATGATGTCTTATATGAAAGCTCTATCAAAATATAAAAAAGGTGATAAAGCTGAGGTTCAGATTAGTAGAAAAAACAAGCTTTCAATAAAAAAAGTTACTTTCTAATAATCAAATTTTTTTTTAGTAGTGTTATAATTTAGTGTACTTTAAAACTTAAGTTATTATATTTAAGTCATGAAGCAATTAATTATTTCATTTCTAATAATCACCACACTTTCCTGCTCAAAAAAACAAATCAATTTAGATTATAAATCTTTGTCAGAATATACAATCGTAACTGAGAATATAGCAGTCGCAGATACATTAAATGTTTATTTAAAAAAATCCCTAGGAATTGAATTGCCTATTAAAAATGACTTTCAAGGAAATAATAAGTACATACATTTAAAATATAATTCAGATATTCTGAATGACTTCATTTCTTTAAATTTTTCTAATAATTTAATTACTATTCAAGGAAATAACAGTAAAATGTTAAGTTATGGTGTTTATGAATTTTTAGAAAGATTTGTAGGAGTTAGGTGGTATTCAACAGACTTTACATTAGTGCCAGAAATTAGCAGTATCAATATTCCTTTAGATAAAGAAATTATCTATAAACCTTTAGTTACTACTAGAACAGTTCATTCTAGACTTTTTTATAAAGATTCGTCATATGCTGATAAACTAAAAGTTAGTAATGAAGCATTTCCTAACTACGTCCCTAATGCAAGAGTTCATACTTTTCATAGGTTTATACCTTACGAAAAATTTTATGATGATCATCCAGAATATTATGCATTTAGAAACGGAAAACGACTTGCAACGCAACTTTGCTTAACTAATGAAAATGTTTTAGAAATAGTTAAAGACAGTGTAGCCTCTTTTTTCAAAAAATATGATTTATCTACAGTTATTTCTGTTAGTCAAGATGACAACACGCAGTATTGTATGTGCGATAATTGTTCTGAAATTCATGATAGGGAGGGTAGTCCTGCCGGCTCTATGATTTATTTTGTAAATCAAATTGCTAAATCATTTCCTGATAAAACTATTTCAACACTTGCCTATCAATATACTAGAAAACCTCCTTTAACAAAACCTGAAAGTAATGTGTTGATAACACTATGTTCTATTGAATGTGATAGAAGCATCCCTATAGATGAAGGTTGTAAAGATTTTCAGTCAGATCTTATAGGTTGGTCAAAGCTTACAGAAAACATAAGAATATGGGTTTATACCACTCAGTTTACTAATTTTTTAGCCCCTTTTCCAAACTGGGGAACTATAAAACCTAATATTAACTTATTTGTCAATAATAATGCTAAATGGATTTTTGAACAACACAGTAATAACCCTAGTGAATTATTTGAATTAAGAAGCTATTTGATGGCTAAATTATTATGGGATCCTAATTTAGATTCTAATTTGGTGATAAAAGATTTTACTAATGGATATTATGGCCAAGGTGGGGTCTATATCGCTAAATATATTGAAGAAATTCAAAATCAATTAAATAATGCTAAACCATTTTTTCTTTTCTTGTATGGTGATCCATCTCAAGCTTTCGATGGTTATTTAAGTTCTAAAAATTTAAGTTATTATGATAGCTTGTTTGATGAAGCTCTGCTTAGTGTTTCAAAAGATTCAGACTATTATAAGCGAATTGAAAGATCGAGATTGTCAATTGATTATGCTATTTTGGAAGCTTACAGAAAAAACTTTTCAAAACAATATCCCTTGAAATTTATTAATGATGAAGTTACTATGATTAATCCTAAGGTTATAGATAGACTTACTAAGTTTTATAATATAGCTAGCTTAAATGATATTACTTTAATGAATGAAATGGGCTTTACAGTATCAGAGTATGTAAGTAATTATAAAAAGGCATTAAGCTTAGCAAGTAAAAATAATATAGCTAGTTTTAAAAAGGTTACTCTACTGTCAAATCCAAAAAAATATGCAAATGAAGATCCTCAAGTTTTGACAGATGGAGCTCTTGGAGGAAATAGTTTTTATTCAAATTGGCTAGGATTTGAAGGAAACGATCTCGATGCTATTATTGACTTGGACTCAACCCAATTTATTAATAATATAAGTTTGAATTTTCTTCAAGTAACTAACCATATAGTTTTTTATCCTTTAAATGTTCAATTTGAAATTTCAAATGATAGTGTTAATTGGAAAAGTTTTCCAATAATTTCAAATAAATTAAAACTTAACCCTAAAAGTAAAGTCAACGATATTCAAACCTTTTCTCAAGTTGTTAATAACGAAAAGGCTCATTATATTAGAGTTAAAGCTAAAAACATTAAAAAAGCACCGCTTTGGCATCATGGAGCAGATTTGCCTTCATGGATTTTTGCGGATGAATTAATAGTTGAATAATTTTATATTATGAAAAAATACATTCTGGCCATTGATGCAGGCACAACCAGTTCAAGGGCCATTTTATTTGATAAGAAAGGAGCTCAGATTGCTACATCACAATTTGAGTTTACACAAATTTTTCCAAAAGAATCTTGGGTTGAACACGACCCTATTGAAATATGGAAAACACAACTTAAAGCTATTAAAGATGTAGTGAATTTAGCTAAAATTGGATTTAATGAAATTGATTCTATAGGTATTACAAATCAGAGGGAAACTACTGTAGTTTGGAATAAAAAAACAGGCAAACCTGTTTATAATGCAATTGTTTGGCAAGATAGGCGTACAGCCTTTATTTGTGATGAGTTGAATGATTCTGGAAAGGCAAATATTTTTTATGATAAAACAGGACTGCTTTTGGATGCTTATTTTTCAGGAACTAAAATAAAATGGATTTTAGATTCAGATCCAAAGATAAAACAAGCTGCAAGTGATGGAGAACTTTTATTTGGAACTATAGACACTTGGTTGATTTGGAATTTAACTAACAGAACAATTCATGCTACAGATTGTACTAATGCCAGTAGAACACTTCTTTTTAATATTCACACATTAAAGTGGGATGATGAATTATTGGAAATTTTAAAAATTCCAAATACATTACTTCCTGAAGTTTTTGATAGTTCTGAAAAAATTGGTTGTACTCATTTAGATGTTTTAGGTATAGAAATACCTATATGTGGAATAGCTGGAGATCAGCAAGCGGCTTTATTTGGACAAATGTGTATAGAACCAGGTGATGTGAAAAACACTTATGGGACAGGTTGTTTTTGCATGATGAATACTGGAAATATCCCCGTTAAATCTAATAATAGAATGCTAACCACAATTGGCTGGAAAATTGGAGATGAAACTGTCTATGCATTGGAAGGCAGTGTTTTTATAGCAGGCGCTATAGTTCAATGGTTAAGAGATCAATTAAATATAATAAATGATGCTTCTGAAATTGAAAATTTAGCAAACTCTGTTGAAGATAATGGAGGGGTTACTTTTATTTCTGCTTTAGCTGGTCTTGGAGCTCCATATTGGAATCCTAATGCTACTGGAGCTATAATGGGCATCACAAGAGGAACTCAAAAAGGACATATTGCTAGAGCGGCATTGGAAGCAATTGCACTTAGATCTAGGGAAATAATTATTGAAATGCAAAAAGATTCAGGAACTAAATTTCGTAAATTAAAAGTAGATGGAGGAGCTAGTAATAATGATCTCTTAATGCAGATTCAATCAAATTTATTACAAACTCAAGTAATAAGACCAAAAATCACAGAAACTACTGCTTTAGGAGTTGCTTTTTTTGCAGGATTAGCTTCTGGATTTTGGAATTCTATTGATGAGATAAAAGGCATTTGGGAAATTGACAAGAAGTTTGACCCTCAAGTATTGGAAAAAGATAAAATAGTGATTTCTAATTGGGAAGCTAGAATTAAAAAAGTACTTTAAAATTGAATAGAGATTTAAATCTTAAACTATTAAAAGAGAAAAAATCAATATTTGATTTTATAATAATTGGGGGAGGGTCTACTGGTCTTGGTTGTGCTCTTGATGCTTCATCTAGAGGATATTCTGTGATTCTTTTAGAAAAATATGATTTTTGTAAAGGAACCTCTTCTAGAAGCACTAAACTTATTCATGGCGGTGTAAGGTATTTAGAAAAAGGTCAATTAGGTTTGGTTTATGAAGCTCTTAAAGAAAGAACTATTTTAAAAAATAATGCTCCTCATTTAGTTAAACAAGTAGGTTTTTTAATTCCAGTTTATAATTATTTTCTTAAGTTCTATTATTTTTTTGGACTAAAGGTTTATGATTTTATTTCTGGAAATTTAAGTTTTGAAAAGCCTCAAATAGTAAATAATGAAACTGCTATAAAACTTGTTCCAAATGTTAACAAAAATCAATTAAAAGGAGGTGTTATTTTTTTTGATGGGCAATTTGATGATTCTAGAATGGGAATTGATATTGCTTTAACTTCAGATAAGAACAAAGCTTTATTATTTAATTATATGTCAGTTGAATCGTTAATTAAAGAAAATGGTAAAATTAAAGGTGTT
>Ga0115002_10006077_pt1 | contig 14008 bp, 17 predicted proteins | sample ArcticOcean_MG_C_8_FD_89576 | JGI IMG/M metagenome (GOLD analysis project Ga0115002, IMG submission 89576) | Marine microbial communities from western Arctic Ocean - ArcticOcean_MG_CB11_86 | ecosystem: Environmental > Aquatic > Marine > Oceanic | place: Arctic Ocean: Canada Basin | collected... | reverse complement strand
GAGTGGTGGTCCCAAACCTTCGATGAATGGGGCTGGAAGGATGAGTCGATCCCCACCTACATCAAAACCCACGTCTACTGGAGGGACATGGATCTAGCCGGGAACGAACGGATCTTGCTTCCGACCTTCCGACTCCCCACCCTGATCCACACTCGGTCGGGCAACGCCAAGTATTTGTATGAGATCAGCCACGGCCACCCACTGTGGGTCAACCCTTCCGACGCTGACTCATTCGGCATTGGTACTGGCGACATGGTGCGGATAAAAACTCAGACCGGACACTTCGTTATGCGAGCGTGGCGCACCGAGGGAATCCGCCCAGGGGTAGTCGCCGCGTCACATCACATGGGGCGCTGGCGGCTCGCAGACACCACCGGAAACGAACGATGGGCATCGGCCCTCGTCGACATCAACGAGGGTGAACCGGGCCAATGGACGATGCGTCAGAAGAAAGGCATCGAACCATTCGAATCATCGGACCCAGACTCTGAAAGGATTTGGTGGCGAGATGCGGGGGTCAATCAGAACCTCGCCTTCGGTGTCCATCCTGACCCAGTTTCAGGCATGCACGCATGGCACCAAAGGGTCCGCATCGAGCCTGCCCAGCAAGGAGACCAGTACGGAGACATCTTCGTTGACACCAACAAGAGCTTTGAGGTGTACAAGGAATGGCTCGCTATGACCAAGCCTGGGCCCGGACCTGACGGAACACGTCGACCCCACTGGTTAGCTCGGCCCAATAAACCCACTCCAGATGCGTATCTCTACCCCGGCCGCTGATGCAGCGCTCGCCGCACGCGAGGAACTCCGTTCATGGTCTGACCTAGCTGATCAGGCCGACCGACTCCTTGTGGGCTGGGATGATCTCAGACCAGTCGAGGTGGCAGTGGTAGAGGTGTACAACCCCGCTTTCGACCTCCAACGCCGCGCTGACAAATGGAGCCACAAGTTCGAGGTCGGAGAGCTCCCAGAACTCCTCAGATTCCTCGCGGGTCTTGCTTTGATCGAGGCCGAGTCTTGGGAGAGCGACAATCCTGAGATAGCTACCCAAGCCATTGCTGAGAGGCGCTTCTTCTTCGGTGATCGTGTGGTGCATTGGGCTATCCCTTGGCTTGAGTCAGTACGGATCTGGGACCGGAGTCGATCTGAGTTAGCGAACGACGTCCAGCACCGACTACTGGAGCTGGGCGAGTTGCACCGCCCCAACCCTGAACTCGTCGACACTGAAGGTATGACGGCACCCGGTGAAGACCTTTTCGGTCCCCTGAAGACTCCACCACCCACCTCCCTCTTGGCCGGCGTCGTTGTGCTGGACAAAGCTCTCTCGGCATGGGGATCTTCCCGCTCAAGCATCCATGGCGACGTGCCGGAGGGATACCACTCTTGGCGAGAGACGTGCGCGGAACGCTGGGAGACGCTGCGTGCGAGTCACGAAGGAACCGGAGCCCTATGGCGGGACCTGTCTGCCAGAGCCCGCTCCTAACCCCCAACAGGTCAACGCGAAAGGGCTCTTACCGCATCAGTAGCTAGCGCCCTCGCCTCGGCATCCACCTCTTTAACGTCAGCTACCGACTCAACCTGCCGGCCGTCAAACTTGGCGAGTGTTCTCTCAAGGACTTCAGGAATCCCCAAGAACGGGATCTGCCCGGCTAGGAAGGCGGCTACAGCTACCTCGTCTGCCGCGTTGAATACACACGGAGCCGGACCACCAACCCGTCCTGCCTCGTAGGCGAGGGCCAGCGCTCGAAAGACTTCAGTGTCAGGTTCCTCGAACTCAAGGGTCCGTCCAGCGATGCTGAACTCACCCGCCCCCTGGGCCCGATCGGGGTAGGTGATCGCGTACTGAATGGGAATCCTCATGTCGGCTTCGCCCATATGAGCCAATAGAGACCCATCTACAAACTCCACCACTGAGTGCACGATGCTGGTTGGGTGCACCACCACCTGAATCTGGTCATAGGCAACATCGAACAGATAGTGAGCCTCAATCACCTCGAGCCCCTTGTTTGCCAGGGTGGCTGAGTCGATAGTCACGCGCGCTCCCATATTCCATGTCGGGTGCTGCAGCGCCTCTTCGGGAGTGACCGACGACAGCATGTCACGACTCTTCCCTCGAAACGGCCCACCCGACGCAGTCAAGATCAGGTTCCTCACCGCCGGGCGTGGTTCTCCTTCGAGGCATTGAAAGAGAGCCGAGTGCTCGGAGTCAACTGGAATCAGCGTGCCTCCACCACGTTGCAGAGCCTCTCGAACAAAGGCACCCGCCGTGACCATACTTTCCTTGTTCGCCAACCCGAGTCTGTTCCCAGCCTCTAGAGCCGCTAGGGTCGCATCGAGTCCTGCGAACCCGACCACACCGTTGATGACCACTGCGTCAGGCAGGGCTGCGAGCGCCATGACTGCGTCAGGCCCAAAGCTGATCCGATCTCCAAACTCACTACGCAAACCACTCATATCGATCGGGTGAGCAACAGCCAGCATCGAGTCGCGATACCTGTGGGCGGTTGCAACAAACTCCGGCGTTCCCGAGCCAGAAGCGAGCGCCAACGGCGTGATATCGAGTCGCTTGGCCACATCGAGCGTCTGCGTCCCAATCGACCCGGTGGCCCCCAATAGGACCAATCTGGTCATCCCAACAGACCAAGCCAAAGATAGACCACGTACATAACCGGCAGGACGAGTAGGAAGGAGTCAACGCGGTCGAGGACACCACCATGACCTGGAAGGATCGTTCCCATATCCTTAACGCCGATGGATCGTTTGACCATCGACTCTACGAGGTCGCCGATCGGAGCGATAACCGACACGCTACCTGCCGTCCAGAGAGCAATCTCGAGGGTGACAGCAGCAGAAAACCAAGGGGCAGAAGACAGTCCGACAGCCATCACAAACGCTAAAGCTGTCCCACCGACGAGTCCTTCGACAGTCTTGCTCGGGCTAAGGGCAGGAGCGAACCGCGTCCGACCGACCCACCGGCCAACCAGGAACGCGCCGGTGTCTTCAGCTGCCACTGTGAGAACAATCAGGCCCAACAGTTGTTGCCACGCAGTCGCGGTCACGAGCGGAACGGCAAAGGCCCCCATTGCGGCAATCCAGATGAAACCAAGCGCCGTGATGGTCATGTTCTCGAACGGACGCTGTCGGGGAACGACGGCGTAGTACAACAGCAAGGTGACTATTGAGAAGCCGACGGTGGAAGCAATGCCAAAAGGCCCAAACTTCCATCCGAACGTGTAGAGCAGAATCGTCGCCACTAAGCCAAGGAGAGCTATGGGCGTGAAGCCTGCTCTACGAGACGCTCCGTAGAACTCACCGACAGCGAGAAACATGATCAGCCCAACAAAAGCCACGAACCATACGGCTCCGGCCCACACTGCAAGTCCAGCAACTCCTGCCAAGCCCAGCCCGGTGACTACCCGACGCTGCAAGTCGAGTCTACGTTGCGAAGCAGCCGCGATCTCGGCTTTGAGCTCGGCGGTCTGCTCGTCGTCTTCGACGATGGCGGCTTGAACGCCTGCCGCATCTTCTCCATCAGTCATGTCTTCGAACCCGACGACTCCCACACCGACACCGCCACCTATGTGGACAGAAAGCGTTTGGTCAACCGGGCCCGCAGCGTCGGCAGATCTAACCGCCTCGGCGAGATCGTCGTACTGCTCGGTGGGCGGAGGGGTGACCTCTAAGTCCTCGAGGAGGTGCTCATCCTCGGGGGGTAGGTCGTCAAAAAGTTCTGGGGTTACCGCGGGAGGTAATGCGGAACCGTCAGATGAGCCAGCTTCAAACTGAGGCGCCTTCTCACCCCTATCTTTGCGCGCCACTCTCTACACCTCCAAGAGATCTTGCTCCTTCTGAGCAAGTTGTTGATCGATCTTATCGGTGTGGGCGTCGGTCATGTCCTGCAAAGACCGTTCTCCTCTATGAATATCATCCTCGGAGATCTCCCCTTCAAGGGCTTCGAGGTCTTCTTTGCAGGCCCTTCTGGCACGCCTAATCCCAACGCGGCCATCCTCGGCCATGCCACGAACGACCTTTACAAGGTCTCGGCGTCTTTCCTCGGTCAGGATAGGGAACGAAATGCGAATGATATTTCCATCGTTGCCTGTGCTCAGGCCGAGGCCAGCCTCACGGATCGCAGCTTCGATATCCGCCAGAATACTCTTGTCGAACGGGGTGACCATCAGAAGCCTCGCTTCAGGCACCGAAACGGTTGCGAGCTGTTGGAGCGGGGTGCGGGATCCGTAGTAATCGACCTGAACCCTGCTGAGGATCTGAGGATTGGCTCGCCCGGTCCGTACCGTTGCGAACTCTTGAGCTGTGTGTTCCACGACCTGTCCCATGTCAGTGGCAGCTTCGGCTAGCAGTTCCTCAATCATCTTCTGTTTCCTACCCGTGCCTAGTGGACCAGTGTGCCGATTTCTTCTCCGAGAATCGCGCGCGTGATATTGCCCGGCTCTCGAATGTTAAAGACCCTGAGCGGAAGTCCGTTGTCTTTGCACAGCGTAATCGCAGTGAGATCCATGACCCCTAGCTGCTTGGAGATCACGTCCATGTATGACAGTTCGTAGTGCATCACGGCGTCATCGTGCAGGTTGGGATCTTTATCAAAGACTCCGTCGACGAGTGTAGCTTTGAGGATCACGTCTACGCCCATCTCCACCCCACGTAGAGCGGCCGCCGTATCGGTTGTGAAGAACGGGTTACCCGTTCCGCCGCCCAATATTACGACTCGTCCCTTGTCGAGGTGGCGTTCAGCTCGCAACCGGATATAGGTCTCGGCCAGTTGACGCATCTCGATCGCGGAGAGAACTCTTGTGGGCACTCCGTTAGCCTCAAGCACCTCACGCATGGCCAGAGCGTTCATCATGGTGGCCAACATGCCCATGTAATCCGCAGCTGCTGGGTCCATGCCCTTGGCAGCTTCCGAAACGCCGCGGAAGATGTTGCCTCCCCCTACTACAACAGCCACTTGGACATCTTCTTCGAGGGCCGCTGCTATCTCTTTGGCGACACGAGCAACGACAGCTGTGTCGATGCCGTAGCCAATTCCAGGATCGGCGAATGACTCCCCCGACAACTTCAGGAGAACCCTTCTGTTGCCGGAGGAAGGGGTCACTTACTCGCCTCCGCCTGCGAGACGTGAAAAACTCTTGATGCTGATGTTCTCGCCCATCGTGACGGCGAGTGCCTGGACCATCTCACCGACGGTGCCCTCGAACTTTTCGGCGTTGACAAACTTCTGCTCTAACAGCACGTTCTCTTCGTAGTACTTGCGGATGCGTCCTTCGACAATCTTATCGATGACCGCAGCCGGCTTGCCTTCGTTCTCTGCTTGTTTGGCGATAAGGGACTTCTCCGCCTCGAGGGCGTCAGCGTCCACGTCGTCGATAGTCGCCCACTGTGGGTTGGCCCATGCGATGTGCATCGCCAGGTCCCGGGCAGCGTCCACGAAGTCGGGGCTCTTGGCAACGAAGTCGGTCTCTGAGCTGAGATAGACCACAACACCAGTCACCACACGTCCGCCCTGCTCATGCAGGTAAGACCCAATGGTTCCCTCGGAAGCCTCGCGTCCAGCGCGCTTTGCCGTCTTGGCTAGGCCCTTCTCGCGAAGGAGCACACCAGCGACATCAAGGTCGCCACCAGATTCGGTCAGAGCGTCCTTCGCATCCATCATGCCGACTCCGGCTGCCTTGCGCAGCACCATCACATCCTGAGCCGTGAAATCAGCCATGTCTACTCGCCGGCCTTTGCAGCTTCGCTCTCGGCAGCTTCGTCTTTCAGATCGTCTTTGCCGACCTTTTGGCGACCAGCAACGCAGGCATCTGCAATGATGGAAGCCACCAACTGGGCCGAACGAATGGCGTCGTCGTTACCTGGCACCACGTACTCCACCCCTGTTGGGTCACAGTTCGAATCAACTAGAGCGATGACTGGGATTCCCAGGCGGTCGGCTTCCTGTACAGCGATGTGCTCCACGTTGATGTCAACGATGAACACGGCCTGTGGAGGCCGGGTCATGTCGATAACACCACCGAGGTTTCGACTGAGCTTCACGGCTTCACGCGAGAGCTTGAGGCGCTCTTTCTTGGTGAGGCCTTCGCTGTTGGGGCCCTCTTCCATCCCTTGAAGCTCCTTCAAGTAGAAGATCCGTTTCTGGATGGTGGCGAAGTTGGTCAGCATACCGCCGAGCCAACGGTGGTTGACGTACGGCATGCCTGCACGACCGGCTTCTTGAGCGATCGCCGACTGAACCTGCTTCTTGGTTCCTACAAAGAGGACTTTTCCACCGTTCTCGACAATCTTGCGAACAGTCTCGTAGGCAGCTTCAAGCTGAGAGAGCGTAATACGCAAGTCAATGATGTGGATTCCGTTACGGTCTCCAAAGAGGTATTCAGCCATCTTCGGGTTCCAACGGCGAGTCTGGTGTCCGAAGTGAACTCCGGCCTCCAGAAGCTGTTTGATAGATACAACAGCCATGGGCGTTCCTTTCATTTGTTTGGTTTTTCTTCCGCCGGTGCGGCGACTCGAGAGTCGCAGTGACCAATAAAGGTCGCCCCGCAGACAATTGTCTGACCAGTGGGGCCGAACACAGACGTGTTTCGTTGCGAGGAAGTCTAAACGGAAACCCGACTAGAACTAGAACTAGAACTAGAACTAGAACTAGAACTAGAACTAGAGCGACTAGGCGAGCTGGTTGGGTTAGCTCGGGCGCTAACTGCCGAGTCGGTTTTTGAGGCTCATAACCGACTTGGTGTGAATCTGACAGACACGAGATTCGGTAACACCAAGCATGACACCAATCTCGGAAAGGGTCAGACCCTCGTAGTAATACAGCGTAAGGACCAAACGTTCGCGTTCTGGGAGGCGGTTGATCGCGTCGGCGAGAATGTGCTTCGTCTCAATATCCTGGAAAGCGTTCTCAGGGCTAACCCCGCGCGGGTCGGCAACTCGCTCTCCAAGGGTGGCTGCACCCTGGTCAAAGCCGAGAACGTCATCCAAGGCGGCAACACCGAGATTCGAGATCTCGCCAAGCTGATCTCTGACCTTCGATACAGGAATGTCCATCAAGTCGGCGATCTCGTCGTCTGTCGGCTGACGGCCAAGGCGATGCTCCAACTCAGCAACAGCTCTATCAATCTCTCTCGCCCGAGACCGGACGGACCGTGGGACCCAATCGAGGGCACGCAACTCATCCAAGATTGCTCCACGGATCCGGTTGATGGCGTACGTCTCGAACTTGAATCCCCGTTCTGGTTCAAACTTGTCGATGGCATCGATCAGACCGAACACTCAGTATGAAACAAGGTCATTGTGATCGACGCTCTTGGGCAGCCCGAAGCCAACACGACCGGCAACGAACTTCACGAGGGACGAGAAGTGGATGATCAATCCTTCGCGGGCGGCGGGGTCAGCGTGAGCCTTGAAACGCGCCCAAAGGTCATCAAGACCTTTGGTAGCTACAGATTGATCTGTCATAGGGCGCGCTCAGCGGATGGGTATGTGTGGAGATCTAGTGTATCTGAAGTCTGGGTATGCGTCTAGCGATCAAGGCCGGTTGCGACTACAACGAACACCAGTCTTGCTGAACAATCCAAGGTGCAGGGATACCCAATGGGGTGAGAGGGTGAGAGGGTGAGAGGGTGAGAGGGCGAGAGGGTGAGAGGGTGAGAGGGTGAGAGGGTGAGAGGGTGAGAGGGTGAAAGGGCGAGAGGGCGAGAGGGTGAGTTTGGTGAAGTGATGGCTGATCCACCGACGCTCCGGCACGTCCTTCGCACATAGTCGATGACGAGCAGACGAATGGCGACAGCAGTTCGACGGAGGCTGTGTTCCCGATGCCATCATCTCTGTTGCTCCTATGGCTATCTACTAGCCTCCCGAAGGGTACCCCAGCAGGATCGAAGCCGTATTCGAATGCCCGCTACACCGATTTTGCTCGCTTCTTCTGGTTCGGATCGGCTAATAACCCTGCGCGGCCGACGAACAGGTCTCCGCTTCTCTTCAGGACCCCAGCCATTTCCCATCTGGCTATCTGAAGGGTTGCGCCCGGAGCGTCGGTGTCTAGGCCGGCGGTGATTTGTTCCATGGTGAAGGTGGTTACTTCGCTTGAGGATCCTGACGTGGGGGCCAGGATGCTCATCACCTCTACTGCGTCGTCGACTGAGGTCACTGGGATTGCACCGTCGGCAATGAGTAGGTTGCAGCCTTCTGAGGTGCGGCGGTTGATGTCTCCTGGTACTGCCAATACGTCGACGGCGTGTTCAAGGGCGTAACGAGCTGTGATGAGCGCCCCGCCCTTGACGGTTGCTTCCACGACGACCACCGCTCGAGACAGGCCCGAGATGATTCGGTTTCGGGGAGGGAATCTCCACCCCGACGGCGGTGTTCCCGGCGGGTACTCGCTGAGGACCGCTCCCCCGCTACTCAGAATCTCCTCGCCAAGAGCCTCATCCGCCTTCGGGTACCAGCGGTCGATGCCGCACCCGAGAACCGCCCACGTGGGAGTTGTCGACGCGTCAAGGGCGCCGCGGTGAGCCTGGGTGTCGATGCCTTTGGCTAGTCCACTCACTACCAAGTACCCAGCCGCCGACAGAGCAACGCCAATGGCTAGAGCCGTCTGCATCCCGTAGGAGGTGCAAGCTCTCGATCCAACGATGGCCACTCGCGGCTGCTTGGCAAGCTCGCCCTTAACGAACAGCGAGTCGGGAGCGTCCGGAAGCTCAGCGAGGCTCTTCGGGTAGTCGTCCCCTCCCCGAATGATCAGGCGCGTGTCGCTACCAGCCAACTGATCCACGCGATCCTGGTAGAGAACCGCAGCTGCGGCCTTGGCGTGGTCGGGCACCTTGACTCGACCTCGGCAGATACCACCGAGTAGCTGATGCGGGCCGCCCAAGCGTTCCTCCAAGTCTCGTCTCCGGTTGGGATGCATCCCAACAAACGCCAGTTGAGTTCTGCTTTCAATCAGAGATGTCACAGGTGGGCCCGCAGGCCTAGGGCTTCGGCCGTGTGAGCTTCACTCACCTGGTCAGAGCCTGCCAGATCAGCGATGGTCCTTGCCACCCGCCTCACTCGGTCGAACCCACGACCAGTCAGTACACCCCGCTCCATCCCTGCCCGCAGCATCCGGATCCCACGCTCATCCCAGTCGTGTTCGTCAAGATCCTCGCGCTGCAGACCGCGGTTTAATCGTCCACGCTCGATCTGCCTGCACCTTGCAGTGGCAACTCGTTCGCGAACATCTGCTGTCGATTCCCCCTCTGGACCCAGCATCACATCAGGATCGACGCTCTCGACCACCATCCGGATATCGAACCGATCCATCAGCGGACCAGAGAACCGCTTCCGATACTTCTCGATACCTGCCTCACTGCAGGTGCACGAGATCTTGTTGTCACCCTTGAAGCCGCATGGGCAGGGGTTCGAAGCAGCAACGACCTGGACGTCGGCCGGGAAGCGCACGGTGATCCCTGTTCTCGCGATGGTGATGCTGCCGGACTCCAGCGGCTGCCGGAGACCATCGAGAACGGTGACCGGGAACTCGCCAAACTCATCAAGGAAGAGCACTCCCCGATGAGCCAAACTGACCTCTCCAGCGCGAGGCATGCCAGAACCTCCGCCGAGAAGAGCAGCTCGAGAGGCGGAGTGATGAGGATCTCTGAAAGGCGGTGTTCTAATCGAGCGCCGTTGCATCCCCGAGGCAGACCACACCAACCCGACCTCCAGGGCTTCTTCGTCAGTCAGTGGCGGCAGAATCCCGGGAAGACACGACGCCAGTAGGGTCTTTCCGGTCCCTGGCGGCCCCGACAGCAGAAGATGATGCCCCCCAGCCGCGGCCACCTCCAACGCTCGGCGGGGTCTGGCTTGCCCTCTCAGCACAGCGAGGTCTCTGCCTTGATGCTCCTCAACAACGGGAATATCCGGAAGGCCTCCTCCCTCGAAGGTTCCGCCCATCACACCGAGCGCCTCTGCCAGTGACCTGACCACCCGAATGTCTGCTCCAACGACGACCGCAGCATCGGTTGCAGCTCCGGGCGGGAGCAGACAAGGAACTTCCATATCCCTCGCCACCATCGCAGCACCTACACCTCCCCGAACGCTCCGCAGGGACCCATCAAGGGCAAGCTCCCCCAGAGCCACTACCCGCGCCCGGGCGGCGAGGCCCGAAGCCCCCAACGCTGCTAACGCCATGGGGAGGTCGTACGCACTCCCCTGCTTCCGTAAATCAGCTGGAGCGAGGTTGACAACAATCGTCGAGTTCTGCCGGCGGATGCTGGATGCGGACATGGAAGAAAGAATCCGTGCCGAGGCTTCTCGAATGGCCGTATCTGGGAGACCTACTATCCGAAACGATGCTTCCTGGGCGGTGTAGACGTGGGCCTCGGCGACGACCGGACGCGGTTCAACACCCACGAGGGCGACTGAATGTACTGAGAAGAACACACACCGAACGTAAGCGATATTGGCCTCGCAGGCTAGAGGGCCGATTACGTCAGATTTCGCGCTCTTGTTGGCCCTGCCTCACTCTGCCCCTCAGAGGACTTCTCGAAAACCAACTGGAACCTCCGCAAGTTCTTCTGGTTCCCTAGCCTTGGCATGCGAGGCATCCAACGGCTCACCTTGCTTTGTGATGTACCAGTCCTCTCAGGCGCTGGTGTCGGCGGCGGCTCGCTGGCATACGCCAACACACTCTAAGAACCGCACGACTCCTTTTACCACGACCCACAATGGGACAGCATCACCGACTGGCCCGCACTTCGAACTCGCCAAGATGATGCTCGGCCTAACCGACAACTCTCACCACACCCCTGCCGACGACGTGGCCCTCACAGTGGCGACCCACTTCGGCGCCGAAGACACCTTCCGGCCGACCCCGGTAGGCGCGTCCCCGGCTTCCGCTCGGAGCGACCATGAAAGTCAGGATGCCGAGATGGTGTATCGGGTTTCTCCCTGGTCGCTCACTGAGTTCGCCCAGACTCGTTCACTAGTACCGGGACGGTCATCACACTGACCGTCCCCGCGGGGAGCGAGCATCCGCTCCATCACGAGTCGGCCCATTTCTCGCCAGTCTCCCCCAGACCCCTGCGGTAACATCCTCAGCCGCATCAATAGTTTGTCCAGCCGCCATCGACAGTGAGCACCTGCCCCGTAACGAAGTCGCCAGCCGAACTTGCCAAATACTGGCATGCGACCGCGATATCGTGAGGCTGACCTCGGTACTTCAACGCTTGCACTTGGTTCAGCCAGGCAAGAGTCTTTTGGGGATCACTCCCCTCTTCGACCTCGCGCTCAACCTGGATCGCTCCAGGAACAATGCAGTTAACCCGGACACCATTGGACCCTTCCGAACGAGACATCGCCCGAGCGAAGGCAACCAGACCACCTTTGGTCGTGACATAGTGGAGGGCTCGAGGGTCACCGTTCGTCGCCATCACCGAGCCGATCGTGATGATCTTGCCATAACCTCTCTCCCTCATCCCGTCGATGGCCGCAAGCGCGCCGACGAACGCACCCCGAAGGTTGACCTCCATGATGCGATCCCACTCCTCGATGGCGATCTCGTCCCATGGCAACTTTCGAGATTCAGCAGCGTTAAGGACGAGCACGTCCACAACACCGAATGCGCTGCCAACGTGTTCGACGGCTGTGGCCATGTCAGAACCGCTCGCGGCATCGGCAAATACAGCCATCACCCGATCCGAGCCGAGCTCCTCGATGAGAGAGGCAGCCAGACGCTCATTGCGCTCGGTGCCTCTGTGTGTGAGTGCCACTTTCGCACCTGCAGTCGCGAACCTGCGCACGATGGCTGCGCCGATACCTCGCGTAGCACCGGTTATCAGCGCTACGCGGCCATCGAGCGAGAACGGGTCCCCGGAGTCTGTCGGAATCGTCATGACCTGGCCTTCTATCGGGAGATGATGTCACTGTTCGGACCGAATCAGCCGACTACGAAGACTACACGAGAAGATCCAGCATTTTGACACCAGATCTCGGGATAATCTCACTGATCTCGAGAGGGTCGCGGGTGGCGTCGAGCACTTAGCCGATCCGCGCTCATGACAGCGGGGCGGATTCGCGTCGAGCCGGTCAAGCGAGGAGACAACCATGCCCGAACACGGCAATCACCATTTGGCTTCCTGCCGACTACCGCGGGCAGGACTGTCAACAAACCTGGCAGCGAGGGCCTCACCATGATTATGGACTGGAAAACCCCGGTCTGAGCCCAAGCGGACCTGCTTGGACCCGTCGCGCCACATCTCGACTTTGGGAAGATCACTGTCGGTACAGCTCGTCTGTGCCACGAGAGCTATCTCCTCGCCATCCGAGGCGTGCCGACCGCGCATGTCCTGGATCACGACGTAAAATCCGGCTTCGGCCAGCGACCCGCCCTGATCGACGTACAGCGGGAGGTCCGTGTCGCACAGCGTTCGGCAGGCGAGGGCGGGAAGAGTGCCCGGCCCCCGTGGATGGTACGCGTCTGCACTCAAGACCGTCCCGTCCCACGTGAAGCGCGGAAGGTCGATCTCGATCTCAATGCCGTCTGGAGCCCTCACTGATCCTTCCCATCCGAGAGTCGGTCGGCCCATTCTTCGATCGGGACGTCTGGCTCCGGGAAGAATCCGGCTCCGGATCGGCCCGACTCACGTCGGTATATGAACACGGTCCGCTCGTACACCACGGCGGTGACGCCTTCCTGGTTCAGGCCTCTCGTGCGGAATCGGACGATCCCCCCGTAGGGTCGCGACTCCGACCCCCGTTTGGACAGGACCTGGGACTCGGCGTAGAGGGTGTCGCCGACGAACACCGGTGCCGGTAGCGAAATGCGATCCCATCCGAGATTGGCGAAAGCGTGGTGCGATGTGTCGATCACGGACAATCCGAGGACGAGCGCCACCGTGAGGCCGGAATTGACTATGATCCTGCCGAACGGCGTCGACTCGGCGAAATCGCGGTTGAAGTGCGCTTGGTTCGTGTTGAGCGTCAGGAGGGTGAACCACGTATTGTCGGTCTCGGTGATCGTCCGTCCATACGGGCTGCGATACACGTCCCCAATGTTGAAGTCCTCATAGTGGCGGCCGATGCCGGCCCCGGAGTCGGTCATGTCGCCCTCGCTGAGTTCCCGATCCGATGAGCCTTGGCACCGCAGACAGGGCGACCCTCTCGGCGCAGGCCTAATACTGGGCGTCCCGAATGATTTGTTCCACGCCCGACGTCGGCCGATCTGGTCTGCTCAACCAAGCGCCCCTCCTCGTCGCAATTGGTCGATCCGATTTCGATCGTATGCAAGCAATCCCGCGAGGATCGCCTGCTCGTCCTCGCCTCTCGCCGGGGCGCGCCGATGATCGGAAGCATCGGAGCGAAGCGGCGACCCAACCTGGCGAACGGTCCCAAGCGTCTCGTGCTCGACCTCCACCAGGAGACCGCGGGCCGCCACGTGCGGATCGGCGAGCGCCTCTGGGACGGTCAGCACGGGAGCGGTGGGAACACCTGCGCCCTCCAGCGCCTCGACCCAATCCGCTGCGGTGCGGCGTGCGAAGACCTCGTCGAGGATCCGGATGAGTTCATCACGGTTGTGACGTCGAGTTCCGAAATCGTCGAACCGTGGGTCTTCGATCAGATCCGGGCGGTCGATCGTCTCTGCGAAGCGTCGCCAGAACTTCTCCTTGGCACAGGCGACGACAAACCAGCCACCACCTCTCCCCTGGAAGAGTTGGAACGGTACGAGCGACGGATGCGCCGACCGGCCGATCCGCTCCGGTGGGATGGCGTCATTGAGATACCACGTGGCTGGATAGGTGAGCATAGCGAGCGCCACGTCCTGAAGAGCGAGGTCGAAGTCCATCCCCTTGCCATCACGCCTCGCCGCGTGGACACCCGACAGCAGGGCAATGGCGGCGTAGAGCCCACCGGAATAGTCGACCAGCGAAAGCCCGGACTTCGTCGGAGGTGCGTCAGGCTCTCCAGTGAGTGTCATCCAGCCGGCGAGGGCCTGATGGACGTAGTCGTATCCCGGCTG
>Ga0115002_10006074_pt1 | contig 14013 bp, 10 predicted proteins | sample ArcticOcean_MG_C_8_FD_89576 | JGI IMG/M metagenome (GOLD analysis project Ga0115002, IMG submission 89576) | Marine microbial communities from western Arctic Ocean - ArcticOcean_MG_CB11_86 | ecosystem: Environmental > Aquatic > Marine > Oceanic | place: Arctic Ocean: Canada Basin | collected... | reverse complement strand
TCGCCGGGCCCATTGGACAGGAAGACGCCGTCCGGCCGGTGGTCCAGGACGTCTTCCGTCGTGGCCGTCGCCGGCACCACCGTTACTCGGCAACCCAGCCCGGCCAGCGAACGCAGGATGTTGTGTTTGGCGCCGTAATCGATGGCGACGACATGGCGGGTCGGCGCCTCGGCCCGGCCGAAGCCCGCAGGGTATCCCCAGGCCGTCTGGTCCCAGGAATAGGTCTGCCGGCAGGTCACTTCCAGGGCGAGATCCATGCCTTCGAGGCCGGGGAAGGCGCGCGCCTCTTGCCGCAGGGCATCGAGGTCGAAGCGGCCGTCCGGCGCATGACAGACAAGGCCGTTGGGCGCGCCGCCGTCGCGGATACGCCGGGTCAGCCGCCGGGTGTCGACCCCGGAGAGGCCGATGAGATTCATCGTCCGGAGCCAGTCGTCGAGGCCGCGGCTGCTGCGGTAATTCGACGGCGTGGTGATATCCGCGCGCAGGATCAGGCCTCGCGCAGCGGGGCTCAGGGTCTCCATATCCTCGTCGTTGGTGCCGACATTGCCGATATGGGGAAAGGTGAAAGTGATGATCTGCCCGGCATAGGACGGATCGGTCAGAATTTCCTGATAGCCGGTCATCGAGGTGTTGAAGCAGACTTCGCCCACAGCGGTTCCGGTTGCGCCGATGCCGTGGCCCCATAGCACGGTGCCATCAGCCAGAAGGAGGGCGCCGGTGGCACCGTTCGGGGCAGTCTGCAGTCGTGTTTCGGACCGGGTATCGGGGCCGGCCGGGGCGTGTGGCATTGCGGGGCGACCCCCTGTGGGCGGGCCCGTGCGGTGCGGCGCCGGAAGGTGCGCGCGGTCGTCCCGCGAAGGGCGGATCGACTGGGATTTGGGCCATGGAATTCCGGCGCAGTTGATAAGCAATCGCCGTGCCGCCGTCAAGCAAAGGCCATTGCAAAAACGAAAGAAATTTCAATCGCTTAATTCGGACGCTCGATTCGACTCGCAGAATGAATTCCGATAACGTCCCGCCACCTCTGGCCAGACGCAGAATTCCATGCTTCGCAACCGATTGACCGAGAACCTCAAGACCGCCCAAAAGGCCAAGGATGCCTGCGCGGTTTCGACCCTCCGCCTTATTCTCGCAGCCTTGAAGGACCGCGATATCGCCGCCCGCGGCAAAGGCAATGCTGATGGTATCGATGAGGATGAAATCCTGCTGATGCTGCAGACCATGGTGAAGCAGCGGCAGGATTCGATCGCGCTCTACCGCAAGGGCGGGCGGGAAGGTCTGGCGGAACGGGAAGAACGCGAAATCGCGATCATCGAAGGTTTCCTGCCCGAGCAGTTGAGCGAAGCGGAAATCCAGAACTCCGTCGATGCGGCGATCGCCGAAACTGGGGCCGACGGTCTCAAGGATATGGGCAAGGTGATGGCCCATCTGCGCGGCAACTTCGCCGGCCAGATGGATTTCGCGCGGGCCAGCGGCATCGTCAAGGTGCAGCTCGGGCATTAGCAACGGCCGTCGTCGGTCGGCCGCCAGAAACAGGCTGTGCCGATACCGTCCGGCGGTTAGGATCAGATGGGTGTGGTCGGCCGTGGCCCCGCCCGCGTCCCTGGCACATTTTGAATGGAGTCTTCGGTCGCCCTATGGCGTTTCCGCCCGAATTTCTCGATGAGATCCGCGCCCGAATCCCTGTTTCGGATGTGACGGGCAAGCGCGTCGCGCTCAAACGGCGCGGGCGCGAGCATGTCGGCCTCAGCCCCTTCAAGGCCGAGAAGACGCCCAGTTTCACGGTCAATGACGAAAAGGGCTTCTACCACTGCTTTTCGACCGGCGAGCATGGCGACGTTTTCACCTTCCTGATGAAGACCGAAGGGTTGAGTTTTCCGGAAGCGGTCGAACGCCTGGCGACCCAGGCCGGGTTGGAGGTGCCGCGCGAAAGCTCCCAGGCGCGCGAAAGGGCCGAGCGGAACAAGTCCCTCTATGACGTGGTCGAGGCGGCCGCGGTCTATTTCGAGGAATGCCTGTGGGGTCCGCGCGGCCGGGTGGCGCGCGATTATCTGATGGACCGGGGCCTGGACGAGGCGGTGATCCGCCGTTTTCGCCTGGGCTACGCACCCGATGGCGGATTGCTGCGCCGCGCCCTGAAAGACATGGGTATCGAGGACGGCGCGATGATCGAGGCCGGGTTGTTGCGCCGCCCGGATGACGGGCGCGAGCCGTACGCCTTTTTCCGCGACCGGGTGATCTTCCCGATCACCGACCGGCGCGGCCGGGCGATCGCCTTCGGCGGCCGCCTGATGGGCGACGCCAAGGCGGCCAAATACATCAATTCTCCGGACACGCCGCTCTTCGACAAGGGACGAACCCTCTATAATCTTGCCAATGCCCGGACCGCCGCGCATGACCGCGGCCGTCTGATCGCTGCTGAGGGCTATATGGATGTGATCGCCCTGGCCCGCGCCGGGCTGCCCGAAGCGGTGGCGCCCCTGGGGACAGCCCTGACCGAGGCCCAGATCGAGGCGATGTGGCGCGTGGCGCCGGAACCGATCGTCTGTTTCGACGGCGATGAAGCGGGCCGGCGGGCGGCCTACCGCGCCGTGGAACGGGTCATGCCGATCCTGAAGGCCGGCGTATCCTTGCAATTTGCGATTTTGCCCGAAGGGGAGGATCCCGACAGCCTGCTGTCTTCCAGCGGTCCGACGGCGCTCGGCACGCTGATCGATCGGGCGAAGCCTCTGGGCGAAATGCTCTGGGAAATGGAGACGGGGGCCCAGCCTGCCGACACGCCTGAACGCCGGGCGAATATCCGCAAGAATTTGCTGGACCAGGTGCGCCTGATCGCGGATCGGACGGTTCAGCAATACTATTTCGATGACATGGAGGCGCGCCTCTTCGCGGCGTTCCAGCGGCCGAGAGGGCAGCGTGGAAGCGGCCCTGCCTGGGGAAAGGGTGCGGGTACGCAACACGCCAGCCGCCTGCGATCGCAAGGCAATATCGAGGCGCTGTCGGGCAAATGGGAGCCGGCCTTCCTGGCCGCGGTTCTGCGCCATCCGGAACTGCTCGATGCCTGTGCCGAGGACCTTGGCGTTCGCCGCTTCGGCTGGCCCGAACTTGACAAGCTTCGCCAGGAAATCATAAATGTCTCCGGTTCCGGGCTTGACTCGACGGGCCTGCAGCACCATCTCAGGAAGACTGGGTATTCGTCTCTGCTCGAGCGGGTTTTGGGTCGGGATGTTTATGAGGCAGCGCCTTTCTGTGATCCCCGGAAAACCTTCGATGAAGTGCGGAATGATTGGCGCGATGCCTGGGATAGTTACTGGCGGCGCGATGCTAGGGCCGAGCTGGATGAAGATGCGCGAGCGCTGGGCGAGGATATGACAGCGGAACGCTGGTCGCGCCTCGCGGCGAAAAAACGAGAGATCCAGCTAAGCGGCCCGGAAGACCAGGAATAGGAGCGGGGGGTGGTGGCTGGCCCTGAGAGGGGCTGGCTTGGCCTCAACATTGCATTGGCCCCGCGATGGGGCCAAATTTGGCGCATTCGCGCCGAAGAAACAAGATTTGCGGGTTCGGGAATCGACACCGAATGGCGACTAAAGCAGCAAGTGTGAACGAAGAAGCCGAGGCTCGCGATGGCGGTGCCGACGGACCCCTGATGGACGGCATGGCCGCAGCCGTCAAAAAGATGCTCGCGCGCGGCAAGGAGCGCGGTTACCTCACCTATGACGAGATCAACGAGGTTCTGCCGGCCGAAGAAGCGTCTTCGGAGCAGATCGAGGACACGATGGCCCTTCTGAGCGAGATGGGCATCAACGTTGTCGAGAGTGAGGAGAACGAGGACAGCGAGGAAGACGCGCCGAAGCGCAACGGCAAGGACAAGAAGAACGGCGAAGACACGGAGACGAGTGTCCGCGCCGGCAATCTGGACGAGGACGAACTCAGCCGCACGGACGATCCCGTCCGCATGTATCTGCGCGAGATGGGCAGCGTCGAGTTGCTGTCGCGCGAAGGCGAGATCGAGATCGCCAAGCGGATTGAGGCCGGCCGTGAGAAGATGATCGGCGCGATCTGCGAGAGCCCGCTGACCTTGGAAGCCCTGATGGTGTGGCGCGAAGCACTCGCCGATAACCGGATTCTGCTGCGCGAGGTGATCGACCTGGACGCCACGATCGGTGGCCCGGCCGAGGATATGAGCGCGCGCCCGGCGGTCCGTCCCAATGGTGAGGCCGCTGAGGAGGAAGAAGAGGAAGCTAAGGCCCCGGAGGCCAAGGAAGAAGAGAGCGAGAAGGAGGGCGACGACGAGGATGACGGCGAGGAGGTCAATATGTCCCTCGCCGCCATGGAAGCGACCCTCATGCCCACGATGGTCGAATCCTTCGACCAGATTTCCTCGACTCATAAACGATTCGTCAAACTGCTCGACCTGAAGCTCGAAGAGGCGCGCGGGGGCGAAGCCCTCACCCCGGCTCAGGCAAAGCGTTACGACAAGCTCCGTGAGGAGTTGATCGCTCAGGTCAGCGAGATCCGGTTGAGCAACAACCGCATCGAAGAACTTGTCGACCAGCTCTACGGCATGAATCGCCGTCTCGTCGGCCTCGAAGGGCGACTGTTGCGCCTGGCCGACAAGGCCGGCGTGAAGAGCGCCGATTTTCTGCAACAGTACCAGGGACAGGAAGTCGACAGGAACTGGATTCGCCGGGTTGGACGGCTCAAGGGCAAGGGCTGGAAGCCTTATGTCCAGAAACGCCGCGACGAGATCAAGGAGATCCGCGCCGAGGTCGATACGGTCGCCGAGACGGCGCGCCTGCCGATTATGGAATTCCGGCGCATCGTTTCCGCCGCCCAACAGGGCGAGCGTGAATCGAGCCAGGCGAAGAAGGAGATGATCGAGGCCAACCTGCGGCTCGTCATCTCGATCGCCAAGAAATACACCAATCGCGGCCTGCAATTCCTGGATCTGATCCAGGAGGGTAATATCGGCCTGATGAAGGCGGTCGATAAGTTCGAGTACCGACGCGGCTACAAGTTCTCGACCTATGCCACCTGGTGGATCCGCCAGGCGATCACCCGGTCGATCGCCGATCAGGCGCGCACCATCCGCATCCCGGTCCATATGATCGAGACGATCAACAAGCTGGTCCGGACCTCGCGCCAGGTGCTCCACGAGATCGGCCGCGAGCCGACGCCGGAAGAACTGGCGGTCAAGCTGGGCATGCCGCTCGAGAAGGTCCGCAAGGTCCTCAAGATCGCCAAGGAGCCGATCAGCCTGGAGACGCCGATCGGCGACGAGGAAGACAGCCATCTCGGCGATTTTATCGAGGACAAGAACGCGGTGCAGCCGCTCGACGCGGCGATCCAGGCCAATCTGCGCGAAACCACGACCCGGGTGCTGGCGACCTTGACCCCGCGCGAGGAGCGCGTGCTGCGCATGCGCTTCGGCATCGGCATGAACACCGATCACACCCTGGAAGAGGTGGGCCAGCAGTTCAGCGTGACCCGCGAGCGTATCCGCCAAATCGAGGCCAAGGCTCTGCGCAAGCTGAAGCATCCGAGCCGCAGCCGGAAATTGCGCAGCTTCCTGGATACCTGAGGGCCGATGCCGCCTGGGTCGAACAAGGGCCGCTTCCCGGGCAGGGGGGCGGCCTTTTTCTTGAGCGCGGCCGGTTGGTGAGGGGATGAACGGGTTCGATCCGCGGCGCTGGCGCGACGAGGTGCTGGGCGCGCGCAGCGCCGTTTCGGCCTTCGCTGAGGCCGCGCCCACCGTCGATCCCGAATCCTATCTGGCCGAGCGGGCGGTGGCCGAGGTCGATGGGCTGCGCCGAGCCCATGACGAGGCCAGCGCGAAATGGGGAGAGTTGCTGTTCGGCGATGGTCGGGCCGATAGCGGCGCGCTGGCCCGGGCCGAGGCGCTCCGCCTGGGTCCGGCGCATGCCCTGATGGCCGCGCGCTGGTATTGCGTGCCGCTCCATATCCGGCGGCGTGGTCCGGCAGTGGCCTTCGCAGTGCCGTCCTACGAGGCTGTCGCGGCGCGCCACGGCGCACGCCTGGCCGCTCCCGGCCGTGCCTTCGTGCTGCCCTCGCCACCGCCCGGACCGATCGCGCGCTCCTTTGGATACGAAACGGCATTCGGCCGGGTGTCCTGGCTGCGCATGGCCGCGCCCGTGCCCCTGGTCGAAGGCGATACCGTTCTGGCCCGGGTCTATGAGCCGGCCCATCCGTGGACGACGGTTATCCTCGCCCATGGGGTGGGCATCGAATCGGAGATATGGCGCGGCCTGGCCGAGCCGCCCAGGGCCCTGGTCGAGGCGGGATGCCGGGTCATCCAGCCCGTGGCGCCCTGGCATGGCCATCGTGCCCTGGACGGCTGTTATGGTGGCGAGCCGATTTTCGCCGGCGGGCCGATGGCGCTGCTCGACTTCCTTCATGCGGCGGTTCTGGAACTGGGTCTTCTGATGTCCTGGGCCCGGTCTCTGGGCGACGGGCCGGTGGCGCTGGGCGGCGTCAGCCTGGGCGCCCTGACGGTGCAGCGCCTGGCCACGGCGGCGCATCACTGGCCCAGGGCGATGGTGCCCGACGCCTTGCTGCTGGTCACGGCCAGCGCCTCGATTCTTGGCGGTCGGCTTCACCGGCAGCCTGCCGGCGGCCCTCGGCGTCCCCCAGGCCCTGGACCAAGCGGGCTGGACGCGCGCCAAGGCGGAGGATTGGGCGCCGTTGCTGGAGCCGGTCGGCCCGCTGGCGCTCGATCCGTCGCGGGTTGTTATGATCCTGGGCTATGCCGATGACGTCGTGCCCTATCGCGAGGGCGTGGCCCTGGCCGAGAAATGGGCCGTTCCGGCGGATAACCGCTTCGTGCATCCCCGAGGCCATTTCACGACCTCCATTGGGATGCGCTACGACGTTGCCCCCTATCGCCGGCTGCTCGCGGCGATGGGGGTAGGATAACTGCGCGGGCCCGGATCGAAATCCGATTCGGACGCTTGGCCGTGCCCGCCCAAAGGCGGTATTGTCCCCCGCCTTCGGGCCCGTAGCTCAACTGGTTAGAGCCGACCGCTCATAACGGTCTGGTTGCAGGTTCGAGTCCTGCCGGGCCCACCATTCTTTTCCCGAATGGCGAGAGGTCGGACCGATTTGCTCGATACCGCGCGCCGATAGCCGATTCTCGACATCACGAATTGGTAGCGCGGACCTGGCACGGAGCCAGGCTTGCAATCGTTTGTCGCAGACGGTTAGCGGCGTCGCTTGAGCCGAATTGGCGTCAGGCCGTGACGGTCCTGGAACCTTTCCCTGTCGGCCGACAACTGAACCCGTTATTGCCTCTCGCCGCCGGGCTTTTCGTCGCTGGCCGGGAAGTGGCTTCTCGTCCGGTTCGCGAAGGCGACGAGCGACAGCATCACCGGCACTTCCACGAGGACGCCGACGACCGTGACGAGCGCGGCGCCCGAGTTGAGGCCGAACAGGCCGATGGCCACGGCGACGGCTAGTTCGAAGAAGTTCGACGTTCCGATCAAGGCGCAGGGCGCCGCGACATTGTGAGGTACGCGCCACATCCAGGCCGCGCCGTAGGCGATGACGAAAATGCCGTAGGACTGGATCAGGAGAGGGGCCGCGATCAGGGCGATCAGCAGTGGCCGGTCGAGGATGACATGCCCCTGAAATCCGAACAGAAGCACCACCGTCGCGAGCAGGCCGAGGATGGAGAAGGGTTTGACGGCCCCGGTAAAGCGGGCCACCGCGGCTTCGCCCTGCGCGCCGTTGGCCCGGCAGGTCAGGATGAGCCGCGTCGCCGCACCCGCCACGAGGGGAATGACGACATAGAGAACGACCGAGAGCAGCAGCGTCTCCCAGGGAACCTCGATGTCGGTGACGCCCAGCAACAAGGCCACGATCGGCGCGAAGGCGAAGATCATGATGACGTCGTTCAACGAGACCTGAACGAGCGTGTAATTGGCATCGCCGCGGGTCAGGTGCGACCAGATGAACACCATCGCCGTGCAGGGGGCCGCGCCCAGAAGAATGAGGCCCGCGATATACTGCTCGGCATCGGCCGGTGCGATCAGGTCGGCGAATACATGCTTGAAGAACAGCACACCCAGCGCGGCCATTGTGAAGGGCTTGATCAGCCAGTTCACCACGATCGTGATGACCAGACCCTTGGGGCGTTTGTGAATATGGCGCAGGCTGGAGAAGTCCACCGCGACCATCATCGGGTAGACCATCGCCCAAATGAGAGCCGCAACGACCAGGTTCACCGAGGCGTATTCCCAGCCGGCGACGGTCTGGAAAAAGCCGGGAAACATGTTGCCCAGAACGACTCCGGCAACGATGCACAGAGCGACCCAGAGCGAGAGAAAGCGATCAAATACCGACACCTTGGCGTCCTTCAATACGTTTGCGGGCAATTCTTGGTTCTGCGTCCTTGAGCCAAATGCGATCGAGCCATCGCTGCCGACAGGCTCTTCGGCCTGCTTCGGCAGAGCGGCGCACCGCGACGTCATTTCTTTGACGCCAATTTATTGCGAAACCGGGTGAGCTTGGGTCCGGCCCCTGGTCCGCAAACGCCGCTTGAGCGGCGTATTGGCGGGCCTTGGGCGGCAAGGTTGGTTTGCGGCGCACTCCTGATCAGGCCGATGATTTGGCCGTTTCGTGGTTTGGCGAAACGCCGTCGATCAGGCCCCCGGCTTCGCCGCAGCTGTCATTCCCGAGCACGGTGTTCAGCAGGTCGGCAAGGGGCAAGAGACTGTCGGGGTTGAGCGAATAGCAGACCCGGGGCCGCTCGATTTCCCCCGTGATGATGCCCGCTTCCTTGAGGATGCGTAGATGCTCGGAAACCGTGGATTGGGCCAGCCTGATCTCGTCCACAATATCGCAGCCGATACAGGTCTGCCGTTCATGGAGCATCGATACGATGCCGATTCGCGCCGGGTGCCCGAGCGCCTTGGCCAGCGCTGCCATGGAAACGGCTTCGGGCGGCGAAAGCGCGTCTTTGAGCACTTTGACGGGGACTGGTTGCGCGCGCACGAGTTTATCCTTATCGCCTTTCGACGATATACGAAATATTTGCTTTGGAGAGGCTTGTCAACGACGCTGGGTCTGGTTCGCGGCAAGGCGAAAGGACTGGCCCTGATCGCTGCCCTGGATGCGTCGGTCCGCGTATCCATCTTTCGGGTAGGTCTCTTCCACGACTTCTTGTCCGTGCCCCGCTTTCTCGGGATGAAGTTTGTGTCGCCGTCGCTCCACCAAGCTTTCCCGATTGTCTGGGTTATCTCTGCAGGAGTAGGCCGAACGCCAGCAGAACGGTCGCTGGATATCTGTGCGTTGCAGGCGACAACGTGACAATGTCGTTCTCCCGGCCCCGGCGGTTGGCCGAAACAGAGGAAAAATTCAATGACGCGGGAGACGATTTTTCTCGTCCAGGCTTTCACCGCCAGGGGAAAGGGCCTGCGCGCGGAATCGCCCGTCGCGTGCCAATCCGCCGAAGCGGCGCGCAGCAAGGCCGAGAAACTCGCTTCGACCAAGGCCGGCGTAGTCGCGTTCTCGACCTCGGGCGATGCCGAACTCGGTGAGTATGACGACGAGCCCGTGGTCTTCTTCAAGGCCGGATCGCTACCGTCCCAGTTCGAGGGCGGGTAATGCGGATGACGAAATGGCACATCACCCAATCAGGAGACTGAAATGAGCAAGGGCCAGCAGCGAAGCAATCGGGAAGCCAAGAAGCCGAAGAAAGAGAAGCCGAAAGTCGTTGCCACGGCGGGGATGTCCTCGGCAACCGCGGCCAAGCCGAATTCCTTCTCGGGTGGCAAGAAGAAGGGGTAGACTCGCCGGCGCCGAACGCCGCCTGGTAGGATGCCCGCCGCGGCCGCTTTCACGGCATTGGTTATGGGCGGCCACGAGCGAGCCCTGGGAGAAAATCTTGGGGTGGAAGCCCGGGGCTTTGCCACTTTCGGATAACAGTGCGCTTCCCGGCCTGCCTGCCGGGTGCGAACGAGATTTGCCCTTGGGGGTCGAGCTCGCCCGCGCCTGGTGACGGCTTCGTCGACGCCCGCCGGGCACGTCGTCCTATGCCGAACCGTCAGTTGGGCCGCAGATAGACCTGCACGTCGGGGATATCCCCGACTTCGCCGACGACTTCGACCATGCATGTATTGGCGATCGGGCCCTGAGCAAGCCGCGACGTTCCCTTGTCGGGGGTGAGAACGTTGGGATTTCCGTTGCGGCAGGTCATGCCGTCGGGATCGAACCAGGCGCCGGTCGATATCTGAATCACGCCGGAACGGACCTCGTCGCTTATGCGCAGCCCGGCGAGGCAAGCGCCGCGGTCGTTGAAGATACGCACGACCTGCCCATCCGTGAGGCCGCGGCTCGCGGCATCGTCGGGATGCATCGTGACCGGTTCGCGATCCTGGATCCGATCGGCGCGGCTGACCGAGCCGTGATCCAGTTGCGAATGCAGCTTGTTGCGCGGCTGGTTGGAAAGGAGGTGTAGCGGGTGGTTGCTCGCGCCGCCGAGCCATTCCAGCGGTTCGATCCAGGCGGCATGGCCCGGGCAATCGTCGTAGCCGAACCCGGCCACGGTTTCCGAGAAGATTTCGATCTTGCCGCTGGGCGTGGCGAGAGGATTGGCCTCCGGATCGGCCCGGAACGCTTCCATCATGATTGTCGGCCGGTCAGGGGCCGGAACCTTGAACCAACCGTCGGCCTGGAAGGTCTCCCAACTGGGCATTTCGACCCGTTCGCGGGCAGCGGACTGTCGCGAGATGTCATAGATCCAGCGCTGCCATTCCTCGGGGTTGCGGCCCTCGGTAAAGGCCTGTTCCTCGCCCATCGCGGCCGCGATCCCGCGCAGGATGTCATGGTCGCTTCTCGCCTCACCGACAGGTTCGATGACCTGGTCCATAACCACCTGATAGGGGTCCGTCGGCGTCAGCGCGATGTCCGAGCGCTCCAACGTCGTGGTGCAGGGCAGGACGATATCGGCGTGGCGCGCAGTGGCGTTCCAGCACCATTCGTTGACGATGACGGTCTCCGGCTTGGCCCAGGCTTGGCGGAGGCGGTTCAGATCCTGGTGGTGATGGAAGGGATTGCCACCGGCCCACCAGACCACCCGGATATCGGGATAGGAGTAGGTCTTGCCGTTGTAGTCGAAGGGCTCGCCCGGCCTCTCGAGCATATCGGCAATGCGTGCGACGGGGATGAAGTCGCTTACCGGGTTCTTTCCCTGCGGCATCGAGGCAAAATGCAGTTTCCGCCGGCTCATCCCGGTTGCGTTCACGTTGGAATAGCCGAAACCGATGCCCGTGCCGGGCTGCCCGATCTGGCCCAGCATCGCGGCCAGGGTGATCGCGGCCCAATAGGGCTGTTCGCCATGGTCCTGGCGGGTGAGGGACCAGGAGATCGAAATCATCGTGCGCTGGGCGGCCATGCGTCGGGCCAGGTCGCGGATCGTCTCAGCGGGCAGATCGCAGATCTCGGACGCCCAGTCCGGCGTTTTGGCCTGGCCGTCGGCTGACCCGTCGAGATAGGCGGCGAAGCGCGCGAAGCCGACAGTGTACTGGTCGAGAAAAGCCCGGTCGTGGAACCCTTCGGTCAACAGCACATGCATGAGGCCGAGCATGAGCGCCGTGTCGGTGTTCGGGCGGGGCGCCAGCCACTCGGCCTCGACCGTGTCCATCACATCGGAGCGCAGGGGGGATATGTTCACGAAGCGCGTGCCGTCACGATACGCGGTGGCGATCCCCGCCTTCTGAACATGGCCGCCGGTACCGCCGGAAGAAACCTGGCCGTTCTTGACCGGAAGACCGCCGAAGGCGACGAAGAGTTCGCAGTTTCCGGCAATAGAATCCCAGCCGGTCGTCTCGTCCAGATGGCCCGTATAATTGCCCAGGATATGCGGAACAACGACCTCGGCGGCAGCATAGCTGTAAGTGTTGACGGAGGACGTATAGCCGCCGATGCAGTTCAGAAAGCGCTTCAACTGGCTCTGCGCGTGGTGAAACCGCCCCGCGCTGGCCCATCCATAGGACCCGGCGAAGATCGCCCGATTGCCATGATCGCGCCGGATGCGGTCGAGCTCGGCGGCGACCAGGCGGTTGGCTTCGTCCCAACTCACCTCGACGAAAGAATCCTGTCCGCGTCTGTCTCCCGCGGTTCCCGGACCACCTTCGAGCCAGCTCTTGCGGATCATCGGCGCTGTGATCCGGGTGGGTCCTTCCAGGACGTCGACGATCCCAGTCCCGATCGGCGAGGGATCGAGATCTTCCTCGAAAGGGTGCAGCGCCGCCACGCGGCCGTCCCGAACCTCGACCCGATAGGTGCCCCAGTGGCTGTTGGTCAGATGCCCGCGGGTTTCGTGATTCATGCTCGTTCTCCGAAGTCGTTGGCGGCACGCATGAGCCGAAGGCCGCGACCGAGTGTTCCCGTGGCCGAGGTCACGGGAACACTCGGTCGCCTTGGGGCACCTTCACGAACCATCATTGCGCAATTCCATTCCGTTGCGACAGAAGATTACGACAATTCGGGCGGGAAAATATATCGCCGACGGCGTGTTCGTGGGCGTCGAGCAAGGCACGCTGGCGAACAGTCAGGGAGCGACCGTGGAGATTGAGGTGTTTCCACATGTCTCGGTGACGAGCAAGGTCAGGCAGACCGGCGATAGCAATGTCGGGGTCAAGCTCGAATGAAATTATTGAGGGTTGCCGTAGCGCGATACCGGCCCGACGGCCCCTCTCTCGGCACTCCTGGCATGCCGCCACAACCGATCGAAGCCCAGTTTCTTCTCGCAGGGGGCTCGCCACCCGAGAATAATCCGGGATCACCCAATTTTTCTCTTGTACAAAACCCGAGAAAGCCTTACCTACCGCTTGCCCTAATTCGCACGTGCCCGTGGACGTCTGCAAAAATCCCTTTCCAGGGATCGGCGTCTTAAAGCAACGACGGTGCGGGCTTTTTTGGTCTCAGCCCGGTTGTCCAAAAACTGGCGACACTGAAGAGGCACACCCTCATTGCCCCAACGTGCGGAGCGGCTTTCCCGTTCCAATCTGAAGGCTGAAATCTCGGGTTCCCGTTCGCGCGGAGAACCCGGTAACGCTGCGTATCGGCCCCGAGCGGGATCCTGCGTCTCCATAGCGCAGCCCCGCACGACCGGAACTGGCATTGCGGTTTTCTGTACCGGAGATAGGCGCATGACCACCCAGCGCATCATCGATTTCCTCGCCAATGAGCGACCGGACGGGCCCTGCCTCGTCGTCGATCTCGACGTCGTGCGGCGGAACTTTGAGCATCTCGCGGAGGCCTTCCCCGCGACTGGCATCTACTACGCCGTCAAGGCGAACCCCGCGCCGGAGATTCTGGCGCTGCTCGCCTCTCTGGGTTGCTGCTTCGACACGGCGTCGGTGGCCGAAATCGAGATGGCCCTGGCGGTAGGCGCCACGCCCGACCGGATTTCCTACGGCAACACGATCAAGAAAGAGCGCGACATCGCCCGTGCCAATGCCCTGGGCGTGCGACTTTTCGCCGTCGATTGCGTTGAGGAAGTCGAGAAGGTCGCCCGCCAGGCGCCCGGCGCGCGCGTCTTCTGCCGCATCCTGACGGATGGTGAAGGGGCCGAATGGCCGCTGTCGCGCAAGTTCGGCTGCCATACCGATATGGCGGTCGCTGTGCTGGAATGCGCCCATCGCCTGGGCCTGAATGCCTGCGGGCTGTCCTTCCATGTCGGCTCGCAGCAATGTGACCTGATGGCCTGGGACAAGGCGGTCGGCGATGCGAAGAAAGTTTTCGTGGCTCTGGGCGACAAGAACATCAACCTGTCGATGTTGAATCTCGGTGGCGGTTTCCCGACCCGGTACATAAAGGACGTGCCCGCCACCATGGCCTATGCCGAGGCAATCCAGGCCGCCATGACCCGGCATTTCGGCAACCGGCTGCCCGCCACGATCATCGAGCCCGGTCGCGGCATGGTCGGCGATGCCGGCGTGATCAAGACCGAGGTCGTGCTGATCTCGCGCAAGTCCGCCGAGGACGAGGCGC
>Ga0115002_10006073_pt1 | contig 14015 bp, 15 predicted proteins | sample ArcticOcean_MG_C_8_FD_89576 | JGI IMG/M metagenome (GOLD analysis project Ga0115002, IMG submission 89576) | Marine microbial communities from western Arctic Ocean - ArcticOcean_MG_CB11_86 | ecosystem: Environmental > Aquatic > Marine > Oceanic | place: Arctic Ocean: Canada Basin | collected... | reverse complement strand
CCAGCGCGGACCTTGCGGCCAAGGCCTCTCTGAACGCAGGAGCCTGGTCCCACTTGAGGTTGTAGATCCTCACCCGATTGTACGGGAGAGCCCGAATGTCGCTCACGGTAAAGTCGTCCGGCAACACGCTCAGTGCTGGTGCCGCATCGTACACGCTGACGTGCCGACTCCCCCATGCCGAGTTCCAGAGCGCGACCCGTGCTTCGCTGAAATCTTGGAAACTCACGCCCCTCGCTTGCTGAACCTCGACCATTGAGGTCAGTCCATCGGGGAGTCCGGTAATGCGGTAGTAAACCGTAGGGTTCTCGGAATAGATCCCCCACCCGTATCCGTCAGATCCCCCGTACAGCTCAACGAGCATCTCGAAATACTCTGTGAATACAGGCGAATTCACGGCCCGATACGTCTCGTAAAGTACCGCCGGGGCGCTTTCAAAGATCGGGGCCACGTCCTGCGCCGATGTTGTGGCGGGAAGAAGCAGGGTGGCCGCAACTAGCATACTTCTCAAGCGTGGTATCATGAGGCGATGTTCCATAGCGGGGGGGAAGACTAGCGGCGAAGATGCGGCTCCACTGCGGCAATCGGAAGGCGATCCCCATTGGCATCCAGCCACACCCAGCTATCCAGCACTGTTTTGCTCGTCCTGACTCCGCGTCTGCGCTTACGAGCCGCTGAACTCGCTTCGAGCTCGCTCGATCAGGGACGCCCACTGCTCGAGTTCGCCAGGGTCCCAGACCTCGTGCATGTCCGTGAGCGCCTCCTCCTCCGAGTCACCTCGGACCAGAGTGCGGTACACATAGACGAAGGCGGATGCGCGCATGTTCGCGAAGCAGTGAACGAACAACTTTCGGTCCCGGTTGGCTTCCATCACATCGAAGAACATGCTCAGGTCGCTCAGGCGCGGCTGTTCCCACTCGACCGGGATGTGGATGTAGGTCATGCCTGACGCCGTCACATGGAAGCCTTCCAACGAGTTTCTGTCTTGGTCGGCCGTGGCGAGGTTCACCACGACTTCGTAGCCCTGCTCACGTAGCAGCGGAATCTGGTCGTAGGCGATCTGCCCGGAGGTGGTGAGTCGGTCTGAGATTTCCAGGTAGTTGCGGATCGTGGTCAGGTCCGCCACTGGGGCTTCCTGGGTCTGGGCCAGCACCGCGTTTGGTGCGACCGAGAGCAGTGCGAGGAGGACTAGGGATCTCTTGAGCATGGGGCGCGGAGTTGGAGTCTCAGGCGGCTCGATCGACTGACCTACAAGATAGGCTTGTCGACCCTGATCCGCCCCTGGTCGCGTCCAGGTAACACTTGTGAGCGCGATCCTGGGTGGCGAGATGCTCAGCGGCTTGCGACCCGCAGTCGTGCGTGGGAGTTTTACCCTGACCTGACCCTCCCGCCTTCGGCGACACTTCGATGCCCATACCGTCACCCGTCTAAACTCAGCGCTCGAAGACCGCTATGTCATAGAGCGTGAGTTGGGCGAGGGCAGCATGGCGACGGTGTACCTGGCTCAGGATCTGAAGCACGATCGAAAGGTCGCGCTGAAGGTGCTCAGGCCGGAACTGGCTGCGACGCTCGGCTCGGAGCGCTTTCTCCAGGAGATCCGGATCGCGGCGAGTCTCACGCATCCGCATATCCTGCCAGTGCACGACTCCGGGGAGGCTGACGGCGTTCTCTACTACGTCATGCCGTTCATCGATGGGGAGTCGCTGCGCGACCGGCTCGTGCGCGAGCTAGAGCTGCCCATTCCGGACGCCGTGTCTATCCTGCGGGAGGTGGTGGACGGGTTGATCTGCTCCCACGGGATGGGTGTCGTGCACCGGGACATCCAACCCGCCAATATCTTGTTGAGTGGCCGCCATGCGATGATCGCCGACTTCGGCGTCGCGAAGGCGGTGACCGAGGCCACCGGACGTAACCAGCTCACGACGATGGGGGTGGCGCTGGGCATGCCTTCATACATGTCGCCCGAGCAGGCTGCGGCGGACGAGAACATCGACCACCGCGCGGACATTTACGCGATCGGCGCTGTGGCGTACGAGCTGCTTACGGGGCGACCACCCTTCCTGGCCTCTTCTCCGCAGGCGGTGCTCACGGCCCACGTGACGAAGCAGCCGGAGCCCGTGTCGGAGCATCGAGCCTCTGTGCCGCCCGCGCTCGAGGCTTTCGTAATGCGCTGTCTCGAGAAGAAGCCGGCTGACCGCTGGCAGACGGCCGAAGAGATGCTGGACCAACTCACGGGGCTCGCCGCCACGCCGAGCGGCGGGCTCACGCCGACTGCCTTGCGGCCGGTCGAGGTCGCACAACCTCGAAACCGGCTCGGCGGTCGGCTGACGGCCGCGGCGATAGTGCTCGTGCTGGGTGCGGCTGCTGTAGTTGCGGTGCAGGGTAGGGGAAGCAACGCGGTCGTGCTGGGCCCGACGACGCGCATTACGCGCGAGGCCGAGTTGGAGATCGACCCGGCGCTCTCGCCCGATGGATCCATGTTGGCCTACGCGAGCGGCGTGGGTGGGCGGTTCAGCATCGTTGTGCGCCAGGTCGACGGTGGCCGCCCGATTCCGCTGACGGATGTGGACGGCGGTGACCAGCGACGCCCCAAGTGGTCGCCGGATCGCACCCGCATTCTGTATCAGTCGACCCAGGTCGGAGAGGGGTCCTCGATCTACTGGGCTCCGGCCCTAGGAGGTGTGCCTAGTCTCGTGGCGCGCCCCCCAGCCGCGAATCCGGCTTGGTCGCTTTCCGGTGATTCCATCGCTTATCTCGCCGGGTCCTCGTTGATGGTGCGAGCGGTGGATGGAGGGCAGGCGCGCACGGTCGTCGACGGTCTAGGCGACCCTCATGCGCTGGCCTGGTTGTCGCGGAGGCTCATCGCCTTTGTAGACGGTGAGTCTGGTGAGGCGACGAGCGAAGGGGGCGCGGGTGTCGTGGGGATGCTCGGTCCGACCGAACTCTCGGTCGTTCCCTCTGGGGGGGGCGAGGCGATCCAGCTCTCGAATCGAGGCCCCCAAGAGATGAGCCCTGTTTGGGGAGGCGACGGACGCTTCCTATGGTTTGTGTCTAGCCGCCTCGGTTCAATGGATGTCTGGCGGATGCCGATCGCCCGCTCGGGGGAGGCCGGCGGCCCCGCCGAGCCGATTACGAACGGGCTCCAGATCCAGGCGATCAGTTTGGCGGCGGGCAGATTGGCTTATGCCGAGGCGAGCCTTCGTTCAAACATGCTGGTCCTTTGATCTCGAGTTCTCCGAGTCGACGAGAAGTCAGGTGACGAGGGGCAACCAGTATATCGAGAGCTTCGGCGTGAGCGCGGACGGGCAGTGGGTGGTGTACGACTCGAACCGCGGCGGGAACCAGGACATCTACAAGCAGTCCGTGAGCGGTGGAGAACCGCAGGCCCTCACCACTCACCTAGGGGACGACTTTGCTCCGGACTGGTCGCCCGATGGCGAGCAGATCCTGTTTCACTCTCTGAGGAACGGTAACCGAGATGTGTTCCTGCTTGCGGCGGATGGTGGAACACCGGTAGTGGCGTTGGACGGGCCGAACGAGAAAATGTTGGCGAAGTGGTCCCCTGACGGAGGCGACTTCATGTACGTGTCGGGCGGAAGATCGACGAACGAGCTGCGCGTGGTCAGCCGCCCCAACGACGGAGTCTCCTGGCAGCCACGAGCTACGATCGCAACCGGAGTTACGACTACCAGAGCTGGGTGGTCACCGGACGGAGAACGCATTGGCTATGCCTTGGCACGTAGGGTCGCGATCGTACCGGCCGCGGTGGCGGGGGGCCCGTGTTCACCGCCAGTCTGGACGGAGATGTGGGCATTGTGGAGTGGGCGGGCGACGGCCGATCCATGCTCGTACAGACTGGTGCCACTACAGGGACGAACAGTGTCTGGTCCGTGCCCTCGGACGGCGGGACTCCGACCCTCGTCAGGACCTTCGACGACCTACAGCGTCCAATGGGTCAGTTTCGACGGGCTGGTGACCGACTATTCGCGACGATGGTGGAGATGGAGAGCGACGTTCTGGTCGTGGAAGTCGTGAGCGGTGGAGGGTGACCGAGGAGCTACCGGGCCGCTAGTTCCCTTCAGTTCCAATTCGCCGTCGAAAAGAGTGCCATGTCCAGAGTCGGGTTGAACTCGAGGTCGTGGGTGAACAGGACCTTGGTGAGTCCGCCCTCCGCATTGTAGTGCACGCGTCGCCCTACAAACGTGTAGCCGTCCACTGTCTGGATGTCCTCAAAGCGAAGGCGACTCCAGTTGTCGCGGCCCCCCTCCATGTACGCCACCTGGACGGGCCACGTGCGGCCGTCCTCAAACCAATACTGCCAGGTGTCATCGTCGTGGAGGCCGATGCCGTCTCCGAAGGTCACGCCGACGACGTGCCGACCCTGATCGTCGAGGCCCCGATAGTGGAGGTTCACTCCGTTGTCGCGAAGCTTGTACGGGAGGCTGATCCAGTACTGGACGTCCCCCGAAACGTACCGTACCTGATCGTAGTCCATGTCACCGTCAGAGAGTGGTGCGCCATTCAACGTGGCCCACTGGTTCTCCCCATCCCATCCCTGTTGGATGAAGTTGCTCCCCTCCCAGCGTTCGATTCGGGTGATCTCGCCGGCGTTCGTGCGGGCTATCGTCACGTAGCGTGGACGCGTGCGCCGCAGGCGATCGCTCTCGGAATCGTAGATCTCGGTCGTCAGGGTGTAGCGCGCGCTGCTCAGGGGTGAGTACGCCTCCATCCCACCGGCGGCGGTGATCCAGTCACCGACGAGCGATTCAGCCTTGGCATTGCTGGCTTGTTGCGCGCCGGCGCCATCCGCCGAGGCGAAGGAGAGAATTGCCGTGAGCGGCAGAAGAACGCACACCATAAATGAGAAGGCACTTCGCTTCATCAAGACCCCCAAAAGGCAAAAGGCTCGGACACTGTGCAAGCCGGTCCTCACCGCTCGTCGTAGATTACGTCGGTACACGCTGATGAATACACTGATACAGCCGTGTGCTCCCTCGCGCGACCGTACTGTCACGATTACGAAATGAAACCATGTTCGACGCCGGGCGTATTCGGCTGGCGAGGGGGGTGCCCCATAGAGGCCCTCCGGTTCGCCTTCCCACACTTCGAGGACCACTCACGATGATTCGACTCAGACTCCCTGCGCTGACCTCAGCGATGGTTGGCCTTCTGTTGCTTGGGGCCTGTATCGATTCGAGTGGCCCCGAGACGGTCGAGCTCCAAGTGATCGAGGAGACGAATTTTGCCGCCGTACTTGGCATCGACCTCGCCTCAATGACCAAGACGTCTTCGGGCCTGTACATCGGGACGATTACCGAGGGAACCGGTGAGCCGGCAGCGTTAAGGGACTTGGTGACCGTGACGTACTCCGGGTATCTCGCCGACGGGGCTCTGTTCGACTCATCTGACCTCGGTGGGCCGATCACCTTCGAGCTGGGCATTGGCCAGGTAGTGCAGGGCTTCGACGAGGGCATCACCGGCATGAAGCTGGGTGGTATTCGCAACATCGTTATCCCACCGAGCCTCGGGTATGGAAGCCAGACGCGGGGTGCGATCCCTGGTGGTTCGATCCTGGTCTTCCGCGTGGAGCTACAGTCGATCGGCTGAGTTGTTGGTGGCTGTAAGTCGCTGGCGTCCCCTACTTCCGCGGTAGCCCACCCGCGAAGCTCACTGCGACATCCAGCCAACTCGCTAGGTTGGCGTCATCGGCAAAACCATCGACGCCCACATAGACCATCCCCTTCATGAACCGTCCGGTGAAGTCCATCTCACGGGCGTGCGGTCTCGACAACGTATCCGCATAGGCATCTGGTCCGACGCGCAGCATGAGTTCTTCTCCCACGATACCCGCGCACATGTTGCCGCCGAGCATGAAGCCCTTCATCGTATGCCATGGATCTCCGTCCGAATCGCGCTAAGAATCGAATCCTGTAGCTCGTGAAGCCGCTGGAATTTTTTGAGCGTCAGCCAGTAGCGCCATGTCCGTTGCCGGAGCAGGTTCACCAACGGCTCAGTGGGGAGCACCTCGGTGGTGCGGTTCCGCCATTCGTCCGGGAATCCTTGGGTCACCCAGTACGTCTCGAATAGATCGAAGACGCCCTTGAGGTCCTCCGACTGGCCGAGCGTGGGCAGCAGCTGTTCGAGGACCAAGGTTGCGGCGAACGTCTCATTCTTCGGTGCGTCCTCCAGCTGGGGCGGCCAAGCTGCGAGATCGTGTCGGAGTGCCTCGTTCCGGATCGAGGCGAGCCCACCTCCGTTCAACAGATCCTCGTACGCTGCGCGGCTCGGATCGTATGTCGCGACAAACGCCGCCTCGGTCACAAGGGAATCAGGAACGGAGACCGGGGCTCCCGGACCGGGCCCCTCAAGCATCCCGATCAAGGCTCGCGTACCGATGTCCACCTCGCGGCACATGCTCTCGTACCGCCTAAGGAGCTCCTGGTTCGCCTCGAAGTCAGCGGCGATTGCCACTAGGTATCGCCGCTGCTCCGCGTTCTCGCGGCGATCGTCCCACCACGCATCCAGCGCAAACGCGATCAGGATGCTTAGGACGATCGCCACGGTCTCAGCGAACAGACGCACCCATGGAAGTCGGTGTGACTTCGGGGTCGTCATGAGGCGGCGTCGCGTTCGAAGTGGAGTTTTAGGCCGTTGTGCGTCGATTCGAAGCCAAGTCCTAGCCCTTAATAGGTGAGGTACGGAATGAACGACAACTGGAGCACGCCAACCACCGCCCCTTCGAGGTCAGCCACGACTCCGGCTCTCCCAGAGGCACGGCCTATCAGCCTACATCCATCCAAACTGTTTCAGGGCAACGCCGTCATTCCAGATCTTGGTCATGTGGCGAATCCGATCGCCGTCGAACTCCATCACATACACGTAGTCGGTTTCCACCTTTTTGCCCGTCGGCGGGACCGGACCACAGTCTCCTGTATGAGTACCGCTGAACACAGCGAACGCGGATACGTGGTTCCGCTCCTCATCCACAGCAAACGATCAAAGATCGTAGCTCCCGTCTGGGACTGGAGTGAGCAGACCCTTCGTCCACTCGGTGTACGCCTCCAGGGTCTCTACGCCCTTGAGCGCACCCGCCTGTGCGGAGAAGGTGGCGTCAGCATGGCAGAATCGCTGGCAAGATTCCCAGCCTCCGCTGGTCTCACACGCATCGAAGAACTGCGCAGCGATCTCTTTCATCGAACTCATAGTAGGGCCTTTCAAAGTGTGGACTCCTAGCCTCCTACGTCTTCTTCGCCTACCTACATCTTCGGCAGCGTAACCCCGACCTGCTTCATGTACTTGCCCTTCCGGTCCGCGTAGGCCACCTCGGGCTCTTCATCCCCCTCGAAGAACAGCAGCTGAGCGATCCCCTCGCCTCCATAAACTTTCGCCGGCAGGGGAGTCGTGTTGGAGATCTCGAGTGTGAGGTACCCCTCCCACGTCGGCTCGAGCGGCGTCACGTTCACGATCAGGCCGCAGCGCGCATAAGTCGACTTGCCCACGCACAAGACGAGCACATCCCGCGGAATCCTGAAGTACTCCTCGGTTCGAGCCAGCGCGAACGAGTTGGGTGGGATGATGCATTCCGGTCCGGCGATGTCTACGAACGAGCGGTCGTCGAAGTTCTTCGGGTCCACGATCGAGTTGTGCACGTTCGTGAAGACCTTGAACTCGGTCGAGATCCGAATGTCGTATCCATACGAGGAGATGCCGTACGAGATCTTACCGTCCCGGACTTGGCACGTCTCGAAAGGTTCGATCATGCGGTGTTCTTCGCACATGCGGCGGATCCATTTGTCGCTCTTGATGGGCATCTAAGACTCGAAACTCGCTGAGGTTTAAGAATGGGGATCGACAGGCCGATACTGCCGGTGTGCGAGGGCTGCAGAGCGCCCAACATACACAAGTCACAGAAGGTCCGGCAAACGGGCAAGAAATAACTCCAAAACGCCCGCGGTCCGGTTGACACTCTAAAGGGCTGCCGGGTACCTTTTCGCCTCCTTTAGTGAACTATTTCACAAACCCACCGGCGGCATGTCGGGAGCATACCTCCCCCTCCTCCTGCTCTTCGGCGTTTCCATCGCGAATGCGATCGGGATGGTGGTTACTTCACACATCCTGAATCCGCGCCGTGATACGCCCCAGAAGCTCATGCCTTACGAGTCGGGCATGATCCCATTGGGTAGTACGCGTGCACGTTTCTCGGTTAAATTCTATATGGTAGCGATCAGCTTCATCGTCTTCGATTTGGAGACGATCTTCCTGATCCCATGGGCTGTGCAGATGCGCGATCTGGGTTGGAGCGCGTTCTTGGCGATGAGCATGTTCGTGATCGTGCTGGCGGTCGGTCTTCTCTATGAGTGGAAGAAGGGAGGTCTTGAGTGGGACTGAAGGATATTCTCCCTGGCGGAGGCACGAGCGCGACGACCGGGGGCATCCTCGGCATGGGCAGCCCGACGTTCCTGACCAGCAGAGTCGACTTTATCGTCAACTGGGGTCGGCGGAATTCTCTCTGGCCGATGCCGTTTGGTACGGCTTGCTGTGCGATCGAGATGATGGCATCAGCGGCGTCCAACTTCGATCTCGCGCGCTTCGGCATGGAGCGCATGTCGTTCAGCCCGCGGCAGGCCGACGTACTCATCTGTGCGGGACGGGTGCCGTACAAGCTCGCCCCGGTCCTCCGCCGAGTCTGGGACCAGATGCCGCAGCCGAAGTGGTGTATCTCGATGGGCGCGTGTGCGAGCTCAGGCGGCGTGTTCGACGTGTACTCGATGGTGCAGGGAATTGACACGATCGTTCCGGTCGATGTCTATATCCCTGGGTGCCCGCCCAGGCCTGAAGGCCTCATCTATGGTCTGATGATGATCCAGGAGAAGATCCGCCAAGAGTCGCTCACTCGACACTTCGAGCACCGTGCCGAAGAACCGGGACTCGTGGCACAGCCGCGGGCGAGTGACATCGAAGTGGCCGAGCTCTCGGGTGCCTTTGGCAATTCGACGCAGCAGGATCAGTTGTCTGACGGGAAGACGGTGCGTGTGGCATCAACCTCCGAAGACCTTTGAAAGAAGAGAAGAAGAGCGGGCTGGATGCCGTCGATGAGGGTCCTGTATCCTCGGACGTGTCCAGGGCGGAGCACAGCGGCGGCCAGGCGGATGCCGGCGAGCATGCTTCGGTTGCCGCGCTTACGGAGCACTTCGGTAGTGCAGTGGTTCGCCACCGTGTCTATGCAGGAGACCAGCACGTGCTCTGGATCGCTCCAGAGAAGAGCCACGAGATTCTGAGTTGGTTGAAGTCGGATCCGGACCACCAGTATGACATGATGTCGGACGTGACCGCCGTGGATTACGGGAACGGCCGTCCGATAAACGTGGTGTACCAGATGTTTTCGACGGTGCACAGGCGCGAGTTGCGCATCCGGTGTGAGCTCTCGCTCGATGCGCTCGAGATCGATTCGGTCGTCGACCTCTGGAAGGTCGCTAACTGGTTAGAACGCGAGGTCTTCGACCTTTTTGGCGTGACCTTCAAGGGCCACCCCGATCTGCGCCGCATCCTCATGCCCGACGACTACGCCGAGGGTCATCCGCTCAGGAAGGACTTTCCCCTACGTGGTCGTTTTTCGCGGGCGGAACAGACGCGCCGAGCGCTCAACCAGGATGTCGAACGCTTTTACCGCCCCGAGGATCTGTCTGCGGGACACACACCACAGCAGGTCGCAGATGTCGAAGTCGGTACGCTCGCTTCGGATGACGCTGAGGGAGACGCCTAATGGCGCAAAGGACGATCGATCTCGAAGTAGGGCGCGGACGTGAGATGGGGGTGGATGGAAATCCGGCGCTCAGTCCGATTGCTCCATTCGATATTGCCGAGCCTGATATGAGCACGGAGCACATGCTCATCAACATCGGGCCGCAGCATCCGGCCACGCACGGCGTGCTGCGCCTGGTCTGCGAGCTCGATGGCGAGACGGTGAAGAGCGTCGTCCCGGACATCGGGTTCTTGCACTCTTCGTTCGAGAAGCTGGGCGAATACCGCTCGTGGAATCAGATCGTCACGCTCACGGATCGCATGGACTATCTGGCGCCGTTGATCTACAACTGCGCCTACGTCATGTCCGTCGAGAAGCTGATGGGCATCGAGGTCACCGAACGATGTAAGGTCGTGCGTGTGATCCTCATGGAGATGGACCGCATCTTCGGCCACCTGCTGTGGCTCGGCACGACGGCGATCGACGTGGGTGCATTTACGCCGTTCTTGTACTCGTTCCAGCAACGAGAGCGCATCTACACGCTGCACGAGGAGCTCACGGGGGCCCGCATCACGACCTCGGCCACACGAGTCGGCGGAATGATGGCGGATCTACCTGAGGGATGGACGGAGTCGCTGAGCGAGTTCTTGGACACGTTCCCCAATACGCTTGCCGAAGTACACCACCTGCTTACGGGCAACCAGATCCATATTGGACGTACGCAGGGCATTGGCGCGATCAACCGGGAAGATGCGATCAACTACGGCTTCACCGGTCCGAACTTGCGCGCCGCGGGCGTCGACTATGATCTACGCAAGGATCGCCCGTACTACGACTACGAGACCTACGATTTCGAAGTGCCGGTCGGCCAGCATGGCGACTGTTACGACCGCTATCTGTGCCGCATGGAAGAGATGCAGCAGAGCGTAGGCATCCTCCGCCAGGCGCTCGATCGCTTGCCGGACGGCCCGATCAACGTAGATGACCCGAACATCTCGCTGCCCTCCAAGACCGACGCAATGTCCGACATGGAGAGCATGATCCATCACTTCAAGGTGATCACCGAGGGCATTCCTGCTCCCGAGGGCGACTGCTACTTCGGGATCGAAGGCTCCAAGGGCGAGCTCGGCATGTATCTGGTGGCGGAAGAAGGGGATACCAAGCCAGTTCGCTGGCGCGTTCGTCCTCCGTCTTTTGTGAACCTTTCCGTGATTCCGAAGCTTGCCGAAGGCCACTTGGTATCTGACCTGATCATGATCAACGCGAGCCTAGACATCGTGCTCGGAGAGATCGACCGATGAGCGACATCCCGTTCAAGAACCCCGGATGGGCCGGCAATACTGGGGAGTTCGATCTCACCGAAGACCAGGTACGCGGCGACGATTTCGTCGGTGTGCGTCCGGCGCACGGTGGGCATGCTTCGGGTGCGGGCACCATGCCGTTCATGCTGGCCGAGACGAACCCGGAGACGAAGCTCTTCGAGGGCGAGTATCAGGAGCGGTTTGAGAAGATCTTGACCCGTTATCCGGACAAGCAGGCCGCTTTGCTGCCAGCGCTCGCTCTGGCCCAGGAGCTGCGAGGCTATGTGAGTCCCGCGTCGATGGACCGAGTTGCTGAGTTGCTAGAGCTGTCTCCCGCCTACGTTCGCGGGGTCGCGACGTTCTATACGATGTACAACAGGCGCCCGGTCGGCCGGCATCTGGTGCAGGTGTGTACGAACATCTCGTGCAGCCTGTGCGGCGCCGACGACGTGGTCGTGGCGTTCCTGCGCTACACCGATACCGAGTTGGGTGAGACGTCCGGGGACGGAAACTTCACCGTGATCGAGGCCGAGTGTCTCGCGGCTTGCGGTTTTCCAACCTGCGTCCAGATCAACTCGCGGTACTACGAGAATGTCACTCCAGCCGAGGTGCCCAAGATCGTCGAGCAGCTGAAGGCGCAGTCCCAGGGGGACAAATAGTGTTCCGTCCCCAAGGATGAGCGTGCATGGAGGGTGACAACTAATGGCGTACCCCTACGTGTCGGACAAAGAGGTCCGCATTCTCAGTAAGCATTTCGGCGACCCCAAACAGCGGCAAATCGACACTTATGTAGAGCGCGGTGGTTACAAGTCGTTGGAGAAGGCGCTCGCGATGGGCCCCGACGACATCGTCGAGGTCGTCAAAGCTTCTGGGCTGCGAGGGCGTGGTGGCGCTGGCTTTCCCACCGGCATCAAGTGGTCGTTCATGCCCAAGGAGGCCACCAAGCCTCACTATCTGGTGTGCAACGCCGATGAGTCCGAGCCTGGGACCTTTAAGGATCGGGAGCTCATTCGCTGGGATCCGCACCAGCTCATCGAGGGCTGCTTGATCGGTGCCCACGCGATCCGTGCGCAGCACGTCTACATCTACTGTCGCGGTGAGTTTTTCGAGACCACGCAGGTGCTCGCGCGTGCGCTCGAGGACGCCTACGCGAAGGGGTACGTGGGCGAAAACATCCTTGGATCCGGCCACACGATCGACGTGACCGTGCATGCGGGTGCAGGTGCGTACATCTGTGGTGAAGAGACCGGCCTGATGAACTCGTTGGAGGGCCGCCGCGGCGAGCCTCGCATCAAGCCGCCGTTTCCCGCCGCAGTGGGTGCATTCGGCAAGCCCTCCACGATCAACAACGTGGAGACTCTTTGCGCCATTCCGCACATCGTACAGAACGGTGGCGAGTGGTACAGGCAGTACGGGACTGAAAAGAGCCCCGGCACGAAGCTTTTCTGCGTGAGCGGGCACGTGAACAAGCCCGGCAACTACGAACTCCCCCTCGGCTTCCCGCTCATCGAGCTCATCGAAGATGTGTGCGGTGGCATGAAAGACGGGAACGCGCTGAAGGCAGTGATTCCGGGCGGATCATCCGTCCCGCTCATCAATGCCGAGGAGGCGCGCGCGTGCAAGCTCGACTACGAAGGCTGCGTCGAGGTTGGCACCATGCTCGGTTGTGCGTCGGTCATCGTCATGGACGAGACTGCGGATATCGTGAAGCAAGTCCGCCGGATGGTCGACTTCTATGCGCACGAGTCGTGCGGGCAGTGCACGCCTTGTCGTGAAGGCACGTCGTGGACTGCTCAGATCCTCAGGCGCATCGAGAGCGGGAAGGGGACCGAGGACGATCTCGATACGTTGATGGAGATGACCCAGAACATGGTCGGCACCACGATCTGCGTGCTGTCCGACTCCGTGGCCGCTCCGGTGCAGTCGTCGATTGAGAAGTTCAGGGACGAGTATCTTGCCTTGATCCGGCGCGGTGAGCGGGTGGGGGCTGCATAATGGCCGTCACGCTCACCATTGATGGCCACGAGGTCACGGTCCCCAAGGGAACGACCATCCTCGAAGCTGCGAAAACCATCGGACAAGAGGTCCCGCACTACTGCTACCACCCGGGCATGTCGTCTCCGGCCATGTGTCGGCTGTGCCTCGTGGAGATCGAGGGCGCACCCAAGCCTATGCCTGGTTGCGTCACGACCGTGATGGATGGCCAGGTGGTGCACACGCAGTCCGACAACGCCAAGGCGAATCGGAAAGGCGTGCTCGAGTTCTATCTGGTCAATCACCCGCTCGATTGCCCGATCTGTGACATGTCGGGCGAGTGCAACCTGCAGGACTATGTGCACGCGGAGGGCCGTGATAGCGGCCGTTCGAGAGAGCCCAAGCGGGTCTTCGGCCGGGATGACTTCGGTGGGGACGTGCTCTTCTACGGCGACCGGTGCGTCATGTGTACGCGCTGCGTCCGCTTCATGAGCGAAGTGGAGCAAGATGCTCGACTGACCGTCGTGGATCGAGGCAACCGTTCTGTCATCGACACCTTCTTCGAAGAGGGCCTCGACGGCACGAACTGGCATGGCAACATCGTCGACATCTGCCCGGTGGGTGCGTTGGTGTCGAAAGACTTCCTGCACAAGGCGCGTGCGTGGGACTTGGACCACACGCCCTCCATCTGCACGAGCTGCTCGCAGGGTTGCAACATCGATCTGCACACCCGAGACAACCTGATTCAGCGCCTCAAGCCGCGTGAGAACTTGGATGTGAACGGCTGGTGGATGTGCGATCACGGTCGTGAAAACTACGAGTGGATCAACCGGGGCGATCGCATCGAGGCGCCCCTGGTGAGGGACGGCAATGGTGGCTCTCAGGCCGTCGATTGGAAGGCTGCGCTCGGCGCACTGCTCGGAAAGGCCGAGGGCGCGGGGTCGGTGAAAGCCGTGGCTTCGTCGTCCGCCTCGAACGAGGATCTCGGACTTCTGCGGGCT
>Ga0115002_10006072_pt1 | contig 14018 bp, 18 predicted proteins | sample ArcticOcean_MG_C_8_FD_89576 | JGI IMG/M metagenome (GOLD analysis project Ga0115002, IMG submission 89576) | Marine microbial communities from western Arctic Ocean - ArcticOcean_MG_CB11_86 | ecosystem: Environmental > Aquatic > Marine > Oceanic | place: Arctic Ocean: Canada Basin | collected... | reverse complement strand
GTTTGATTAGAGCAGCGGACCTAATTGGTCAGCTCGCCGATCCCAATTACCTGCGCAAGCTCCCCGCACTTTTTTTTGAGTTTGAGGAGAATGGGGCGAACAAGATTTTCGGTTATGAAACCCCTGAAGATCTCCGCGAAAACTATCCCGCCTTTTATTGGAAGATGGTTTCCCAGCACGTCGCTAAGGGGATCGACTATCTCCGTGTAACGCGAGAGGGGAGAGAGTGGGAAGCCGGTCTCTACTCACATGTCTTTGCGCAAGAACATCGGCAGCACCTTTAGATACTTAGAATGTTCCGACCTTCCGACATTCTCATCGACAAATTCATCAAGCATCTGGACCGGGACTATACCACCAGCTTTGGTGATGGCGTCGCGAGCCATCGCGACACGATCCGTCAAGTTGCGCAAATGGCTTTGCCACGTATCGCCCGCAGCGACGCGCTTTATCACGACCTTGGATACGCCTTCCTCATAACGCTGGTCGGCCAGGACATGCTCATCGGTCGCATGACGCGCAACGGAGACGTTACGTCGAGCGACTGGGTCCATTTCGTCGCCGCGCTTCTTTGCGCGACGATTGGGTTTGGTCGCGGTTCATGTCCCGGTGATGCCGAAGAGACATGTGTTATCGACGAGACGGGAGGCACCATCACGCTCCCACGAGGGGCAACCGACGGGTACCTGTGGCCCTACTTTGCGGATCGATCGAAGATTTTCGTAGGTCACTTTTTTCGCGGCCACGCCGTCCTCGACCCGGAGATACTTGCCGCCAATATCGAATATTCCCGCTTCCCGCCGTTGCCGGGTCGCAATCTTGAGACAGGATCGTATCCAGGCTTGTTGCGTGCCGCTATTTATATCGGCGCCGTGGCCGACCCCCACTTCTTGCTCAAGATGAGACGAATATTTCTGCAAGCGACCGAATCCGGGGTTGCCGATCAGTTGGGATATCCGACGCCTGAGGAATTCTTCACCGCCTACACCACCGTTTTCTGGAGCATTCTTTATCCACTCATTATCGACGGCATGGAGCTTCTCAAATACACAGGCGAGGGCCGCGGTTGGCTCGCCAATATGCATGCGCATCTCTTGATCGAACAAAATCGAGAGCATCCGGCGTAAAGCCAATGACCGGTATTGCCACTAGTGCCCGTTCATGCCCTGGCCAACAACTTCGGTTCTTGGAAATAAACGCGATCTTGTAGAGCAGTTATTCGAGACTTCGATAGGCGGCTCAGTTGGCCGCCGCGCGATTGCGCACGGGGTGACGATCTGCGTCCTTTAGGCCCAGCGCATCTTCGGCGATCAGAATGCGTTGCACGTTCGCGGTGCCTTCACCCACATTCAGCATATGGATATAAGCCGCGAGCTTGTTGATCGGATATTCGTCGGCAAGGGCGTAGCCGCCGAAGATTTCGGCCGCCGAGTCGGCGGCGTGTTTGGCCGCGCGTTGGGCAAAATATTTGGCGTGCGCGGCAATTCGGGTCATCGGCAGTCCCTGGTCCATGGTCCACCCCAACTGTTGCACCATCAGGCGCGCCGCCGCGATATCGACCGTCATATCCGCAATCGATTGCTGCACCATCTGATAACGCGCGATCACCTGGCCGCCGACGCTGCGTTGGTTGGCGTAGTTGATCGCCTGGTCTAGGCAACCCTGGGCCAAGCCCAGCAGCCGCGCCGCAACCGTCAGGCGTCCATAATCGAGCGCGTTCATCGCGATCTTGAAGCCCTCGCCTTCTTCGCCAAGCCGGTTTTCCACCGGGACCGCGACATCGTCGAGGAACACCGCATTCGATCGGAACAATGCCGACAGGCCCGACATCGGTACCGGATCGGCCCGGAACCCCGGCGCCGACTTGGGTTCAATAATGAACGCCGTGATCCCGCGATGACCGGCGTCCGGGTCGGTTTTGACGAATATCACGCCGCTATCGCAGACGTTCGCCATCGTGATCCACATCTTCGACCCCGATAGCACGTAGCGGCTGCCGTCACGCACCGCGCGGCTCTTCATGGCACCGGCCGGATCGGAGCCGCCACCGGATTCAGTAAGCGCGAACATGCCGAGCTTGCGTCCGGCGATGAGATCGGGAACGAAGCGCTGAGCCTGTTCGTCGCTGCCCCAATTGAAAATTGTGAACGGGCAGGTCATTGCCTGCATGTTCATCGTGTAACCGAACTCTGGCCGCGTCCGCGAAAGTTCCTCGGCGATGATGGCGACGGCTTGAAAGCCCATTTCGCTGCCACCCAAGGCCTTTGGGAACGCCGCCCCGAACAAGCCGGCCGTGCCCATTTTCTCGATGATCTCGTGGGGAAACCGCTGATCGTACTCGTAGGCGCCGATCGCCGGTTCAATCTCGGCCGCGACGAAGCGCACGACCGTGTCACTCAACGTCGTCAGTTCCGGGGGCAGCGTGAAGTCCATAAATCCACCTTGAAGGTCGGCCCGCGATTGCTTGGGCGTTTTCCAGAGGCTACCGTGCGCCGCTCATTTTTCAACGAAGGATACACGCGATGACGCAGGCACGCGGACCCGGCGCGCTGGCCGGTTTCAAGGTTGTCGATCTCACGCGAGTCCTCGGCGGGCCGTTGTGTACCCAGATCCTGGGCGATCATGGTGCCGACGTCATCAAGGTCGAACCGCCGCAAGGCGATGAAACCCGCACCTGGGGACCGCCCTCGCGCGACGGCGAAACCGCTTATTACACCGGGATCAACCGCAACAAGCGGAGTATCGGCCTCGATCTCGCTACCGATGGCGGACGCGAAGTCCTGTTGCGGTTACTTGAGGGCGCCGATCTCTTGATCGAGAATTTTAAGATCGGGACGATGAAGCGCTGGGGCCTCGATTATGCGGAGGTCCTTCAGGCGCGGTTTCCGGGCCTAATTTATTGCCGTATCTCGGGCTTTGGTGCCGATGGTCCGTTCGGATCGATGCCCGGCTATGACGGCGTTGCCCAGGCGCTGAGTGGTCTGATGAGCGTGAATGGAACGCCCGATAGCGGGCCGACCCGGGTCGGCGTTGCGGTGGTCGATCAAGCCACCGGCATGAATGCGGCGATCGCAATCCTGGCCGCGGTTTACGAGCGTGCGCATTCGGGTCGTGGCCAGTTTATCGAAACCACCCTCTACGATACCGGTGTGGCGCTGATCCATCCGCAGATCGCCAATTGGTTTATGACCGACAAAGCGCCGAAAATCACCGGCAATTCTCATCCCAATGTCGCGCCTTATGATCGCTATGAAACCAGCACCGCACCGGTATTTCTGGCGGCCCTCAACAACGGTCAGTTCCGCCGTTTGTGCGACAAGCTCGGCCGGCCCGAGCTTGCCGAAGACCCGGCCTTCGCGACCAACGCCGATCGGGTCACCAACCGTACCGCGCTGGATCAGCATCTCGTGCCGCTGTTTGCCGCAGCCGACGGGAGTACATTGTTTCAGGATTTACTGCGCTATGGCGTTCCCGCGGCATCGATCAACGATGTGCCCACCATGCTCAGCCACCCGCACACCCGCCATCGCGAAATGGTCATCGATACCGACGACTATAAGGGGTTCGGCATACCCGCCAAGCTCGAGCGGACGCCCGGTTCGATTCGGCGCCTGCCACCCCGCTTCTCGGCCGATGGCCGCGAGATCCTGTCCGAGGTCGGGTATTCAAACGAGGAGATCGAACGCCTCCGCGACGCTGGCGTGCTCATCGAAGTGCGGCGCGAAGCCTGAAAACACGCTAGGCTGGTGATTATGAAACGTTGACTTCTCTCGCGTCCCGGCCACTGGTTTCTCACGGCCATCGCGATTTGCCTCCTCGTAGCCGCCTCTTTCGGCAGTGCCTACGCGTCCGGCAGCGGCGGTGCGAGCAAACCCAAATCCGGGAAAACGAACTACACGATCAAGCAAGCCGGTGACGTCAGCTACGTCCGGCTAGAAATGATGTGGTTGCCGATCTTCAAGGACTTCAAGCAGCGTGCGCGCATCTGGCTGGGTGTCGATTTCGAAACCAAACGAGGAGATGAGGCCAAGGTGACCGATATCTTGCCGCGGCTCCAAGCCAAGTACACCGAATTCGCCTCGCAGCGCGGTGATCCGCTGATCAAAGGCGGCAAATTACAGCTCCGCGTCCTACGCCTGAGCCTGCAAACGATCACCGACAAAACCATCGGCAAGGGCGTCGCCGCGGTCTTGATCGGAGAAGCAGTCAAGCGCTAGCGCGACGACGTTGCCCCAAAGGAGTTCAGAGAGGGTTACCAAAGAGTTTGGCTGAGTCGGTATCCGGTGAACCGTTCAACCAGACTCCGAGGAATCGGCGCAGCCAGCCGCGGACGTGGCGTTCGCTGGTGGGTTGCCGGCTGATCTGCTCAGCCTGCGATTGCGCGCCCGGGGCCGACAGCCGGTGCGCGGCGACAGTGGTCCAAGTTCGCATGATCTTGCCGGTAACTTCCGGATGGAACTGAATGCCATAGGCGTTGGCGTAGTGAAACGCCTGGTTTTCGAATGCCTCGGCGGTGGCCAGCGGGGTCGCCCCGTGGGGTAGCTCGAAGCCTTCCTGATGCCACTGGTAGAACAGCGCCTCGCGATCGAACAAATGTGCGCCGGCGGGAAGCGGGCGGACCGGGTAGTAGCCAATTTCCGCCAGTTCGGCCGGGTGCGCCTCGACCTTTGCGCCCATTACCCGAGCCAGAATTTGCGCGCCAAGGCAGATGCCGAGAAAGGGTTTCCCGGACTCCAGCGCGGTTGGGATCCAGTCCATTTCGGCCCTGATAAAATCAAGGTTATCGTCGTTGGCGCTCATCGGGCCGCCAAAAACGACCGCACCAACATGATCGTCCATGGTTGCCGGCAGGGGGTCGCCGCAGCTCGGCTGGCACCGATCGAGCGTGTAACCGAGCTCGCGCAGCTGGCGTCCGACCCGGCCCGGTGTGGACCGATCGCCATGAACAATAATGAGAACGCGGCCATTCATCGGTGTTCACGATAAGCACCGATGGTCGCCGCCGCAATACATGCTATCGCGTAGCCAGCCTCACCGCGCGGGTTGCGTTGGTGGCTTACGCGAGAATGGTGTCGAGGTAGCAACTCGCATTGGCAACGGTCAATGTGAGGCCGATCATGATGCCAGCCAGCAACATGCTAAGCGGTAGACTTCGAGCTGAGATCATCATTATCCTCCACCCTCGCGTTGCATCGCCAACGCGCAAATCGAATCTCTCACTTGTCACCAATTGATATGTGGGCACGTTCAAAGGTTGCCGCCAGAAAAATATCTTCACCGATGCGTGAATTTGTGAGCCCGGTTGCAGTTGGACCTCATCATCCGCCCGCCTAGACTGAATGGAACTGAACCATACGGGGATCATCGATGAACGGTCGCGCCCTGGTTGTTTTCATTTCGTTGGCCGGTCGCCTTGCGATCGCCGCCGGGTTGGCGAAGAAGCCGAAGTTCGGGCCAGCGTCCAGCAGTTTGATGCCGCCGGCCGCGGGCAGCGAACGTTTGCAGGCGGCCTTCGCAATCCGGCAGGGATCGCGCGCTACCCTGGCACCGACGATCTCTACGTTGTCGTCAACGAGCGCGATGGTCTTGGCGATGGCCTGGTGCCCGATTTCTTCACGCGGGTTGTCGCCGGTGGTTTCTACGGCGGGCCTTATGCCTATGCTGGGCCTTATCCCGATCCCGCGCTCGGCGCCAAGCGCCCCGATCTGGTCGCGGCAACGCTGGTGCCGGACGTTTTGTTTCAGGCCCACTCGGCACCGATTGGTCTGGTGTTCTACGACGCCGATCAGTTCCCACCCGACTATCGCGGTGATGCATTCGTGGCGCGGCGCGGATCATGGAATTCACAGAAACCGACGGGCTACAAGATTGTTCGTGTTCCTTTCGAAAACGCCCGCCCGCGCGGCGATTATGAAACCTTCGCCAGCGGTTTCTGGATTGCCGGCGACGATCGTGCGCGAGTTTGGGGCCGGCCGGCGGGTCTGGCGACCGCCCGCGACGGCAGCCTTTTGGTGGCCGACGACACCAGCCAGACGGTGTGGCGCATCAGTTACCGAAAATAGTGTAACTTGTAGTAAACAATAGAAAAAAATTAACAATAACACCAAATATTTGGCAGCTGGGGTGGTTTTGCGATACAATCGTCACAGTTTTGTGAAGGATCCAAAGCCGCGCGCGGTCGGATTTATATACGAGGTTGAGTAACGAATACCGCTTAGCGCGTCCGGCGATTTATTCGCAAACGGAGGGTGATATGAACGTAAAGACGATTATCGGCACGAATGGCCGAAGCGTCATCACCGCGCTTGAGAGCGACAAAGTCAACGACGTGGCCGCAACTCTGCAAGCCAACAAAATTGGCGCGATCGTCATCAGCAATGACGGCGTCCATGTTGATGGGATCGTATCCGAACGCGATATTGTTCACGGTCTCGTCGAGCATGGCGCATCGCTTCTCGATCGTGAGATTAGTCTGGTCATGACCCGCGACGTTGTCACCTGCGCGCCTGAAGAAGGTATTGACGACCTCATGGCAAAGATGAGCGGTCGGCGGATTCGCCATCTCCCCTGCGTAGAGGGTGATCGGTTGTGCGGCATGGTCAGCATCGGTGATGTTGTGAAGTGCCGCCTGGTAGAAATTGAGGCTGAAGCCGAAGCCATGCGCGCCTACATCGCCACCGGCTGATACGTTTCACGGTTGGCGGCCCCAACTACTCGAACGCGGCTTCGAACACGTGTTCGAGTAGTTGGGCGCGTGCCGCGGTCGTCCATGCCTGCCCGAGTGCTACAAAATGGCTGGCGCAGCGACGGCAATCGCTGCTTCCGAAACCCTTGACCGGCATGTTCGCACCGCTCGCGACGAGACCGTCCAGCAAATCACATTGCCCAATTCTGGCACCGGTACTGGTGCCTCGGTCAGGGTCGGGGAATCCCGCGATCATCAAGTCGGCCGCGCCCGCACTGAGCCAGTCGATGTGCCAGCGCAGGGACTTCTTCTGGCGCAAATGGCGGTGGCAGCGGGCGCGCAGACCGCCCGGTCCACGGGCGCTACCGGCATAGGCGTAAACCCCGCTTGGTAGCGTCCCGCCGAAGCGGGGCGGCAGGTCGGCCGGCGCTCGCAATCGTAACAACAGGATATAGGTGCCGGGTCCAGCGGCGAGGTCGCCAAGATCTCTCGTCCATATCGTTGGGCTACGCGCCATAAGTTAGATTCTCGCCGGCCACCAGCGTAAGGAGAACAAGGAGAGCAGGTAGAGCAGGTAGAGCAGGTAGAGCAGGTAGAGTAAGGAGAACATAATGAGCGACCAGCAGAAAGCGGCCATCGTTACGGCTGCCGGCCGCGGCCTGGGCCTTGCTGCGGCGCGTGAGCTGCACGCACGCGGCTACCAGCTTGCGCTGCTGTCACCTTCGGGTGCCGCCGAGGTCGCCGCGCGCGAACTCGGGGCGATCGGACGTACCGGCTCGGTCACCCGCGAAGCCGATCTCGCCGCCTTGGTCGCCGACGCGCATGCCGCATTTGGCCGCATCGATGCGGTCGTCAGCAGCACCGGCAACGCACCCGCGGCACCGCATGGCGAACTTCTCGAAATCTCCGATCAGGACTGGCACGCCGGCGCCGATATGGTGTTCCTCAATGTCGTGCGCATGGCCCGGCTGGTGACGCCGATCATGGCCGCGCAGGGCGGTGGCGCGTTCGTCAATATCTCGACCTTCGCCGCGTTCGAGCCGGATCCGAGCTATCCGGTGTCGTCATGCATGCGCGCCGCACTCGCCGGTTACACCAAGCTGTTCGCCGATCGCTACGCCGCCCAGGGCATTCGCATGAACAACGTGCTGCCCGGTATGATCGACAACTACCCGACCGATGCGGCTTCGCTCGCCCGCATACCAGCCGGGCGTTACGGCAAAGTCGATGAGGTCGCCAAAACAATCGCGTTTCTGCTATCCGACGATGCCGGTTATATCACCGGCCAGAACATCCGCGTCGATGGTGCCCTAACCCGGCATATTTAGACCCGCGTCATGCTTGGAAGGGCGGACCCCGATGAACGTCGGCAATGACGATGAGCTCGAATTCAGGATTTATTCGCGCGCTGAGCACGACGCGGTTCTCGATATGATGCGCGCCTTTTACTGCGAAGATGGGCATAGCTTCGTTGCCGAGGTCGCCGAGCGCGGCCTTGATCGCCTTGAGGCACCTGACGCCATGGCCCGGCTCTGGCTGATCTGCCGGCCCGGCCAGATCGTCGGCTATCTTTGTATTACGTTCGGATTCTCGCTTGAGATTGGCGGGCTCGATTTCATTATCGACAAGTTGTTCGTCGTGCCGTCTGCGAGGGGCGTCGGTGTCGGCCGGCGGGCGCTTGATTTTGCTGAAGCCGAGAGCCGCAAGCTCGGCGCCGAGCGCTTAGTGCTGGAAGTTGAAAACGTGAATGTCCGCGCCCGCAAATTATATGAGTCGCGCGGCTACACCGCGCACCAGCGCGAACTAATGTCTAAGCCGCGTGCGCCCGGGCGGAAGTGAATTCGAGGCCGCTTTCGCAGGCCGTCATCCACACGACCCGCGCCTCGATCGGCTCCCAATCTTCAACCCAGAGGGTGACGCTTTCTTCGTAGTGGACGCCTTCGTCTGCGCCGATACAAATCCGCGCGCCGGAAATGGAAATGTCCTTGATCGGGCAACCAATCAGGCGTCCCTCACTTTCGAGTTCGACGTCCTCGCAGCCACCGATGCGGGTGGAGATCCGCCGCTCGATCTCTTGCGCGTCAACCATTCCGTGTCACCCTCTAGTGGACGAAAATATTACGCTAAGCCGCGGATCGCCAAAATTGGGTTATACCCTCGTTCCCCTCAGGACATTTACTTGGAAAATGTTAACGACTTTTTAACATACTGTTTTTTAACAATTTTATTAGATGTCGCTGCGCTAGAATTCAAACGACGGGACCATTTTCAAGTTGTCGTGAGGCCGCCGTTTCGACCGCTAGCAACGGTCGGCACTCGAACCCCTGGGCCGTCGCCAGCAAGACCACGCCAGCCAGTATGATGGTCGACTAGCCCAGCCAATTTTCCAATTACTGGATCTATCCATCCGGCCACAGCAGGCTGAACGGCCGGTTGAAGGCGATATCCTCGATAACTTCTTCGGGTATCCGAGGTAACGCCACGCCCTCGCCCCAGTCATTCACCGCGCGGAAACTATCAAGCGCGGCCTGCGAGGTCTGCATGGGGAAGTCGGAACCGAACAGCAATTGATCGGTCACCTTGTATTCGATCGCCAGCATCAGCGCGTTGTAGAACTGCCACTTGCGATAGTAGCGGGCCGAGAGGTCGGCGAAGAGCTGTTTGTGTTTACGCAGCAACACCACGGTTTCGCCGATCCACGGCTGCCCGACATGGGCGATGATCATGCGCAGTTCGGGAAAGGCCCGGGCGATCTTGTCGAGCAGGATCGGGTTGCCATATTCCAACACCGATTGCGCCGGATAAGCCGCCGACTGGTGCCACAGAATCGGGATGCCATGCTGGTTGGCGATCTCGTAGAGCCGCCATGCCTCCGGCGCCCACGGATCGAATCCGGCATAGACCGGCGACATCTTCAAACCGCGCATGCCGAGCTCGGTGATCGCTCGCTCAAGCTCATCGGGCGCATCGTCGTCGTGCGGATCGACGCAGGCAAAGCCGATCGCGCGCTCCGGATACTGCTTCACATAATCGGCTACGAATTCGTTGGGGATGTGCGTGCCGAGCCGGTTCCAGCGCAGTGCCAGAACGACGAACTTGCCAGCCGTCGCAGCGACGCCTGCTTGATGCGCCGCGGGCGATCCATCCGTCGCCGGCCCTAGTTGCGCCGCCATTTCCTCGTTGTGGTCGTCACTGAAGTGCTCGGGCAGCCACAAATTGGTGTGCCAATCGATCAGTTCGCCGTGCCTGATGTCGCTCATTGTGCCTCCGTCTTGCGATCGAACTTCGGTCCCGCCAAATCGATGCGATCGGCGACCCGCACTCGGCTGTTCATTGCCGAGAGCTGGCCGATCCCCCACAGCATGGCGCGGCGCACGAATGAGAGCGGTCGGGGCCATTGCGTGGTCAGCGAATCAATCCGCAACGACCATGTTTGGGTTTGGTCGGCGATCCACCGGAAGCGTTGCTCCCAATCTCGTAGAGCCATTTCGATATCGCCTTCTCGGTCGAGCATACGGGCCAAGGCGTAGCCGTTGGTGATTGCGATCCCGGCGCCCTGCCCCAGCGCCGGTGGGAAGGCGTGCGCGGCGTCGCCCAACACCACGGCGCGCCCGTGCGACCACTTGCTCACCACCGCGTGCGCATAGGAGTGCCGGGCGATGCTGTGCGGGTTAGCCAGCCGGTCGAAGAAATCGGGGATGCCGGGAAACGCCGCCCGCCAGCTGTCGATATCGATCGGCATCGCACAACCGCGCGCATCCGAATGCGGGCAGCTCAGATAGGCATAGGTGAGGTCGGGCGCCACCGGACCGATGCCGACCCGGCGCCGGCCCGACCAATATTCCCGGAATATCGGTTCCGATTCGGCGTCAGTTCGTTTGATCAATAGCCGGGTTGCGCCGCTGCGGCGATCGGACGCGCGCACGGTAAGCCCAAGCTGGTCGCGCAACACAGAGCGAAAGCCGTCCGCCGCGATCACCAGGTCGGCCCGTTCGACGGCGCCGTTGGCCAGCGTTAGCGTGCCCGTTGGGTCTATCCCCACGGCTTCCGAATCGGTGATGATTTCGACGCCCTGGCGGTGTGCGGCTTCGGCCAGGCCGAGCACCAGGTCAGAGCGCGTCACGCCCATCCAGCGGTAATCGCCGCGCAGATCGCTGCGCTGGATCAACCGGCCATCGTGTTCGAGCCGCAACGAGCCTTCATAAGCGATCGCGCGAGCGAGGATCAGATCGGCGAAGCCATAATGCTCGAAAATCGAGATGCTGTTACTCATCAACAGAATGCCGGCGCCGATCTCTCGGATCTCCGGCCCACGCTCATGCACCCGCACCTGCCAGCCATAACGCGCCAGTGCCCAGCCCACGGCGAGCCCGCCGATGCCGCCACCGGCAATGACGGCGGTGCGGCGCTTTATCGGGTCCATGGTGTTATCGGCAAACGCATGCGGTACCGCTTGGTGCGAGGAGCCTTCATGATAGGCGCGTGGAGATTGGCCGGGCAACGGCGGTAGCGTCGATCGTGAGGCAGCCTGTGGATGCGCACTAACTGATCGGGCGATTAAGCGCGATTATGGCCCAGTGCGGTGCGTCCCTTGGGAGAGTTAGTAACCGTGCCGGCGGCGGGCGGTTTGCTCAAGAGTTGGCGGATTTGACCGGTTTTTTGACCGGTTCGGCCCTTTTCGGCGGGATTTTGGTTAACGCCGCATTTCGAGAGTCATTGACTTCCCGGAGCTATCCTCTAATTATTCCCCGAACGTGATACATTCGATTCGTGACTACCTAAACAATCGGCCCGCCGATAGCTTGGTTATCCCCTGACAATGTGAACGTTACGACGGTGTGTCGCCACATGGTGTGGGGCATGCAAATCTTGATTGCTGTTAGAGGAAACAACTATGGCTACAGGTACTGTTAAGTGGTTCAACCCGACCAAGGGTTTCGGATTCATCGAGCCGGAAGACGGTTCTAAAGACGCTTTCGTCCACATTTCGGCGGTCGAACGCGCCGGATTGAGTTCGCTTAACGAAGGGCAAAAAGTCTCCTACGAGCTTCAGCCCGGACGGGACGGCAAGTCTTCTGCCGAGAACCTGTCGGTTATCGACTAACTACGCAAAGACTCCGCCCTCAGTTTCTGGCTGGGGCGGAGATCGCGCGCCGTCGGCGACGCGGACTGCAATGATCGCCTGATAGACTGAGGGAGCGCGCTGCTACCGACCAGGTAGCGTCCCAAGTGTTTTCCATTCGGTAACACGAAGAAACGACCAACAATAAGGCCATGGCGCGACGCGTCATGGCACATCCTGTGCGCCGATTAGAGCGCGCGGGTGTCTCGCGTGCGCTCCGGGCAGAGTCATCTCCCGTTATCGGCGCCGACTGAACCGGAGGATTACCGATGGCAAAATCAGCAAGATCAAGAGCCGAGCAACATTTCACGGCCTCGCAGAAAAAAGATAAGCAGGATCTCAAAGAGCGCGAGAAGGCTTGGCAGGACAAGCTGGACCGGACCGCAACCCTGCGCGCGCTGCGGCTCGCCAAAGAAGCCGTCGATAAGCAAGCCGCCGACGAGGCCGCAGCTCTGAAAGCCGCCACCAAGAAACCAGCCAAAAGGAAATCAGCGGCCAAGAAAAAATCCGAAGAGGCCGCCGCCGAAGAAGCGACCGCATAGGATCCGCCGTATTGCCAAAGGGTGTGGCGCGGACAAAGAAAATCCCGGCGGCAGAAGTCGGTCCCGCTAGTTAGTCGTCGGCCACGAATTCGTCATCGTTAAGCTGCGACAGCCCGCGTCGCGCATCCGCACTCACAGCGAAGGCCCTGCCGCGCATCCTCGCCGCGCGATTTACCGTCATTCCGCAAACATCGATGCACGCATCACTCGGTGGGCCGACCTTGCCGCACGCGACTGCGCCTACCTGGAGTTTCACCGATATCACATCCGGATAGCCGCGTTCAGATAGCCATCCGTCGCAGTCGCGTTTCATTGCCCGCAGCGCCAGCACGGCCCGGTCGGGATCGTAAGTTGGAAATACGAACAACCCGGCATCGCCCATCGCCTTGATCAACACACCGTCGGCGTTGGCGATTGCATGCCCGGCGCAGTTAAAAAGGGCAGCGGCTAGCGCGAGCTCCTCGTGGGGCGGCCGGTCTTCGCACCATTTGGAATATCCCATGAGCTCGAAAAACCCGACGATAAGCTCGGCCTCGCGATGTTTCGCCAGCGCTTCCAGGTCCATACACAACACCCTAGCGCGCATAAGCTTTGCGGAAAATGACAGACCGTTTTTTCAATTGCGGCTCCGTGAGCCAATCGGCCCCTAAATCGCGGGTTGGGCTCTGGACAACCCACGCCTCTGCTGGGATCGCGCGTCGGGTTTCTAGATCACGCCGCATCTCTCGGCTTGGCTAGCGAACACCCCCGAACGGATGTCGGCTTTACCCCCGATTTCGAATGTAGCAAACGATGGCCTGAGCCGGTATTCGTAGCCGTTTGCGGACATTCAAACCGGATTAGCGGGACGAAGCTGTCACCGGTAGCAAACGATCTCACTCAGAAAGCCCAGCTCTGCGCAAACTCTCAAGTAAGTGATCGAGGTCGTTGACTTCGAACGGAAACGTTTGCATGACGTAATCCAGCGTAAAGTCTGGTTTCACGCCCAGGAGTTCGTCCGCCACCGACCGTGCCTCCTCACGGCGCCCAAGGTGGCCGAGCGCCGAGATCTTCACCACGGAGATGCGGGGTATGAGCGTGTCCGGGACCTGCGCCGCTTTGCGCGCCCACTCGACGGCCTTCTCGTAGCGTTTGAGCTGGGGCAAACAAAGGGCGCGAACCCCCAAGCCCCCCCATCATCGGATCGCGGGGACTGAGTCTGATCGCCGTATCTACTTCCTCAATTGCGCCATTCAGTGCGCCCGATGCAGCCAGCGCCGCGCCCAGCCCAAAGTGTGCGCTGGCGTAGCTGGGGTTGAGCTCGACGGCTTTGTTTAGCTCGGCGCGTGCCTGCCCGGTTCCGCTGAGATTAGCCGTGAGGAATACGATGCGCGCCCTTAGCGACTCGACCCCTACCGGTCGACGCGCTCGCCAAACGGCACCGCTTGACGTGAGGCAGCCCCGGCGACATTATCCGGCGCGTTCCGCCTTGGCGGAGCGCCTCCCGGTCAGGGGCCGTAGCTCAGTTGGGAGAGCGCGACGTTCGCAATGTCGAGGTCAGGGGTTCGATTCCCCTCGGCTCCACCAAGCCCCTCAACCCGAAATCGGCTGGCGCCCGATAACCGGATAGGCCGGATCCGTATACCCCGGGGTTGAGCTATGACCGCGCGGCACCAGGCTGTAGATTAGC
>Ga0115002_10006070_pt1 | contig 14029 bp, 18 predicted proteins | sample ArcticOcean_MG_C_8_FD_89576 | JGI IMG/M metagenome (GOLD analysis project Ga0115002, IMG submission 89576) | Marine microbial communities from western Arctic Ocean - ArcticOcean_MG_CB11_86 | ecosystem: Environmental > Aquatic > Marine > Oceanic | place: Arctic Ocean: Canada Basin | collected... | reverse complement strand
TTTATATACGTATGAAATAGCTTTGGTGATCCGCCCCGGACTCGAACCGGGAACCTACTGATTAAGAGTCAGTTGCTCTGCCATTGAGCTAGCGGACCATTGGGGCGTTTGGCCTCGCAGGGCCGACGGTCAATTCAATCTCGAAGTTGGGGGTGTGTCAACAGGTGGAGGGTCTGGGATGCCCATTCACCCTCGAAGGGGACGATATCCACCCGCTAGTTCGCCAGTCCATCCACCACGGTCGCTGTTGGCATTTTGTTGAAGACTTCGGGGTCGATCTTTACTTTTGCTGATCGGCTGCCGCCGCCCAGGATTACGTAGCCGAGCGCCATGATTCGACTGTCTACGTAGACGGGTAGGTTTTCTGGCAGGCAGAAGGGTGTTACCCCACCGATCATCATCCCGGTCACCTCCGCCGTCTCTTCCGCGGATGCGAACGACAGGCGCCTGACCCCCATCAGATCACGGACCGAGTGATTCACGTCGAGTCGCGTATGCGCCAGGGCGATGCAGGCGGAGTACTTTTTCTCGCCCCGCTTGGACGCTATGAGGATGGTGTTTCCGGACTGTTCTGGCGGGAAGCCGTACTTCTCGCAAAACGCTGCCGTATCGGCGAACTCTGGATCGCACTTCACGATCTCGTACGACACACCGATGGCGTCCAGAACGGCGACGACGTCCTTTTCGTCTGGCAACTACGCGTCCGAGGCGAGCTTGCCGGCGATCGCCCAGTTGGTCTTCGGCACGTCGTGGATAACGACTTCCGTCGCCTCGGCCGGCGCTCCGGTGTTATTCACGATGGCGGCCGTGATGTCCTCGGCGAGCCCGCGCTTCTGCTCAACGGTTCGGCCTTCGTGCATGTAGACGTGGATGCTGGGCATGTCGGTGAGTGCTCCTTGTTGGCGATCTGGGGTGATCAGGGGTTAACGAGTAGGAGTGCGGACGGCGCATGTTCCTCTATCTGGATATGTAAATATCAGGGCCGAATTATAAACACGGCCGCCTGCGCATCGCTGCACCTTGCCCGGCCTACTGACCCAACTCCAACCGCTCGGCCAGGAACTCCGGCAGCCCGAATTCACGGATACGTGACTGTGCCCGAGGGATGTCGTACTCCACTCGTCGAAACTCCACTTCCCATGACTCGAGGTCGAGTAGGGCATAACAGGCACGATTATCTCGGTCGCGAGGCTGGCCGACGCTTCCGGGATTTATGTAGAGCCGGTCGCCAACGAGTTGCTCTCGCTCGCCAGGGGTGTGGTCAACTTTCAACACAACACCGTCGCTCACGCCGACCGTAAACGGCATGTGACTGCCTGGGTCTCGAAGTGCTCCAGATTTTCGAGGACCTGCGGAGCTGTCTCGATGTACTCCCACACAGGATCACGCGGGCTTCCGTGCACGAGCGTGAACCGATCGACAACCACAGTGAGTTTCAGATTTGTGACGTACTCCTTTGCGTCCTCATTGAGGGCATTCGCTGTCCACTCGATGGCCTCGCGTGCCACCGGGTTGAAGTCCTTGGTCGACATCCGGCCGATCGCCGTTTCCTCGTGATTCCCGGCGATCGCAAGTGCGTCAAGATCACGCACAACACCGATGCAGGCAGATGGACCCGCCCCGTATCCGATCGTGTCGCCAAGAACCCATGTGGCGTCGAACAGGCCGTGCGCGTCGAATAGAACCGCTTCAAGAGCGGGGAGATTTGCGTGTATGTCTGAAAGTAGAAGTGTTCGCATCGAAAGTTTTTGCGCGCTGGGTCCCGACGCCAGATCGTAATCGCCCGGCCAGTAATTACAAGCACAATTACAAAGAAACAAAAATCGAACCGGATCCGGACCGTACGGCGTCGGTCGCGAAACTATAATCGGACCATGGCTTCTGATGGAACGGACAAACCGGCCTCGTCACTGGGCGAATTCGGGCTGATAGAGCGCCTTGCGCAAGTTCTCGCCGAATCGGTCGAGGACGGTGGCGGCGTTCCCGGACTCGTGCTGGACATCGGCGACGACTGCGCTGCGGTCCGTCGCGGGTCGGTCACGGACGTGTACACCACGGACACGATGGTGGACGGCGTTCACTTCCGCACCGGGCAGATCTCGTTGCGGGACCTCGGATGGAAGGCGATGGCGGTCAACCTGAGCGATATCGCATCTATGGGCGCACGTCCTGTCATGTCTCTTGTGACGCTGGGGCTGACCGGCGATGAGTCCGTGAACGACCTGGAAGAGTTGTACCGGGGAATAGCGGATATCACGAACGAGTTCGGTGGAGCCGTGGCAGGCGGCGATATCGTGCGCTCTCCGGTGCTCTTCATCACGGTCGCAATGACGGGCGAGGCGGCGGCCACGGCTGGTGGAGCAGCGTTCAATCGGGCTCGGTTGATGGCCGGATCCATGACGGGAACTACGGCAGGCGCCGGATACCCGACCGCAGCATCGCAGCTGAAATTCGACGCCGATGCGAAACGGGACCCTGATGGAGCGGCTCTATTAAGACGCGACGCGATGTCGGTCGGTGATCTGATCGCCGTCACCGGCACCATCGGAGATTCCGGTGGCGGCGTGCGAGCCCTTGCAGATGGACTGTCTGGTGACGCGGCCGATGCGTTGAAGCGGGCACATTTCAGGCCAACCCCGCGAATGGCTGCGGGAATAGGACTTGTGACCCAGGGCGTGTTGACGGCGATGGATGTGAGCGACGGGTTTGCCGACGATCTGGGCAAGATGTGCTGGGCGAGCGGAGTCGCCGCAAAGGTGAGGATGCCGGCGGTCCCCGTTAGCGATGCGCTGAAGAACTGTTTCCCGGATGACTACACAGGGATAGCGCTTACGGGAGGCGAAGATTACGAACTCTTGTTCAGCGCGGCGCCGCCGGTGATGGCGGCAATTGCCCCGACTCTTGGCGTGCCGGTCTCGGTCATCGGCGAGGTGATCGAGGGCGATGCTGGATCGATCACGGTGCTTGACGAGCGTGGCCGGCCGATCGAGATGTCCGGCGGCGGATGGGATCACCTGAATGGTTGATTCCGGGTCCAATTCGCTGACCATCAATTCCCGGTCAGAAGAAGAGACCGTCAGCGTGGGCATCGCCGTTGGCGCTGTGCTCCAGCCGCGTGATGTGGTCCTTCTGAGCGGGGAACTTGGCGCAGGCAAAACGAGGTTCGTCGAGGGTATGACCCGGGGCATCGAGTCCGCCGCGGAAACGCGGAGCCCCACATTTGTGCTTGTGAACGAATACGTCGGGCGCATCATGCTGGCCCACTGCGATCTGTACAGACTCTCCGGGCCGGAGGAGATCGTCGAATTGGGGCTCGATGATTATCTGGACCGCGACGCCGCGCTGGCCGTGGAGTGGCCGGAGCGAGCGCGGGGCGAATTTCCTGATGAGGCGCTGGAGGTCAACATGGGGTTTGGCGAGGCGCCCGACGATCGGGTGCTCATCGCGACCGCTGTCGGAGATGCGGCTAATCGGCTGCTCGATGCCATGCGCGCAGCAGCCGAAATAGGCCAGCACGCCGGGGGTGGTCGGTGACCTGCCTTCTGGCGATCGACACCGCGACACGATATGCAACGGTCGCCGTGTCCGTGGAGGGGAACCTTTTCAGCCGAACATGGTTCTCGCAACACAATCACGGTGTAGAGCTGCTTCCAAGGATCAACGAAACACTCTCGGACGCCGGGTGTTCTACCTCGGATATCACCCATATCGGCATCGTCATCGGCCCCGGTAGCTTCTCGGCGCTTCGGGTCGGGTTGGCCACGGCGCAGGGAATGGCGCTCGCCGGGAACATTACGCTACTGCCAATCCCGACATTTGAACTTGAGATAGAGCCGTGGACAGACCACGATGGCCCGATCTGCGCTGCGATAGATGCCGGGTCCACCGGACTGGCATGGGGGCTCTTTGTTCCAGGCCAGAACGGCCATAAGCTGGAAACGAAGGGTATCGACACACCCGCCGATCTCGCCGAAACGATCCCTACTAACGCCGTGTTTTGCGGTGAATCGGCGCAGAAATTGGCCGATCATGTCCCCGGTACGCGTATCCTTTCTGGCGATGCGCCCACACGAAACGCTAAGTCGTTAATACGGCTTGCTCTGCGGAAGCTAGAAAACGGTGAATCCAGCGACCCGTCAAAAGTGGAAATTACATACGCCCGCGCTCCCAACATCTCGACGCCGAAACCACGGCTTCCGGACGGGAGCAGGGCGAAATAGGCTTCATGACTATCAAGCCAGTCATCCGATCAATTACCTAGCCAAATTAATAGAAGGATTCGAACTCATATGGCCAACGAAAAGACCCTGATCCTGGTGAAGCCAGACGGTGTTCAGCGGGGCATCGCCGGACAGGTCATAGCTCGCCTGGAGGCCACGGGTCTCCGCATCGCAGGGATGAAGCTGCTCCAGATCTCCGACGAGCTTGCGGCGGAGCACTACGGCGAGCACGAGGGCAAGTCGTTCTACCCGGGACTCGTGGCGTTCATTACGTCCGGCCCGGTCGTAGCGATCTGCCTTGATGGCCCGAACGCGATTTCGATTGCACGCAAGGTAATGGGCTCGACAAACCCTGCGGAGGCCGCACCCGGCACCGTACGTGGCGATCTCGCCATCGACATCGGCCGAAACGTGATCCACGGGTCGGCCAACGAGGAAGACGCAGCGCGCGAAGTTGCGTTGTACTTCAACGCCGATGAACTGGTCGATTACACCCGGGCGATTGACGGCTGGATCATCGAGTAGCGGGGCTGAAGCAATTATTCCCCTCTCCCGGTCGGGAGAGGGTGCAGGGTGAGGGAGTTGTCGCTTGAAAAGCGTCAAAGGCCAAACGCGTTGCTGTCCCAACCCGGACCTTCGAGAGCCCCAGGACACGGTTTCAGCTTGACGCCGCTACATCCACCGGATTAAGGCCATCGGCGCATCAGTCCCACGAGCGGAGCGAGCCCCGCCCCTACAGTGATGTGGCCGGTCGTAGAATCCCCTCTCCCGGTCGGGAGAGGGTGCAGGGTGAGGGGGTTGTCGCTTGAAAAGCGGCAAAGGCCAAACGCGTTGGTGTCCCAATCCGGTCCTTCGAGAGCCTCAGGACGCGGTTTTAGCTTGGACACCGTTACACCCATGGGAATATCCGTCGTCGGCGCATCAGTCCCAAGGGCGGAGCAAGCCTCGTCCCTACAACGTCTGGCTGCTCTACTGGACGCGAACGATCTCTGGCGCTCTGGCCCAGAGTTGTTCCAGGCCGTAGAACTCGCGGGCTGACTTTGAGAAAAAATGGACCACCACGCCCGAGAAATCGAGCAGCACCCAACCGCCCGCTCCCGTGCCTTCTCGGTGGTGTACCCGAAGCCCGGTAATACGCAGAGCGCGCACTACGTCGTCCGCCATGCTCTCAAGGTGGCGCGCCGTCTCGCCGCTGGCTATTACAAAGAAATCAGCGAACTGGCTGATGTCTCGGAGATCGAGCAGCGCTATGTCAGACCCGAGCGCTTCGGACGCCTCGTCGAGGGCCATCCGTGCGTAATCTTCGAGTTCTAGAAGCTGTTTTTCTGATTCGTTTTCCGTCATCCATATCATTCAAACACAGGAACGCCCCGAATCGTAGCCATATCGGCGTGTAATGCAGGTTTGCGTGCTACGCTATTTCGATGGGCGAAATGCAATCAAAGCTTGGTATTCGGGGTAATCGTGCGACCCGGAGTCGTTCTGACGGCCCCGGAAGCGGCAAGCGCGTTGTCGTGGCAATGTCCGGCGGAGTCGACTCATCGGTCGCCGCTTACCTGCTCGCAGAACAGGGTTACGAAGTTATCGGCGTCACCATGCGCCTGTTTGCCGTGACCGACGAAAACGCGGCGCGTCTCAATCGATCTTGCTGTTCGATCGAAGACGTCGATGATGCCCGTGACGTTTGCCGGGCGATCGGCGCAAAGCACTACTTCATGAACTTTGAAAAAGAGTTCAAGAAGTACGTCGTGGACTACTTCGTCTCCGAGTACGAGCGTGGCCGTACGCCCCATCCATGCCTCGCCTGCAACGACAAGCTCAAGTTCGAATTTTTGCTCCGCCGGGCCAAGTTCATGGACGCTGATTTCGTTGCGACCGGCCACTACGCGCGTATCGAGCAGCACGAAGACGAATGGCATCTCATGCGAGGGGCCGATCCCAGCAAGGATCAGTCGTACGTTCTGTTCACGCTCGGCCAGGAGCAGCTTTCACAACTGTTGTTGCCGATCGGCGAATTCGACAAGGACGAGATACGACGCATCGCCTCCGAAGCGGGACTTCCCGTCGCGGACAAGCCGGATAGCCAGGACATTTGCTTCATCCCGAGCGGCGACTACAAGGCGTTTGTAGAGCCGCGGCTGACCGTAGTGACGCCCGGCGATATCGTCGACTCCGCAGGGACCGTACTCGCCCAGCATGACGGGGTGCATCGATTCACGGTCGGACAGCGCAAGGGTCTGCCGTTGCCCGGCGGATCGCCACGACCCATATTCGTGACGGACATCGACCCGGACGAGGGCCGTGTAACCGTCGGGTTCGCCGAGGAGCTACTGCGTCACCGGCTGGCCGCCGGAGGCGTGAAATGGGTTTCTGGAATCGCTCCCGAAGATGGCGTACGCGTTGAGGCGCGCATCAGATATCACGGCGCAGATATCCCGGCGATCGTTCGATCGGACGGCGATGAAGTTATCGTTGAGTTCGAGTCGCCACAGCGCGCTATAACGCCCGGCCAGGCTGTCGTGTTCTACGACGGTGATCGGGTCCTCGGCGGCGGAATGATAGACCGCGCCCTCCCCGGGGCATGCACGCCTGCACCTCATCCTGGCGGGGCCTCTGTTGAGGCGGCTGGGTCTGGTCGCGCAATCGAGAGCGTTACTACAACGACCCCGTAGGGGGCAGGGCAGGGTCGCCTGCACCTCATTCTGCGGGGCCTTCGATTTGGTAGTTGTGTCTGGTCACGCAATCGATGGCGCTTCCACCCCAACACCATAGGGGGCAGGCACGCCTGCACCTCATCCTGGCGGGGCCTCCATCGGGTGGCTGGGTCTGGACACGCAATCGAGGGCGCTTTCGCCCCAACCCCGTAGGGGCGTATGGCAATACGCCCACGCCGGTTCTTCAAGCACCTCAGGATCCGGGCGGCAACCGCCGTACTGTCATCCTGAGTCCGAGACGAAGGATCTCCCGGACAGTAGAGCGAGAAAACGCCCGTCTTTCAATCAATCGTGAACGGAGAGACTCTTTGTCGCTGGGTTCTCAGGATGTCTGGACAATGCCTCACGCCGGAATACTCTCGGGCAAGTGAGAGAACGATTCGCAGAATACAAACCTGGCGGAGTGCCGGTCAGGAGATCCTTTGTCTCGGACTCAGGATGACAATAAGGCGTGCAGCGCCGGAATAATTGTGTCGGACGACACTGTAGGGGCGTATGGCAATATGCCCCCGCCGATCCATCAAGAGCCTCAAGACACGGCGGCCAGTCGAAAAAGGACTCGCTCGCAAAGAACCATTTCACCCCAAACCCACGCGAACACCTAGCGGAACACAAGACCCGAGCACTGCATTACATTGCGGACACGATCTACATCACCGGGGAGAATCGCATGGTCCACAGAGTTGTCACACGTCACGGACTCGATGAATACCTGACGGATTTGAAAACGGCGCTGGACGGCCTAACTCCGGTGGAGTTGTACTGGCAGCCCTCGCCCAACGCCAACCACATCGCGTGGCTCGTCTGGCACATGGCCCGTGTCGAGGACAACTGGTACAGCATCTACATCGCCCAGGGCGATCCGGTCTGGATTACGGCCGACTACTGCACACGATTTCGGCTCCCGGCCGTTGGAAACGGGTCTGGCCACAGCGCTGAGGACGTGGCGGCGTTCCCGGTGATGTCTATGGCTGACGTCTTGGAATACTTCGACGCCGTCCGGGCCAGGACGCTGGAAGTTCTGGACTCCCTTACGGAAGAAGACCTGTCCCAGACGCGTCATCGAGAACGCGGGGATCCGCCGCCAACGGTTGCCTGGGTCATGGGCCACGTGTTGATCGAACAGGGGCAACACCTCGGCCAGGTCGCATACCTTCGCGGAATCCTGCGTGGGATAGGTAACTGAGGCTCGCCTGAAGTCGCGACATCGCATCACATCGGCGAAGCGTGCGAAATTAAGTCGATTTTCGAATTGTCCGACTACATCACGACAGGTAGCCTTCAGTTTCTTCTCAAACCGCAGAAATTAAAGGGTGACTTGCATGGACCACACGGACGTCGCTCGGAGCGGCCTGGACGAGTACCTGACCGGCGTGAAACTGGCTGTCGATGGCCTGACCCCTATGGAGCTGTACTGGCAACCGACACCGAACTCCAGCCACATAGCGTGGACCGTGTGGCACATGGCCCGGGCGGAGGATTACTGGTACAACGGATATATAGGCCAGGGTGAAATGGTCTGGACTGCCGGAGATTTCTGCACGAAGTTGCGATTACCAGCCGAACGGGGCGGGGCCGGAGACAGCGCTGAGACGGTTGCCGAGTTCCCGAAGTTGGACATGGTGGACATCGAAGAATACTTCGATGCAGTCCGCACTCAGAGCCTGAAGAACCTGGCCAAAGTCACGTCATCTGACCTGAGCCAGACACGAGACAGCGCGCGGGGCGAACCGCCGACGATCGCATGGGTGCTGGCGCATGTTCTGGTAGAGGAAGCCCAACACTTCGGACAGGTCGCCTATCTGCGCGGAATGCTGCGGGGCCTCAACAACTAGACCCGGTCTCATGCAGCCTGCGGGGTGCGCCACAACTGAAACTCTATGCTCTAGAAACACCGGGGAACACGTATGCTCCGGCGACCGAATGTCACACCGCGACGACGCGTTCTGTGAAGTCCTGAGCAAACCTAAAGGCCTGGCTCGCCGTTGGCCAAAACAACCAAACGTACCCTCCCGGACGACTCGTTTGAGTTAGCCCTACGAGAGCAGGGTTATATCGCTGCGGCCGGGGTTGATGAAGTCGGTCGAGGCACACTTGCCGGGCCGGTAGTGGCGGGCGCAGTAATTCTTCCTCCGAAGTTGCCGGATGACGGTCTTAAACTGATACGCGACAGCAAGCAACTCACGCCGGACCAACGTGACCGGGCCGCCCTCTATATCGAGCAGCACGCCATCGGCTATGCCTGCGGCGCTGCGGACGCAGCGGAGATAGACAGGATCGGGATAGTCGCCGCCACTCGGATAGCGATGGGCCGGGCGATAGATCTTCTTGAACCGGCTCCCGACCACTTGCTGATCGACGCTCTGGAACTGCCGGGTATATCACTCCCCCAGACATCGATGATCAAGGGCGACGCACGATGCCGGAGCATCGCGGCCGCTTCCATCATCGCCAAGGTCACACGTGACCGACTGATGGCGACGGTGTGGGACACCCGATTCCCCGGCTACGGATTTGCAGCGCACAAGGGCTACGGCACGGCGACTCACCTTGAAGCCCTGCGTGAGCGTGGACCCGTCTTCGGGCACCGACTGACCTTCGCTCCGGTCCGCGAAGCCGTCGCCATTTACGGGACACCGGTCTGCACCGGTTGACGAGTCCGGATTCCGATAGCCCGATGCCGTCCGAAGGCCGTGATGGTTCTCGTAACTCCCGACCTGCCGACGGTGGACGTGGGGTGGTTGGTCGGCGCGGCGAGGAGATCGCGGCGGAACGGCTATCCACGCGCTGCTATCGCGTTATAGATCGGAACTACCGCACCCGAGAAGGCGAGGTCGATCTGGTCGCCTGGGACGGTCCCGTACTGACTTTTATCGAGGTTAAGGCGCGGCGGGGCAGGGCGTACGGGTTGCCTGAAGAATCGATCACCGCCACAAAATCTGAGCGCCTCATCAAAGTCGCGTATGCATATATGCAGGCGATGGAGACGCCGCCGGAAGACTGGCGCATTGACGTGGTGGTGATCGAGTTCGGCGTAGGCGGCAAAGTACGGCGGTTCGAGATCATCAAGGGCGCAGTAGAGGGATAGCGCGGGCGTTCCGCTGCAATGAATCCCATCTCCCGGTGGTAGAGGGTGCAGGAGCCTGGCCTTCCACTTGTCGGAAGGGTGAGGGAGTTGTCGCTTGCAAAGCGGCAAAGGCCGAGCGCGTTCAGTTGCGAACAAGATCGTGTCAGCACAAGGGGCGGGCCGCCGTCCTTACGGCGTGGGTCGTTTGCTAGCCACAGCAATCAATGTGTTGTCATTCTGAGCCCGAGGCGAAGAATCTCCCGAGTCTCCGTGCGTCTGGATATCATGCCGTGATTAGCTCGCTCGAATCCCCGTTCAAGTTGCGGCCGCGACAGAACCGGACGCATGGTCTTGGATGTGGAGATTCGGCGTTCATTTTGGATTACCCGGGAGATCCTTCGCCTTGGGCTCAGGATGACAATCGGAGATTGCTGCGTTTAGAGACCGCTATATCGCGCAACGGGCCGCGTGAGGGAGCTCAAAGGCTTTGAGCAATCTCGGTGCATCTGACTGCAACCGTTCCGGTAAAGATCCCTCGGCTACGCTCGGGATGACAGTCAATCAAATGGGCGGAGCAAGCGCCGCCTCTACGGCCTGCCCCTCTAAAACACCGCCACCGGGTTTACCGGCGACCCGGTCACATTGTTCAGCCTCAGCGGCAGGATGTTGATCAGGAACTCCCATCGTCCCCGTCGTGCGCACTCGTCTGCGAGATCGTCCAACCAGGCGTTGTCCAGTATCCAGCCGCCCATGGCCGGGATGAACACCTGGTGTACCGGGTTGGTGAAGATCTCGGACTGAGTCGGCGTCACATCGTTCCCTGTGTCCGAGCCCATGACGGCGATGTCACGTTCTTTGAACAACGGAAGCAACTCCGGGAGGGGGCCGGAAGAGCCGGCGACGTTCACATCCACAGGACCACTTCGCTGGCGCTCGCCGAATTGGCCCGTGCGCAGGAACAACACGTCGCCCTTGCCGACCGTAAATCCGCCGTCCTTTTCGGCCTTATCGATATCCGCCAGACTGACACCATCGCCGCGCTCGATGAAATCAACGCCACGCCCTCTAGCTGCGTCCACGAGGATCCCTCGCGTAACGATTCCCTTGTGGGCGACGGTGATATCGCCCTCCGTAGCGCCTTCACGGATCTTGACGGATGACGAAGGTCGTCCGTTGTACAGATGGCCGTCCCACATGAAGTGGGCGTGGCTGTCCAGGTGCGTCACGGTGTGGCCGTGGAAGATCATCCCGAAGAAGTCCATCGCCACCTGTCGACCGGGGCCATCGCCCGGACGGTACGCCTCGCCGGCGCCCACCACGTAGTGGACCGGGGGGCGAGGAACGTCAAGCTCGGCCTGGTTGAACGTGAGCGGGGCGGCGCAACTTACCGTCGTGCCGTCCTCGACAAGTTCCAGCGCACGTTTGGTCAACTCCGGAGACAGGTTGTTAAGAGTCCCAAGCTCGTCGTCGTCGCCCCAGCGTCCCCAGTTGGAGAGGGAATCGATCCATCCGAGTAGTTGATCCTCGTTAACGGCGTAGTCAGGCATTTTTGCAGTCCGATACGGGCTGGGGTTGTGTCAAATCAAGTCCTGTAATCCGGCGCGGTTGAGGTCTTTTCAGACGCCGAATTGACGGTCGCCACATGCTACACTCCCCGCCCTCCAGAGCAATCCCAGAATCACGTCCGCGCTGCTGCCTACGCAAAGGTAAATTCGACACATGGGTTCCAACGACAACTGGAATCGCCTCCGGGGTCTGTACGTAATCGTCGATCCTGAACACACGGCAGGCCGTTAGCCGGTGGAGATAACCCGGGCGGCGCTGGCCGGCGGAGCCAGAGTCATCCAGCTCAGGGACAAGGTCTCTGACAAAGGGCCCATGCTGGAGACGGCGATAGAGGTGAGCGACCTTTGCAAGGAAGCCGGCGCTCTGTTCTTCATGAACGACCACGCAGATATTGCCGTCCTATGCGCAGCGGACGGCCTGCACGTCCGTTAGACGGACCTGCCGGTGGCCGCCGCAAGAAAAGTGCTCGTGCCCGGCCAGATGATTGGGACATCCAACCATGCCATGCAAGAGGCCCTGGTCTCGATCTCGGAAGAGGTCGACTACGTGGCCGTTGGCGCTATTTACGGAACGGCGACAAAAGAGGTGACGGTGTCTGCCGGGCTGGAGACGCTGGCGAAGATCCGTGGCGAGGTCGATTACCCCATCGCCGCTATCGGCGGGATTAACGCTTCCAACATAGTGCCGGTGATCGCTGCCGGTGCGGAGATGGCGTGTGTGATCAGCGCCGTGGGGATGGCGTTCGATCCCGAGGCGGCGACGCGTGAACTGGTCGCTCTTATCGGCGGATAACGGACTCGATTAGCGGCCTTCGGAACGACGCGCACTGATAACGAAAGCGACGTCACATCGCGGTGACTCGATGAATGATGATCCGAGGCCGTCGAAATCCGTCTACTACGGTCGTGGGGTCTGTTACTGTTCTCCATGAAGCAGCGTCATAGCGCGTTTCCCCGATGGACCGGGGGCACACAATCCAAAAGGGAAACTAATGCGATCTAAGTGGATATTCTTGATTCTGGTCAGCATCGCTTCGCTGACCATCCTCGCTGCTTGCGGTAGCGATGGCGGGAGTGACGCAATTCCTAACCCGGGTGGTTTTACGGAAGCAGAGGCCGGCGACCGCGCGAAAGAGATCATCAAGGCGAACGACTGTGATGCTCCCGCAGGCGGTTACAGCTCTGTCGAGGTTGTTGGCGATACATGGGAGCTAGTAGCGTCCATCGGCCTCAACTCCCATACCTGGATATTCGACCCGGCAGCCGGAACGGTGACCGAGTCCAATGGGGTCTGCAAGACCTAGAGGCATCAGGCACTTCGGTTGCTGTGAATGCGATCGAAGTGCCCCCGTGCCTGGATAAACCGGTTCCGAAACGCCGGCACGATTGCTCACGAACTGGGTGCTTGCGTTACGAATATCGTAATAGCGCACCAATTTCGTTGACCCTCTAATGCAGTGGGTGATAGCGTTATGTGCTGGAAATCACAAACGTTCGCGTAAGTTGAAAACACTCAACCTGTTGCCAACTTTGTGGTCACCGGAAATTTGACGGACGTATTGAAGGCGACTATATGTTGCATTCGCCTGATGCTTAAGGGGTAGACATTTGGATCCGATGAAAGACGCTCCCGAGCTTCTCTTGTTCGCGATAGGCGCCGGGATAATCGGGCTGATCGCCGCCGCCATAACGGCGATGGGAGTGCTTCGGAAAGACCAGGGCTCCGACGAAGTGCGGGAGATCGGTAATCTCATCAAGGAGGGCGCTAATGCCTTCCTAAAACGTGAGTACATGATCCTGTCCGTTTTTGTGGTTGTTGTCGCCGTGATCATCGGCGTGTTTGTTGACTACAACGTTCTAGATAACAACAAGATCAATGAACTGAACGACATCGCCCAAAAAGCCGGGATCGATGCGGAAGGGCCGTGGACGGCCATCTCATACCTTCTCGGCGCCATAGGGTCCGCCCTTGCCGGCTACATCGGGATGAGCATCGCCGTGCGGGCCAATACACGGACCGCTACGGCGGCACAGGAAGGGCTTAATCCAGCCTTGCGTGTAGCGTTTGGCAGTGGCACGGTAATGGGGCTGACCGTCACGGGTATCGGCTTGCTCGGCATCGTGATTTTGTGGTCTATATTCCGGGACCCGAACATCGTGGCCGGTTTCGCCTTTGGCGCGTCCTCGATTGCGCTGTTTGCCCGTGTCGGTGGTGGAATTTACACGAAAGCGGCGGACGTCGGCGCTGACCTCGTGGGCAAAGTGGAAGCCGGCATCCCCGAAGACGATCCCCGCAACCCGGCTACGATCGCAGACAACGTCGGCGACAACGTAGGCGACGTGGCGGGGATGGGCGCTGACCTGTTTGAGTCTTACGTCGGGGCGATGATCGCCTCTCTGGCTCTGGCCGCGGTCGGCGCCGGGTTCTTCTCACTTCAAGAGGGCGGATTCGATTCCGCGTTG
>Ga0115002_10006065_pt1 | contig 14033 bp, 13 predicted proteins | sample ArcticOcean_MG_C_8_FD_89576 | JGI IMG/M metagenome (GOLD analysis project Ga0115002, IMG submission 89576) | Marine microbial communities from western Arctic Ocean - ArcticOcean_MG_CB11_86 | ecosystem: Environmental > Aquatic > Marine > Oceanic | place: Arctic Ocean: Canada Basin | collected... | reverse complement strand
TATCCTTTTTTCTGATTTTGATATAATTGTTGCTATAAGTAAAACTAAAAAAGTAGTTAAAATCAAAATCAAAGTTACTGAGGCATTTACTTGTTTTGAAAAACCAACTCTCATTTTAGCCCATAATTTAATTGGCCATGTTGTATCATTTCCAATTAAAAATAAAGTTATTAATGTTTCATCTAAGGAGATAGTAAAAGCTAAAAGACCCGCTATAATAAGTGATAATTTTATATTTGGTAAAAGAACGTACCAAAAAGCTTGAAATTTACTTGCCCCTAAATCATAGGCTGATTCCATTAATGATGGCTTTAAAGTTTCTAACTTATTAAGGATAATTTTAAAAACAATTGCTAATACAAATATAGTATGACCAATAACAACAGTATTTAGAGATCTCGGTAAATTTATCTCTCTAAAAAAAATCAATAAAGACAATCCTGTAATAATAGGAGGTAAAAGAAAAGGTAAAAAAATTATAAATTGTAAAAATTCTTTCATTTTACTTTTACTAGTATGATAATAATTAGCAAAATAAAATCCAATTACAACTGAACAAATCACTGTTATTCCTCCTACATATAAAGAATTTAATAATGACTCTAAGATTTGTTTTTCAAAAATTAATTTTGTATAGGGTTCGTAAGAAAATGAGTCCCATTTAACCATGCCTTTTCTAGTTTTATAAAATGAAAAAAATATTGTCATAACTATAGGGGCATACAAAGCCGCTACAACTAATCCAGTTAGAATTGCTATTAGATATTTTGTTAAATTTTCTAATTTTGTCATTATTTCAATTTATTAGTTAAGTAGTTAGTTAATAAAATAATAATTACCGATATAAATAATAATATGCTTGCTAAAGCTGCTCCAAAAGGCCAATTAAAAGCCAAACCAAAATTACTGTAAATAATTTTACCAAAAGTAAATCCAGAAGTTCCTCCGACTAATTGAGGGGTTATAAAATCTCCTAATGCTAATATAAAAACAAAAATACTACCAACAACTAAGCCAGGAAAGCCAATTGGAAAAATAACATATCTGAATGCCTGAAATGGTTTACAACCAAGATCAAATGATGCCTCTATGATATTTGAAGGTATTTTTTCTAAAGATGTAAATGTTGGAATTATAATGAGAGGCAATAATATTATAACTAATGTAATTATAACGGAGTTTTGATTCCATAAAAAAAATTCTAGAGGCTTTTCAATTAAATCAAACATTTTTAATACTTTGTTAATTAATCCTGCATACCCAAGAATTGATCTCATCATATATATTTTGATTATATAACTCATGAAAAGAGGAATAATTAACATTAGAAGAATTACATATTTAAATCTACCTGCATATCTTGCTAAAAAATAAGCAACTGGATATCCCAAAAAAATACATGAAAACATCACTATTAAAGCTAAAAAAATAGTTCTAATGAGGGTGTTAATGTAAATTTTTCCTACAAGAAATTCTTTGTAATTTGCTAAACTTAACTGATGGTTAATCTCTAATCCGTCTACTGTAAAAAAAGAATAGGATAAAAAAGACGCTAAAGGAATTAGTATTAATAAAATTACAACAGTGAAACTTAAAAAAGTCCATATTGAACTTTTGAAATAATTTATTAAAAAATTCATTTTGGAAAAATATTACCAGAGTCTATATTAAAATTAATATTAACAACTGAGTTCTCAGAAAAAGATTTTGATATATTTGAGCTTATATTTTGTAATTTAATCGTAAGATCTTTATTTTTATTTACTAAGTGAAGTATTGAATTAGGTCCTTTAAAATCAATTTTTTTGACATATAGTTTGAAACTATCATCATCTTTATCGCTGGATAAGGTAATTTCCTCAGGCCTTATTCCGTAAATAATATTGTCACCAACTTTAATATTATTATTTTTAATTTTAGTTTTAAAATCTCCTAATCCAGAACTTAATTTAGCTATGTTATTTTCAATATTATTAATTTTACATTCAAATAAATTACATTCACCAAAAAATTTTGCAAGGTATGGAGAGTTAGGGTTATAATATAACTCTTTAGGAGTGCCAATTTGTTCAAATCTATGTTGGTTTAAAACTGCTATTCTATCAGATAAAAATATCGCCTCCTCTTGATCATGAGTAATAAATATAAATGCAATATTTATTTTTTTTTGAATTTCCTTTAAGAATAATTGCATTTGTTTTCTTAACTCTGCATCTAGTGCACCCAATGGCTCATCTAAAAGTATAATTTTTGGTTCGCATATAATAGCTCTTGCAAGAGCAACTCTTTGTTGCTGACCTCCAGATAGTTCTTGAGGCATTCTGTTTGCAAAACTTTCTAATCCAACAATTGATAAGACTTCAAACACTTTTTCTTTGATTACATTTTTATTTACATTTTTAATTTTTAACCCAAATCCAACATTATTAAAAACATTCATGTTAGGAAATAAGGCGTAATCTTGAAAAACTGTATTGAAAGGTCTTTCAAATATAGGTTGATCATTAATTATTTTGTTTTCAAAGATAATTTTTCCTGAAGATGGCTGAATAAATCCACCTATCATTCTTATAATAGTTGATTTACCAGATCCACTAGATCCTAGTATAGTAAAAAATTCATTATTTTTTATTTTAAAATTAATATTATCAAGAACTTTATCAGACCCATAACTTTTTGAGATATTTGTAAGTTCTAAAAATTTTTCCATGATCATGTCTGTATTGAATTTAAGCTTTATGTTAAAATATTAAAAAAATGTTTCAAGGTATTATCTTGAACTATATATAATAACTTAAAAAGTACTAGATTAGCTTAAAATCTATACTTAGATTTTAAGAGTATTTTTATTTTTTTAGGTAAAACTGATTTTTATATATAAATTTATTGCTTGCTATGATCATAATTTTGCTTATTCTAGCTCTATTGAATAATAATATTAGGGAGGTAATATGAAAAATTTTTTTTACGCTTTTTTATCATTTATTTTCATTTTTTCTTTTACATTTTCTTCTCATGCAGCAAGAGAATTAAATCTTGGCTGTTTTGAAGGTTATGCAGAACAAGAATGGATAGATGAATTTGAAGCTAAATATGATGCAAAAGTTAAAGTTAAATATGTTGGGAGTGTTGATGAATTATTTGCATTAACGCAAGCTAGTAAAGGAGAGGACTTTGATCTAGTTTCAATAGATACAAGTTTGTTTCCAAGATATCATGGTGCAGGATTACTTAAAGCATATGACAAAAGTCAACTCAGTAACTTTACTAATTTAATGCCAGCGTTTCAAAACGTTAAAGAAGTAGAGATTGATGGAGGTTATTATGGAGTTCCAATTTCATGGGGTTCTCTTGGTTTATTATATGATGTAGATGAATGGGGAGAAGACGGGATTGATTCTTGGTCAGTCATGCATGATCCAGCTAATGCAGGCAAAATGATTATTTTAGATGATACTAATAATAATATAGTTAACACTGCAATCTATCTTGGTATGGATAATCCTTACAATTTATCTGAAGCTGAAATGGAACAAGTTAAACAAACTTTAATTGCACAAAAAAAACTTGTTGTAACTTATTATGCTGGTTTTGATGAAGGTAATCAAATTTGGGATAGTGGTGGAATTTCTCTAATGTTTTCTATGGGAGAATTTCAAGAAGTTGCTCTAAAAGATATGGGTCACAATGTTAAATACACTATTCCTAAAGAAGGTGGAATTGGGTGGCTTGATACATGGGCAATGACGGCTGGTGCTGATGAAGAATTAGCACATGCTTGGGCTGATTTCTTTATTGAAAAATCAACTCAGGAAGTGATGAATGAGAGATATGGTTATGGAACTGTAACTCACGAATCACCTGGACTTGATTATGCTGATAGATTAAACTGGTTACAACCAGCAGAAGATTTTGAGTGGCGTAATAGAGTTTGGAACGAAGTTAAAGCTTCCAACTAATATTATTTATTTGGGGGGATCATATCCCCCAATAAATTTTAAAATTTAATTGTGAAGATTTCAAAAATAGAAACGTATAGTTTATTGATACCTGATTTTGACTCAGATGCTTGTAGTTCAGCGCAAGATAATTTTGTTGTTAAAGTTTTTACAGATGAGGGATTATTTGGAATTGGAGAAACTGATACAAATCCATGGGGTGTAAAAGCAATAATTAACTCTCCAGGAACTCATGCAATGGGAAGAAGTTTTTCTGACATTTTAATTGGAAAAGATCCAAGAAATGTTGAAGGTTTGTGGCATGAGATGAATGAAAAAACTATGATGACTTCTAGAAGAGGATTAGGCATATGTGCAATGGGTGCTATAGATATGGCTTTATGGGATTTATGTGGGAAAATTTATAACCAACCCGTTTGGAAATTGCTGGGAGGTTCGAAAAAAGAATACGTAACTCCATATGCATCACTTTTACCTGAAGGTCACACCTTAGCAGATTACTCAAAAAGTTTAGTAGAGAAAACAAAAAAATCTAAAGAACTTGGATTTAAAGCAGCTAAATTAGAAATATGTATTAAGGGCCCTTATTCTCATAATAATCTTCAGATAGATGATGATAGAGAATTTGCAAAAATAGTAAAACTTTGTCGTAATGCAGTGGGCAAAGATATGGTTTTAATGGCGGACGTTGCATATGCATGGCCTGATTGGAAAAGCGCTTTAAATGCGTTGGATATGGTAAAAGAAGAAAACTTATTTTTTATTGAAACACCAATTCCAATTGAGGATTTAGAAGGTTGCTCAAAATTAGCGCGCAGAACTAATGTAAGAATAGCTACTGGAGAAATGTTACAATCAAGATTTGAATGTTTTGAAACAATAGAAAAAGGTCAAGTTGATGTTATACAGCCAGATGTTGGAAGAGTTGGTGGTCTTACAGAAGCTAAAAGAGTTTGCGATTATGCTGAGGACAAAGGTGTCTTGGTAGTGCCTCATTGTTGGAAATCTGCAATAGGTATTGCAGCATCTGCACATTTATCAGCTACAACATTGTCTTGCCCATATATTGAATTTCTACCAAAAGAACTTGCTGAATCACAATTAAGAAAAGATTTAGTTCTGAATGAATTACCGGTGGAAGATGGAAAAATTATTTTACCTGAAAAACCTGGATTAGGAATAGAACTCAATGAAGAAAAACTTTTACAATATTCAGTATAGTTTTTTTAAAATTTAATATGAGGATAGTTTAAGTAAAAAAAATATTTAATTTGAATAGATATAATAGATTAAGAATGTTTGAATATAATAAAAAATAAATTATGAAGATTGAAAATATAGAGCTCTATTATTTATCTATGCCAAAAATTTTGGATGAAGCTGATGGGAGTCAAGATGCTCTGATAGTGAAGGTTGAGGCTGGTGGTTTAGTTGGTTGGGGTGAGTGCGAAGCATCCCCGCTAACATCTATTGCAAACTTTATTTGTCCAAAATCACATTCAGCAGCTAACCCTATAAAAACTTCAGTAATAAATAAAAAAATTGATAATTTAGATGATGTAAAAAAAATAATTAATGAGGTAAAACATAAATCATTAATGATTGCTCAAACACCTCATACCTTTTCAGGAATAGAGGTGGCTTTGTTAGATTTATTAGGAAAGAAAGAAGTATGTCCTATTTATTCTTTACTTGGAGATCAAAAAACAACTCCTAAGGTCGCTTATGCATCAGTTCTATTTGGAAAAACTCCTCAAGAAACTTTCAATATTGCCAAAACCATCAAAGATAAAAATTTTAGAGCAATTAAATTTGGATGGCAAAACTTTGGTCAAAATATTCGATTAGATGAGGAACACTTGGTTGCTGCAAGGGAAGCAATTGGGAAAGATATAAATTTAATGATTGACGTTGGAGCTATTTGGGGAACTGATGTTGGAGAGGCAAATAAAAGACTCAATATTTTTAACAATGCTAAAATTACTTGGTTAGAAGAACCTTTTTATTCAGATGCTTTTCATGAATACAGTGAATTATATAAGATAACTAATCTTCCTTTGGCTGGTGGTGAGTCATGTCACTCTGTAGAGGCCGCAAAAAATATGATCAGATTTGGTAAGGTAAAATTTATTCAGATAGACGCAGGTATAGCAGGAGGAATTTTAGCCGGTAAAGAAATATGTAATTTTGCTGAAAAGCATAATGTACAATATGTAAATCATACGTTTACCTCTCATTTACAACTTTCAGCCTCTTTGCAACCATATGCTAATTCTTCACAAAGTACTTTTGCTGAATTTCCCCAACAATTAAAATCTCTTGCATGGGATTTAACTGAAAATCATATTAAATTAAATAATAATGGATGCATTGATCTCCCTGAAGATATAGGGCATGGAATGAAAGTAAATCAAAAGACTTTGGACCAGTATAAAGTTGATGTAGATATATATGTTAATAGAGTAAAGATTTATTAAAAAATGATAATATTATGCTGTATGAAAAAAACTAAAAATTATATGTTTATCAATGTTTGATTTTGATATTTTAGATAGTAAAACTTTGCTAGGTGAGAGTGGTTTTTATTTACAAAAAACAAATGAAATTGTTTTTCTTGATCTTTTCGACACATCTATAATTTTTTATTCTATTGATAACAAAACATTAATTAAAAATAAATTAAAATTACGCAAACCTTTAGGAAATGTTTACCCTTTAGTTGATGGTAAATTTATAATTAGTTGTTTTGATGGCCTATATATTTATGATCGAAATAAAAATACACTTAAATATTATCTTGATATTAGAAAAAAAAATGAATTGAAAGATATTTCTTATAATGACGGCACTATTACTAAGAATAAATTATGGGTTGGATTATGTCATATCAAAGAAACCGAAGATTTAGGATATTTTGGATATTTGCAAAACAAAAAATTTATTGAAATTGATAAAGGCTTTAAAGTTTCTAATGGACCTGCGATAGATGAAAAACTAAATAATCTTTATTTTTCTGACTCTTTTAATTCAAGTATATATAAATATAATTTAAAAACATTAAAGAGAAACGTCCTTTATAAATTTAATGTAAAACAAGGTTTTCCTGATGGGATTGCCTTAGATAATCAAAATGGCCTTTGGGTAGCTCATTGGGCCGGAGCTCAAGTATCAAGAATAAATTTAAAAACTAAAAAAATTGATTTTAATATAAAAATTCCAGCTTTTAATATCACGAGTGTTTCATTCGTTGGAAAAGAACTGAGACATATTTTTGTGACTTCTGCAAAAATTGAAACTTCAAAGACTCAATTGCAAGAATACAAACATTCAGGTTCATCATTTATTATTAAAACAAATTATCAAGGACTAAAAATTCCTTATAGCAATTTAAGAATTAAATAATGTCTTTAGTGACATTACAAAACAATGACTTGTATTTTGAATTATCGCCTGAAATGGGAGCTTCAGTAACTAAGTTTCAAGATAAAAAATCAGGTAAAGACATATTTCGACCTTTTCCAAAAACAAAAAAAATTAATAGAAAAAATTGTTATTTTTCAGGATATTTTCTAACAGTTCCTTACTTTGGTGCAATTCATAAAAAAACTTTTTTATATCAAAATAAATATATATCTCTTCCAAGAACTCATCCTCTAGAGCCAGATACTATTCATGGTGAAGGTTGGGTAAATAAATGGAAAATTAAAAAAAAATCAAAAACTTTTGTTGAACTTAATTTTTATCACAATGGTAAAACTGGTTTTCCACATAAATATCTGGTGTTGCAAAAATTTAGCCTCCTAAAAACTTCACTAAAAATATTTGTGCAAATTAAAAATATAGATTCATCACCATTTGAATGTGGTATTGGTTTTCATCCATGGTTTCACATTGGTAATAACTCAAAAATATCCTCTAATAGTTTTTCTTATATACAGAATACTAAAAATAATTTTAACAGAAAAAAACTTACTAAAAATAAGTTTTTAGATTTGAATAAATATAAAATTGATGAAACATTTCTTGGATGGAATGGGAAATCTAAACTTGAATTAAATGATGATATAATATTAGAAATAAATAACAAAAAAAATGTTAAAAATTTACATGTTTATACTCCTCCTGGAGAGAATTTTTTTTGTATAGAGCCTGTTACAAACGTAAGAGATTCATTTTATCTTAAAAAATATTCAAAAGAGTATAACGGTTTAAAAAATTTACAAAAAAATAAAAAGTTTGAGGCCGAAGTAGAATTTAAATTAGTTCGCTAAGCCACCTGATATTTTTTTATTGCTTTTCTATTCAATTCAATACCTAAGCCAGGCTTTGTGGGAGGCAATATTCTTCCATCTACAAAATCAAATCCTTCAGTTGCTAATTCCTTTCTAAGAACTTCTACACATAATTGTGGAGGAAGATATTCAACGAAAGCGCAATTAGCGGTATTAAAGGCAAAATTAACAGTTGCAGAAATTGATACTGATGTTTTCCAACAATGAGGAACAATAATTCGGTTATAATCTTGCGATAATTTTGCAATTTTTAATGCTTCAGTAAGTCCGCCACATCTTCCAACATCCGGTTGTGCCACATCTATCTTTCCATTGATTATTAAATCTTCAAATTCATATCTAGTACTTAACCATTCACCAGCTGCAATTTTCATTGGAGCTTCTTCATGCATTTTTGCATAACTTTTAATATCATCTGTCCATACTGGTGTTTCTAAAAAATAAATATCAAATTCAGCCCAATCTTTTACCGTTCTTAATGCCTCTTCAGCATCTTTCCATCGATATTGTACATCAATCATTAATTTAATTTCTGGACCAAGCGCTTTTCGAACAGCTGCTACAACCTCTGTTGTTTTTTCATCACTTTCATTAAGACCGCTATGAGCATATGGTCCATTTAGTGTAACTTCAGACTTTACTGCTTTGAAACCAAGACTTTTAGCTTTTTCTGCCCACGCAACAAGTGAGTCCCTATATTCTTCAAAAGAATGTCCAATTGGTTGAAGAGAAGCATAAGGAATTACAACTTCTTGTTTTTTACCCCCTAGCAATTCATAAACAGGTTTATTTAATGCCTTACCTTTTATATCCCATAAGGCCATATCAACAGCACTCATCGCATTAACGCCGGCACCTCTTCTGCCAGTCATAGCTGTGCCAATATAAATTTTTTCCCACAATTGATCTATTTCAAGTGGGTTCGATCCTATTAAAATTTCTTTAACACATTGGTCCATTGTATGTGTGCCTGGTGATTCTATAAATGCTTTAGCTACCCATGGACTTGTGTCACATTCTCCATATCCCTCGATGTCTTCATCTGTTTTTATAATCACTAAACATGTATCTTGAGCAGAAGATGTTAAGCTAGGATCATAATTATCAGCTAATAAAACGTATGTTTCTACATTAATTATTTTCATAAATATTTTTAGATTAAATTTGATCTTTTTTAAAGTATAAAGATTTATTATTTTAAAATCGGCTATGAAAAATTTTTATAAGAATAATCGACTCACCCAAATTATTAATGCTTCTGGTTTTATGACAAAAATAGGCGCATCTATAACTAATAAAAAATCAATTGAAGCAGCAAATAATATTTTTCCATATTTTGTTAATATAGATGAGCTTCAACAAATGGCTTCTAATAGAATTTCAAAATATCTTCATTCAGAAGCAGCATTAGTAACAGCATCTGCAGCAGGTGCTCTTACAGAAAGTGTTGCCGCTATGATGACTGGCAATAACATTAACAATGTTTATAAACTTCCTAATACTATCGGAATTAAAAATGGAGTATTAATTCAAAAAGGACATCTTACGAATTATGGAGCAGAAGTTGAACAAGGAATTATATTATCAGGCGCTAAAATATTTAGTTGCGGACAAAAGAATTTCTGCACAAACAGCATATTGGAAAAAGCACTTATTAAAAATAAAGCTAAATTAGCATGCGCTATGTATGTAATATCTCATCATTGTTCTGATTATGATGCTGTTGATCTTAAAAATTTTATTAAATTATGCAAAAAATATAAAATTCCTACAATTGTAGATGCAGCTTCAGAAGAATATATGGAGGATTTTTTTAAATTGGAACTTGATATATGTATATTTAGTGCCCATAAATTTATGGGGTCTCTGACAGCAGGCATAGTTGCAGGTAAAAAAAAATATATTAAAAATATCTACCTTCAAAATTTAGGAATTGGTAGAGGTTTTAAAGTAGGTAAAGAGGGAATATATTCCGCAATTATAGCTGTTGAAAATTGGTATAAAAGGGATTGGAAAAAAGAATTAAATAAACAAAATAAAATTTTAAATTATTGGATTAAATTTTTAGTAAAAAAAAATTATTCAGGTATTGCTTTTGAGGTTGTTGCCGATCCAACGGGTAATAAAATTAACAGATTAAGAGTTTATATTAATTATTATAAAGCTAAATTTACAGCACAATCATTTGCTTATGCCTTAGAAAAAAATATAATTTCTATTTATGTTAGAGATGATTTAATTCATCTTAATCATTTTGAATTAGATTCTTGTAATTTAAAAAAAAATCAGGAAAAAGAATTGATGAAAGAAATGCACAAAATAATAAAAAAATTAAAACAAAAAAAATTAAAACATAATATATCTCAAGATGAGTATAAAAAACTAGCTATTAATAATTGGGTAAATTGGAATAATTAATTAGTATTTAATTCTAAAATAACTTCTATCTCAACCGGAATATTGTTTGGTAAAACATATACCCCAAGGGCGCTCCTTGCATGCATGCCTTTTTCTTCTCCAAAATAATTTACCAATAGGTCTGAGCAACCATTAATAACTTTTGGTTGATGAAAAAAATCTTCAGTACAATTTACTAGGCCCAAAATTTTAACTACTTTATTAATTTTTTCAAATCCTATGTCATTTTTAATAACAGATAAAATAGATACCCCAACTCTTCTAGCGGCATCATAAGCTTCTTCAATATTTAAATCTTTACCAACTTTACCTGTAATTAGTTTGCCATTATCATCAAAAGATCCTTGACCAGAGATATAGGCATAATTTTTAGTAAATCTTACATTTACAAAGTTTCCAATGGGCTTAGGTGTTTTAATAAAATTAATATTCATTATTTATATTTTTGTCTTAAAATTTCTGCAGATTCAACTAATTTTTTTAATTTTGCTCTAGTTATTTCAATAGGCACATGACCAAATCCACACTCACTTGTTAATAAGATTTGTTTAGGATTAAAATATTTTAATAAAGGTTCAACATATTTTTCAACCTCCTCAACTGTTTCTGTTTCGTCAATTCGTTGATCAATAACACCAGCTGATAATGCTCCTGAAAAATTCCATTCTTTAAAAATGTCAAGCATAGGATAATGAAGACTACAATGTTCTAAGTGAATTTCATCAATTTTTAATTTTTTAAAAGCATTAATCATGTCCGTATATCTTCCAAAATAACCTCTTTTTCTATGTGCGTTCCCACCGCATATATGTAGATTAAATTTTACACCTGGAAATTTTGAAATTATGTAATTTAAAACATCAGCCCCCCAATCTGACTCAGACACATTTTCAGTCCATACTGGCTCATCAAACTGAATATAATTGCAACCCTCATTGCAAACTTTTTGAAGTTCTTCTATCAAAACATCCGCATAAGCCATCGCTAAAGATTCATTATTGGGATATAAATCTGTTCTTTCATTTACACTAAATCTGGAGAGCATATGAGGACCTGTAATTGTTTGTTTAACTTCAACATGATTAGGAGCTTTTGATCGAGCTGCTTTCCATTTGTAAGCAAGATTTGTTTTAAGATTTTTGATTTCATCATTTACAACAGCACACTCTATTCCGAAACCTTTTGTTCCATGAGTTTTACTTAAGTCGACTCCTTTTAAAGATCCTCCTGTAGAAAAATGCTTATATTTTTTGTTTATTGCATCCACACCATCCAATCTTAATTGGTAAAACCAATACATATTTTCTCTATAACCTTCTCCATCAGTAATAATATCTAATCCTAAATCAGCTTGTTCTTTAGAAGCCCATTTAACCATTTCAATTGCTTCTTCATCACTTACACTTGGTTTTCTTAATGTATCTTTCTGCACTTCTTTTCTTGGATAACTTCCCGTAACAGTTGTTTTAAAGTTCATTTAATCCTCAATTGGTTGTAAATTATTGGCTGATCTTGCATTTTCAATTAATTTTTTAACACCTTCCTCAAATGATCTCGGAGAAAAATTTATTTCTTTTCTAATTCTACTATCATCTTGATCATCAATTAAAGGAGTATTTTTAATTGATTCATCAAAATTTAAAATTGCAGAAGGAATAATTTTTTTAACAACTTTTTCTAACTCTATACCTGAAACAGTTTGTGAACCTGTATTGAAACATGAAAAAGAAAGCTTTTCTTTAAGAGTTAAACGCACTAATTGTTCTGCGCAATCTTCAACATATATCCAGTTATCAATATTTTGTTTTGAAAAAGGTAAGTTGGCAACTTCATTTATTGCTGGTTTAACAGCAAAATCCTCTGCCCAATTAAGTGCAGTGTTTTGTCTTCCATATCCAAAAACAACTGATGGCCTTGTATAGGCAATACTACAACCATATTTCTGAATATATTTTTCTGCCATAAATTCATTTAATAATTTCATTACACCATAAGTAAAAAATTGTTGATCAATTCCGCAAAAATCATTTTCAGTAATGGGTCTATTTCCATAATATAATTGATTAACACCATAGACAGTTTCACTTGATGTAAAAACCATTCTTCTAATATTGTATTGAGCAACTTTCTCAAAAATACTAGTTGTTCCAATAATGTTAATTTTACTTGCTAAAAGAGGATTATTTTCACAAACCATTCCTATACCGTAAGCAAGATGAATTATTGAATCGAAATTATATTTTTCAAATATTAAATCTATATTTTTTTGATTTGTTATATCTAATTTTTCGAACGTTAATTTTTTTATGTCAAAATCATTTTTTTTATATTCATTAATCAATTTATCTTTATTTTTTCCAAGATCTATGTCTGCAGCAATTATATTAATATTTCTTTTTGCCAATTGTAGGACAACATGTTTACCAATAAACCCTGTTGCTCCAGTTACTAATATTGTCATGTTATATTTTATTTCATGTAAAAAATTTCATTCATCATAACCCAGGAATTATTCTCTTCATTATTTGGAAAAGGATTAAAACAATCAATCATTAATTTTGTCCATTTATCTACAATAGGAATTTTTCCCATTTCAGCCATATCAGCATTAAAATTATTACCTTCGTATTCTAGGTAGCCAAACATAAAATCTTCTTTTAAAAAAATACTATAGTTTTTTATTTTAATTTTTTTTAATTCACTGAGTACTTCAGGCCAAACATTTTGATGATTTTTTAAATAAAAATCTTTTTTTTCATCTTTAAGTCTAACAACCATCGCATATCGTTCAATACTCATCTGCCCTCCATAGTTTTAATAAATATACTTATATTGAAATACATATAAAAAATAGTTAAATTATCTCTTCTTCATAATGAAGTTTACTTAAATTCATTAATAAATACAGCTTTTATATTTAAATTAATTGATAATTAGATTTTTAATATCTTTTTATACAATTAGACTTTTAATATCTTTTTATTACGTGTATTATTAAATATATTAATCGGAGGAATATAATGAAATTATTCAGTAAATTATTAATCTTAGTTTCCGCTTTCTCTCTTTCTTTTAGTGCTTATGCCGTGGATAAAAGTTTTCCAAACGACAAAGTTACTATGTGGGGAGATTTTAGCGGGACTACTTTAGATGTAAAACTTATCGGTGGAGCGGCTTATGAACCGCTTTACGAAGAAATGATTCCTGTTTGGGAAGAAATGACTGGTGGTAAAGTTAATATTTTATCTAAAAAAAGTCACTTTGAATTAGATAAAGAATTTAAGCAAGATATCGCAGCGGGCAATATAAGTTACTGTGTTGCTTCTAATCATACAAGTTTTGCTACACAATATGGTGATATTTA
>Ga0115002_10006063_pt1 | contig 14040 bp, 12 predicted proteins | sample ArcticOcean_MG_C_8_FD_89576 | JGI IMG/M metagenome (GOLD analysis project Ga0115002, IMG submission 89576) | Marine microbial communities from western Arctic Ocean - ArcticOcean_MG_CB11_86 | ecosystem: Environmental > Aquatic > Marine > Oceanic | place: Arctic Ocean: Canada Basin | collected... | reverse complement strand
CAAAGAAAAATAGGCCGCTACAAATCCGATTGCAGCCAACATGGTGCCCAACAAAAAGCCCATCTGCAGTTCGCGTTTTATTACTAAGAGCCAATCGTGCAGGCGGACGTCTTTCATGGCGAGTGCCGTGATCACCAGCGTAGACGATTGGCTTCCGGAGTTCCCTCCCGTCGAAATGACCAGTGGAATAAACCACTTCAGCCAGGCCGTGTGGGCGAGGCTTTCCTCGTAATGGCCCAAGGCATAGGCGGTCAACAAGGCGGCGCAGAAGAGTATCGTCAGCCAAATACCACGTTTGTAGCTAAGCGTGAGGATATTTGTCTTGATGTAACTTTGTTCGAGAGGATCGACACCGGCAATACGGTGGGCATCTTCAGTAGCCTCTTCCCGCACAACGTCAATGACATCATCGTGGGTAATAATTCCCATGAGTCGCTGCTTGGCATCGACTACTGGAATGGCGAGCAAGTCGTAATGAGCAACTTTGAGGGCAACTTCTTCCTGGTCGTCTAGCACATTTACTGTGGACAGATCGGATTCCATCAAGTCCTTGAGCCGCGTGTCGGACTTAGCGAGTTGCGAAACGAGCTGCCGCGCGGATACGATTCCGCGTAGATGGTCAGTCTGATCCACAACATAGAGATAGTAGATCGTTTCCAGTTCTTCCGACTGGCGAGCCAATTCATCCAACGCTTCGCGAACCGTCAAGTTTTCATCCAACTTGGCGACTTCGGTAGTCATGATGGCGCCAGCCGTATCTTCTGGATACGAGCGCAATCGAATGATATCGCGGCGTTCCTCGACGGGTAGCAGCTGGAGAATTTCGTCAACGATCTTATCGTTAACTTCTTCCAGCAAGTCGACTCGATCGTCGGGGGCCAGATCGGCAACTAATTCAGCTACGGATCTTCGATCCTGCGACTGAATCATTGAAACTTGTTTTTCGAGCGGAAAATAGCTGAAGATGTCGGTACGGACGTTGGGCTCAGCGTACGACAATACCTCAAAAACCTCGTCGTCGAGAAGCCCTTCCATGAACTCCGCAGTGCGAGCGGGGTGAAGGGCCGTGCAGAAGTCGCCAAGCTGGTCGGCGCTTTTCTCCGCCAACATTTCACGCAATTCGGGAAGGTAAAGTGTATTGATCATGATTCACCTCCCGAAATCAACATGCGTTACTCTAAAATAGAGTAGAGGTGCTAATCTCAAGGCGTCATTGTGTTCATCGGCGGGTAACTGTGGGAGCGGAAAAAGGCGTGTTCAAAATCAACCGGCAGTGCGATCGGCGTGGGGGTAGAGTATCCAGCGAATCACAGTGTATGTCAACGAGGTCACGAATAAACGAAAGACTGCGGCGAGTGCCAAAAGGTTCGCGGTCTACGCTTCCCAGGACATTCCCGACTGAGCTGGCGTATCGCTACGAAGCATCTGGCCTTCGGTAAAGCTCGGCAAAGGTGCAACGGATCCCATTCCTTTCGCCGAAATCTCTTTCGGCTGCATCGCTTCTACCAATCGCGGATCTGGCGCCTCGGGCATTTGTTCGCAGAGCAATCGCCACGTCTCCCGTTCGACATCCAGGACCTTGAGCACTTCGTGGATGTAAACGCCGGTCGAAAAGTGCAGCGCTTCGGCGGGACGATTCGCCGGTAGAAAAGTACAGCGCTCATAACCCTTGCTCACTGATTCGCTCGCTCACTATTAGATATCGCACGACGAATCGCTTCGATGTCACTTCTGAGGTTTTCACTCGCGATCAAACCCGCGGGATCATCCTTACCATCGTTGATCCGCAAACCGGTACTCAATCGCGTTAGCGCACGTTGTAGCCCCTCATTGGTTCGCCCCAAATTCTTTTGAGTGATGAGAGAACTGACATTTGTGTTGATCCTGGACATACCAGACACCTTATTCCGTTAAAAAACAAAATTCCCTCTACCAACTTCAAAACGTGTTCTATAGTTCTGATAGTTGGACCACCACACTCCCGACTGTTCAGAAGTTGTGATGGAAACAGTTCGTTTCAAAAGCGAACTCGATCTCGCCGTCTGCAGTCCTCTGGGACCAACAGAAAAACGTAAAAGTTGGCGACTCACGTCGAATGCGGAAATGCTATCCGCTCTCTTTGCAAGCCAGCAGAATTGTTTGCCATGGGCGTAGACCCATGACAACAACTCTTCACCGTCTATTCGATCTATCGTCTTGCGAAACTAAACACTTTAAGCAGAGCACGGTGAGCAAACAGGCTGCAGCAACTAGAGAGACTCTTTCGATGAAACTCTCTGGTTGAGAACCTCTTGCTCAATCGGACTTTAGGTTGTGGGCTCTTGGGGGTTACCTAGCTCACGGGTATCTTCCGGCTGCATTTGGGCAGCTTTGATATTTTCTCGTTGAATCGCATCGTAGACCTCTCGTCGGTGAACTGGAATGCTCGTTGGGGCGTCAATTCCCAATCGAACTTTGTCACCTCGAATATCTACAATTGTGACGACAATGTCGTCACCGATCATGATGCTCTCGTCGCGATGTCTCGACAAAACCAGCATCTGTGGCTCCTTCCTTTTTTCCAAGTCGCGGGGGCGACTATCAGCGTTGCGGAGTCGGTCTCGATGGCCTGGACTTTCGTCCGTTGCGGATGACCAACAAGATTCCGATGGTGTAGGAATCATGACTGGAGAAACCGTTCTTCCAGTCGGGGGTGGTGAGCCTAGTGGGGGCAGGCGGGCGGCAATGAGATGCCAAAAGATGCGTGATTTCAAGTCACAGCCAATCCATTGGAACTGATCACCTGGTCAATCAAGGTGCCCATAAAGGAACACTTTGCCTGACCAGGATTAAGTATCGGCTCGCAACTTGCCTAGAATCACTCAACTGCCTTATCGTCACCGTTTTGCCGGCAACAACGGCTGTATCAAGCGCTCTTGCGGAAAAGTCCGATTGGACCAGTCAGAACGACTTGCGTAGATTGATCGTCATTAGTGATTACTTGGCGCCCTATGCGACGGTCCAAATTGATGACGACAGGAGCCCTAAGATTTGTTGTCAGTTGACCTTCTGACTTATTGACGATGGTCAAAATGTAAGCTTGATCTAGTTCACCCAGTTCCAAGGTGGCGATTTGACTGCGGTTCACGCGAATTTGGTAGTCAGGACAAAATTTTCGCGGACTTATCACCGGAAGTGCTAAATCTTCCTTTCCGAGGCTCTGCAACCAGCCAACAGAAGGATTGTCGTGATCGGCCAAGAGCACCCAATGACGCTCCTCATCAAAACCAATGAGCCCATGCGGGAACAAGAGAATATCGTCTGCTTCAATATTGATAGCACCAAAACGAGTTGAATTGAGTTGCATGGTGATACCTGATTACAAAAAGCTTGTGCAGACTAAGTTGTTTGGCCGCGGCTGGCAGCCTAGATGAGACCACTCACACCCACTATTTCTAACTGATGTATTTATCGGCCCCTTGTGACTCCTACGGCCAGCAAAATCGGAACAAATTAACAGCCACCTAGAGATTAGCTATTACGAGTTACTCAACTGCTAGCGGAGATTGCCCGCGTATTTGAGATACAACCGAGCGAGACTTGTGCGAAAGAGTCGAGCTCACCAAGCAGTTCTAACTTTCTCTGACTAGATTCTGACTAGATATAGTTCAAAATCGACAACTGCATGGTCTGAGCCATCAGTTGAAGAGATGCTTGTACAGAGACTTGTTTTTGTTGCAGAGAGGAAATGGCGGCGACCAAGTCTGTGTCGAGTTCGAGCGAGAGAGTTGCCCGCAGGTCAATTTCTTCGTTAGAAATCCGCGTTGCGAGGGAGTCTAGGTTTGCTTCACGTGCCCCTAACTCGGCACGCGCTCCGGTGACTCGTTCAAAATCGATATCGAGTTTGATCATCAGTCTTTCGATGAGAGTAACGTCGTTTTCGGAGACGGCGTCGCGCATTCTAAGGAGCGTATTAAAAACTCCGTCCACCTGAACTTGATTGACATCTCGACTGGTATAAATCTCTGGAGTACCACCGTCCAGTGTCGCGACTAAGCCGGTGGTGGCAACAATACCCGAGCCGTCGTTGGTGAGGTCGGTGGTCAAGTCCAAGTCAGCAAAGAACGTGCCTTCTCCATTAATAGCGTCCACAATGTTATTTGTGGTGGAAGCTCCACTTTGAATTCCAATGGTCAATGTCCCGGCGACACCGTCGTAAACCACCGTTTCAGCTCCAGCAGCAGCGGTATCGGTAAAAAGTACCTGAATGTCGTTGAACGAAGTTCCGAGGCTTGGGGATGTGATTGTAAGAGCTGTGTTTGTGTCATTTGGAAAAACAAACTCGACATCGGCGATAGCTGGCTCGGCGGCGGAATTCGGGGCCCCACCAATAAGTGTGCCAATCACCCCTGTTTGAATAATCAATCCGCTACCGTCATTGAGCGGGTCGACCAAGAGATTGAGTTCAGACTCGAGAATATCTTGCGTGTTGATGGCATCGATAACTGTCTGCGCTGTTGTTACCGTGGGATCTACGTCAATTGTCAGAATCTTGGTGGCGGGGTCATAATTGACAAGAGCTTGATTTCCGGTGGCGAGACTATTCACAATCTCGATTTGTACTCCGTTAAACTCGGAGCCGATTTCCTTTGAACTGACGATAAATTGGTTGTTTTTGTCGGTATCGTCCGGAGGGACTGTAGCGCCAGCGGTGATTGCTTGTAAGCCCAGTGAATTGATTGGCCCGGTGCCGTCGTTCGTTGGGTCGGTAGTCAAATCCAATGACGCGACGAGCGGCTGTCCGCCAAACGAATTCACGGCATCGACGATTGTTTGAGCGGTTGTGTCAGCCGGATCGATGTCAATCGTCAATCGCTTTCCAACCGGGTCGTAAGAAACAGCGGCCTGGTCGCCGACGACGCTCAAAGCGGTAAACTCGATGCGAATGCCGTTAAAATCAGTTCCTTCGTTAGCAGCCGTAAACTGGATGGCCGTATTAATGTTTTGGGGAATGGGAAAGGTCAACAGTGCTTCAGCCTTTGGCGTCAGCGGATCGTTTTTTGGGTCGAAGCTAATCTCCACACTCGCTTCACTGGGAGGTGCAGCCTGTGTTGGCCCGGCTTCCTTTTCTCCAACGGCCACTAATCCAAGATCGCGAGCTGCATCGCTGGCAATCGTTGCAATAATAGTGAGCGACTGATCGCCAATCGGGTTGTCATCGATCAGTTGAATACCATTTCCGATTTCGGCAAGCTGAGCAATAACAGCGGTCTCTGGATCCAAGTTATCCGCATGATTATTGATTAAATCCAAAACATCTTGGATCGTTTTGGCTGAAGTTAGATCGATATTGAGTTCGACGCCGTCGTTGCGGCGGATAGTCACGTCCGTACCATCAGCCGTTCGGACGCCACGTCCTTCATTTAATTCGGCCAATGTTGTCTCGGCGTAGAAGCTTCGGAATCCAAGATCGGTCGCGGTCGTACCGCCATTCTCGCCGATCTGAAGGTCTGCACCACTGAGACGCGAGCGAATATTAATTCGACTACCCGAGGCGTCGATCTCCGCAAGTACATTTGCTTGCGAGGTATTTAACGTATTGACTATGTCTTCGATGCTATCCGCCGTCTCGAAGCTGACGACGTGCACTTCTCCACCATTGACAATACGAAGCCCCGAAGCGAGATCGGGTTCGGTACCCGCTCCGCCCGCTACTGTTGTCTACGAGGACCCGAGCAAACCATTTCCGCTCACCGACGCAATTGTATTGTCTTTATTGTCAACTGCTGCCGTAAACAGTTCGCTAAAAGCCACATCGTTGTTCAAAACATCGACGGCCTCCGAACTGGAAGTCGTATTAGCCACATGCGCGAAGAAAGTATTGGCATCACCACCCGAACTTCCAGTATTCCCCACGATTCCGTTAAGAGGGCTAATGGCTCCCGTTCCATCTCCGCCACTGGCGGTATCGTCGTCGACGGCAGAGAAGATCGGCTGCCCGTTGAAGTTATAACTATTGATTGCATTCTTAATCGCGCTAATCGAAGTGTTGATGGTATCGTCAATCGTAATGGTGAACGTCTTATTCCCACCCAGTTCGATGTATTCAACCGATGGAGCTGGCCCCACTCCAGATTGCGTCTCGACAATAAATTCCACATTATTCCATTCGCTACCGACGTCTGTTGCCGTAATCAGAATGTCATTTTCGTCTGCAGCGCCGTCCAAGAAAGTAATCGAAGTACTGGCAGCAGTTGCTGCTGGCTCGAATCTGACGAATTCGCTGCCAGCGACAATTCCTCCTGCAGCCAGTAAGTCGCCATCGCGGACGACGTTGACCGAATAACCGTTAAAGTCCTCGCCACGCTGAGTTGCCTCGATCGAAATGTCGTTGTTGTCGTTGGCGAACCGCAACACGCCATCGGCGCGGAAACCCAAGACGTCCGCAACTTGAGTTGTTCGTCTAAGCAGTGCCGTATGAGGATCGCTTTCGATCGGTAGCGTCGAAGCACTCGTGGTACGCGCAATTCCCAACTGTGCTGCGGCGAAACCCCTATCGACATCCCGAACGGTGAGAGTCCCAGCGGACTCTTGATCGATTTCCAGAATGAGTGAGCGACCCGAAAAACGGACACTTATGGTTCTGCCTGCCGGGGGATTCGCTTCAATTCTGCGCACGACATCACCCAACGTCTCGGCGCCAGTCAGGTCAATCCGACTCACACTCGTCCCATCCGAAACGTCAATTTCACCGAGTGTTATTCCGAATCCACTACGTAGATCGGACAAGCGAGTATTCTCTGAAATGCTCGGGGTGAACTCCAATGAACTTGTCACGCGATCTGACAGCGTTCCAAAAACGGCGTTTCCGTTGAGACTATGTTCCAAAAGCAGACCGATGTCGGCGAAATTTCGCGACGCGTCCTCGTTCCCATTGTATTGAACGAAACCCTTTTCCGAAGTAAAAGGTGATTCCTGATTCAACGATCCACCGAATAACTGACGCCCGCGATATTGCTGATTTCCGACGGTAATCAATTGACTGATGACTCGATCGATCTCGATCGAAGCGATGTCTCGCTCTGCATCGGTGGTAGGTGAGTTGGCAGCATTTAGCACTAAACCGCGGACCGAAATCAACAAATCCGATACTTGCGAAATCGAGTTCTCGGATGCTCGAACGAATTCGCGATTGGTAGCGAGGTTGACTTGTGACTGTGTCTTTTGTTCGAGAATTCGCTGAATATTGATCGCCCGCATCGTCTTGGCTGGATCGTCACTCGTCCGCGCAAGCTGTCGTCCCGTCGAAATCTGATCCTGCAGTCGCAATAACTCTTGTTGATCGATCTGAGTCTGCAATAACAATCGAGTGTGTAATAGCGCATCGCTGACGCGTCCAGCGGGCACAGGATAGAGTGAAGCCATGGTGGCCGTCCGTAACCAAGATGGTTAGTAGGTGGGTGAATTTGGAAGGTTAAGTTGACTAAAGCAAAACTACAGGGAAACGAGCGTATCCAGTAATTCGCTGATCGTAGCAATAAGTCGCGCCGACGCTTGATAAGCGCGTTGGTAGGAAATCATGCGAATCGCTTCTTCATCAATATTGACGCCGCTAATCGCCAAGTGTTGACCTTCAAGTGTTCGCTCAAAGGAGCGATAGCCAGCAGCAACCGAACGAGTCACGGCGCTACTCTGAGCTACTTCACCAACAAGATTCTCGTAAATATCCGCCAGTGAATTTCCGTTCTCAGTCGCAATCACTTCTTCATAGAACGACGCCGAACGCTCGACCGTTCCAGTGTCTACTCCGACTCCTCCCTGACTCGCCGCAAACTTCGAAGCATCATTCTGAAGGAATTGATTGACTCCAATATCTACCGAAGCAAGCAATCCAGCGTCGCCGCCATTGAAAAACGTGTTGACTCCCAAGGCCGCCAAAGTCCCACTCGTATCGTTTGCGAAGGCAAACTCCAAATGGCTGGAATCAGAAGTGAATTCGACGTGGTTGTCCGGCGTAATGGATACCGAAACTCCCTCAATCGCGTCCAAGTCCGCGACGAGGCTTTCGAGTGTCGTGTCATCTTCCAGTCCATTCAACCTGACGAATATGTCCGTCGTTTCGACCACGCCGGTATCGGAGTTATAAACCTCGACCTGGAACGAGCCGTTTTCGGGTGTGAACTGCAAACCAGCTTGATCTAATACCGCCGTCCGATCGTCCAAACCGAATTCACCAGTCAACTGGTCGAATCCCGATAGTCCTTGGCCGCTGGAATACACCTTGTTAAACTCGAACATGAAGGTTTTTGTGAACTGCTCGAATTCCTCGAGAAAACCTCCGAAAACTTCATCGCGAGCCGAAACCAATCCACCAATTCGGCCAGTGTTAATTCGAATCGGAACATCAGTATTGGCGAACCGCAGTTCCAGCGAACCCTCTTCATTCTGATCGACTTTGAGTTCGCGGATCTCACTGTCGAACACAAAGTATTCACCGCCATTGAAAATACCGACCACTCCACTTTCTTGCTCCACGACTCGGACATCGAGTAATTCAGAAAGGCGAGTAAGATGCTGATTGCGCTCATTTCGCAATCCACCTGCCGTCAGCCGCCCCGTCCCGCCCGCTTCGACCGCTACAATTCGCGAATTAAGCTGCGCCACCTCTTTGAAAATCGAATTGATCTCATTCACCGAAAACGAAATTTCGCGATCGTTATTTCGTTGGGCTGTTGTGACTTCGTTGGCAATTCGATGAAATTTCTGCGTCAGACTTACACCCACATCAATGGCGAAACTCCGCAAAGGCAACTCATCTGGCTGATTGAGTACGTCGTGAATGTTGCCGAAAAAACCCACCAACTCACTGCTCAAGTCAGATCCAGTCAACTCGCCTAATAACGACTCCAATTCTAAGTATGCCGATTCTTGCGCGTTCCCAAATTCAACATCGGCCTTGGAGTTTCGGAGCCGCTCTTCCAAGAACTTATCCGACCGCTCCGTAATCGCCTTGACTTGAACGCCTAGCCCAAGCGAAGTTCGCCAATTCTCTGGGTCGGTGCAGGTTGAAACACCACCTCCTGACGCACATACCCTTCGGTATTCGCGTTGGCGAGATTGTTGCCCGTCACTTGAATGCCAATTTGTTGAGCAATCAAGGAATTACTGGCGATGCTGAGTGTGCCGAATAGGGACATGAGAATTGTGGAGAAAAGTGGCGCAGTATTTCACTCTCTACTACACGCCATTCACCTTCAATCAACTAAATAAAATGAGCCGATCGTTCGGGATAAGGGTGACAATAGCAAGCTATTATTGCGACTAGTTACGAGCGGCAAACTGCTCAGACTCCGCAACGCACAAAGTCATACTAAGCTGCCTCGTCGACGAGTGATCCACGGGAATGAGTCGCGGATCCCTCTTCTCCATATGTCGGCGTATTGCGGCCACCGGTAGCGATAATTTCGAGCAACTGAGAGAGATGAAGCAGAGATTTTTGAGCTAGCACCCAATTCGTTAACGTCTGCTCCTGCAATACCCTAGACTTTGTTTGCGCCTTCACCATATCATGCCCAAGCTTCCCATCCTCAGCGTCCCCTACCGATGCCAATACAGCGCCCAAGTTGTCACTGGGAAGCCCCTGCTCTTTCGCCTGCTTTAGCAGCACCTCGCGTCGACTTTGTATTTCTTGCAGACGCTGTCCCAACTGAACCTCGCGATCTTGCAGCCCGTCCATTGCCTCCATATCGCTAGCAACCATGGCCTCACGCTTCTGAGTCAGCAATTGCAAGAGTTCGTCTTGGGTTGCAGTGAGTTCACCGAGGAGATCGGCAATATGTTGATGCCAATCTTGTGGAGAGCTATTGGACGTCGAGTCATTTAGGGGCGCGGTCACAGTGGAATCCTGTTGGGTGAGTTCCGATGGATTGATGTTTTCCTGGACGACGAAGCGTTTTTCTTATGACCTACCGAGCATGAAGAGTTCGAACATTGGCCCACTAAATTGATCGGCGGAAGCGTTGGTCATTTCTTCCGACAGAACTTGATCGAGTTGCGACTGAAAAATTTCTTCAGCGCGGCCGCCGTGAAAATAGGCGGGCTTTCCGACAGTCTTTCTCATCGTGCTAAGCATTTGCCCAAAAAAGGTCTGGCCAACGAATTGATCGAAGGCCTCGCGAACCTCGGATTTACCGACCGCAGCTCCTTCCGCAAGTTGCGCTGGAGCAGCGGGAAGTGTGCTGGATTGCAGTGCCGAAGTCGGAAGTGACATTGAGGGAAATTGCATGGCAGGTTTTTTTGTTGGGATAGTCGATTGTTATGAACAAAGGTCGGCTGCGATAAACAATGTTGCTGGCTATTCGATAATCAGCTGTGCGTACAGGTCGCCACTAACCTTCAGACCTTTGATGATTTCGATCATGTCCTCGGTGGAAACCTGTAATGCCTTGAGAGATTCGACCAAAGCTTTCAGGCGAACCGTTTCATCTCCTGAGTTAGGATCGGCTTTCGCGCGAACAGTTTCTGCAGTAGAGGAAGGGTCGAGCCCAACGAATCCGCGTTTGCCATCGGCGGCGTCGATGACGAGGTTCTTGTGCGTAATGGCTACCGGTCCTATGGACACATTTTGACCGATGAGAATGACCCCTTCTTTTTCGCGAATGACGACTCGAGCGTTATTTTGAGCGGTGTAAACTTTGGTATTCATCACCAGGGAGGCGAAGAGGACTTCAGAGTCCTTGTACTTTTCCGGTACATGCACCTGAACGGTCACTTGGTCGATAGCTCGAGCGATTGGATCCTGGGAACTACGTCCGATACTAAAGTCGGTGCTGTTGTTTAATAAGTCTTCGATCTCTTGCGTATTGTGAAAGCCCGCATGATCTTTGTGTACGATCAGCTCCATCACTCCATCGCGATGGAACGGATTTTCAAGGTCTTCACGTAGTTGACAACCGGCGTGAATCTTGGCGACGGTAAGCTGTTTTGAATCGGGGATGGTCATCATGCCTTTAGCGAAGGCGTAGACATAAGGATCGCCCGGTTGATCGCTGACTAACGGAGTGGGCCAAAGAGTTCCGCCGGCGATACTCTTCGCCGAAATCGCGTTGACAATACAATCCATACTATCGCCAGCTCGTGCTCCTTGCGGTGGAATCCTGACGCTGATGGTTACCAGCGCGACGTTCTTGGCGTCTTTGAGTTCCTTGAGTAGATCTCCATCGGGAATTGGGTTACCCGCCAAGTGCATCATTCGGGCCAAGGCCCGCATCGTTGGCTTGACGGAGTTATCGCCGGTTCCGTTGAGCCCAGTGACGATGCCTAAACCGTGCAAAGTACTTTCGTGCTGCCCTTTGAATCGGCAGATATCGCGGAGTCGAAAGTCGGCGTTAGCAACACATGGACAACAAATAATCAGAGTGAGAACTACGAGTGTCTTGCGAAACATGACTTGTCCAAATCTTTCCTGGAAGGAAACGGCGAATTACTGGCGATCAGCAGCTCTAAAACGTCAGTTCTAAAACGGTTGAAACATGTCGAAGATGCGAGTAAACCAGCCGCGACGATAACCGTCGCGAACGTGGCCAGACTCTCGTTTGTCGATATTCAAATCGTAAATATCTTTGCTCAACACCAAGTTGCCCGGTCCAATATCTTCTTTCCGGCAGATCCCACTGAGGGAGGCTTGCCAGACTTCTTCGTTGTTGCGAATGGTGCGATGTGCATCAGCACGAGGTTTCCGTTGGGGCGAATATCGACAATTTTGGCAGCGATATCGAATTTCAAAGATTCCGAACTGCCCACGTCTCCTTCAGCTCGATACAGCTGAGTTAGTGCAGTTGAAATTCGCGGGTCGCCGTTACTTTGAGGCGACGGTTTTATCGACTTCAAGCCGTTGAGAATCACCCAGTCTTTAATGATCGCGTCGTACGATGCAACTTTTCGATTTTCGATTTCACCTTCGGATGTCATTTGTGAAGCGATGTCCACTCGAATCGTTACCAGATCCTCCTTCCTCACTTCTCGAGGCGGGACGATTGGGATTCGAGTCCAGCTGGCTTGGTCTAGCGTCAACGGTCGCCGCGTCTGTCCCGAGCGAGCGCCGAGAGGTGGCGGTAGTCTTTCGGCACTCCCAGGAGTTTGGGAGGCAGCTCCATTGAGAGGAGCGGCTTGGGAAGCTGGCGGCAATGGCGCCGGCTGCTGAGCGTCGACAAAAATCGAAGCCGTTAGCCAAACCCCCGCACTTGCAATGACCCATTTCCGTTTCAACATGACCAATTCCTTCTATCGTTGTATGTAATTGACTAGCGCGATTGCGAGGACGCGGATCGCACTGTCGCCCCCTTGGCGTAAACTTCGAGTTCTTGAAACCCAACAACGCGAGCCTCAAGTTTTTTCTTATAACTGGTTTCGACCGTCACAACTTCTCCCATAGCTCCTTCGTCTAACGCTCGGCCCGTCGTGTGCACCGACACTCCACCGCTCCTCGAGTAGATCGTCACGTCATCGAACCGCCGGACCAGCAGTGGCCTGCGGATGTAAGTTGCTTCGAGCGGCTGGCCGTCGCTAACGGCTCGCAGCGTTTCCATATTCGCGACTTCGTCAATGCTGTGAAAATACTGTCGATTGCTGCTGCCGATTGGAGGTGGAGCCAACCTCAAGTCTGTTGCCCGTACTTTTTCGCCACGTCTCAAGTTGGTGGCTGCAACAACCACCATGTCCGGAGTCGAAATCGTCGCCCGCACTGCTACCTGCAATGGACGATTATTGACTCGCGATTCGATCAGAAATTGTTGTTCACCGCGAAATGGGGCCTGGCCTCCCGACACGTGAAATTCGGTCAGTCGACCTGACAGATCGCGGAGATAGCGTTCCGGAATGGTCGCCGAAACTTTCCAATCGACCATCGGATCAACCGACCGCTTCAGAAAGGTAACAATGCTCCGCTCAACCCGGTCGCGAGCTCTTCGTCCGTGGGAACCAGTCGGAGAAAACACGCCCAACGGCGTTCCTGGATTGCTCGGTGTTAGATCGTTCGGTGTTAGATCGTTCGGTGTTAGATCGTTCGGTGTTGGGCTGTTTACCGTCGGGCCGGTTTGCTGGCCGAAAGAATGTCTCGGTGCGAAAGAATGTCTCGGTGCGAAAGAATTTGCCGAGGCGTTTGGCGCGACCGGCAAAGTCAATTTTGCGGGCTCGTGAACCAAGCCAATCGGTTGGTTGTGGACGCTACTGGCCGGTCGATTTTGAATCGATTGGGATCCCAATTGACTCGTTTGTCGAATTAGATCGGCAGGTCGGGTCACAACGACTCGATCCGCCCCGGTGAATCGGTAATGCGTAGGATTGAAGCCGTATAGAGTTAGCATTTCTTTTAGCTCGCGGCGGCGGACAACCCGTTCCTGGCCGGCCGCAGGCGCTGTAAACAGCTCGATTTTAGCCAAACTCGCTCTCACCGTTTCGTCGCGCACTTCCACGACATCCAGCAACCGAACTAAATTCGACCGACATTCGACTCGATGAGGCACGACAATTTCCGCTCCGCCAGCCGTTGCACTAGAAGTGACAATCACGAAGAAGAAGAGAATGGTTTTGAGATGGTGTCGATTCATGGATTTGCTTCAGAGAGACCAGTTCAGGGTGGCGTCAGATGTTCTGGAAAGATTAACCTCGCCGCAGATTTGCAATGAGCTGCAACATCTGATCTCCGGCCTGCACGGCCTGCGAATTGAGTTCGAAGGAACGTTGAGTAGTGATAAGGTCAATGAGTTCTTTGACCGGTTCGACATTGGATGACTCAAGCGCGCCCTGACGAATGATTCCCGCGCCATCCTGACCCGGATTGCCCGGGGTCGCCGTGCTCGATGCACTCGTTTCGGCATACAGGTTTTCGCCCAGCTCCTGCAGTCCTTCGGGGTTGGGGAACATCGAAACTTGAATCGTGGCCAGCTCCGTGAGCGTTGTGCTTCCCGGCTGCTGAACGAGCACTTGACCGTTTGGATTGATGACCACGCCCGTTACATCTGCTGGCAATACGACCGGCGGATCCAGTACCCGTCCTGTTTG
>Ga0115002_10006061_pt1 | contig 14048 bp, 10 predicted proteins | sample ArcticOcean_MG_C_8_FD_89576 | JGI IMG/M metagenome (GOLD analysis project Ga0115002, IMG submission 89576) | Marine microbial communities from western Arctic Ocean - ArcticOcean_MG_CB11_86 | ecosystem: Environmental > Aquatic > Marine > Oceanic | place: Arctic Ocean: Canada Basin | collected... | reverse complement strand
GCACCCAGAATTGAGAGGCACCCGCAACACCCATCAACTGCTTAGGCAACAATTTAGCCGCGCCGGCCAAGCTCAAGCCGTACGAACCACGTGAAGGCAGCAGGCTCGGATCGACCGGGGTTGAATTGACAGAGGATCTGCCTGCTTTATTTGCTCCGTCGTAGGCGACAAATAGGTCCTCCGCAAATCGGAAGATGCCCGCCCCGTCGCAGCATGCATGATGCCATTGCAACGTGAGATCCGTATTCGTCTCGTCTTGCACGACGATCACCCGAAGTCCCGTGCTCTGCCAGATGTCCAAGCGGGTCGCATGTGGAAGCGGCCCGCCGCAGGCGCCTCGCTGCCAAGCGATGTTCAGTTGGGGCATCAACAAGGTGAACCAGGAGGGTTGCCATCCTATCTTCACGATCGAGTTTAATAGGGGGTGTCGCAATAACGCGGACTTGACTGCCGCCTCAAACGCGGCACGAACCAGACCGCCGGCGAAACGAAAACGCATGAAGCACATGCACGGATAGGCTGGGCGATCTTAGGGCACCAGGCAATTAAAAATTTTGATGCGTTCTCCGAAATGATCGGTGTCGAGTTTGTGAATCTTCACGAAGTCACGAGGCACGTCCGAACCAGCCAGTCATGGGCGCTTCGAGTTCGAAGCAAGCTTTGGTTCCGTCAACGTATTGACTAGGGTCTGGTCAAGCCTAACTTTTGGGGTAGCGATCGCAGTATCTCTCGGCAGGTCAAGAGCTTTCACCAGATCGCTACCCCAAAAGATTAGTTTGATAAAGCACTAGCAACATTCGGTCTTCATCGAACCAAGCGGCTTTTCGAAAATCGAGTCGGTTGAAATATATTTACTTAGCGGGTCCCTGGGGGACGACAGCCACCGAGAAAATGGGATTGGCGTCAGCATGTCCTTCCAACACGTGTTAAGCTATGGCAGTCTGGAATTTCTCTGGAAATGCCGTGGTGCTCGCGAAGGCAGGAGCAACTCTGGAAAGTGCCCCCCAATTGGGTCCAATGATTAACTTTTCTTCGCCAACAGTGGCCGAGAACAACCAGATGCGAACTCCCCGGACGGCTGGGCCGACATCCCAACGTTCGAGCTCAACACGAAGGGTATTCGATATGCAGATCCAGTGGTTTCCTGGGCACATGCACAAAGCCCAATTGCAGATCAAGGAATCTCTGCCGCGGGTCGATATGCTGATTGAGTTACTCGATGCGCGAATCCCTGGCAGTAGTGAGAATCCGATGCTGGCGGAATTGCGCGGCAATAAGCCATGTCTCAAAGTGCTCAGCAAAAGTGACTTAGCCGACCCCGTGCTGACCCGTCAATGGCAAGCACATCTCGAGAAGCAGACGGGAGTCAGGGCGCGAGCCGTCACCACGACTCAGGCTGGCACAATCGCCAGGCTGACCGAGGTCTGCCATAAAATGCTGCCGCATCGCTATGCCAAGGGCAAACCCATCCGCACGATGATCGTCGGCATACCCAATGTCGGGAAGTCGACGCTGCTCAATATTTTGGCCGGCCGCAAGATCGCCAAGACGGGCAACGAACCGGCCATCACCAAGCAACAACAACAGGTCAACATTGGCAAAGGCATCGTCCTTCTCGATACGCCTGGCATCCTTTGGCCCAACGTCGAAAATGAAAGCAGCGGCTACCGACTTGCCGCCACCGCCGCCATCAAAGATACCGCGATGGAGTATGCGGACGTCGCTTACTTCGTCGCTGGCTATCTCCTGCAGAATTATCCCGAGGCGCTCACCGAGCGTTACTCCCTGGAGGCAACGCCCATCGATCCGCTCTCTCTGCTGGATGCGATCGGAAAAAAACGGGGTTGCCTGGTAAAAGGCGGCGTCGTGGATTACGAACGTACGTCGCGAATCTTCATCAATGATCTGCGCGCCGGACAGCTAGGTCCGATCACACTCGAAACCCCAGCGATGATTGCCCGCGAAAACGCCGCACGAGTCTCTGGGGGCGAGCCAAACTTTTCGGATCGCTGAGGATCGGTTTCGATGGTGCGAGCTCTGTGTGCTCGCATGCTGTCGCTACCCTAAAGGCTATTCGCAAGGGCCATCGATAACGACTGATCGTCGCTTGGCTGAACACCGCGTAGATCGAGAATCAACTCGCCATGATGGATGCGCCCCACGACGGCCGGGGTAGCGGTTCGCAAGTCTCGGGCTAACGACTCAACGTCCGCGTGAGAATTTTTCGGTTTAATCGCGATCGCCCAACTTTCTAACTTATTGTCCGGCAATGAGCCCCCTCCGGTATAGGCCTCACTCGGCACGGCTTCAAAGTCCCAGTTCACCACTTTTTGGGACATCCGTTCTGCCAGGTTTTTTGCTCGGAGCTCAAGTTGATGGCTTGGGGTTCGTAACATCTTCAAAAATGGAATCGCATCATAGGCTGTCGGGTCCGATTCGCCGCGTCGGTAAATGGCCAATGTCGCTTGCAGCGCGGCGAGTGTGAGTTTGTCAATTCGTAACGCGCGACTCATGGGGTGTTGGGCCAATTGTTCGACGAGGTGGCGTTTGCCGACGATAATGCCCGCTTGGGGTCCTCCCAGCAGTTTGTCGCCGCTGAATAAAACGAGACTTGCCCCCTCGGCGACGCTGTCACGCACGAGCGGCTCATTATTCTTGTCCGTGGCTACGAAGTCGACGAGTGCGCCAGAGCCAAGGTCGTGAACCAGGGGGAAATCTCGGTCGCGCACCAGGGCAACGAGTTCGTGAAGCTTGGGTTGTTGAGTGAATCCAACCACGCGATAGTTGCTGGTATGGATCGTCATGATTGCCCCTGTACGTTCGTTGATGGCCGCCTCATAGTCTTCTAAGCGTGTACGATTGGTCGTGCCCACGGCGCGAAGTTGGGCTCCATAGGCCCGAAACACATCGGGCAGACGGAAACCGCCCCCGATTTCAATGAGCTCGCCGTGCGACACAATCAACTCTCGCCCGGCTGCAAAAGTCGCCAACACCAGCCCTATTGCCCCCGCGTTATTATTGACTACCATCGCCGCCTCGGCACCTGTGATGGCGCACAAGTCGTCTTGCAAGATCTCATGTCGGCGCGAGCGTGTTCCGGTGAGCAAATCGAGCTCGACGTTGCAGTAGCCGGTTGCCTGCAGAACTGCGTCGATGGCTTCTTGTGGCAACGGCGCTCTGCCAAGGCCCGTATGGAGCAAAATGCCGGTGGCGTTGATCACCGGGCGGACAGTTTCCTGCTGGTACTTGTCAACGAGATTTAAGACTTCGCGCGCGAGCACATCAAGCGTGGGCGCAGCTTGAACGACAGAGCCGTCTCGCACGCGACTACGCCAGAGATCCAGGCACTCGCGGGCTGCTTCACGAGTTCGACTGCGCCCGATTCGAACGGACGCCTCGGAGAGCGCATCTGTCGATAGCAGCTCATGAACACTGGGCAACTGTCGCAATTGGTCAGACGAGTCATCAGTTGAGGGTGACGGTTTCATGTCGATATCGAATCAGATTTGTGAAGGCGTCGGAGGTCACCCTGGCGGGACGTAATCCCAGTTTGATCGAGGTGATTGCACAAAGGAATTGCATATTTCCGTGAAAGACTGAATATTTCGCCGAACCGGCTGACAGTCCACCCATTGGGATCGGATTGCAGAGCGACCAACTGATCGATGAGACGATTCTCAGCGGAGCGGTGCAAATACAGCCTCGCGCGCTGAGCCGCTTTGGCGTCTCGCGAATCCTTGTCAGGGAGCCGCACCAGCTCGTTTCGATCGACCGCCACTTCGAGTAGCGATTCAATCTCGCTGACGGACTTGCCGAGTTGGGCAGCCAGCTCGCCCACCGAGGGAGGCATCAGTCCCCCTAGCTCGCACATCGCCAAGATCTGTTCAAGTAACTGCGTTTGTTGTGCGGTAAGTTGGGGTTGCCATGCGGCCAGCGCGACGCACTCGCCGTCGAGTCGTAGTTGACCTGAAGCCGCTAGGCGGCCGGCCAGCTGAGCCAACAATTTGGGTGGTTCGAGAGTGACGAAGAGCCGTCGAAGCTTGCCGAGGTGCACTTGACTGTGCATGGGGTCGGCCTTGTGCACTTTGTCGATCGACTCTGTAAGTCTTGCTTCGAGTTGAGCGACAACCTCTCGATGGAGCCAGCGTGAATGCCCGTTCAAATCAAAACGGCACAGAACGCCCGCCCCCACTAATCGATCGACGATGACCGCGCCCTGCGTGACGCAAGCGCGCTGCGAGAGTTCTTCGAGCGACCAGGACCGGGCACCCGCAAGTGCGGCGACCGCAGCGACACGTTCGGCTTCGTCGTCATCGAGCAGTTCACGGATTCTGCTGATCTTGTCCGTATCGGAAAATGAAACACGGTAGGCGCGCGGATCGATGATCTGGCCACCTCCGATCATTTCGTTGGCAGCCAGTCCACGGGCGACAAACGATTCTCCCCACGTGGTGCAAATGGGTTGCTGCAGCTCAATCTGACCAATCTGCGATTCGCCCGGCGCGAGCGACTTCGCCTCGAGTAGTCGCAACCGCCCTACGGTTTCTGTAGCGCCCGTATAACACCGGATTTCGGTGCGAGACTTAAGCGGACGATTGCGGTACCGACTCGCTTCGATGCGTATCGACAGCAGTCGGCTGGGTACGATGCTTCCGGGGGTGGCGAGGATATTTCCGCGTGTGACTTCGCGAAAGTGAACTCCTGTCAAATTAATCGCAGCTCGCTGCCCGCGGCAGATCGTCGTTAGATTTTGGCCGTGGCTCTCAAGGTTACGAACCTGTACCGAGACACCCGCGGGCAAGAGCTCAAGTTTATCGCCACACGAAATCTTACCCTGGGCGACACTGCCGGTCACGACGGTCCCATGGCCCGGTGCAGAAAAACAGCGATCGACGGACAGCCTGAACGGTCCCTCCGTACTTTGCTCCGGCACCTGATCGGCTGCCTCAACCAGCTTGCTGCGAAGCTCCTTCAGGCCGAATCCTGTCTTGGTGCTGACATGAACCATCGCAGCGCCTTGCAGAAATGAGTCAGCAACTAACCGAGAGACATCTTCTTCCACGAGGTCAACCATGTCGTCATCGACCAAATCGCACTTCGTAATGGCAATGACGCCTGCAGAGATCCGCAAGTAGCCGAGTGCTTCGAAGTGTTCGCGAGTTTGTGGCATCACGCCCTCATCAGCAGCCACAACCAGCAGTGCCAAGTCGATGCCTGTCGCCCCGGCAAGCATATTTTTGATAAACCGTTCGTGCCCGGGCACATCGACAACGCCCAGCAACAAGCCATCCAGGTCGAGGGCCGCAAATCCCAAATCGACCGTGATGCCGCGCAACTTCTCCTCGGGCAGCCGATCGGTATCCACTCCCGTTAGCGCCTTGACGAGCGCCGTCTTCCCATGGTCGATATGACCCGCTGTGCCGAGTAGTAAATGGCGCCGCATGGAACTAAAATCCTAGATAAATGCTCGGTCGCCCAATTGTCCAATGTACACTGTTGTCCAGTGTACACAGTTGCCCAATGACCATTAATGTGAAGCCCATCCTACCACAAAACAAAGCCGCACCCGCGTGAGAAACACCCGCAGAGCGTCCTCGATGAAAGTCTGTTGTGTCCCTTGAATGATTCACTACCTAGCCGAGACATTGTCCTCTTAGGCGCCGGCCATACCAACGCCCACATCGTTCGCATGTGGCGGATGAATCCGATTCCGCAAACCCGGCTGACGTGCGTCTCGGACCACCCGGTGGCTACCTATTCGGGTATGTTGGCTGGCACGCTGGCAGGCCAATACCAGCCAAGCGATATGGAAATCGATCTGATACGGCTCTGCACATCTTGCGGAGTTCGCTTTGTCCACGCCAAGGCAGTCGGACTAGACGTCCACGGACATCGACTTCTTTTGGAGGATCGTCCCCCAGTGAATTACGACCTGTTGTCGGTCGGATTTGGTTCTCGACCTGCCATTCCGCGCGGCGGTGATCGCGGACTGTCGATCAAGCCAATGCAGACTTTTCTGGACCGCCTCAGTACCAGGATCGACAATTGTATTGCGCCACAACCTGATGAGGCTTTGCAGATCGCGATTGTCGGCGGGGGAGCAGCGGGGGTAGAGGTTGCCCTATGTTTGCAACAGTTTCTCAAGCGAAGCAGTGGTGGCAAAACATCGCTCGAAATCACGCTAGTCGAGGCCGGCCCGCAGATACTTGCTGAGAAGCCACCCCGAGCGCAGCAGCTTGCGACTGGCGAACTCCAACGGCGTGGTACGAAATTGCGGCTCAACTCGCGAATTACCCACGTCGACGGTGATGGGCAACTGGTGCTTGAGGATGGCCAAATCGTTGAGGCCGACATTATTCTGTGGGCAACGCAGGCGGAGCCGTCGGCATTGCACGGCCAATTGGATCTGCCACTCGACGAACGTGGATTTCTGCTAACCCACCCTACACTGCAAAGCACAGGGTGCGAAGACGTGTTTGCGGTGGGCGACTCGGGCACGGTCGCCGGCAAACAATACGCCAAGGCAGGTGTTTACGCTGTGCGGCAAGGGCCCGTTTTGTGGGAAAATCTCCGTCGTAAAACGCAGGGTCAACCTTTACTCGCCTGGCAACCCCAGCCGCAGTTTCTTTCGTTGATCAACACGGGCGACCAACGCGCGGTCCTCACGTACCGAGGTTTCAGCTTCCATGCAAAGTGGTGCTGGTGGCTCAAAGATACGATCGACCGGAGGTTTATGGCCAAATATAAAGACTACGAGCCTTCGGGGAGAATGCAGACGCACGTTGCCAGCTCTACCGACATGGATCTTTCGAAACAGTGCGGAGGTTGTGGCAGCAAGACGTCAGCTCGAGTTCTCCACAGCAGCCTACCCAAGCTTGAACAGTCTGAGTATGCCCACGTATTGATGGGGCTCGATCCGCCTGACGACATTGCACTGATTGCACAGCGAGAGGGCCTCGCGCTGGCTGCGTCGACTGATTTCTTCACGGCGTTTGTTGACGACCCGTTCTTACTGGGCCGGATCGCGGCGCTCAATGCATTGAGCGATTTATATGCCAAAGGCGCTACGCCGCGTGCCGCTCTGTCGATCGCCATCCTGCCTCCGGGTTCAGACACGCAGCAAGCGAGACTGCTAGACGATTTACTGGCGGGGGCAGCGCGAGAATTTGGTCCGGCCGGCGTGCCCATTGTGGGGGGCCATTCGATCATGGGTCCCAAGCTGACAATCGGGTTCACAATTCTCGGAGATGCTCTTGCGACAAGTGTGCTGAAGAAGTCTGAGCTGTCACTCGGCGATTGCCTAGTGCTCACGAAGCCTCTAGGGACGGGCGTTTTGCTAGCCGCCCACATGCAGAGCGATTGTCGTGCCGAGTGGTGGATGTCACTCATCGATACGATGCTCCTCAGTAATCAGCACGCTGCCGCTGCCGCGCGTGAGGTCGGAGTTTCTGCTGCGACCGACGTTACGGGTTTTGGATTGGCAGGGCACTTAGTCGAAATGCTGAGGCCGAGTGGCCTGGCAGCCGAGCTTTCGCTGAGCTCTCTTTCGCTTCTCCCAGGTGCCGCCCTGCTTCTGGAGAATGGCTATGAAAGCAGCCTCGCACCAAGTAACCGCCAAAACAACAATTTCCCGCAAATCTCAGACGGGTTGCGAGAAAAGCCCATAGCGAATATTTTGTTTGATCCTCAGACATCTGGGGGCTTGTTGCTGGCAGTGCCCGAACATCGGCTCGAAAAACTGCGCGACCATTGCGGACCGCAGGCAACAGAGGTTGGCCGAATCGTGGATAGCGATATCGAAGGAGAGAACATTCGGCTGCTGCCTTAGCAAGCGCGGTCACTTTTGGGAAGTGCGTGCCGGCCTGGTGGCGGCCGCGGTCTTCAACACCGTTGTGCGGAATGACACAAGTTCCGCAGGTGGGTTCGATTCCCATGCACTTCCGTTTTAGCGAGTGAAACCGTGAATGTAATTGTATGTGGTAACGTGGCGATAGGGTTTGTCACCAACCAGATTCTCGCAAGAACATAACCACGCATTGTTGTACCTTGATCCGCCATCAGCCGCCTTGCTTCAAAAGTAACTATGACTGATCCCGCCGCGAACGATCGCTCTGCCGGCTATGTCGACCTACAGGTCAATGGCTACGCTGGTATCGACTTTAACGGTAGTGACCTGACCGCAGAACGGTTGCACGAAGCGTGTTGCAGGCTCGAGTCGGACGGCGTCGCGGGTATTCTGGCGACCGTGATTACCGATCAAGTCGATCGAATGGCGGCTCGCCTTGCTCGACTGGCTATGCTGCGCGAGTCGGATCGACTCGCCCAAAAAATTATTTGGGGCGTTCACATCGAAGGGCCGTTTATTTGCGACCAGCCCGGATTCGTCGGCGCGCATCCCCCAACAGAAGTTTGCCCGGCGAGTCCCGAGAAAATGCAGCGACTGTTGGACGCCGCAGGCGGCCTGACTCGCATCGTGACTTTGGCCCCCGAACATGATGCAAGTTTGGTTGTTACAAGAATGCTGTCCGACAAGGGCATTTGCGTCTCGGCAGGACATTGCGATCCGTCGTTAGATCAACTCAATGCAGCGATCGACGCTGGGCTCTCCATGTTCACTCATTTGGGCAACGGTTGCCCGAGTAACTTGCCTCGTCACGACAATATCATTCAACGCGCACTGAGCCGGTCGGACCGGCTCTGGATATCTTTTATTGCCGACGGTGTACACGTGCCTTGGCCTGCCTTAGGAAATTACATCAAAGCGGCGGGCTTCGATCGCTCGATTGTCGTAACCGATGCCATCAGTGCAGCGGGTCTCGGCCCCGGTGAATTCCCACTTGGCGATTCCATGGTCATGGTCGATGAGGATGGGGCTACCTGGTCAGCCGATCGCTCTCATCTGGCCGGCTCGTCGGCGACGATGCCTCAAATCAAAACGCGTCTTCAGCAGAAACTACGTCTCACAGAGGACGAAGTGGCACAGCTTATTTGTCACAATCCCCGCCGAGTAGTCAGTACCGACTCGGCTTCGGAGCAATAGCATTTTTCATCTGCGCGGTATGGGGTCAACTCCTGCCCCGTCCCGTTGACCCTGTCCCCTAGAACTTGGAGCGAACCGATCGCTTTTTCTTGCTGGCCTATTTCGAGCGGTAACTGCGTGGTGCGATCTGGTAGGGTGCCAGGAAGAGGCGGTTGAAGTTCGCAAGATTGTTGAATCCGCAGGCGAAGGCGATATCCGACACGGTTCGTTTACTTTCCAGCAGTTCCCTTGCAGCCCGGCTGAGGCGGAGTTCGATGACGTATCCCTGAAAGGTCTTGCCGATTTCATGGCGGCCTCCCTGATAACCTAAAAGGGCGCAAATATTATTCAAATGCGTGAAGATAATATAGGTTTTGGTGAGCGAAAGGGTAGTAGAATATTCTCGGCCTGATAAATAAGTGTCTATGTCAAATACAACATTATTTTCGTTGCCCGCGAAGGGCGTTTCGAATTGTGGGCGAGCGCATTTCGCCGGAATCCTATCAGGCCATGCCAACGATTTCGGATTTCGGTGTTTGGGCGAATGCTGCTGCGGGACACAGTGGTATGCGGGAATTCATCTGTGATGAAATCAAGGCGGGCGGTTGCACGGTTAATATGGGTGATGGCATCTCATCGTTGGGGTTCCCGCTCACCGCGTTTTCGGGTGTCGGAACGCCATCGCATCCGGTCTTTGATGAATTCATAAGCAAGTGTCAATCGGTTCATTCGCTGGTGGGCGGCGGACACGTTTTCTGAATAGAACAGAAAAACTTACTTGAACACCTTGGATCGAAAACTCGAAAACCTGCGCAGCAATCCTGACGCCAAAGATTTCATCATCGCCGATGCGAAAGATGCTGACATGGTACTGTCCGATCCCGCGTTGAGCTACGCAAATTAGTCGTCACTTATTCACTAAACACGAACCCAATCCCAAATCCACAAACTGTCGCACGGCCCCTCTAATGATTGAACAGATACAATGTGATTTGGTGCAAGCCGAAGTCGTTACGGAAGTCGGGCATATCGCCCCCGTTCGCTTCCGACTAGATGTCAGCGGGGCGACGGTTGCGCAGCCGTATTCGCTGCCAACCTGGACACCGGAGGAATGCACTGTGGACATTCCGGCGATCAGGTGGCTGCGTGGAGAGTTCTTCGGATTTCCCTTGGGAGTGACCGACGGGGCTGAGCATGTCCATGGCGCGGCGGCGAATGGCCCATGGGACCTCACGGCGAAACGTGACGACCGCCTGACACTTTCTATCGACCTCGGTGATCTGGGCGGCACCTTGGAAAAGCAGGTTTCACTTCGACCGGGACACCGCGTGCTCTACAACCAGCACACGATCACCGGGGTGGAGGGTCGGTTCAACTACGGCCACCACCCGTCATCCATCTTCCCGAAGGCCGACCGCGGTTGTGACGTCCGGCCCGTTGAAGGGCGTCAGGAAGTTTCGATCACCTTTGAAGATGGCAGTCGTGCTGAAGCACCTCTCGATTGGCAATGGCTGCTGGAGCACGATGCATGATGAGTAGGGATGCGAAACTGGAATTCGAGACGCTCTTACGTAAGCGTGGATTCATTCAATCCGATCAGGCACGGTTGACGCCGCTGACGGGCGGAATTTCCAGCGAGATTTATCTCGTCGAGGCCGGCGGCCGGCGATTCGTGATCAAACGAGCGCTTGAAATGCTCAAGGTTCAGGACGACTGGTATGCGGATACGTCGCGTAACCACTCGGAACAGGCTTATATGCGTTATGTCGCGGGCTTCCGTCCCGACGCAATGCCGGAAATCTATCAAAGTGATCCCGAAGCGGGATTGTTCTCGATGGAGTTTCTCGATGGGTTCCGTAACTGGAAGCAGGATCTCCTGGCCGGCAAGTGCGACATCAACTTGGCGAGTCAAGCAGGTTCGCTGCTCGGCGAAATCCACGCACATACGTGGGGAAACTCGCAGGTCAAGGCGGAGTTCGATTCGATTCCCAATTTTGATCAGTTGCGCATCGATCCCTACCTAAGAACAACTGCAACGAAGCATCCGGATTTGAAGTCAAAGATACTCGCGGAAGCGGATCGACTCATCAAGAGTCGGCAGTGCTTAATGCACGGCGACTACAGCCCAAAGAATATATTGCACCGGGGAGAACGTCTCATCCCGCTCGATTGTGAAGTCGCCTGTTATGCCGATGCTGCGTTCGACCTCGGCTTTTTTCTGAATCATCTTTTCCTGAAAAGCCTCTACCATGCGCCCATGCCCTTACCTTTCGAAGCGATGATTGCCGCCGCGCGGACGGGCTATCGGGGAGCAAACCCTGAGCATACCGAAGAAGTCGAGGACCGCACCGCGCAGCTCCTGCCCATGCTCATGCTCGCGCGGGTCGATGGCAAAAGCCCGGTCGAATATCTGGATGCAACGAAACAAGACTTTGTCCGCAGTTTTGTCAGACAACAACTCTCAGGCGACAATATCCGATTAGATCAACTTAAAACAAACTGGTTCACAACACTCCTAAACCTGACGATTAAATGAAAATACAATCCATTGATGCTTATCAAATTTTTGATTCACGCGGGATGCCGACCGTCGAAGTCGAACTGACCTTAGCCGACGGAGTAAAGGGCTATGGATTGGTGCCCAGCGGAGCATCGACCGGACAGTTTGAAGCGCTGGAACTTCGCGATGGCAACCCGCAGTACTTTCGTGGCAAGTCTGTCCAGCGTGCGATTGAGAATGTACGGTCTGAAATCGCAACTGCACTACAAGGGGCTGATGTTTTCGACCAGGCAGGCATTGACCAAGCGATGATCGCACTTGACGGCACGCCGAACAAGAATCGACTCGGAGCCAATTCCATTTTGGGAGTTTCCATGGCTGCAGCCAACGCGGCGGCCAATGCGAGGGGGGTGCCGCTCTACGAATCGCTTGGTGGAGGGGCAGGGAATCTGTTGCCGCTACCGGAAATCCAGATCATCGGCGGCGGTGCCCACGCGAACTGGCGCACCGATGTGCAGGATTTCCTCGTGATCGCCACCGGTGCCAAGAGTTATGCCGAGACATTGGAGATCACCTTCAATGTCTATCACGCCGCCGGCGACATCTTCCGTGAACGCAATAAGTATTATGGTCTCGCGGACGAAGGGGGCTACTGGCCCGAGTTTGAAACCAACGAGGACGTCTTCGAAGTCTTGATTGAAGCAATTGAGCGTGCGGGCTACACACCGGGCAAGGAAGCATCGATTTCACTCGACATTGCGGCCAGTGACCTCTATGACGAAGTCACCAGAACCTACGGCTTCCGTTTGGAGAATCGCCGGTTCACGGCTGAGGAGTTTTCCTCGTTAATGATCCAGTGGTGTGAGAAGTATCCCATCATCTCGGTCGAAGACCCTGCGGCCGATACCGACTGGGCTAGTTGGAATCGCATCTACAAAGCCGTTGGTCACAAGGTACAAATTATCGGCGACGATTTGTTTACCACCAACCTCAGGCGGATCGAAGAAGGCATCCAACGTGGCGTGGCCAACAGCGTGCTGATCAAACTCAACCAAATCGGCACGGTGACTGAGACGATCGATGCCATCCGGATGACGCAAAAGGCTGGCTGGCTGCCGGTTGTTTCCGCCCGCAGTGGCGAGACCGAGGATCCTTTTATCTGCCATCTCGCGGTGGCGACGAATGCTGGTCAACTCAAGGTCGGATCCTTTGCCCGCAGTGAACGCATGGTGAAATGGAATGAGATCCTTCGCATCGAACGCCAACTCGGCGACCTCGCTCGTTTCGAGGGGGCCGCGATCTTTGCAAATCTGGAACAGCTTGCGCCTGAGTCTTGAGCGATGACTGTATTCCGGGAACCGAAGCGCCGCGTGATGTGGTATCCATCGGAGTTTACTGATGAGCCGTATCCTGCTCGCGATCCGATGCTAAATCAACGACACCCGTTACCGAACGGTTAGAATTCGACGACTTATTATTCGTCATCGCCCAAAAGAACTCGGTGCCGCGATTGGGACCGCGCGGGTGCGTTCGTGGCCGATGGAATCGCTGGCTGGTGGAGCGAACCGTCAGGGGCTACACCTCGTGGCCCCTGTGGGGATGGCAGTGGCTGAACCATCCAGCATAATCGTTGTCGCCATTCAACAAGCTGTGGCAGCGAGCCAATGAAGATCAAGTTCAGGATAGGCCCTCACCGACGTATTCATAAGAGGGTTACTCCACGTTGGCAAGGATTTTCTGGGATCCTGCTATGCAGCGAACACTCTGTTTCTCTGCACTCTCCAATTTGATTGTTCTCGCCTTTTTCCTCGCTGGGGCCGGTGTCGCTGAGGCTCAGTTAATTCAAATCGGCCCTGGCTACGTGAAGGCACTGATGGTCACGGATACCGCCAACTTTCGCTACCCGCATTATCACAGTCCGGAAGATACGGTCGAAAAAATCAACTACGTCGCCTTGGCCAGTGTCGTGGCAGGATTGCAGGAAAGCCTTCTTGGGCTTGTTGGCCGTGAAACTTGACTGCGAGTCATTGGAGCCACTATCACGGCTTGCACTGAGAACGCTCATTGGAAAAGGAACCATCGGGTATGGTGTAAAAGCACGACACGACCCCACACTTTCGCGTCATCTCAAAAAGCTGATTAAGAAAACGTCAAGTGGCAACAGTTGACCCTGTCCCGGATGCATGACGCGATCGAGCAACTCCAACCACTTTTCGCGGTCGCAATCGTCACGGACCAGTAGACGACGTTCCCCGCCACATGATGGATACCTTGTTCAAGATTAATCCGTAAAGGTCGAGACATGACCAGCGATTGTCACTGGCGTAAGTTATAACTCAAGACCTGACCCCAATTTCTGCCAATTTCTCCTATCAGCTCCTATTATACTGATTGCAGCCTGATCCCCCCAATCGTATCGATATTCACGGTCAACCACCTAAATATAGTTGTGTGCCCAGTCAATTCCACCAAGATTGTTGCCTTCTCTTTTTATTAACATTTCTCGTACTTCCTCGTCCGTCAAGTTGC
>Ga0115002_10006059_pt1 | contig 14049 bp, 13 predicted proteins | sample ArcticOcean_MG_C_8_FD_89576 | JGI IMG/M metagenome (GOLD analysis project Ga0115002, IMG submission 89576) | Marine microbial communities from western Arctic Ocean - ArcticOcean_MG_CB11_86 | ecosystem: Environmental > Aquatic > Marine > Oceanic | place: Arctic Ocean: Canada Basin | collected... | reverse complement strand
CTGGCTCAACCCGCTTTTGGGCAGCGCCGGCTATCGCCCCATCGACCGGGGAATGCGCACGGCGCTCCCCTATTGCGACGATTTCATGTCGGCGCACAACCTCGACAGCCTGGTCGAAATGACCGAGCATATTGCACGAATCTAGGACACATCCAGTCAAGCGAATCACCGTTTTTTTTCTCGGTTTCATCTTGCGCTGATATCCGCTATATAATCTGACCCAATTCGCCGGGTGAGCCGGCGGAAGGGGGAGCCGCGCCGATGGCAAATCTTCTGATCTTCACCGCAGACGATGGATTCGCCGAGGCCCTTACGCGCGCGCTCAGGCGCGAGGGCCATTTCTGCATGGTCGTGGAGAACGAGGACACCGCTCTTCAGGAGGTGCGCGCCCGCGGCCTCTCGCTCATTCTCCTCGACGATGCCCCGGCGCTGCCCAGCGCCGAGGAGATCCGGAACTGGAGCATGCTCCCCATCCTCCTCATCACCGAGGCGGGCCGGGTCGAATTCATGAATACACCGCTCAAGGCCGACGATGTGCTCGTCAAACCCGTCCGCGAGGAGGAACTGCTCTTCCGGGTGCGGAACCTGTGTGAGCGAAAAACCTCAACCGACGCCGCTGGTGCGCGTACCGGTGCCCAGGCGACGGGCATCACCCTCGATGAAGATCACTACGAAATCCGCATAAATGGCGCGCTCCTGGATCTCACCTTCCGCGAGTTCGAGCTTTTGAAACATCTGATGCAGAACCCCGGAAGGGTGTTCGACCGCAACCAGCTCTTGAACCTGGTGTGGGGGGTGGACTACATCGGCGGCCCGCGAACGGTTGACGTTCACATCCGGCGGATCCGGGCGAAAATCGAGGCCGAGGGCGAGGCCTACATCACCACCATTCGGGGCGTGGGCTACAAATTCATCGCGGCAGGCTCCTAGGCCCACCCCCAATCGGGCCGTATTCACCGTATTGAAGCGCATCGACCTGATTTAACTCCTTTGAAACTCCCTCGAAATCTCCCTGTAACATACCCGCACTAGCATCTAAAACCATTAAGGGGAGTTCTCCCGCCAGTTATTTTACGCAAGAACCTACATTTCGACGGAGGATTTAGAGATGCGCATTTTCGGCCCAACAGCCATAATTCTCGGCTTGGCCTCGCTGCTATCGGAGCCGGGAAGCGCCTGGGCCCAGGATGCGACGGCGATTCAAAAAAGCGTGGGCGATCTGCGTGTCGCCCTGGACACGGTCTGGGTTCTAGTCGCCGGCTTCCTGGTATTCTGGATGCACGCCGGATTCGCGATGCTTGAGGCGGGGCTATGCCGCGCGAAGAACACCATCGCGATACTCTACAAAAACTTCGGTGTTGTGGCCGTTTCATCCATCGCCTTCTGGATCATCGGGTTCGCCCTGATGTTCGGTGACGGAAACACCCTATTCGGAACAAAGGGCCTTTTCGTCATGGGCACCGACAACAGCCCCGCCATGGGAGACGCCTACAAGGGCGTATTCGACGCGCTCAACTGGACGGGCATTCCGCTGATGGCAAAATTTTTCTTCCAACTCGTTTTCGCGGCCACGGCGGCGACCATCGTCTCGGGCTGTGTGGCCGAGCGGATTCATTTCTCCTCGTTCATGATCTTTAGCTTCGTCCTTGTCGCCATCATTTATCCGATCCAGGGGCATTGGATCTGGGGTGGCGGCTGGCTCGCCAAACTGGGATTCCTCGATTTCGCCGGCTCGACCGTCGTTCACTCGGTAGGTGGCTGGGCCGGACTGGCGGGCATCATTGTCCTCGGCCCGCGCATGGGAAAATACGAAGCCGCCGGCAGGGTGACGCCCATCCCCGGCCACAATATGCCGCTCGTCACGCTGGGGGGCTTCATCCTCTGGCTCGGATGGTTCGGCTTCAACCCGGGCAGCACCATGGGCACCTCTGATCCGAGCCTCATAGCCCACATCGCCGTCACGACAAACCTCGCCGCCGCAGCGGGCGTGATTTCATCGAGCCTGACCTCGCGCTTCATGTTTGGAAAAGCAGACCTCTCGATGAGCGTCAACGGCGCCCTAGCCGGACTCGTGGCCATCACGGCACCCTGCGCCTTCGTGACGCCTGCCGTCTCGATCCTTATCGGCGCCTTCGCCGGGTTCATCGTCTGCCTCTCGGTGACCTTCTTCGACAACCGCAAAATTGACGATCCAGTGGGCGCGCTTTCGGTTCACCTTGTTTGCGGAATATTCGGCACTCTCGCGTTGGGGCTCTTCGCGGTTCCCGCCCTCACCCCCGGGGGCTCGGCGGGCCTGTTCTACGGCGGCGGATATGCCTTCCTCATCAAGCAGGCCATCGGAGTGGTTGCCGTGGGCGCCTTCACCTTCACCCTCTCGCTGATTCTATGGAAAGTGGTCAAGGCGATTATCGGCATGCGGGTGGATCCCGAGGACGAGAACACGGGACTGGACCTTGCCGAGCACGGCATGGAGGCCTATCCCAGATAAGGCCCCGAGTTCGCATATCATACAGGGAGCAAGATACGTTCATCTCACTGGGGGGCCTTCACTGGAAGGCCCCCCAGTTTTCTGCTATATGGCCCTTAGTGAAATGCACATGAAAGCTGAGGAATAAGGGAGGTCTCCTTGAGCGAGACATACGAGGACAGGGACAGGGAATACGTTCTCAACCAGGCGCGCGAGTTGGGGGTGCGCTTCATCCGCATGTGGTTCACCGACATTCTCGGCTTCCTCAAGAGCTTTGCCATCACCATCGAGGAGCTTGAGACCTCCCTCTACGAGGGGCACATCTTCGATGGCTCCTCCATCGAGGGCTTCACCCGGATTGAAGAGAGCGACATGTTCGCCCATCCCGACCCGACGACGTTCTGCGTCCTTCCCTGGCGGCCCAAGCAAGGGGGCGCCGTCGCCCGCATGTTCTGCAACATTCGACAGGCGGACGGCACGGCCTATGGGTGCGACCCGCGCTATGTCTTGAGGCACGCGCTCGAGGCCGCCGCAAAAAAGGGCTACACCTTCTACGTCGGTGCCGAGTTCGAGCACTACTACTTCGAGTCATCGGAGCTTCCGCTTAAACCACTCGATAAGGGCGGCTACTTCGACCTCACCCCCCTCGACGTGGCGAGCGACCTCCGGCGCGACACGGTGCTCAACCTCGAGGAGATGGGCATCGGCGTCGAATTCAGCCACCACGAAGTGGGCCCCAGCCAGCACGAGATCGATCTGCGCTACGGCGACGCCCTCACCATGGCCGATAACGCCATGACCCACCGCCTCGTGGTCAAGGAGGTGGCCATGCGCAACGGTGTCTACGCCACCTTCATGCCCCGGCCGCTCGGGGACAGCAACGGCAACGGCATGCACACCCACATGTCACTATTCCGGGGAGAGGACAACGCCTTCTACGACAAATCGAAGGCCGATGGCCTCTCGGACACCTGCCTGAGCTTCATCGCCGGGCTCCTGCGCCACACCCCCGAGATGACAATCGTTCTCAACCAGTGGGCCAACAGCTACAAGCGCCTCGTGCCGGGCCTTGAGGCGCCCATCTACGTCTCCTGGGCGCACAAGAACAGAAGCGACCTCATCCGCATCCCCACGACACGCTCAGGCGGCCAGTCGGACACCCGGGTTGAGCTTCGCTCGCCCGATCCCGCCTGCAACCCTTATCTCACCTTCGCCTGTATGCTCGCTGCCGGGCTCAAGGGCGTCGAGGAGAACTATCCGCCGGTTCCCCCGGTCGATGAAAATGTCCTAAAAATGAGCGCCGTCGATCGCGCCGCGCGGGGCATCGGCACCCTCCCGGCCGACCTCAACGAGGCCATCAAGGCGGCAGAGAACAGTGAATTATTAAGGGATGTTTTTGGTGAGGAGCTGCACAGAAAATTCCTCTCGAACAAAAAAATGGAGTGGGAGCGCTACCGGGCGCACGTCTCTGACTTCGAACTCACCTCCTACCTACCTATTTTATAGGCTTATAATCAGCCCTCATTCCCCAGACTCTCCCCCAGCCAGTCCAGGTACGGCTCGTTTCCTTTATCGAGAGGAAGAGAAATAATTTCGGGGAATTCGTAGCGGTGCAACTCGCGCACCCTGGCCTCAAGCTCGTCGATAGCCGCCGCCCCTGTTTTAATCATCATCAACACCTCGCTGTCATCTTTCACCGCGCCCCGCCAGCGGTAGATACTCCGCATACCGGGAACAATGTTGATGCAGGCGGCCAGCCTCTCATCAACGAGTGCGCACGCGATTTTCACTGCCTCATCCTCTGAGCCCGTCGTGACCAGCACCATCCGAAACGCCTTTGCGTCTTTCACCCGCTCACCCTCCAAGCGAAAACCTAAATTTCTCCCGTGTCCAACAGCCGCTCGGCCGCCGTGTAGGGGTCTTCTCGTCTCCCGGCGATATCGCCCAGTAATTTCTCGAAATCGGGCTCGCCCTCCCGGACGCCAATATGGCGCTCGGCGGCGAGCGACTTGAGTTCATCGCTCAAAAGCTGCCGGGCCCGGGCCAGCCCATGGGTTTCCCACTTCCGGGGGTGCGCCTCCAGAAACGATTGCCGGGTGGAAATTGCATCCATCAGCTCGGGTATCCCCTCCCCGTCGAGCGCCTCGGTCCTGACCACGGGAGGCCACCAACCGTCATTGGCATCGCCGCCTGTTTCGTGGCGGTGATTCAGCATTTCCTCGATCAGGCGCACGGTTCTGTCCGCCCCATCGCGCCGGGCTTTGTTGACAGCAAAAATGTGGGCGATTTCCATGATACCCGCCTTGGCCGCCTGAATGTCGTCGCCCCCACCAGGCTCCATCACGAGGATGACCATATCGGCGAGGTGAACCACCTCGACCTCGGCCTGACCAACGCCGACCGTTTCAAGGAGGATTACGTCCCAGCCCATGGCGTCGATAACCTGAACCGCCTCGCCGCTCGCCACGGCGAGCCCGCCCAGATGCCCCCGCGTGGCCATGCTGCGGATGAACACGCCTTTGTCGGTGAAATGGCGGCCCATGCGAATGCGGTCGCCCAGAATCGCGCCGCCCGTGAAGGGGCTCGTCGGATCGACGGCCAGGACGCCCACGCGTTTCCCCTCGGCCCGAAAAGCGGAGATCAGCTGATCGGTCAGCGAGCTTTTCCCCACGCCCGGGGCGCCCGTGAGCGCGATGACCCGGGCCGAGCCCCCCCGGCGGTAAAGGGCTTTCAAGAGCGGTCTCGCTCCGGGATCGCCATCCTCGATCCGGCGGATGAGCCGGGTCGCGGCGAGTAGGTCGCCCGATAGGATGGCCTCAAGGCTAGCTTCTGTTGAGGGTGTCTTCGGCATGACTACCAGTGGGCGAGGCCGCCTGAGCGGACATAAAGAGGGGTTAGAACTCGTCGATGGTCTTGTCCACGACGAGGGGCGGCCTGTAGCCAGGCAAATTCTCGACGTAAGGGCAGTCGCCCGGAAGGCCCCCCATCTGGATAATTTCGGCGCCCACGGGCATGCACAGGGGCTCGTTCGCAAAGCGGTCTTCATAGCACTTGCAAAGATTCGTTTCGGTGTCGAGGAACGCGCAGGCGCTCTTTAAAAGCATAAGCCGCGAGCCACGCCAGACTTTGTCGTAGCAGCATTTTCCGCACTGGGTGCAGAGGGCCTCCCACTCGGGGGTGCCTTGAGGCGGCAGGTTTTCCTTGAGCCATTTGTTGATGCGGTTGATTTCAAGCTGTTTCTGGGACTTTTTGGCCTTGGCAGCGCTGCCGTTCCGGTGGTCCCGGACGACGGTCAGGGCATCTTCAAGGGCGCGCTGTTTGGCCGAGGAGCGGGGTTTTCTTAATTTCCGCGTTTTTTGCGCCATTTTTGCGCTCCCTTATCGATCCTGAAAATTCGCTTCGCGCTTTTCGATGAAGGCGACCAGGCCCTCGCGGCTGTCCTCGGAGGTCATCGAGATGCCGAAAAGATCGGCTTCGAGTTCAAGGCCGGCGGGCAGTGAGCCACTGAGTCCCCGATTCGCGGCGCGGAGGATGAGTTCCATCGCCGGGGCGCTTTTCTGGGCCAGATTGAGGGCGAGGCTGCGAGCCTCTTCTATGAGTTTTTCGGCGGGCACGACTTTGTTGACCAAGCCAATACGCAGGGCCTCGCCAGCCGGAACCATGTCGCCGGTGAGGTTGATTTCGAGCGATCGACCGAGCCCGACAAGACGGGCAAGGCGCTGGGTGCCCCCGTAGCCGGGCATGATCCCCAAGTTAATTTCGGGCTGACCGAAACGGGCAGCCTCGGAGGCGTAGCGGATCGAGCAGGCCAGGGCCATCTCGCACCCCCCGCCGAGGGCAAATCCGTTGACCGCCGCTATCGAGGGCTTGCCCATCGTTTCGAGATCGTTCAGGACCGCCTGGCCCGAGCGCGAGAGCGCGGCGGCGCTCATGGGCGTCTGCCGGGCGAGCATGTTGATGTCAGCTCCCGCGACGAAGGCTTTATCGCCTGCACCCGTGAGGATGAGCACCTTGGCGGCCGGGTCCGCCTTCACGCTCTGGACGGCGTCCGCAAGCTCGGCCATGGTGGCCTCATCAAGGGCGTTGAGCACCTTGGGTCGGTTAAAGGTGAGTGTCGCGACCCTCTCCGATGTTTCGAGTAATAAATTTTTATATGCCAATGGCTAGTCCCTTACTTTCCAAATACTTATCTCTTGAATTCTACAGCCACACATTCAAGTCTAAAATACTTATCCTTTAAATTACAACAACTTATCCATTGTCACTTAACAATACCAAGCACTTTTTTATCACGGCCTCAAGAAGCAACACCTAACATTAAATATAACCCACAACAATTTGATTTAAAGTGTCTTAACTGTACGTGCGATATATTTCACTCTAGAGGGCCTCGACTATGAGCGAAAGGCCCATGCCGCCTCCGATGCATGCCCCTGCGAGACCATACTTGCCCCCCCGGCGCTTGAGTTCAAGGAGCGTCGTCAACGTGAGGCGAGCGCCGCTCGCGCCAACCGGATGGCCAATGGCGATGGCTCCGCCGTTGACGTTGGTCTTCTCGCGGTCGAGGTCCAGTTCTTTCTCAACGGCCAGATACTGAGAGGAGAAGGCCTCGTTAATTTCAATCAAATCTATGTCATCAAGCTCCAACCCAGCTTTTCTAAGCGCGATCCGGCTGCTCTCGGCGGGACCGATCCCCATGATTTTGGGGTCGCAACCCGACACCCCCCAGGAGACGAGCCGCCCGATGGGTTTGAGCCCATGCTTGTCGGCGGCCTCCCTCGAGGAGATGACCAGCGCGGCGGCGCCATCGTTGATGCCGCTGGAGTTGCCGGCCGTAACAACGCCCCCTTCCTTGAAGACTGGGCGTAGGCCAGCGAGCTTCTCGGCCGTGGAATCGGCCCGGATATGCTCGTCGCGCTCAAAGCTGATAACCTTTTTCCGCTGCTTGACCTCAACAGTAACGCATTCTTCGGCAAGGCGGCCGCTCTCCCAGGCCTCCGTGGCCCGTGCCTGACTCAGCGCGGCGAATTCATCCACTACCTCTCTGTGTAAATCGTATTTCTCCGCCAGATTCTCGGCCGTAATGCCCATGGCGATGTTGGCTTGTTGATCGCTCAAAGCGTTCTGGAGGGAGTCCTCCATTGTGTTCTGAAACAAACCGATGCCGGTCCGAGAATTTCGAATGATGTGAGGGGCGAGACTCATATTTTCGGCCCCAACGGCAAGCACGAAATCAGCGTCTCCGGTCAAAATTTCCTTGGCTCCGCTCAAGACCGCCTGAAAGCCCGATGCGCACATTCGATTGACACAGTAGCCGGGCTTATCTTGTGGAACACCCGCAGCAAGCGCCACATGGCGGCCAATGTAGACCCCATCCGAGGCAGATTGGATCACATTTCCCACAACTGTGTGATCGATCATTCCCGGTTCAACCCCCGAGCGCTCCATCGCCGCCTTGGCTGCTATGGTTCCCAACTCGGTAGCTGTCATGTCCTTAAGCGTTCCAAGAAAAGTTCCAAACGGGGTACGAGCCCCGCCGAGAATAACTATCTCCTGATCAGGCATAGAAAAAACTCCTTTCACCCCGAAAATTTAAATTCAGAAATCCAATAACCTAAAATAATTCAAGAAAAGATACCACCCACCCCTAGCCCCGCCTACAACCAGCTAAGCGGCGTTTTCGCGTCTCCGGCAAGCCGCCGAGCCGCATCTTTCGCGAAATAAGTAAGAATCAGATCGGCCCCCGCCCGGCGGATCGAGGTCAGAACCTCCATAAAGGCCCGCTCCGCGTCAATCCAGCCTCGCTGGGAGGCGCCCACCACCATAGCGAACTCGCCCGAGGTATTGTAGGCGGCGACAGGTACATTCACTCGCTCCTTTGTCCGAACTATCAGATCCAGATAGGCAAGAGCTGGCTTCACCATCACAATATCGGCACCCTCTTCAAGATCAAAGTCCACCTCGCGCATTGCCTCTCTCGCATTTGCCGGGTCCATTTGGTACGAACTGCGGTCGCCGAACGATGGCGCACTCTCGGCTGCCAAACGGAAAGGCCCATAAAAACAGCTCGCAAACTTGGCCGAATACGCCATGATGGGGGTCTGCTGAAACCCTGCCTGATCGAGAGCGCCTCTAATCGCACCGATGCGCCCATCCATCATGTCCGAGGGCGCGATCATGTCGGCTCCGGCTTCGGCATGGCTCACCGCCGTCCGCTCGAGAAGCTCGAGGCTCGGGTCATTGAGAATTTTTTCGCCCTCGACAATTCCACAATGACCGTGGTCCATGTACTCGCACAGGCAAACGTCCGTAATTACACACAATTCGGGATAGGCCGCTTTGAGGGCCCGCACGGCCTCTTGAACGACGCCATGGCTGTGATAGGCCTCGGAGGCGATATCATCTTTTTTGTCAGGAATTCCGAAAAGTATGACACCCGGGATATTCAGCGCCACTACTTCAGCACACGCTTTCACCAATTCGTCCACTGAAAGCTGGTATTGCCCTGGCATTGAGGATATTTCTTGTTTCACCCCTTCGCCTTCGACAACAAACATGGGATAGATCAGATTATCAACAGAAAAATGGGTCTCCCTGACCATCCGCCGGAGCGTTGCCGTCTCACGCGTGCGTCTCGTACGACGAATGATGTCATCACACACGCCAGTGAGAAGAGAGTTGGTATCTGCCAATGTCTTGCCTCCTCCTAATGAGTACCCACCCAGGGGGCGGGGTCACTCCAGTCCACAGACGGGTTGAATCGGTAAAAATCCACTATTGCACGGGCCAAACCCGGAATTGTCGATACTTCAGCCTCAACATGGGGGTCGAGACCCACCTCACGAGCCGTTTCACTCGTGACGGGACCGATAGAAGCAACCACCACACGACCCATCGACGACTCGATGAAATCCTCACCGAGCATTTCGGCGAAATTACGCACCGTTGAAGAACTCGTAAATGTCACCATTTCGATACGACCTGAGCTAATAGCCTCACGCATACGATTAACGTCCGACACATCTGCGGGAAGGGTCTGGTAGGCAGTAACCACGTTCACCACGGCGCCTCGTTCGGAGAGTGTTTCGGGCAGTATTTCCCTTGCCTCCAGCGCCCTCGGAATGAGCACCTGTTTACCCGCAAGCGCCTCGTCCGACATCATCTCCAAAATTCCTTCTGCAACATAGGTTTCTGGAACCCCATCCGCCTTAAGGCGGAGGATATTCTCAAGCGCGTGTGCCGTTGCGGGGCCAATGGCCAGAATCTTCACCCCTTTTGAAAACGACCTCGCATCCAGACCCGAGGACAAAAGCCGCTCCGCGAAGAATCGCACACCGTTCGCACTCGTGAAAATCACCCAATGATAAGAATCAAGTTCGCTCAGAGCGGCATCAAGGGGACTCCAGTCATCCGGGGGCATAATTCGTATCGTCGGCGCGACAATCGAATCGACCCCCAATTCGTCCAGTACCCGGGCGAAACGATCCGCCTGCTCCCTGGGACGAGTAATGAGAATGCGCCGCCCATGCAGAGGTCGGCCCTCGAACCAGTTGAGCTCACATCGGAGACGAGCCACCTCCCCCACTATCGCGACGCAGGGCGCTGACGGGACACCCACTTCGCTCGCATCCGGCGCCGCCTCGAGGGTAGATTCAATTACACGCTGAGAAGGCGCACCGCCTCCCTCGACAATGGCAACCGGAATGGCGGCCGGAACGCCTCCCGCAATCAGCTCAGATATCAGATTAACAATAGAATCCGTATCCGTCATGAATGCAAGGGTGCTGCCCTCATTCGCCAATTGACAACAAGCGCTATCCCTTAAGCGCGCACCATCGAACAGCGGAAATTTCAAAATAGTAATCCCGCCAACCTCAGAATTTGTTTTGAGTGGGATACCCGCAAAAGTGGCTGCGGCAAGGGGCGGCATCATACCTGGAACCACCTCAAAGGGTATTCCTTCGCGGGTCAATGCCTTGGCCTCATCTACGCTTCCCCCCCAATTGTAGGGATCCCCCCAGTAGAGTCGCACCACAGATTTCCCTTCCTCTGCGCGATCCACAAGAACGCCGCTCGCACCAACTCCTCCCGGTTCGATGGGGATGCGTTCACAACCAACGGGGAAAAGTTCCTGAATGTCATCGGAAAGGCTGGGCTCGAAAACAATTACTTCGGCACGCCCCAGAACTTCAAGGCAGCGGACGGTGAGCATGGACGGATCACCTGTGCCGGTACCCGCCAGATAGACAACACCGGTCTCATACATTTCGAATCTCCCGGAGGATTTCTTCCCCGCCTAACTCGAGAAGCTGGCGAGCCAACGTCTCGCCAGCTGCGATACCTTCTTCTGGTGCGCATTCTTGTTCGGCTTGAATCACTCGCTGGCCATCAAGGCTCGCAACAACGCCCCGCAAACGTAGAACATCGCCTCTGAATTCAGCGAATGCGGCAAGAGGCACATGGCAGCCTCCCTCAAGATACGCCATGACGCTGCGCTCGGCAGCCACCGCCTGGCGAGTAGGTCCATGGTCGAGGCCCGCAAGCGCCGCTATTGTATCCAAATCGTCCTCGCGCACCTCGAGGCCAAGCGCGCCCTGCCCAACAGCAGGAAGCATCAACTCGGGTGCAAGACGCTCGGTCACGCGCTCTCCGAGACCCAGCCGATTCAGACCCGCCGCCGCGAGAATAGCACCAGCAACTACGCCCTCGGACACCTTGCGAAGACGCGTATCCACGTTTCCCCTCAGATCGACCAATTCAAGGTCACTCCGATAGCTTTTGAGTTGCGCCTGGCGGCGAAGGCTACTTGTCCCAACACGGCTCCCCGGGGGCAGACCGCGTATAGACTCACCACCATGTGAGACAAGCACATCCCAGGGCTCCTCTCGCTCGGGCACTGCTCCGAGCATCAGACCGGCAGGGAGATCACCGGGAAGGTCTTTAATGCTGTGGACGGCAAGATCAATCCGGCCATCGAGAAGCTGCTCTTCGATTTCCGTGACAAACAATCCCTTACCGCCAACCTCATGAAGCGCCGCATCAAGAATTTCATCTCCCCTTGTACGGATGATGATCTCCTCTACTTCAAGACCTGGATTCTCATTCTGGATTCGAGCAGCAATTTGTCTCGACTGGGCAAGCGCGAGGGCGCTTCCGCGGGTACCGAGGCGAAGTTTTTTTATCATTTACCACCCTCCTTGCCAGAGCCCAAATCGTCATCGTCAGGCTCCACGCCAAAGAGGCGTTGGACGATCGAGAGAGAATCATCACCCATCTCCTCCTCCGCCATTTTTTTCAAGACATCAAACGGGCGATGGAGCAGCTTATTCACGATGGCACGCGTCATGGCCTCGATGGCCTGATGCTCCTTTTCGCCCAAATCCGGAAGACGCGAGAGGGTTTTCGAGACTTCCCCAGCTCGCTGAGCCTCGGCCTCAATGCGGATTGCCGAGAAGGTTTGAGAAAGCGCTTCCATCTGATTGCGGCGCACATATGACTCAACTTCCGTTTCGATGATGGAAAGCGCTTGAAGGGCCTCCTCTTCCCGGCCTTTCATATTGGATGACACTACAGATTGCAGGTCGTCGATATCGTAAAGATAAGCATTTTCCAAATCACCCACGGCGGGATCAATGTCACGCGGCACAGCGATATCGATCAGGAACATGGGGGCATCGCGCCTGACCTCCAGCGCTGCCACCACCATCGTCGGATCGACGATGCTATGAGGCGCGCCGGTTGATGAAATGATGATATCGGCCCGGGCCAATTGGCCGGCAAGATCATCAAAATCCACCGCGCTGCCGCCGAGATCAGCCGCCAGCGCCTCGGCCTTGGAATATGTGCGATTGGCGACAAGAAGCGTTTTCGCGCCATGGCCCACAACGTGCCTGGCCGCCAATTCGGCCATCTCACCTGCTCCTAGAAGAAGAACAGACTTATCCTCTAGCGTGCCAAAAATCCGGCCCGCGAGTTCCGCCGCGACAGAACTGATCGAAACCGCTTTTTTCCCGAGCGCGGTTTGGTCCCGAACTTTTTTCGCCACCCGGAACGCCCGCGAGAAAAGGGCTGTCAGTGTCTTTCCTGCGTGACCCGCCTCCTGGGCAATCCGATAAGCCTCCTTGACCTGACCAAGGATCTGAGGCTCGCCCAGAACCATCGAATCAAGGCTCGATGCGACCCGAAACAGGTGGCGCGTCGCTGCCTCATCGCGCTGAACGTAGAGATGTTCGGCAAGTTCATCATGTCGAAGACCACGCGATTCCATCAAAAAATCATAAATCGCATCGACACCCTGCTCATAGCTCTCGGCGCACCCATAGAGCTCAACCCGGTTGCAGGTCGATAAAATCACGCGCTCGCTCACGGATGGAAATTGCGACATTTGGTCGAGCCACTCGGACATATCGTTCTCGGGAAAATAGAACCGCTCGCGCACCTCTAGCGGGGTAGTATGGTGACTAACGCCCGCCAGGATTATCGGCATCAGCTCATAACCTCCCGCATCATGAGGTGAACAGCAAAGGCGACGACCACCGCAACGAAGGAAATCATCGAGAATACGGCCGAGCGATTTCCTTTCCAGCTACGCGTCAGGCGGCACACAAGCAAAACGCCATAGGCCCCCCACACAAGCACCAGTGGCAATGTTCTTATCTTGTCGAGACTCCAATAGGTGCCGTGGGTGGACTTGGCCCACATCGAGCCGATCAGCAAGCTCGCCGTGAGAAAGGTAAACCCGAAATAAAGAATTTTGTGGTTGAGATCATCGAGCACATCGAGAGAGGGAAGACGATGGAGCCAGGCACTCGGACGCTTGGATTTAAGTTGTCGCGACTGGGCGACAAACATCAAAGAAAAGCCGAACAGAAAAAAAAATGAAGCCCCGCTTAACAAAGCGAGTAAAGCGTGGCCCACGAGAAGGTAACCCTGAACCTCGATGGAGCCAGCTCCCCAGACACCTGGAATCGCCGACGCATACCCCTCTAGCACAAATCCAAAAGGCACGGCGAAGCCGCCAAGAGACATATCCCTGTGTCGAAAAAAAACACCTAGATAGAGGAAAATAATCACCCACGCGAAGGCGCTCAACCATACGCCCCACCCCCTTGTGGACGGGCTCGAAAAGGAAACGCCTAGCATGGCTGTGTGGAGAAGAAACCCGCAGATTAGCGATCCGATTCCCACAGCAGAGGCTAGAAAATATTTCTTGAGCAGGTAATAGAGGTGGGCAATAGTGGATATCAAGTAAAGCCCAACAAGTACGGCAACCACGTCGCTCACCTCTTCTTTTTTCAGCCACCTGGCTCAATCCACAAGCGGAAATAACCCATAACAATTTACATATCAATGAATTAAACAAGAAAACCTAAACCAACATATCAAAATAAAACCACTTGCGTCTTCGATCCTAACCAATTCCCTATTTTTTGGGAAGATAGAGTATCAAAAAAAAACCCAGGGCATCACTCCCATTTATTCCTACCCTACCAAAATATAGGCATTTTGAGGAAAAATGCCTATAAAAATTGCTTTTCCCATGCATTCGGTTAATTATACAACGCATGTGAGATAACATGATT
>Ga0115002_10006058_pt1 | contig 14049 bp, 9 predicted proteins | sample ArcticOcean_MG_C_8_FD_89576 | JGI IMG/M metagenome (GOLD analysis project Ga0115002, IMG submission 89576) | Marine microbial communities from western Arctic Ocean - ArcticOcean_MG_CB11_86 | ecosystem: Environmental > Aquatic > Marine > Oceanic | place: Arctic Ocean: Canada Basin | collected... | reverse complement strand
AGGATTCGGTGATCTCAATGCCACCCGCACCGAGCCCAGGCTGGAAAGCGTAGAGGCCGCCTGTGTGCGACCCCTCCGCAATCTCAACGCCGCCCATGTGTGCCGGAAGATGGCCAAGGGGGAACCAGGCCGTATACGTGTCGGGTGTTCCCTGAATCGGAATGAAATCCTGGTGCGGAGGTGTCGTGAAGGCATCACGCCGCGGAAAGATGGCGCGTGTGATGAGGCGAGGGTGCGGCAGAATCGTCTCGCCACACATGCGCTCGAGTAGATCCACCAATGCCGGATCATGCTGCAAGGCGTGGAATTCTTCGATCTGATTCATGCGCTGGACGATCTCCATGTAGGGATCTTCCGGTTCGACACAGAAGCCAGTCAGATCGGCGACGGCGTCATTCAGGGGGCTGTCCTTAAGCAGCCAGCCGGCGTTGTAGGCGATGGCGAGAAACTTCTGACGCAGGGCCAAGACACGATCCGGGTCGAGCAGACCCCGCACGACAAGATATCCGTCGCGATCCATGCGCCGGGCAAGTTCGCCCCCGTCGCTGATGATGTTGCTGGAGTCGAGGAAGGGCTGAGTCGCAGTTGTCATGGATCATCGGTGGTTTGGGTGGATGTTGACCAGGCCTGGCGACGGTTCCACGCCTCGTCTTGCCCTATGAGATACACTTTGCCCCCACCCGCCGGCAAGAGTACTTCTGTGAGGTCTCCGCCTTCTTAGGAAATCCGGGTGAGCACATCGTAGAAGCGATCGGCCGTCGTCAGGTATTTCGGCCGTCGTCAGGTATTGAGGGAAATAGCCAAATTCGAGATGTGGAGATACCACCCCGCCATCCAGGAAATCCTGCGATTACATACCCATGGTTCGCTGCGGCGGCGAACGCTTCTACGCGGCTGTGGTGTCGAAGATGGGCGCGCTCTAGCCAAAGCACCGAAGTAACAAAACCCGGCTGACAAGACACCTGCGGGGCGAAGGGGTCTTGTCAGCTGTTGATCAGAACGTGCTGTCTTTGCTGGTCAGCGGACACCAGCGTGCAGACATCAGGTGACGCATCAGAGCGTCTGTCGCCTCGGGGGTGGCGAACCGCCGCAGTGCCTGCAGTGCGTTTGCCTGTACATATCTGTTTTCGTCTTGCAGCAGGGGACGCACGGCAGAGATACACGGGGCGGCAGCCGTGCCCAGCCGTGCAAGTGATCCAGCTGCGTTGAGACGCACGCGCCAGTCCTGGTCAGCAAGCGCCTTGCTGACGTCGTCAACGCTACTGGCATCATTCAGGGTGCCAAGAGCTTCGGCCGCATTGCGACGGACCCAGAGATTTTCGTCCTGCAATCCGCGACGAATCGCGGGTGCTGCGACCTTCGCCGGACGTCCGATGGTGCCCAAAACGTCGACTGCCGTTGCACGTACGGCCCAACTGTCGTCACTGGTCAGATCAACGAGGGCATCTATCGCGGGTGGACCAATGGCCGCCAAAGCGTGGGCCGTTGCAAGATCCGCCGGATTCCCGCCTGCAGGGTTGGCAGGGCACTTGGCGATCTTGGCCTCGGCATGCTTCTCTGCCTCGTCGCGCAGTGCATCAACGAGAGCGGGCACGACGCGCGCTCCCATTTCGGCCAGAGCATACGTCGCCTGCAGTCGATCCGGCTCACTGTCACTTCGCAGGGTTGCGATCGCCCCGGCCACATCATCGTCTGCACGACTGCTGTCGTGTGTATCGTGAGGGCCAGGGCCGTCTGAATTTCCCACAAGCCAGTTCCACTGATGGCGGGCCGGGCCATCGACGTGCGTCCCTTCTGTCGCATTCTGCGGGTCTGCCCGCGTCGACGACTGATCGGGTTCATCCATACGCAGGAACTGGAATTTGAGCATGGTGCGATTATGGGGACTGACGTTGGCACATGCACGATGCCAGATGTCGAAGTTGACGATAGCCACAGTGCCAGCTGTGCCGGTGATAGCCATCTCGAGTCCCGGATCTGCCTCAAGTCCCGCCGTAGTATCGTGGTGTTGCTGACGCGGGACGATCGATGTGGGGCCCATGTCGGCAGCCACTGCCTGTGGATAGTAGAAGGCCATGACCCATCGCCCACGATGATGTCGGACGTTCTGATCATAGACGTAGTCGTCCTTGTGCCAGCCCTGCGGTTTGGCTCCGGGCGGTCGATGATGGCAGTGACGATGCGGGTGCATGACATACCCGGGGCCCAGGATCCGAGTAAGGGCAGCGTTTACCTTCGGCGCATCAAAAACTTGCTGGATCTGCGGCACGCGGGGCAGGACGTTGTTGCCTGGATTGCCCTCCCGCTCAATCACGTGATCCAGACGTCCGCACATGTCCTGATGAAATTCAGGCGTTTGATCGCTGCCGATGAGTGTGTATCCATTGGTCAGGAAGTCTCGGAGGGCGTTGTCGCTGAAGCTGTGTGCTGTCATATGCGGCGCCTGCTCGTCGTTTCGGCTTGGGCGTTCGGGTTTCGCTTACATGTGCACGTTGCATAATCGTGATTTTGGAGGCGTGAAGGCAAATCGAGCCTATGTGTCCCTCGCCTCGATATGGGATGCATGCAGCGTGTAGATTGGTGTCCTCATCCAACATGATCAGATTCTCGCTGTCGCTCATCTGATCGCCAGATCGCTCCTGCCAGAGGAAGCTCATGTCCGACGACGGTCTTGCCGCTCTCAAGCAATATTTCGGATTCGACGAATTTCGTCCAGGACAGGAGGACGCAGTTCGACATCTACTCGAAGGGTATTCGACGGCAGCCGTGTTCCCCACGGGTGGGGGGAAGTCACTGTGTTATCAGCTGCCATCGCTGCTGCTTCCAGGATTGACCCTTGTTGTGTCGCCGCTCATTGCGCTGATGAAGGATCAGATCGATGCATTGAAGCGGCGGGGCATCGAAGCGGCGCGACTGGATTCCAGCCTCACACTGGACCAATACCGGTCTGTCATGGATGGCGTGCGCTCAGGGCAGCTACGATTGCTTTACGTCGCTCCCGAACGCTTCAACAACGAGCGCTTCCGCGAAGCCCTCCATGGCGTCCGCATCAGTCTTTTCGCTGTCGATGAGGCGCATTGTATTTCGGAGTGGGGGCACAATTTCCGCCCCGACTATCTGAAGCTCGCCGGTTTCGCCCGCCAGTACGATGCTGAACGAATCCTCGCATTGACGGCGACCGCGACACCCAGGGTTCTCGACGATATCTGTACGGGATTCGATATCCAACCCGAGCATGCTGTCCGCACGGGATTCTACCGACCAAATCTGGCACTGCGTACAACGGCCGTGTCCGCTGCCGGGCGAGATGGCGCTCTGCTGGCGGCTATCCAGGCGCGTGATGTGGGTCCAACGATCGTGTATGTCACTCTGCAGCGAACGGCGGCCGATGTAGCCGATCGCCTGCAACAGGCAGGATTGTCGGCACGTGCCTATCACGCGGGGATGAAGGATGAAGAGCGTGCCGCCGTGCAGGATGAATTCATGGCCTCCGATTCATCCATCGTCGTTGCGACGATCGCCTTCGGTATGGGGATCGACAAGTCGAATATTCGCTACGTCTACCACTACAATTTGCCCAAGAGTCTGGAGAATTATGCCCAGGAAATCGGTCGTGCGGGCCGCGATTCAGAGGCATCAATCTGCCACAGTCTGGTCTGTACTGACGATCTGACGGCGCTTGAGAATTTCATCTATGGTGACACGCCAGATCCCGAATCCGTTCGCGGCCTCGTGGATGACATCTTTGCTCGTGAAGCGGAATTCGATGTGAGTCTCTACGATCTGTCATCCCAACACGATATCCGACCTCTGGTGCTGCGCACATTGCTGACACGGTTGGAACTCGATGGCTATCTGGAGGGGGGGACACCTTTTTACTCGGCGTACAAGTTCAAACCCCTCGTTGAGCCAGAGATGATTCTGCAGCGCTTTGATGGTGAACGTCGACAATTCGTCAGCAATCTGTTTGAGACTGCCAAACAGGGGCGTGTCTGGTTTCAGCTCGATCCAGCACAGGCCGCTGTCGATCTGGGCGTAGATAGGATGCGTGTGATCCGCGCTCTTGATTGGATGGGGGACCAGCAGCTGCTGGAGGTGCAGGCAGGAGGTGTGCGCAATCGCTACCGGCGGTTGCGGCTTCCGGAGGATGCAACCGCCATGGCCAGGGACCTGTTCGCTTACAATGTGAAACGCGAGGAAGCCGAGACAGGGCGTCTACAGCAGGTGCTGGATCTGCTCGGGCTCGACGGCTGTCGGGCGGCAGCCCTCGGTGAACACTTTGGTGAACAGCTGGAGACATCCTGTGGGCAGTGCAGTGGGTGTCGCGGCGAGGCCGAACCCGTGCCCGCCCGTACAACGCGTGCAATCCCTGACGAACTGTGGAGTCGTGTGCAGCCGACGGTTGGTGCTGCTGAAGAAGCACTCGGCACACCGCGTGCGGTTGCACGATTTCTCTGTGGGCTCAACTCACCCCGTAGTGGACGAGCGCGTTTGGCGAAGGATCCACTCTTTGGCGAACTGAGTGAGGTACCCTTTGTCGATGTACTCGCATGGGTGACGACCTGCCAGAACTCAGGCAACCACTGACAGAGCGCTGATCACACCCGTCACACCCGAGCGATTGCGTGTGCGCATTTCGGCAGTGTTCATGCCATCCCGCAAGGACCAGTTCCATGCGGCCTGTGCTGGTTGCCAGTCATCGCCATTGAGGCGCACTTCAAAGAATTCGAAGTCTGGCGTCGTCGTCTGCATCCACATCTGCAACTGCCGGCCACCCTGCTGACTCTGCGCCGTGAAGTGTGTCTGATTCAGCGTCGGATACATATCAGCCCGCCGATTCGTGTGTGTCGAGAAGTGACGCAGGGGAGGCACCTGATCATCGGCCCAGTTCACATACCCATTCCACGACCACACCTCGGTGCCCTGACTTACGGGCAGGGGGCGTGAGCGGCTGAATACATCAAAGCGTGGGATGACGCGGAAGTGACAGAAACTGCGAAAGAGAAACAGCGCTCCATGGTCGCCAGACCCCGCGGAATGTTCAAAGTCGCCGTCCCAGTAAGAAATCGGCAGATCCTCCACTAGTGCATCGAGATCCTGCCGGTATAGATAGGGGCGCTCCCACGTTTCCACCTCGTCGAGACGGGCGATCAGAACCTGATGGATCTCTTGTGTATCGAGAGGGATCAGCGTGCGGCGGTCGAAGAAATAGTAGTCGCGTGTCGCATCAAGATGGATCCACTTGTCATGGTCATTGGACCACACTTCGCAGATCTCGTGCCCCGTCATGCCTTCACTGTGGAAGTTCAGGTGTCGCGCGACGAAGCCGAAACTCTGCAGGGCGGCGACGAGGACGACATTCGGATAGAGGCACATCTTGTCACGCCGGCGCTGTGAATACTCGTTGAGTTCGATGCTGCAGTTGTCGTCGCGGCGCAGATCGATCCAATCGAGGACATTCCACGGGAAGTGGGTGCAATCCCCGAGGGGAATGTGATAGGCCCAGCGATGCAGCCGTTGAATCTTCTCAAATTCAGTCTGCGCTCCAGCGACGATGGCATCCAACTCACATTCGGCCCGCAGCTGGCGAAGAAGGCGGCAGCGTGGATCTTCATGAGGCATGTCGTAAGAGGATCGCTGGATGCGGGCATTCTCCGATGCCGCTAGGCGGGGCTTGTTTGCTTCGCCGATGGCGACCTGCGCGTCGATGGTGACACGCTCTACCTGCGGCGACTGTCGCTGGTCGTGGGTCGCAAACTTTGCCTTTACCTGCACGTAGCGACCGCATACATCGGCCACAAATCCACCTGACGAACAGGCGATCCAATCGCTCCAGTCCTTGGTCTCCGGCGACGGATCGTCTGGCGACGGATCGTCTGGCGACGGACGATGACCTGTGCGGACGAAGAGCTGCAGTTCGGTCGAGTCGGGCAGAGTCGATGTACAGCTCAATCGCAATTCTTCGATCGTCCGATGGCTTTTGATCGCGTCATCCTCTTCGCCCGCGGCATCAAAGACGTGGGAGAGAAACTCTCCTTCAGGCAGGTATCGGTCGAGGAGCAAGCGGATGACATACTCACCTCGTTCCTGCACCCACGTTGCGCCGCCATCGTCGCTGCGACTGCTGGCGTGAGCCAGCTGAATGGGATCCTCCATGCCCTTGGTGACGTCACGATCGTCGGCGATCATCACCTGCCAGCCAACACCACCATCGACGCTACTCAGACAGATCTCGTTGTCACCTTCGCGCAGAGCCGACCGTGGGATCTCCACGTAGTACCAACGACTCCAGGACAGCTCCTGGTATTGCCGCGCTTCGGGGGCTGCCTGCGATGACGGTGGGCGCAGAACCTCCACACCGTTGATGCGAAGCTGCAGCGTGGCTGCGTTGCCGTCATCCTCGATACCGACAAAGCCGATCTGCGCGGGCGTGCCATCGGCTCTGCTGAGGTGCAGTGTTTTGCTGATCTGAGTCGATCCGTCGAGGCGCAGAAAGGGCTGGATGTCCGGATCATCGGAACGACCCGATGAGGGTGAATCGGTCTCGACGACTTCCCCCTGGAAGAGATGGATGTGGTTTTCAGCGTCGCCCTTCCACAAGCCGATCGCTCGGTCAGCTTGCTCGTAGATAGTGTCTGCACTGAAAGATGTCGTGATCCGCTGGACGACAATTTCTTGTGCGTCCAACTGAACGTCCTGTGTTTTGACGGTCGTCATCCCCGTTTCTCTCTAACTGGCCGGGAGTCGGATGGTGGCCAGATAGATATTTGATTTGCCCTCGTGAGAGGAATAGTAGGTCATCCACAACAGACCATCATGCCAGACCATACCTGGGTAGGAGCAGTCTCCCCCACTGGGCAGAACGAGGGCTGATTCGTAGCTGTCACGAGTCATGCGCGCCAGGATGGTCGCAGCCTTGCCGTCGGCACCGCGTCCGCGAGCTGACGCCCACAGGCTACCGTTGGGGACATGAATGAAATTGGGGCCACCCAGACTCGCCTTGATCTGCTTGAAGGACCAGTCGTCGTAGGGCGGGGTACTCGAACCGATCCAGTCGGGTCGAATGAGCGCGACCATCTCGCCATCAGTCATGATGCGCACCGTCGTCTCACTCGCCGTCCACGTGTCGGCCGGCAGGACGAACTCGGTGATGAAGCTCCAATCGAGGCCATCGCGTGTCGAATAGAGGAAGCCACGTCGTGGATTGCTGCCCACGCCGAGCTTCGACACGCTGTAGGCGATCCCTTCATGCCAAGTGGCGCGCCACAACCAGTGATCTTCTGCAAGGCAGCGAGCAGGTGGCGTATAGCGAAGGCCATCATCGGAAAAGCAGACACGAGGACTTCGTGTGATATAGCGGCCGTCGTCAGCGAAGGAGTTGGCACTCGTGAGCAACATGACGCGCCCGTCGGGCATGATCGACAGTTTGGGATCGCGCAGATCGACCCCCTCCTCACCGATCTCGGCAACACTATGCCACCGATCGCCGTCATCTGACTGCAGGACGCGGATCGTGGCAAGGCAATGTTCGTGGCCCGCCGCCTCGCGAAAGGTGCAGAGCCAGCCTTCGCCGAATCGTGTCAGATCGGTGAACGCATTGTGAGGCGCATGATCCCAGATTCTGGCGAGGGAGACGATCTCGGGTGATGTCATGATCTCGAGACTCCTGATTAGGTGTCTGCTGGTTTAGTCGAGGCCCAACTCAGTCCGCCATGCCAAGCTTACGCCGATACGCCCATGCATTGTTGACGTATCCCTTCCAGTTGTCGTCGAATCGTTGGTGCCACTGCTCCGGTACATCGCCTTTGGACACGGCGGGCACACCCGCCCAGAACGAGCCGGGAGGAATCTGCGTGCCTTCGCGTACCACAGAGCCAGCCGCGACCAGGGCCCCTTCGCCGACGGTGGCGCCATCGAGGATCGATGCTGCCATGCCGATCACGGCGCGTGTGCCGACGGTGCAGGCGTGGATGAGACAATTGTGACCCACGGTGACGCGATCTCCCACGAAGGCTCTGAGGTCTCTGCTGCAGTGGACGATGGTGCCATCCTGAATATTGGTGTCTTCACCGATGACGATTTCGGCAATGTCACCGCGCAGGACACAGTTGTACCAGACGGACGAACGAGCACCGACGGTTACTGTTCCCATGAGGACGGCATTGGATGCGACGAAGGCATCTGCAGCGATGGTGAACTCGTCGACGAATCCCTTCGGTCGCAGTTTCACATCCGGATAGGGCAGGTCCTTGTCGTCGAATGCTGAGGGGTCGAGTGCTGGCGGCTTGGGGGCGGTCAAGGCGTGCCTTCTTGCTGAGTGGGGTAGAGGGCCTTCAACAACAGGGCCAACTTCGTGTCCCGTTCGGTCTCCAGGTCCTGCATGCTCTTCCCGTCGACGAATTCGTCGATCCCAGCGATGACAGCTTCTCGGGCAGAGTCAGGGACGGTCTCCCACTTGGCGAGATCGGCGAGAATCGGTTCGGCTGCTGTGGGCGCCAGTTTCTCGAAGAACTCCCGATAGCCGCCGCGACCCCCACCCAGATGGTAGATGAGATGCTGTCCCATCAAGGCGAAACGCAACCCGGGACCCGCATAGAGCGCTTTGTCCACGTCCTCCACACTTGCCACCCCTTCGTCCACGAGATGGGTCGCTTCGCGCCAAAGGGCAGCGGCGAGCCGATTGCCGATGTATCCCAGTGCTTCCTTTTTCAGGACCACAGGGATCTTCCCCAGACTCTCGTAGAAGGACCGTGTCGCCTGCATGACGTCAGTCTTCGTCGCCTTGCCAGGCACCAACTCCACCAGCGGTACGAGGTGGGGGGGATTGAAGGGGTGGGCGAGGAGGAATCTCTCCGGATGCTGTAACTCATCCTGCATGCGACTCGGCAACAGGCTCGACGAACTACTGACGATCGTCGCATGGGCGCTGACATGCTGTTCGATGAGACGGTGCATCTCTGCCTTGGTCTCGTAGGTCTCCAGGACCGACTCCTGGATGAAGCTGGCCGGTGCCAATGCCGCCATTTCGGTTGCGGGCTCGAGCAGAGGCCGGGCACTTTTTGCTATGTCTGCTGAGTACAGGTCGTGGGTCACGACACTGTCGATCACGGCCAGAGCCCTGTCGCGGCCAGCAAGAGTCGCCTCTTTGGTGATGTCATACATGATGACTCGATGACCATGCAAGGCAAACAGGGCGGCCCAGCTGGAGCCGATCGTGCCACAGCCGACGACGGCGGTGACTTGCGGAGATACTATCTCTGACTCACTCATCAAAATTTCACGTTATCGGCACCCTTCAGGGCCAGTCGCTCACGAACTTCAGCAGGCGTCGCAATGTCCAGGGACATCTCGTCCAGCAGGTGTCTCAGCTTGGTTACCTGCTCGGCATTCGATTTGGCGAATTCTCCCTTGGAGATATAGAGGCTGTCTTCGAGGCCGACGCGCACGTTCCCACCCATGTTGGCGCACATCATACCGAGGCTCATCTGGTGCCTGCCGGCGGCGAGGACGGACCACTCATAGTCATTGCCGAAGAGCTTGTTCGCTGTATGACGCATGAACTGGAGATTCTCTGCATCGGCGCCAATACCGCCGAGGACACCGAAAATCGTCTGCACGAACAGCGGTGGCTTTACCAGTTTTCGGTCGAGCAGATGCGCCAGGCTATAGAGATGTCCCACGTCGTAGCATTCGTATTCAAAACGTGTCGAGCAACCTTCACCGATCTGTTCCAGGATGGTCTCGATATCCCGGAAGGTGTTCTTGAAAATGAAGTCGCGTGTGGCCTCGAGATAACCGGGCTCCCAGTCGTGCTTCCACGTATCGTATTTGTCTACCAACGGATACAGCGCAAAATTCATGGAGCCCATGTTCAACGAACACATCTCGGGCTGCAGATTCAGAGGCGGCTGCATACGCTGCTCGACGGTCATGTTGTGGCCGCCGCCTGTGGTGATGTTGATGATGGCGTCGGTCTCTTCCTTGATACGCGGCAAAAACTGTCTGAAGACGTCGATGTCTGCCGTGGGCCGTCCGGATTCGGGATCCCGGGCGTGGAGATGCAAGATGGCGGCACCTGCATTGGCTGCGGCGATGGCCTGATCTGCGATCTGCTGCGGCGCAATGGGTAGATAGTCCGACATGGTCGGCGTGTGGATCGACCCCGTAAGTGCACACGTAATGATGACGGGTTTGGCCATGGTCGCGGGATCTTTCTTCGGTAGATGGGGGTTGCGGGGGATTCTCGGAGATGTGTGCGGAAAAAAAGCGGGCGGCGCCGGCGCTTTCGCCCAAGCAGGAGGTGTCAAAGACACCTTCCTGCCCTCCTCACCCGTCATTTGCAAGGCCGACACGCCTTGTACAGCCATCGAGACTGTGTCGACATACTGTCGCGCCGGTGGCACCAGGGTTCCCTCATTGATGAGTCGAGGGATGTTCAACATGAGACCACTGAAATGGCTCATGGCGTCGACGAAATCTCCTCGGCGGTTCTTCCGTCCAGTGGTTAGATCGCTACACGTAAGTAAACGATTGCGTACTCGCCAAGTTGGAAAGTGGCCTCAAGCGCAGACGGCGTCATCTACGTTCCAGCGATTGAAGGGGGCTTTGTACTCTTCCTGCGCCATTGAATCCCGTGTATCACGCCACATCTGCTCCCACTGGGCAGGATCACGCAGCTCGGTATGGGGTTGCGAGCGACTGCGGGCGACGAAGCCGGGAAAAGCGGGCCGGCCCGTCGGTTTGCCCGTGGGCTGGTAGCGCAGGTCGAAACTGCAACGCACGGTGTCGCTCACATTCGACAGTGAACTGTGACATGTCAGCTGTGTCAGGAAAAGCACATCCCCTGCCTTCATCGGCAGCACAGCGGGGTCCTGTGAGGGCAACTGTGGTTCGGCGACGCTGAGACCGATCGGTCGTCGACAATGATGCAGCAAGCCTTGCTGGTGACTGCGTGGAAACACCTGCAAACAGCCATGCTCGACGAGAGCATCTGTGAGCGAAAACCAGACGGTCAGGATCTCGCCGTCATCCGCTTCCGGCAGAACGACACCGTTGTCCTGATGCCAGGGTGTGATTCCTACCTGCGCAAGACCCGTCTCTGCATTTACCGGCGTGAGGCGCTCGGGTGGTTTGAGGCGAACATGCTGGACGGGATTGGAGTAGATCTCGGGGCCGACGATGGATTCGACCGCATCGAGGAGAGCCTCGTTGATCAGGGTTTGGAAAATCGCGGGCCCCGCCCAGAAAGGCGTATCCGGCTGGACATTCCCCTGGGGTAGACTGAAGTCGAAATACTGGGCATGGACCTTGTCACTTTCCTGATATACCCGCGTCAGGCGCTCCTGAAATGGTAGATCCTTGTAGGTAGACGCAATCGTGCCGTCTGCATGTAGCTCGGCAGCCAAGCGATCAAGGACTCCCTCATACTCGCGCATGACAGGGGCGATGACGGTCTCGACATCGAGCAAACCCGCGACGACGAGATATCCTTCTCGATGGAACTGATCAAGTTGCGTTGGATCTAGAGATGGCATGACTCGATGCACTTCCTCTGATGGTAGGTTGTTGTGCCGTCCGGTCCTCTTGGACCGATTCGGGCACATCGTGCCTTGGTTCAAGGCGAATAAAGGTCTTCAGCAATTCCCACTGCCAGGAATGGGGGAATCCATAGGGATCGTCCTGTGTTGGCCATCCGGTCCAACGGGAAGTGTTCAGGGGATAACGGATGATCAACTGCGCCAGGAAAATATCCGGCATCTCATCGACCCAGATCTCCATGGCTTCCAGGAACAGTCGCTGCAGTTCGGGATCGCCCACCTGCAGTGGCGCGACCTTCTCCACGATGTCGTCGTATTTCTCATTGCGCCAGCGCGAGGTCGTCGACCACAGGGGGGCGGGCTGCCCTGTGGGGCGATAATACTGAGAGGTGTAGACGGAGAGCATCATAAAGGGATCCATGCCGCGCACACCGCTTGGTCCCTTGCAACCGAGATAGGCCTTCTGTTCGCCAGTCTGTGCGAGAGAGGCAAGTCCTGGCGAGGTGTCGAAGGCGGCGTCAAATCCGGCATCACGCAACTGCTGCGTCAGTGGTGGCGCATAGGGCTTGAGCCATTGAGGCACATACATGCTGATCTCAACAGGTTCTGATGCGGCATCGACCCACATGTCTTCGTCGTCTTTGGCATAACCATTGGCCTGCATGATCCGGGCGACTTCTTCAGGCTTGGCACTCGTACCGTACCCCTTGGCCGCAATCATCTCATCCAAGGGGTCGATGAAAGGGGCGAACCATTCGTAGGGTGTGAAGGGATGCAGGGCGGCGACGCCAGCACCCGACTCAGCGAGGCCGACGAGTTTGTCGCGATCCACAGCGAGGCTGATCGCCTGACGAATCTGCGGATTGTCGAAGGGGGCGGCTGAGCAATTCAGTGACAAGTCGATGGGACACCAATCGAGATAGCCGTAGGGCGGCTCACGTTCGGTGAAGGTCATGATCTGGTCGTTGCGCTCCAGGACACTCTCGAGGGTCAGGACCTGCATGATGAAGCCCATGTCCAACTGGTCTGTGAGCAGCAACTGTGCTGCCTGGCTTTCGTCCTGTTGCGGTACATAGATGATGCGTTCGACGCGTGGCAAACGTTGGAAGCCGGTTCTGGCAGCCCACCAGTCTTCGCGCAGGTCGTAGATCTTCTGATAGGGCGACGCATACACCAGCTGGTAGGGACCGGTGCCCAATGGCAGCCCCGCCTCAATGTCGTGATTGGTGAACTCGAGGGGGTCGACATCCTTCCAGATGTGTTCGGGCAAGATGTGGATGCCGTGATTACTGCTCAGCGTGGTTGCCCAGAAGGCGGGACCGGGTTGATTGAGAACCAGCCGGATTGTGCGTTCATCGACGATCTGTGTGGACTCAAAGAATTCCGGCAGGTCCGCCAGATGCACCATCGACCCCGCGTTCTGTTTCAGCAACTCGAAGGTGAAGGCGACGTCCTTCGTTGTCAGTGGATGACCATCAGACCACTCGATGCCTTGGCGCAGGGTCATGGTGATGATACTGTGGTCCTCGTTGTACTCCCACGTCTCGGCGAGCCAATTTTCGTGTTCGCCCGTGATCACATTGAACATGATGAGGGGCTCGAACATCGCCGGTAGTGTGCCGAGGTGATAGCCCTGATCGGAGCCAGGGATATACGGATTCTGATTGTTGAAGAGGGGGTATTGGTTCGGCCCACCATTCATGATGATCAAGGTGCGATCACGGTGAACCTCTGGTAACTCGACGGTGGGTCCGCAGGCGCAGAGCCATACAGTGAATGCCAGGACGAATCCCCGGATGGCGCGGGTACCAAGGCGCCGGATCAGTGGATCTGAGTCTGGATGCATGCTGGCTCTATGCATCCTGCAGACCTCCATAGGACAACTCGCCGATCTGTTGCTCGGTCAGAGGCGGCGCATCGTCATAGAGATAGCAGGCGGCGGCTCGATCTGGATCAGTCAGCACGAGGGGCGGATTGCTCTGGTGACATCGAGCCATCATCTGTGGGCAGCGATCGGCAAACGGGCACCCCCCATCGCTCGTGCCTGATTCCTTCACGTCTACGGTCTGCGCTGATTCCGCTATCTCTGCAGTCGCCTGCGCCGATGTGACAGACGCCTCAGTAGAAACTTCACTCGGATCTTCACCCCAGCGCCGCTTTGTATCGGCGAACGGGATCGAGCGTACCAGCAGCTGTGTATACGGATGCTTCGGCGCCTTGATCACCTGATCTACGTCACCCACTTCCACGACATTTCCCTGATACATGATCAGGATCGTGTGACTCAGTTGATAGGCTGTGGTCAGGTCGTGGGTGATATAGACGAGGCTGATATTCCGCTCCTGATGGATACGAAACAAGCTCTCCAGAATGGTGGCACGCAGCGATGCATCGACCATGGAGACCGGTTCGTCAGCAACGATCACCTTCGGGTCGAGCAGCAGGGCCCGTGTCACCATGATCCGCTGACGTTGACCGCCACTGAGTTCATGAGGATATCGTCCGAGGGTCT
>Ga0115002_10006056_pt1 | contig 14051 bp, 11 predicted proteins | sample ArcticOcean_MG_C_8_FD_89576 | JGI IMG/M metagenome (GOLD analysis project Ga0115002, IMG submission 89576) | Marine microbial communities from western Arctic Ocean - ArcticOcean_MG_CB11_86 | ecosystem: Environmental > Aquatic > Marine > Oceanic | place: Arctic Ocean: Canada Basin | collected... | reverse complement strand
TAGACCACCCATACCAAGGTCGACCACAGCTGATGAATACAAATTTGCATTTGCGTTTGCAACAGTCATGGCGAAAGTCCAACCATTATCAAGTTCTCCTGAACCTTTAAAAGTTAAGTTTGAACCGATACCTATTGGGTTTCCAGTTGTGGCTTCATGCATGCTTGACCATGTCATGTCCACTCCACCAGTTACCGTTAGGTCACCTGCGTTAGCAGATGAAATAGTTGCAAGAGAGCCGCAAAGTGCTGATAAACCAACTTTAGTTAATTTATTCATAATTTACTTTTGCCTTTCCCTTAGAGTTAAAACGCTAACGATACAGAAAGAGTTGTCATATCTCTGTCTGCTGTCGCCGCTGTACTATATTTAGCATTGTCAACTTTAGCTTCTGCTAATCTAATAGATGCTCCACCCATAGTGTAAGCTATCTGAATAGAATCAGCTTCAGTTGTAATACTGCCAGATCCAGTTTGTAGTGATTCGTAATGGTTGTAACCAATAGATAAATCATCATTTACGCTAAAAGTTATGCCGTAAGCATCATTCTCATACTGAGATGTTGCTGCAGCTCTACCATTATCTTCCTCAGACCATTGGTAACCTAATGTAAATCCACCAACAGCATATTTAGCACCGATTGTTTTTTCTGATCGGTCAGCGCTGTATGTTGAACTACTTTGGTCTACTGCTACTGAAGACATACCACCGTAAAGAGATAATCCATCAACTCCGATTATATCGCTACTTGCTTCTAGTGTAACATCCCAACCAGCACCTTCAACTCCTGTTTTTGCACCTGAAGAACCTTTGTCAGAAGAGCTTCCACCATTGTCTGGTGCATAAGCAATTCTTGCTGTTAGGCCGCTTGGTAGCATTCCGTCTTCAAGACTAAGCTCAATATTCGCAGAGCCAGAAACTCCAGCAACTGTATCAATTCCAGTACCTAATCCTGTACCGTAAGCTTCTTCCCAAACGTTTGGAGTCATATCGTCCATACGGTCGATACCACTGCCTGAAACACCTTGGCTAATTCTAAAGTCCCCTAGTCCAGGAACTCCAACAGTAACGTTCGTAGATGAATAACCATTTGCATTTAAATGTGCAACGCTTAATCCTACGCTCCAACCGTTATCAAGTTCACCAGAACCACTGAAGGTTAAGTTTGAACCCATACCGAGTGGGTTACCAGTAGCTTCGTCATCCGCAGAAATCCACGACATGTCAACGCCACCAGTTACTGACATTTCACCTGCGTTAGCAGTTGAGATAGCAGCTAGAGATCCACATAATGCAGATACTCCTAGTTTAGTTAATTTATTCATAATTACTCCTTGTTATTGTTATTATTCATATGAATTGGTGCCAAAATAGCACTACAAGATGCGTTAAAGAATGAAAAAAGTGTTGTTATATCATTATTTTTTAAATATGTTGTATTTATACAACAATCTACTCTATACGTCAAAAATGGCGTTTTTACTACCTTTTTTGTATTTTATTAGTAATTTTCAAACGAGAATTAATGTAATAAGAATATCTAAATGACTATTTTTTATTTTGTTCAAAAAAAAGCTGCCGTACTTATTGTTGCGCTTATTTTTTTTAGTTTTATAAGCTCTTGTTCTGGAATTTGGGATCCTGCTGACGCTAGAAAAGTTTCACCTAATTCTAAAGAAAGAGTTAAAAAAAACTTAGAAGAAGGCAAAGGGCTTTCTATAAAAGGAATGACAAGTGGAGGCAGGGGAACAAATTATTCATTTGCAAGTTCAAACCCAATGTGGAGAGCTACTTTAGAAATTTTAGACTTTTTACCATTAGCAAATGTTGATTATTCTGGAGGTATCATTACTACAGATTGGTACAATGAAGGAACTACCGCAGATGAATCTATAAAAATTACTGTAAGATTTTTAACAAATGAAATTAGATCTGATGGAATTAAAATTATTGTACATAAAAAACGTTGCAGCCTGCAAATGACATGTACGGTAAAAAAAATTAGTTCTGCATTAGAACAAGAGCTTCAAGTTGCTATTCTCAAAAAAGCAGTTATTCTTGAAAAGGAATATAGCAAAGGTAAGAAAAAATTCAAAAGAAAAGCAGTAAATTAATTAAATTTCAGAAAATTAATTTAAAGCCATGGAAAGATATAATATAAAAAATATAGAAAAAAAATGGCAAAACGCTTGGGAAAAAAATAAAAATAACGCTGCCACTATAAATAAAAATAAAAAAAAATTTTATTGTCTTGAAATGTTTCCATATCCATCTGGAAAAATTCACATGGGTCATGTCAGAAATTATACAATCGGTGACGTTTTAGCTCGATACAAAAAACTTAGAGGTTTTAATGTTTTGCACCCAATGGGGTGGGATTCTTTTGGACTTCCTGCTGAAAATGCAGCCCGAGAAAATAATCTTCATCCAAAAGATTGGACTAAAAAAAATATAGATAATATGAAAAAACAGTTAAAATTACTTGGTCTTTCTTTAGACTGGGATCGCGAAATCTCTACTTGTGATCCTGAATATTATAAACATCAACAAGAATTTTTTTTAGAATTATTTGAAAAAGGATTAGTTTACAAAAAGGATACCTATGTAAATTGGGACCCTGCCGAACAATCAGTTCTAGCTAATGAACAAGTGATTGATGGAAAAGGCTGGCGTTCTGGCGTTACTGTAGAAAGAAAGAAACTTTCGCAGTGGTTTTTTAATATTAAAAAATTTTCACAAAGTTTACTAGATGAACTAACTAAATTAAAAAACTGGCCTGAAAAAGTTAAATTAATGCAAAAAAATTGGATAGGTAAATCCTATGGTTGTGAAATTAATTTTCAAATTTATAATGAAAATGAATCTAATAAAATAAAAGTTTATACAACAAGACCGGATACTATATTTGGTGCTTCTTTTATTGCTATTTCTGTAGATCATCCGATAGCAAAAAAATTTGAAAAAAATAAAGATTTTATTTTATTTAAAACACAGTGCTCAAAAATGGGAACTACGGAAGAAGCTTTAGCAAATGCTGAAAAAATTGGTTTTAATACTGGTTTATTTGTTCAGCATCCTTTTAAAAATGAAATTAAACTTCCTGTTTATATTGCTAATTTTGTTCTGATGGACTATGGAACTGGAGCAATTTTTGGGTGTCCTGCTCACGATCAAAGAGATTTAGATTTTGCTAATAAATATAATCTCAAAGTTCTGCCTGTTGTTAAGCCAAAAAATATAGATTCAAGTAAATTTATTATTAAAAAAGAAGCTTTTACAGATAAAGGAATATTGTTTAATTCAGAATTTTTAAACAATCTAGATGTAGACGATGCTATAGAAAAAATTATTAATGTAATTACTGAAAAAAAAATAGGAGAGAAAAAAATAACTTTTCGCCTTAAGGATTGGGGGGTATCTAGACAAAGGTATTGGGGGTGCCCAATTCCAATAGTTTATAATAAAAAAGGTGAGGCATTACCAGTCAGCAAAAAAGATTTGCCAATATTATTACCTGAAGATGTAGATTTAAATGTAAATGGGAATCCTTTAGAAAAACATTCTAAGTGGAAATTTGCTAAACTTTCCTCTGGAGAAGAGGTGGTAAGAGAAACGGATACTTTAGATACATTTGTTGATTCTTCTTGGTATTTCTTAAGATTCTGCTCCCCCAAAAATAAAAAATATGGTTATGATTTGGAAGATCTAAAATATTGGATGCCTGTAGATCAATATATTGGAGGTATAGAGCATGCAATCTTACACTTGCTTTATTCCAGATTTTTTATGAGAGCTTTGGCGTATAATAATAAAGCATTTAATTACACCGAACCATTTGAAAGTCTATTTACTCAAGGAATGGTTTGCCATGAAACTTACAAAAATGAGAATAATAAATGGCTATACCCAGAGGATGTAGAAAAAAATTCTGATGGTATTTTAATTTCAAAAATAGATAAAAAAAAGGTATTTGTTGGATCTTCAGAATCAATGTCTAAATCGAAAAAAAATACAATTGACCCTGAAGAAATGATTAATATTTATGGTGCAGATTCCGTTAGATGGTTTATGCTATCAGATAGCCCGCCAGAAAAAGATGTTCAATGGTCACTGGATGGAGTTTCGGCTTCTTATAAATTTATTCAAAAAATTTGGAAAATAAATAATGAAATTTTAGATAAAAAAGAATCTTCATCAAAGAGCGAAGATATTAATTTACAAATAGCCGCAAATAAAACTGTATATAATGTAACTAAAAACTTAGAAAATTTTCAATACAACGTTGTAATTGCAAATATTCATGAAATATATAATATATTTAATCAGCATATCGTTAGTAATAAAACATCAAATAAAACTTTAAAAAATGAATGGGAAAAAATAATAATGTTATTATTGCCACTTACTCCACACCTCTCATCAGAGTGTGCAGAAAAAAGTGTTAGAAAATTTTATTGGCCAGAATATAATAAAAAATTGCTTGAAGATGAAGATTGCACAATAGTAGTGCAAGTAGATGGACGAAAAAGAGGAACGCTTAATATGCCGATAAATTCTGATGAAAAAATAGTTATTAATAAATCTAAAGAAGTTGATAATGTGATAAAACATATCGAAAATGCAAATATAATAAAAAATATTTATCTGAAAAATAAACTAGTAAATTTTATAACAAAAAAATGAAAAAATTAGCGTCTCTTATTATTTTATTAATTTTCGCCTATGGCTGTGCTGAATATAAACCCATTTTTAAATCACCCAATCTTAAATTTAAAATATTAGATTTTTCGTTGGAGGGTGATAAAAAAATAGGTAAACAAATTTATTTTAAATTAGAAAATTTATCTAAGACGAACCAAAATCAAGATGACGCAACTGATGTTTATATAACTTTTAATGTTACAAAACAGAAAGAGCCAACAGCTAAAGATGGGGCGGGCAAGATTCTGGAATACAGGATTAATATAAATTCACAAGTGAAAGTTAAAAATTATTTAACAGATAAAATAATACTTAACAAAACATTTGCTGCATCAACAACTTATAAAGTTCAAAATCAGTACTCCGAAACTATAAAACTTGAATCTAAATCTATAAATAATTTAATCAATTACACATTTCAAGAACTGCTAATAGAACTAACAAAAAAAATTAGTGAATAATGATAATAAAAAGTTATGAAATTTTAAAAAATAATTCAAGTTTCATAAAACATAACTTTTTTTTACTATATGGCGAAAATTTTGGGTTAAAAAAAGATATTAGGGAAGCAATCAAAAAAATAGTAAAAAATAAAGATGACAGTGTAGAAATATTAACCAAATATGAAAATGAAATACTTGATAATGAAGAAGATTTTTATAATTTAATTTACTCAGGATCATTGTTTAGCAACAAAAAAATAATAACTATTTTTGATGCGACTGACAAACTTTATGAAAAAATTGAAGATATTTATAACAAGTTTCCAGAAAATATATTTTTAGTAATTTTTTCAGAGGTTTTGGAAAAAAAGTCTAAATTAAGGAGTTTTTTTGAAATTGAAAAAAAAGCGATTTGTATACCATGCTATCTAGACAGCGAAAGAGATTTAGAATTTATTGCAAAATCAGAACTTCAAAAAAATAATATATCAATATCAAGAGAAGCAATAAATATATTAATTGAAAAATCTAACTTGGATCGCAACAATCTAAGAAATGAAATTGAAAAAATAAAATCCTATTGTCTTCATAAAAAACACATAGATGTTGACGAAGTAAAATTATTAGCAAATTTTTCAGGCGATCATAAATCAGATAGCTTAGTAAACGAATGTTTGTCTGGTAACATAATGCAGTACAAAAAAATTCTTCCTGAAATATTCACTAATACTACTAATCAAATATTAATATTTAGAATTTTAACTAATAAAATTCAACGCTTACTAAAAATTAAAGAGCAAGAAAAAGAATCAAAAAATTTGGACTATTTGATAAGCTCAACTAAACCAGCAATTTTTTGGAAAGAAAAACCTATAGTGAAAAAACAGCTGTCTATATGGGCCCTGAGTGATTTAAGAAAAATTATACTTGAAATAAATAACACCGAACTCTTATGTAAAAAAAATCCTAATATTTCTAAATTTATTTTTTTTAATTTTTTTTCTGGAATTTGTAAAAAGGCTAATAGCCACTTTTAATTATACTAATTATTTTGTCTAGTTGTTCTAGATCAACATAATCAAATGAAATTGTTCCAGAATTATTTTTTTTATTTTTGATAGAAACATTGAGCCCGGTTTTTTCTTCTAGGGTTTTTTGTAAATCCAAAATATTAGAATCTTTTTTGTAAATTGATCTAAATTTTTTATTCTTAAATTTTTTTACTAATAATTCAGACTCTCTTACTGAAAGTTTTTTTTCAATAATCTTTTTAGCAATTTCAATAGAATTATTCAAACCTACCAACGCTCTGGCATGACCAGCAGATAATTTTTTCTGCTCTACCATTAAACAAACTTCTTTGGGTAAAGACAATAATCTTAGCGAATTAGCTATATAACTTCTGCTCTTTCCAATACAACGTGATAATTTTTCTTGATTATAATTAAAATCATCTGTTAGAGATTTGTACCCTCTTGCTTCATCGATCGCATTTAAATCTTCTCTTTGTACATTTTCAACAATAGCAAACTCTAGTGATTTAACATCATTTACATCAACAACAACTACAGGTACTTCGTGCAACCCAGCATTTTGAGATGCTAACCACCTACGCTCCCCAGCTATGATCTCATATTTATTATTTGACGATTTGTCAGGTCGCACAACAATTGGCTGGATAACTCCTTGTTCTTTTATAGAAGAAGTTAATTCATTTAAACTTTCTTTGTCAAAATATTTTCTTGGTTGAAATTTATTTCTTATTAGATCTTTTATTGGCACTTTGTTGCTTTTAATATTTTTAGATGCATCACCTAAAAGTGATGACAGGCCACGACCCAAACCTTTTTTTAAGCGATTATCAATCATTATGCGGCTGTTTCCATTAAATTTTCTTGTTTTAAAAACTCTTCAGTAAAACTTAAGTAAGATTTGCTCCCTGAACAAGATTTGTCGTAGATTAAAACGGGCATTCCATGAGAGGGCGCTTCTGAAAGTCTTACATTTCTTGGTATAACAGTTTTATAAACTTTATCTTTAAAGAACTGTCTTGCTTCAAAATCTACTTGGCTAGAGAGTTTATTTCTTTTATCAAACATTGTAAGCAAAACCCCTCTAATATCTAATTCTGGATTTAGTTTAATTTTAACTCTTTCTATCGTTTTAATTAGCTGGCTCAAACCTTCCAATGCAAAAAATTCTGCTTGGAGAGGAACTATTAAAGATTTTGCAACAACTAGGGCCATAACTGTTAAAAGACTTAAAGAGGGCGGACAATCTATCAAAATATAAGAATAATTATTTTCATCACTTATTAAAAATTCTTCCAATTTGTCTTTTAACAGAAAAGCTCTTCTGGTTTCGTTTGCTGTTTCAACTTCAAGACCAGATAAATCAACATTTGATGGGATAATATTTAAATTTTTTATTTTTGTATTTTTAATTGATTCTTCAAATTTACAATTGCCATTTAAAATATCATAAATTGTATTGGCATTTCCTCCGTCAATTAAGCCAAAACCAGTAGTAGCATTTCCTTGTGGATCTAAATCAATTACAAGAGTTTTTTTATTTTGAAGCGAAAGTGCTGTTGCTAAATTAATTACAGTGGTTGTTTTACCCACACCACCCTTTTGATTAATGACAGAAATAATTTGAGTATCTTTCAATTTTTTTTTTTTAACCTATTAATTTCTATTATGATCGAATCATTACTAGTTACACTTACTCTTTGCTTATACTCGATATCCCAAATTTTAGAAGCTTGAAGTAATTCTGATTTTCCTGTTTTTCCCAGAAAAATAAAAACTTTTTTCCAATTTTTTGCCTTATTGTGTATAAGTTCTAAAATTATTTTCAATGGCTTGAATGCTCTCGCTACGAAAACGTCGTCATTAAAATTTACTTGCTCCTCTATAATATTCTTATTAATAACTTCTACTTTTAGATTAAGTGTTTTGATTACTTTCTTTAAAAAATTTACTTTTTTAGAGCTTTTTTCAATTAATTTTATTTTTAAGGGTATTTTCCTGTCTTTCAATATTATAGCCAACACTATTCCGGGAAATCCTGCCCCAGAACCCAAGTCTACCATAGATTTTGTATTTTTATGAATAAAATCAACCACTTGTGCTGTATCTAAAAAATGTCTTTCCCATATTTGATTTTCTGTTGATTTTCCTATCAAATTCACAATTTTATTATTTTTAACTATTAAATTTTCATATATTTTTAAAACCTCAATTGTTTCACGTGAAACTTGAGCAAATCTATTAAATGTATGTACCTGGGTAACTTTATCCATTTATAGTTTTTTTATTTATTTTGGGGCCCCTTTTTACATAAGCGAGCAGAATATAAGTTGCTGCTGGGGTAATTCCATCAATTCTAAGAGCTTGTCCCATAGTTTTAGGTCTTATGAGTTTAAATTTACTCTTAACTTCATTAGATAGGCCGCTGAGTTTATTATAATCAATATTTTCCGGTATAATTAAATTTTCATCTTTTCTAAATGCAATTATATCTGCTTCTTGTTTATCTAAATATCCTGAGTAATGGGCGTTTATTTCAATTTGCTCTTCTTCTTTTTTCGAAGCATCGGGTATTTCATTCCAAATTGCTCTTAAATGAGAAAAAGTAACGTTACTTCTAGAAAGAATCTCAAGAGCTGATCTTTTAACGCCATCTTTAGCAATTTTAATATTAAATTTTTGTGCGCGGTTAGGAGATATTTTTAAGGTTTTAAGGACATTTCCTAATTCATGAATTTTATTAAATTTTTTAGTAAATATTTTAGCTCTATCAGGTTTAATAAGACCAATATTTATTCCAATCTGAGTAAGTCTCGTGTCTGCATTGTCAGCTCTTAAGCTTAATCTATATTCTGCTCGAGAAGTAAACATTCGATAGGGTTCAGTAACTCCTTTGGTAACTAAATCGTCTATCATAACTCCTATATAAGCCTGGGCGCGATCAAGTATAAGAGGCTCTTGTTCTTTAATAGATAGGGCAGCATTTGTTCCTGCCATAAGTCCTTGTGCCGCCGCTTCTTCGTAGCCAGTGGTTCCATTAATTTGACCGGCAAGATAAAGACATTTTATTTTTTTACTCTCAAGTGTGTGTTTTAATTCTCGTGGATCAACATAGTCATATTCTATTGCATAACCAGGTCGTATTATACGAGTATTCTCTAAACCATTGATTTTACTTAATATTTCAGATTGAATATCAGTTGGTAATGACGTAGAGATTCCATTTGGATAAACGGTGGTATCATTTAAACCTTCTGGCTCTAAAAAGATTTGATGTCTAGTCTTGTCAGAAAATTTTACTATCTTGTCTTCAATAGAAGGGCAATACCTCGGGCCGACTCCTTTAATGTTTCCAGAGTAGATTGCACTTTTTCTTAAATTTTTTTTTATTAGGTCGTGAACTTTTTTATTTGTGTAAGTGACGCTACACGCAATTTGGTTATTATAAGTTTTGTTTGTTAAAAAAGAAAAATATTCCGGATCAGTGTCTGCGTCTTGTTTTTCTAAATTTCTATAATTAATTGTAGATCCATCTAAACGTGGTGGAGTTCCAGTTTTAAGTCTTCCTAATTGCATACTAAATTTTTTTAACTGTTCACTTAATCCCGCTGATGGTTTTTCATTGTGGCGACCAGCTGGAGTTCTTTCATCACCTATGTGAATAAGGCCGTTTAGAAAAGTGCCAGTTGTTAAAATCATTTTTTTGCATTTTATTTTTTTTCCTGACTTTGAGTGAAATCCGATAATTTGATTTTTATCAAAAATAAACTCAACGACAGGGTCCGAAAAAACACTTAAATTACAGTAACTTAGAAGAATTTTATGCATATATTTTTTATACAAAGCACGATCTGACTGTGTTCTTGGACCTCGAACAGCAGGACCTCTACTTCTATTTAGTAATCTAAATTGGATTCCTGACTTGTCAGCTACGATGCCCATCACGCCGTCTAAAGCGTCTATCTCCTTAACAAGGTGGCCTTTACCCAAACCTCCGATGGCAGGATTACAAGACATTTCTCCTATAGTATTAATTTTGTGTGTAAACAATCCTGTGTTCACTCCCATTCTGGCCGAGGCTGCAGCCGCTTCACAGCCAGCATGACCTCCACCTATTACGACTACATCAAATGACAAATCATTTTTCATAACGTCAACTTACAGCTGATATATTTATTTACAAGAAAAGAGATTTAATATGGAAAAAAGTGTTGATTTTACTAAGCTAATGCTCGTTATTTACCAATGCAAAAATCATTAAAAATACTGCCTAGCAACTCCTCGACATCGACTTTTCCAACTATCATTCCTAGCTGCCTAGTTGCCAATCTCAAATCCTCTGCAGCTTTATCGAAATCTTGATCTAATTTCTTTTTTTGAAATCTTTCTAAATGACTAACGCAGTTTACTAAATTTTGTCTATGTCTTTCTCTAGTAATCAAAATATCTTCTGATGTTATAAAATTATTTTTTAATTTACTTTTTATTTTTTTAATTAATTTATTTAAGTTAGAATCTTTTTTAATTGATATTAAAACATGTTCATATTTTTTGAATTTTTTATTTAGCTTTCCTTTTACTAAGTCTGATTTATTGACTACTAAAATAGCTTTTTTATTTAGCAATTTCTTTAAAACATCAGTAAAATCAACGTTTCTAGCCGATATAATTACTAGTTTTAGATCTGCGTCTTCAGCGCGATTAAGGGCTATTTTGATACCCTTTTTTTCAATTTCGTTTTTTGAATTTCTTATACCTGCGGTGTCTGAGACTATTACAGGGTACCCGTCAAAATTAAGATGTGTTTCTATTACATCCCGTGTAGTTCCAGCTACCTCTGAAACGATTGCTGCATCTCTTTTTGAAAGATAATTTAGTAGGCTCGATTTGCCTGAGTTTGGTGGTCCCACAATAGCAATTTTATATCCTTCTCTAATTCTTTCTCCAACCCTTTGATCATTTAAAGTCTTTTTTATTTCATTAGTAACCATGATTGAATTTTTTTGAATTTCTTTAGTAATATTTTTAGGCAGATCTTCTTCAGGAAAATCTATTTTGGCTTCTACGTGAGATAATATTCTTAAAAGCTTTTCTCTCCACGAAAGGAATTTGTTTGAGGATTTTCCACTCATAATTTTTAAGGCTTGGTTTCTTTGAATTTCTGTTTCTGCTGAAATTAGATCTGCTATGCTTTCAGCTTTTAACAAATTTATTTTACCATTTTGGAAAGCTCTTTTTGTAAATTCGCCAGGCTCTGCTAATCTACAATTCTTAATCTTTGATATGGCAAAGTGCATGGCTTTAATGACTGCCCTGCTACCATGTATGTGAAATTCTGCTAAATCTTCGCCTGTGTAGCTGTTTGGGGCTGGAAACCATATTACTACCCCTTCGTCAATTAGATTTTTTTGCCCATTTTTATTGAACTTTTTGAAGGTTGCCACTCTTGGCTGGGGTAATCTCGATCCAGTTATTTTTTTTACTACATGGGATGCATTTTTTCCTGAAACTCTTATTACGGCCAATCCTGATACTCCTGAACCAGTTGATAAAGCGTAAATAGTCATCAATTAAACCAAGAGTATTTTTTTCCATATTTATCTAATAATTTTTTATAAGGCAAATATCTATTAATCGAATGTTGGTAAATAGCTTGTCTTATTTGAACATTGCTTGCAGTTTTTGAAATTAAATCTTTTCTTTTGTAAAATTCTAAGCACTTTTTGTCCCAAGAAAGATTGCAAAATTTCATTAAGCTTTTAGATTCATTTTCAGGATCAGCAACTAATTTTTCATAGTCTACATGATAAATTGTATTGGGGTATACCTCATCAAAATTTTCAATAATATTAAAGTAGTTGTCAAAATATTTAAATATATTTTCTAAATCATGTGTCCATGCAAGTTCTGTTAAGTTGTTTTGAAAAATTGACATTATTGAAGATATTATATTTCTCTTACAATTTACTATTTTAGCCTTTGGATAGATTTTTTTAACTAATTCTAAATAAAAAAAATTATTTAACGATTTGTCTGTAAAGTTATACTTATATTTTTTTGATATCAGGCATTTTGACTTGTATATTTCATGAAGCTCATTTCTTATACTATCTGTACTTCCAAGATTTAAAGATTTTTTTTCCAATAATTTTTTATTAAAATAATTTTCTAACACCTGCGTTTCTTCGCCCATTGGAATTAAAGTTTCTCCTGATCCAATAATTTTTTCTACGAGGGTTGAACCACTTCTTGGAACCCCTACTATAAATATTGGTTTTAACTCATAATTAATATTTTTATCAAACCCTTCTACTTCAGCTCCTTCTGATATTTTTATTACATCATCAAAGCAATACTTTACTCCAAGCTTAAATTTTTTAGCGTTAGATTCAAAAAAATTTGTATGTCCCTCCACTAAATGACTTAATTCTTTTTCATAATTCTTTTCTTTGCGTTCATATTTTGCTAATAAAAAATTGCTATATGCCAAAGTTCGCTCATTGCTTTTATTATCTTGAATAATTTTCTTTATTTTTTTTTTTAACTCTAAATTTAGAGTACTTTTTTTAAGTTCGCTTAAATAATAATAATGAACTGGATTTGAAGGTTCGTGTTTGATGGCTGCTTCGTGAGACTTTATAGCGTTTTTAAAGTCACCTAATTCTTTATATGCTAAGGCTAAGTTGTGATGTGCCCCAACATGATTTGGATTAATTTTAATTACACCATTATAACATTTAATTGCATTTTCGAAATCGTTTAGGATTCTAAATACTAGACCGAGATTATTGTGCGCTCCAGGAATATTGGGGTTTATTTCAATACACTTTTGATATGAACTTATTGCGCTATCAAAATTTTTAAGATCAACATAAACATTAGCAAGACTAAAATAAGCTAACGCATAGTTGTTTTGAATTTCGACTGTTTTTTGTAAATATGTTTTTGCTTTTTCTAAATCTCTTAATTTGTGGAAAATTAAACCAAGATTATAATTAGCATTTGTGTAATTGGGATAAATTTTTAATACTTTTTGATAGTATTGCTTGGCATCTTCATATTCTCCAAGCTCCTTGCAGGCAGTTCCTAAATTATTTAAAGTGCTGGCGCTATCTGGCTGTATTGTGATCGCCTTAAGTAGTAATTTTTTTGCTTCCTTATAATTATTTTTTCTTGCAAATATAGTTGCTAGCATTGATATTGAATCGAAATGTTTGTCATCAATATTTAAAATTTTATAACAAAAGTTTTCAGCATTTTCTATTTTTCCTTTTCTATAGCTTTGAACTGCTAATACAAATGTTTCTTTTAATGTTTCCTTATTATTTTTTTTCATAGAATAAATATATTTAATTTTAACATTTATTTAGTAAGTTTGTATAAAATATGACAAACCAAATATCAATTAAAACTAGATTTTTTTGGTTTTCTACCCATTACACAATAGGAAAATATTTATAATAAATTTTTATTATTGGTTCCTTGTCATATAGAAATTAGAACTGATGGCAGCTTGGGGGTTGCTCTTCGGTTGGTGGCGCGGGATTAAAGAAAAAATTATTAGAATTTGAAAAAATAATTTTAATAGTTTAGCTTGGTTTGTTCATTGAAATAAAAAAATCTGCATTATTTTTCGTATTTCTTAGTTTAGATAGAAGAAACTCTATTGCTTCCATTGTACCCATAGAACTTAATATTTTTCTCAAAACATTCATTTTAAGCAAATCATCATTTTTAAAAAGAAGTTCTTCTCTCCTTGTTCCAGATCTTGTTATGTCTATAGCTGGAAAAATTCTTTTGTCAGAAATTTTTCTATCTAATATTAATTCACTATTACCTGTTCCTTTAAATTCTTCAAAAATTACTTCATCCATTC
>Ga0115002_10006050_pt1 | contig 14058 bp, 10 predicted proteins | sample ArcticOcean_MG_C_8_FD_89576 | JGI IMG/M metagenome (GOLD analysis project Ga0115002, IMG submission 89576) | Marine microbial communities from western Arctic Ocean - ArcticOcean_MG_CB11_86 | ecosystem: Environmental > Aquatic > Marine > Oceanic | place: Arctic Ocean: Canada Basin | collected... | reverse complement strand
CGAAAGCACGCGGAGGAAGAGGCACGAAACCAGCGGAATGAACTGGCGCACGTCTCGCGAATCAGCACAATGGGGGAAATGGCAACCGGTATCGCCCACGAACTCAATCAACCGCTCACTCCATTGCATCCTACAGCTTTGCCGCCAAGACGATCCTCGACCGTCTCAGCCCCAGCCCTCACCAGATTCAGGAAATCCTCGGCAAGTTAGAGGATCAAGCCGTTCGGGCCGGCGATATTGTGCGGCGATTACGGACTTTTGTGAATAAGTCTGCATCGTTGCGAGTACTGATCGATCTTGATGAGTTGGTTCGGGATGTTGCCAAATTCGTCGAGCCGGATATTCGTCAGACTGAAGCCAAGCTGGTATTGTATACTGACGGTTCTTCTCCGAACGTTCTGGTCGACGAGATTCAGGTTCAACAAGTTCTGGTCAATCTGATCCGCAATGCCATCGACGCCATGCAGCAGACACCATCCAGTCAACGCGAGGTGACCGTTTCGACTCAAATTCGTCCAGACGGTCAAGCCGAAGTGATCGTGAGCGATGTCGGCAAAGGCCTTGCCAAAGACGAACTCGAGCAAGTCTTCAACACATTCTTTTCGACAAAACAAGAGGGGATGGGCATGGGATTGCCCATCAGCCGGTCAATCATTGAAGCACACGGTGGAAAGCTTTGGGCGGAACCGAACTCCGGTCCCGGTGTAACATTCGGATTCACCATTCCGCAAAAGGAACGTTCATGACCGACAAGCCCAATGAGAATCCCCAAGTCTTCATCGTGGATGACGAACCCGTTATCAGAGATTCCCTGCATCTGGTCGTGAAAGCCATGGGGCTTTCAGTGGAGTGCTTTTCATCCGCAGGTGAGTTCCTCGAATTTCTGGAGTCGTTCGAGGGCACCGATCCGGTCTGTCTGATTGCCGATATTCAGATGCCGGATGTCAACGGGATCGAAATGCTGCAGCGACTCAATACAATGGGCCATCAGTTTTCCACGATCATGATTACTGGACACGGCACTGCAGAACTCCAGAAAAAGGCCGAGAGTCTTGGTGCCGCCGCATTTCTCGAAAAGCCGTTTCACCCGGAAAAACTTCAGGAGAACATCACCAATTGCCTGAAGTTAAACCGTGCCGAAAAAGAAACGCAATAACGAACTCATCCAGCTGGATTGCGAGACCTTCCTCTGCCCAAAACCATCCTCGCCATTGGTGCTCCTTGGCTTGTGGTCCCCTGACCGATTGCTGACAATTAACCGACAAGCGATTGTTGATTCGTATTGAATCGATTGCAGGCCGGTGAGGTGGAGAACTGTGATGGCCGGGTGGAGCATGAAGGTCGGAATGTGGGCTGGCGTTGGTTTGTGGTTGATCACTGCGGCGTCAGTCGCTGCTCCACCGACAACCATCAACCAAGCGGCTGACGCCCGGCCATTCCAGCCGTTTTTCGCTCGTCATTGCCTGGCCTGTCATCGCGGAGACAAGCCCCAGGGAAACCTCCGTTTGGATCGACTCTCGCTGAGTTTTTCCCAGGAGAGCAGTCGGGAACATTGGCGGGCTGTGTTGAAGCGGGTTCAATCCGGGGAAATGCCGCCGAAGTCGAAGCCGCGTCCGACGCGAAAAGAAATTCGGGCATTGACCACCTGGCTGGAACCTCGCTTGACTGCCGCCGATGCCGCTGCGCGCCTGACACAGGGACGTGCCGTTCTCCGGCGGTTGAATCGGGTCGAATACGAGAACACCGTCAACGACCTGCTTGGCATCAACGCCAACCTGAAAAAGCAGTTGCCCGAGGACGGCTCGGCTGACGGTTTCGACAATGCCGGCGCGGCGCATCACACGTCGTCTTTTCTGATGGAGAAGTATCTCGAAGCGGCTGACGCGGCGTTGAACATGGTGATTGGTAATCGCCCCAAGCCGCCGCCCGTCATCAAGAAGCGATACAGCCTTAAGGATGGACACCCCGTTCGATCGACTACGGAAGACGTCTATCGTTTCCTCGATGACGGCGAAGTGGTGTGCTTCTGCTCCTCGGCATGGCACACCGTCTGGGTTTCCAATTTTTATCCTCCGGATGCCGGCAACTATCGTTTCCGCATTTCCGCTTCCAGCATTCAAAGCGACGACAAGCCGGTTACCTTTCGCGTGACGGCCAGTGGTACGCAACTGCAGGGAACGAACGGCCTGATTAGCTACTTCGACGCCCCGCCCAACAAACCAACCGTGTTCGAGTTCGTCCAGCACATGGAGCCGCGAACTTCTATTCGGATGCTTCCTTACGGATTGGCCGGTGCGAATACCGTGAAGCAAGTCGGCGGCGAAAAGTGGGACGGACCAGGGCTGGCGATTCAATTCGTTGATGTCGAAGGTCCGCTGCACAAGACCTGGCCGCCGGAGAGTCATCGCCGCATCTTTGGTGAAATGGCGCAAAAGACGTTTGGGATTTATAACGCCCGTGACCGTGTGGAAGTTGTCTCGGACAAGCCTCTTGCTGATGCCGAGCAAATTCTCATGAACTTCATACGCCGAGCATTTCGCCGGACAGTGACGGCTGACGATGTTGCACCGTTCCTGGCCATTGTCGAGGCCAGAATGAAGTCCGGTGCTCGGTTCGAGCCGGCGGTGCGGGCTGCTTTGAAAGGTGTGCTCATCTCGCCTGAGTTCCTGTTCCTTCGAGAGCGGCCTGGAAAACTTGACGACTTCGCCCTGGCGTGTCGGCTGTCTTATTTCCTCTGGAGCACGATGCCCGACAAGGAGCTGTTCAAGCTGGCCGAACAGAAAACGCTAAGCCAACCCGCCGTGCTTCGCCGACAAGTTGAGCGATTGCTGGCACACCCCAAGGCGACAGCTTTCACAGAGAATTTCGTCGGCCAATGGTTGGGGCTACGTGAGATCGACGCCACCGAGCCAAGTCGGCGGCTATACCCTGAATTCGATCACCTCTTGAAAGTGTCGATGATTCGCGAAACCGAACTGTTTTTCGACGAAGTTCTCAAGCACGATCTAAGCCTGACCAACTTCGTCGTTTCCGATTTCACGATGCTCAATGGGCGTTTGGCGAAGCACTACGGTATTCCCGGTGTGCAGGGCTGGGAGTTTCACAAGACGCGACTGCCGACGGGAAGCCATCGGGGTGGAATGTTGACGATGGCCAGTGTGCTGAAGGTGACGGCCAACGGCACGACGACTTCGCCGGTGATGCGCGGAGCCTGGGTTTTGGATCGTATCTTGGGAACGCCTCCTTCGCCCCCTCCGGATAACGTGACGGCGATCGACCCCGACATTCGCGGCGCGACGACAATTCGAGAGCAATTGGCGAAACATCGTGCGGTCGAATCATGCAGAGTCTGCCACCGTAAGATCGACCCCCCCGGATTCGCCCTGGAAAGTTTCGACGTGATCGGCGGCTGGCGCGACAACTACCGCGTGACCGGCAGCGGTGAAACCGTGATCGTGGACGGCCGACGGATGTCGTATCATAAGGGGAAAAAGGTGGACCCTGCTGACGTCATGGAAGATGGAGAGCGGTTTGACAATGTCGACCAGTTCAAGCAGTTGCTCTTACGCGACAAACCACAATTGGCCAGAGCGTTGACGGCGAAGTTGATGACCTATTCCACCGGACGCGCGCCGCAAACATCCGACAACAAAACAATCGAGGCAATCGTCTCGAAAATCAGCCGAAAGAATTATGGTTTGCGGTCGCTCGTGCATGAGATTGTGCAGAGTGAGACATTTCGGAATAAGTGACTGATCTACGCTTCGGCGAACACGGCCAAGGATCGAAAAGGAACTTGTCATGAACATTCACCGCCGAACATTTCTTCGCTCTGTCGGCGTGGCGATGGCGTTGCCTCTTCTCGACTCGTTGGCCCCGCGACGCACTCGTGCTGCCGAAACCGGCCACGCTCCTCGCCGGATGGTCTGCATCAATACGCCACTGGGAGTTCATCCTCCGCATTTCTTCCCGAAGAAAACAGGGCGGGATTATGAACTATCACCGTACCTGGATGTGCTGAAAGATTTTCGCGACGACTTCACGGTGATTTCCGGGCTGTCGCATCCTGACATCGGGCCGAGTCACGATTCCAATCAGAGCTTTCTGACGTCCGCTCCACATCCGGAACGGCGGTCCGGGTTCAAGAACAGCATCTCACTCGACCAGTTCGCCGCCGAGCACGTTTATGGCCAAACACGTTTCCCTACATTGCCGCTTTCTTGCGAAGGATCAGGTCTGTCCTGGACCCGAAGCGGAGCCCGGGTGCCGACGGAAAGTTGGCCGTCGGGTGTGTTTGCCAAGCTGTTTCTGGAAGGCCGACCCGACCAAGTGGAAGCACAGGCCCGCCGCCTGGCAGACGGGCAGAGCGTTCTCGACGCCGTCCGCGATCAGGCCAGAAAGCTGCAACGTGGCCTGGGTACGGAGGACCGTCAAAAGCTCGACGAGTACTTCACCAGTATTCGCGAATTGGAGCAACGGCTGGCGCAGGCAAAATTCTGGTCGAAGAAACCCAAGCCCAAAGTGAACGTCAAACCGCCCGTCAACGTCCGGAACAGTGCAGACTTAATCGGCAAGACACGGCTTTGGTTCGACCTGATCCATCTGGCATTACAGACCGACTCTTCCCGACTGGTCACATTACAACTGTTGGGCACCAGCAGCGTGCCGCCGATTCGCGGCGTGAGCCAAGGCCATCACGATTTGTCGCATCACGGCAAGGATCCGGCCAAGATCGCCCAGCTCAAGATTCTTGAACTTGAAAAAATGAAGACTTTGCGTGACTTCCTGTCTCAACTACAAGAGACGAAGGAAGGTGGTGAAAGCCTGCTCGACCGAACAACAGTCTTCTTCAGCAGCAACTTGGGCGACGCCGGCAAACACAGCGTGAAGAACATGCCCGTCCTGTTGGCCGGCGGCAGTTTCAAACACGGCGAACACTTGGCCTTTGATGAAAACGAACACCCACCGCTGTGTAACTTGTTCGTGAGCATGCTCCAGGGAATGGGCATCGAAGCCGACAAATTCGGCAGCAGCACCGGAACATTGACCGGGTTGAACATGCGGAGCTGAGCCGATCAGTCTTCAGCTTCGCCTCTCGTTTGAGACGCAGCCACGAAATACGAACTTGAATCACGAGAATCCTCCATGCCCAAAACCGTCCTTGCCATTGGTGCTCATTACGACGACTGCGTGTTCGGCATCCCGGGCATTCTGTTGAAAGCGATTCGTCAGAATCACCGGGTGGTGATCCTGACGTTGATTGGTGATTACTCCAACTGGAAGCCGGCCCAGGGGCGGGAGCGGGTTTTGTTGAAGGGGACGGCTGAGATCTCCAAGGAGTTCGGGGCGGAGATTCGTTATCTCGACTTTAAGGAGATGAGTTACGATCCAACCGTCGAGTTCAAACGCAAGGTGGCCGCAGCGGTGGCGGAGATCAAACCCGATGTGGCGTTCTACCTCTGGCCTCACGACACGCATGCCGATCACGAAGTGGCGTCACAATTGAGCAAGGTGGCGCTGCGGCATGGTGACCGTCTGGTGGAGACCGCGCGGTTTCGACCTCCACGGCAGATGTATATGTTCGATAACGGCCCACGTCATGCGGTGGGCTTTGAGCCGGATACGTTCGTGGATGTCTCCGACGAATGGCCCCGCGCGATGGAATGGTTGGGGCGGTTCATGGCCTTGCTGCGAAACGTCGATTACGACCCCGAAATGCTTGACGGTGCGCAACGGGCGAAAGAAGCGTTGGCTCGTTTTCGTGGTGCCACCTGTGGCGTGAAGTACGCCGAGGCCGTGCGGGGAATCAACGCGTACCCGCGCGAGATCTTCTAACAGGGTCGCTCGGCCGAAACTTACGTCACGGCGTGGACGAGCATGAGGTCTTTGCCGTCCTGGGTCCAATCGACCGTACCGACAAACACGATGCGGCTGCCCGGGCCGAGGACGTCTTCGTGTTTGCCCCATTCAACAACGCGGTGGATTAACTGCTGCGGAACTTCGGGGACCGCGTCGACAAGCAGCGGGCGAACGCCCCAGTATAGGCACATACGTCGGGCCGTTTCGGGGCGGTCGGTGATGGCGAGAATAGGGATGCGACTGCGTTGTTTCGACAGAGCCATCGCCGTTTTGCCACCATGCGTGGCGACGACGAGTAAGTCGGCGTCGAGATGTTCGGCGGTGAGTGTGGCCCCCTGCGTAACGGCCTCGGTAAGCGGAGTGGCTCGTAGGCGGTCGGTGCTTTGTGAATCGACCGCACGATCCCAAACAACCAACCGTTCGGCTTCGCGACTGATCCGACTCATGATTTCGACAGCTCGTGGCGGATTCACGCCGACGGCCGTTTCGCCGGAAAGCATGACCGCATCGCTGCCATCCAACACGGCGTTGGCCACGTCGCTGGCTTCAGCGCGGGTGGGGAACTCGCTGGCCGTCATGCTTTCGAGCATTTGCGTGGCCGTAATGACGGGCACGCGGTGCTGATTGCAAACCCGCACGATCCGCTTCTGTAAAGCGGGCACGCGGGCGATGTCGACTTCGACACCCAAATCGCCACGGGCCACCATCACCGCATCGGTTTCGCCGAGAATGCGGTCCAGGTCGGTCACCGCTTCCATCTTCTCAATTTTCGCAACGATCTGTGGTGGAGATTGCGACTTGTGTGACGCGATGGTTTCTCGCAGCAATTTCACATCGTCGGCCGAACGCACGAAACTCAGCCCGACGTAATCGAGTTGATGTTCGATGGCCCAAGCGAGGTCGGACTTGTCTTTTTCAGTCAGGCTGGGCGTACTTAACTCAACACCCGGCAGATTGACGCCCTGACGCGAACGAATCACGCCCGACCGATCGACGACGCCCACAATCCGGTCGCCGGCTGCCGGCTTCTCGGTAATTCGCAACCCGACCATGCCGTCGGCCAACAGCACTCTGTCGCCGACGTTTAAGTCGTCGATGAGAGGTTCGTAAGTGCAGGTGAGTTTGCGGGGGTCCTCCGGATCGGCCTGTCGTACGAATTCGATCCGATCTCCTTCAACGCACGTGAGACCCTCTTCGGGAAGCATGCCCAGACGAATTTTGGGGCCGCTGAGGTCGCCCAGGATGCCGAGCGGTCGATCGATCTCCTCGGCCACGCGGCGAATGTCGCGTACGACATTGGCTAGCCAGTCGTGTTCGCCGTGCGCGAAGTTGAGCCGGAAAAGGTCGACGCCCGCAACCGCCAATTGCTTTAACCCGTCGAAGGTTGCACACGCCGGCCCGACCGTGGCGATGATTTTCGTTTTCACCAACGGCGTTTCGGCGTAGCGCGGCGGAGTGCGAGGCATGACAACCTATCGATGAAAGACGGACTTATCGTGCCGGATGAAATAGATTCTCGTTGATCTGCTTCACCGCTGCCCCCGGAGCGACAACAGTGATTTTTCCGGTTAGCGTCACAGTCGTCGGGCGCAGGCAGCGGACTTCGTTGCAGGGTTGGTAGCGGACCGTCAATTCGAGTTCTTCCGCCTTGCCGACCGCAGCGGCGGGGATTTCCAGTTCACCGTAAATCACGGCTCGCTTCTCATGAACGTGGATCGGGTCGTCGAAACCTTCGAGAACCAATTTCTTACCCGCGGGGTAACGGACACGCACGAGTTTTGTGCCGTGCTTCGATTTGATGCTGAACGACGTCGGAATCAGAAACTTGGGGTTCGACGGGTTTGTGTTGATGTGCCAACCGTCTTTGATATCGACAATCATCACGATCCGACACACACCGCCGGCGGTGAGACGATCGACCGACAAGTAAGACCGCGCCGTGGCGATTGCCGGTTTCTTTGTTTTTTTTTGAGTGTCGGTCGTCGACTCATCCCCGACGGGTAGGATGTCACTGCCATCGAGAATACTTCCGTTGTCGTTTTTTCGATTCGGGGCGGCGAAATCGGGTTTGTCGAGGAACTCACCGATCGCCAAGGCCAGCGTCGTCACGCTGCCCGGTGCGCGTTCGATCTGCGGTGCGAAGGCGATGATTGTTTTCTCGGCGTAGTCGGCATATTTCGGGTCGTCCGTCAACGAAGTCAGCCTCACCAAGTTGCGGATACTGACGGCATTGCCGGCGGGTAGAGCCGAGTCGTAAACGTTGCGTGTGCGGGCAATGAGTGCTTCGTGATGATGCGACGTGAAGAAGAACCCGCCGGAGGTTTCGTTCCAGAACATTTCGATCTGCTGATCCATCAAACGTCGCGAAGCGTTGAGCCATTTCTCATCACCGGTGGCCAAATGCAACGCCAACGTGCCGCGAATGATGAACGCGTAGTCGTCGAGATACGCGTTGAGTTTGGCGACCCCGCCGCGATAAGTGCGCAGCATTCGGCCATCTTCGTCGCGCATGCGACCCAGAACAAACGTGGCGGCTTTGTCGGCGGCTTCCAGATAGTCGTTGCGTTGGAAGGTTTTGCCCGCATCGGCGAGCGCGGCAATCATCAGGCCGTTCCAACCGGCGAGGATTTTGTCGTCTTTCAACGGCAAGTCGCGTTTGTTGCGGACAGCAAGCAACTTCTGACGCATGTCGGCCAGTCGGGCGCGGAGCATTGTCGGTTCGAGCTTTTGTTCGACGACGACTTCGGCGAACGGTTTCGGCAGATGCAAAACGTAACCGTGCTCGAACACGCGGGCTTCGTCCATGCCGTACACTGCGCGAAACAGCGGACCGTCTTGGGGTCCGAGAATGCTGTCGACTTCCTTGACCGTCCAGACATACGATTCGCCCTCGATCGCGTTCGACTCGGCATCAAGGGCCGAATGGAACCCGCCGAGTGTGTCGGTCATTTCCGCGAACACGAACGAAACGATGCCCTCAACCGCCGCCTTGTAACGCGGCTCGCTAGTGCGGCGGTACGCTTCGGTGTAAGCGTCGGCCAGTTGGGCTTGGTCGTAAAGCATCTTTTCAAAATGCGGCACGTGCCATTGGCGATCAGTGCTGTAACGGTGAAACCCGCCGCCGAGGTGATCGTGAATGCCACCGGCGGCAATCCGATCGAGCGTATGCAACACGGCCTTATCAGCCTCCTCGTCGCCATGACGTCGCGCTTCGTATTGCAACAAGGCCAGCTTGGCCCCCACTGGGAACTTCGACGGGTTACGGCTTTCGGGCCGATAACCGACCCCGCCGTGAACGCTGTCGTAGGTCGCCAACACCGCTTGGGTGACTACCGCGACCGACGCGCGATCGTACTTGGCGGGCTTGAGCGCCAATTGTGGTTTCATCGTGCGTTGGACGGCGGTGGTGAGCGACTCGGCTTGCTGTTGGAGTTCCTGTGGTTTTTCGCGCCACATCATGGCAATGCGATCGATGACGCCGCTGAAGCCGGGGCGTCCCGCTTCATCTTCGGGTGGGAAGTATGTGCCGCCGGCAAACGGCTTGCCGTCGGGTGTGAGGAACATCGACAAAGGCCAGCCGCCCCCGCCTCCGATGCCGGCGCGAATGATGTAAATCTGCAGCGCCGTCATGTAGATGTCGTCGACGTCCGGCCGCTCTTCCCGATCGACTTTGATGCAGACGAAATTCTCGTTCATCTGTTTGGCGATCTTCTCGTTCATGAAGACCAGCCGCTCCATCACATGGCACCAGTAACAACTGCTGTAGCCTACGGAGAGGAAAATCGGTTTGTTCTCTTTCCGCGCCTTCTCGAAAGCTTCCGGACCCCAGGGATACCAGTCGACCGGGTTGTGGGCGTGCATCAGCAAGTAAGGGCTGGTCTCGCCGGCGAGATGATTGGCCGGGTGCTTGTGCGATTTCTTCTCGTGATGGCCCGTGTGCTGGGCGTGTTTTTCGGTCTGTTGTTCGGCGTCCGATTTGGTTCCGGCGGCGGCGTCATCCGCGTCGTCACCGAACCCCAGGCTCGACGCGTCACCTAGCTCGAAGGCCGGCTCTTTGGAGTCAGCGATTGGGTCAGATTCATCCGATCCGCAGCCTGCAAAACAGACCAATGCGACAACGAACGTCATCGCGTGAATTTGAATCCAATTCGTCATTTGCCCGCCTCCCAGCGATGCAAGAATTATCAAGAAGTCGGCCTGCCCCGATATGCGGCGGAATCCTAGCAAATCAGTCGATTCGCGTATGTAGCGGTTTATCACCAAGAACAAGGGCGAAAAGGGCGAGCGGCCTGGCGTCAGCCGGCTGATTCTTGCGATGTGTCCGGACATCCAGACGCTGAAGCATCCGGCTCGCCTGTCATTCGTGACGCCGCACGCAGCGCTAATCGGGGACGGGCGTTTCGTTGAGGATTCGCTGGATGATCTCGCCGGCGCGTTGCCGGAGGCCTTCGCGGACCAATCCGCGCGGGATGACGCGGTGGGCCAGCACGGGGCCGGCCAAGCGTTTGACGTCGTCGGGGATGGCGAAGTCGCGATGTTCGACGGTCGCCAGTCCTTGAATGGCCCGATAAAGCGTGATGGCTCCTCGCGTGCTCACGCCCAGCTCCAGTTCGTCGTGCTGTCGAGTCGACTCGATGATGTCGAGCAGGTAGTCGTTGATCGAATCATCCACACGTACCTCGCGGACCGAACGTTGCAGCTCATGCAAACGTTCGCCGTCGATGACTGCTTCCAGATTGTCGACCGGTTCACCATCACGATGACTGACGAGGACGCCCTTTTCAATTTCGCGATCGGGGTAGCCGATTTCAGTGCAGATCATGAAGCGATCGAGTTGGTTTTCCGGCAGCGGATACGTGCCCTCGTACTCGAACGGGTTTTGAGTCGCGACAACGAAGAACGGTTGTTGCAGCGTGTGCGTCGTCCCCTCCACCGAAACCTGCGATTCGCTCATCGCTTCCAGCAGGGCGCTTTGCGTTCGCGGCGTGGTGCGGTTGATTTCGTCGGCCAGCAACACATTCGTAAAGATCGGGCCGGGCCGAAACTCGAATTCGCCCAGGTTAGGCAGAAACACGCTCGAACCCAAAATGTCGCTGGGCAGCATGTCGGGCGTGCATTGCAGCCGGGTGAATTCGCAATCGATGCTTTTCGCCAACGCTTTGGCCAACAGCGTTTTGCCGACACCCGGTGCGTCTTCGACAAGCAGATGCCCGCCGGCCAGTAACGCGACGAGTGCAAACCGAATCGGCTCTTCCTTGCCATGCAGCACGCCAGCGATGTTGTTTTCGAGCGTGCGGATGGCGTCGATCGTTTCGGTGGCCACGCGGTGTTCTCCGTTGGTTGCCCAGTTCCGAGGTGCCCAGCGATTATACGCACACGACACGCTGCACGTCAGTCGACGCTGAGATTTCAGCAACTCGACTTGGCAGTTGTCACCGGCAAAAACTGCCGATCGCTGACCCAATTTGGCAAATTCATCACAACTTCGCCTTCACGAGAGCACGACTTGGCAAACTATGCGGGTCACTTCGGTCAACTCGATTGTACTGGACCGGAACCGCCGAAAAAGAGAGTACCTGTTGCCATGGGTGACCACCGACACCGCTCGTTCCATCATTCCACCGATGTTCCGCACCGAATCCATCCTGCAATACATCAAAACGCACCTGCCGTCGTCCCTCTGTACGACACTGGCGGCGGTTTTCGTTTGCGCGCTGATGGGGGGATGTCATCAAGCCGGGCTGCTGGCAACTTCCGGTGAGGTTCCCTCGATAATCGGCCAGGCGAGAGTCGTGCCACCCCAGCTGGCGACCATTCCCAACTCGGCACTTCCCCCAGCCACAGCCACAGCGAGAGTGACAAGGCCGGTCGCCTTGCTCGGCATCGAGCCGTTCGGCGAACCGGAATCGACCGAGACACTCCCGCGACTGCTTTCAGCCAGCTGGTCACCCGCTCCGTCCAGCAACTTGCCCGCTCCACCGGCAAGGTTGCCGGCCCCGTTTGAATCTGGGTGTTCCGACATCGGCATTGGCCAGGATGTTTGCTCTGGGTGCAAACCGTTTACGTTCAAAGATGATTACGAGAACTTCATGCCCATGTTGCGCGAGGATGCGCGAGGCGTGGCCAATTGGGACAACGCGTTGGTGCTGGGCGTCGGACTCGCCGGGACGATGGGGATTCGACACGATCTCGACAATCGCGTGCGGCTCAACGTCGCCCGTCATCCCTTACGCTGGGGGGACGGCTCGAAGGCATTGGGGCGCTTGGCCGAACCGCAATATCAGGTTCCCGTCATCTTGGCCGTGTATGCCCATAGCTTGAGAACGCAGGACGAAGAACTGCACGAGTTCAGCAAATCGCTTGTGAGTGCCTTCACGATCTCCGGCTTGAGTACGCTCGCCGTGAAGGGAATCGCCAACACGGATCGCCCCTCACCCAAATGGAACGGCGGGCATTTCGGGTTCCCCTCGTACCATTCGTCTAGCAGTTTTACCATCGCCGCAGTCGTCGACGAATACTACGGCCCGGCCGCTTCCATGCCGGCTTACGCGCTGGCCGGGCTGATCGGCTGGAGCCGCATCGACGAGCAAGATCACGACGTGTCGGATGTCGCTTTCGGTGCCGTGCTGGGTTACGTGATCGGTAAGTCGGTCGCGAAAAAACACCGCACGGGCGACTCCCGCCTGCGAATGCTCCCCTACGTCCACCCCACCGACGGCACCACCGGCCTGCTGTTTGATTGGCCGTTCTGAGACGCGCTGAAGTGACCGACTCGTGTGGCACGCCCTGACAGTGACGTCGCCGTTTCGATTACCATGCAGCCATCATGCGTGAACTTTTCCGAACGCTGCCTTTGATGTGCGTGGTGCTACTCGTGCCGGTGCTGCCGTTCCTGCTCTTCGGCGGACAGTTCGAGGAATGGTCGCGGGAGTTCGCCGAGAACCCACCCTCCGACGCAGCCACGGCCGGCGTGGTGGTCGGCCTGTTGGCGACCGACATTCTGCTGCCCGTCCCCTCAAGTGTGGTCAGCACGTTGGCCGGTTGGCAGTTGGGTTGGTGGCGGGGCATGCTGGCGACGTGGGTCGGTATGAACCTGGGAGCCATCTTCGGCTTCGCACTGGCCCGCAAATGGGGCAGGCCGCTGGCGCTCTGGTTCTCGAAAGAAGCCGACCTCGAAAAAATGCGCCAAGTCAGCGACCGCTACGGCCCCTTCGTGCTGGCTCTCACTCGCGCGGTGCCGGTGTTCGCAGAAGCTGGCGTCCTCATCGTCGGCGTCCACCACCTCCCCTGGCGACGCTTCCTGCCGGCGGTCCTCCTAAGCAACCTGGGCATCGCCCTAGCCTACTCCGCCTTCGGCAACTATGCCGAAGAACACCAATGGTTGCCGTTAGCGCTAGGCGTGGCGATCGCCGTACCGATTCTGTTCGCTGCGGCGGCAAGACGTTGGGTGCCGGTGGATCGGGAGCCGTGATGTGAACGTGCCGAACAACAAGGCTCAATACCAGCCCGAAGCGCCAGTGAGTGGACCCCGCGAACACTCCGTTCCACCAAACACCACAACCTCACACAAGCGTTAACCCACTCGCTTGCGATTCGGGCTTGTATTGAATGATGAGCCAGCACCGCGTCATTCGCTGCCTGAGTGAACCCGCGTGCCATCTATGATATACTGCCAAGTAAAGGGGACTCGGGTTATCGAGAAACAAGGTCGCGTGAAGCGATCGGGCAGCAGGGCTTTACTTCATGTCAATTTCGGTTCGTTGTGGCTCGTGTGGGAAGTCTTACCAACTCAAGGACGCTGCTGCCGGTCGGCAATTCTCGTGCAAGGAATGCGGCAAACCGGTGCGCGTTCCACGCCGCAAGAAAACCCCCCAACCACCAATCGAAGATGACGACGGGTTCGATGCTGCTCTGGACGAGTCGGATTCGTTCTCCACGTCGATGTCTCAACGCGACTCGAAGCGATCATCGGGCAAGCGCAGCAATCCGCGGGAGAAGGCGAAACGATTGGCAACGTGGGGGCAACGATTATTGGGGGCATTCTTCGTCGTCCTGATCCTAGGTAACATCATCGTACGCCGGTTTGTTCCACCGGATGCCGAAGAACTCTCCTTTGCCGGAAAGCTCATGCTGATCATTCCGATTTACTCAACGGGTCTGGCAGGGCTCGTCCTCTCGTTGACCGCTTGGATCATGTGT
>Ga0115002_10006049_pt1 | contig 14061 bp, 13 predicted proteins | sample ArcticOcean_MG_C_8_FD_89576 | JGI IMG/M metagenome (GOLD analysis project Ga0115002, IMG submission 89576) | Marine microbial communities from western Arctic Ocean - ArcticOcean_MG_CB11_86 | ecosystem: Environmental > Aquatic > Marine > Oceanic | place: Arctic Ocean: Canada Basin | collected... | reverse complement strand
CATCGACAGCTATCAGGCCATGGCTTACGCCGATTACACTGCCGACAAATACTATCTCGAAGGTATGGTGAGCGTAGCTATCAGCGAGATTGATACCAGCCGCGATATCACATTTGGTGGTCTCAATTTACAAGCCAAAGGCAATTACAATGCCAATCAAACTACCGTGCGGATTGGTGGCGGCATGCCGATCGTCAGGGGCAAGAATATTTTCACGCCAAATGCGGCCTTCCAATACACCCATGTCACCAGCGACAGTTTCACCGAAACTGGTGCGGGCGTGTTTAACCTGGTAGTCGCTCCGGAAGATCTCGATATGGCGGTTGGCATCCTCGGCATGAACTATCAAACCTCCTACTCGACAGAGAGCGGTACGATGACACCGCAGATTCGCACCAGCGTGTCCTATGATTTCGCATCGGACGATGCGGACTCAGTCTCCAGGGGCGCCAACGCGACCACGACCTTCACCACCAAGGGTGCGGAAGTTGAAGAGTTTGGCGCATCAGTTGGTGCTGGTTTGACCCTCTCCACGAATGATGGCCGTTGGGACCTCAGCGCCGATTACGATGCTGATCTCAAGGACAATTATCTCGCTCACACGGGTGGTTTGCGGGCCAAGTACAACTTCTAAGGCCGCTTACGACAAATACACCGACATTCGAGAATGTGGCCCTGCTGTAATGGCGGGGCCATTATTCATTTTAATCGGAGGGTGTTTTACGGTTAGAGCCCTTGTAGCGCTTTACGCCAATTCCACACCGAGGCGTGGCCAAACTGAACTATGTCCTCACTGTGCTGTGTTCGCACTGGACCATCCGGTTTCTTTGTTATAATTGAGATGTGTTTGTCCGTTCGCCCTTAGGTTCGCAAGGAACAGTATTTTAAAATGGGACAATTGTTATAAGTATCTTTCTCGGAGCTGGCTGAGGCATAATATTTGAATTAGGACTGAGTACGGTCGTTAAGCATTTTGAACTGCAATATTTTAAGAAATATGCTCTCTGTTCTTCAGTAGAGAGAACATTCAGAACAAATTGAATTGCCTGTGACATAGGTTTTGTTCAATTGCAAAAATAGCAACATTTCGAGTGAGCGTAAGAGAGCGTGACATGCTCCAGGAGAAATCGAATGTTGAAACGGCACAAACCTAGAACCTCCTTGGGGGTTCTTTTTCTCGCGGCTCTTATTCTCTCCGCCTGCGCGGGCGTCGAAGACCGACGGGATGATGCATGGCAATTGGCGCGCCGCGCCAGCATGGGTGCACAAGTTATTCAAGAAGGCGTCTTTGCCCTACAGACCTTCTATCGCCTCGGTGGAGCCACCGAGGCCGGCGTAAAGCCACCCCTCAGGGTTTATATCGAGGGTGATGGCTTCGCCTGGATCAGTCGTTACCGAATTTCACCTGACCCAACACCGCGCAATCCCGTTGGCTTACAACTAGCCGCTGCCGACCGCGCGCCATCAGTGATTTACATTGCCCGGCCGTGCCAATATGTCGGCGTCGGCAGCAATTCATCCTGTACGCAAAATTATTGGACCAGTCACCGCTTTGCCAGAGAGGTGATTGAATCGACCAATGGCGTTATTGATCGGGCGAAGAAAGTGGCCAATGCTGAGACCATTGAGCTTGTCGGCTTTTCAGGCGGCGGCGCTGTGGCGGTATTGGTTGCTGCCCGTCGTTCAGATGTCGCAAATATTCGAACCGTTGCCGGAAATCTAGATCATGTAACGCTCCACCGAAAAAATAACGTGTCGCAACTCACCGGGTCGCTTAATGCAGCCGATGTTGCAGCGCAATTGTCAGCAATACCTCAAATTCACTTTGTTGGCGCCGACGATGACATTATTGAGCCCTATGTTGCTGAATCCTATCGAAGCAGGGCTGCATCAGCTAAATGTATTGAAATTCGCAAGATATCTGGTGCGTCCCATACCGGTGGTTGGGTCGACATTTGGCCGAATCTTCTGTCATTGCCGGTACATAACTGCAAATAGCAATTCTCGGGCTATATACAGTCGATAGGGTAAAACCCCGAGCAGACGGAATTACCCCGCGACGTGGAGATTCATTAATCGAAAGCCTTAGTATATCTCTCTTAAGCGTGTCTGCGCATGGCATGCTCAAAGCGGCCAACCATTACCAGCCAAAACACCCCATTGTTTTAATTTCCTGCGTTCTCACGGGCTCCGTTAAACTGAGTCCGTTATGGAATCTAAGAATGGGCTTAACTTTAATTTATCTGCGAGCGGGCGCGCTATTCGCTATCTCGATGTAGGCTGCCATTCTGGCAACGTCCATCTTGGCGGCGGACATCCTAATGGTGGCCTCTATGTTTTTGTTTCCCGGCAGCTCGTAGACAGTTTGACGCAGAATAATTACATAAATACGCGATACCAGGAGATAGCGTAGTGGTTGGATTTATCACTAGTAAAATAGCTACCACTCTTATCCTGCCGCCAGGTGGTCCAATCCTGATTATGCTTCTCGGCCTCATTCTTCTGCGCCGATTTCGTAAACTTGGGGTAACTCTTATTGTTTTTGCCCTGCTCATGTTTTCCGCCAGTAGTTTACCTGTTGTTTCCAAGGCAATTCGTCCGGGTTCTAACGAAAGTATAGCCGCAATTTCCATTGCGGATATGGCTTCCGCTGAGGCGATCATCGTCCTGGGTGCTGGGCTTTACGTCAACGCCCCTGAATATGGCGAAGATACGCTCAGCGGCTCTGCGCTCGAGCGGGTGCGTTATGGTGCCTATCTACACCGGCGAACCGGTAAGCCCCTTCTGGTGACGGGCGGTCGTCCGAAAAACACCAAACTTTCTGAGGCGGAGGCGATGCGTCGAACCCTCGAGCAGGAATTCGGCGTCCCGGTTCAGTGGACTGAGGAGCGTTCCCTCAATACGCGTGACAATGCCAATTACAGTTTCCAAACCCTCCAGGGGGAAGGGATCGATAGGATTATCCTCGTTACCCATGCCAGTCACATGCTGCGAGCGTCAGCGGAATTTGAGCGCGCTGGATTTAATGTAACGCCGGCGCCGACAAAGATTCACGCCGAGCTGTCATTTTCATATTTTGATTTACTACCGAGCGCCGCAGCCATGAACTCGACTGCGCGTAGTTTGCATGAGTGGCTGGGCCGCGCCTGGTATTATATATCCGGCTAATTTGGGTTTTACTTGGGCGGATAATTTGCCGTAATTTAACCCGGACCGTTATCTAATGCGTTTCCCATAATTTAATCCTGAACCACCCCAAGCGATGGCCGATCAGGTGAAAGGCGCAATTCAACCATCTTCGCCAAGGCCTATTGTGCTGGTGCCGGAGGTTTCATTTCAAGAAGCCTTTACCCGGGAGAGCTTTGCCGTTCTGCGGGGCGGTGTTGATTTTTCGTTGTGCCGCCGGGCACAGACCCTCATGGCAAATTGTCTAATTAATTTACTCGAGAGAAAATAAATTATGGCGAAGGGTTTCTTGCCGCCATTGCACAATGTCCGCAATAATCCGCTTGCCGACCCATAATGAGTATTTGAGAACCTGGGTTCCCTTTTGCTATTCGCCCCTGTCGCGGGTGCAAATACAGCTCGGAATTGATATCTGACACCTTTCTGCACACACGGAGACAGCCGCGCCGTATGGCAATGGAAAAAATTCCCGGTCTATTTCGGGGTCGCCCGTTGAGGCGGCTTGCCGGGGCTGTATCCAGTGGCTGGCGCCCCATTTGGGAAAATCATTTACGGCGGCCACACCCGCTGTGTCAGCGAAATATTAACGCTAAACGTTATCTAATGAATTTGCAGAAAATTAAACGTATTAATTTAGTCGGATAATGAGTGATTGGTGGAAAAGTTTTCGCCAACGCGAGTAGGATATGCCCTCGGCGATGACGTTGAGAGAATTAGAATTTCCACCCCGGTTCAACTATGTCGGGGTTTTTTGACGCTCGGTTGGAATTTGAATTGCGACTATTGCATCAATAATTCGGAGCAGGCCGGGGATCGAAAGTCGCTGTTTCCGCTCGGGCCGTTGGAAATGCCGCCGGAGAATTGGGCGCGTGCGCTCGCCCGGATTCCGCATAGCCATGAATTGCCGATCACCCTGCAAGGCGGTGAGCCCACTCTTTATTGGCATGGCAAGGGCCTCAGCCATATCCTGGCGGCATTGCCGCACAAATTTTATTTGCTCACTAATTTTACCCTACCGGCGGCGCAATTCGCCGAGCGTGTCCGCGGTCAGCAGGAGAAGCTGCGCCGCGATGCACCTTACCCGTCAATCCGGGTGAGCTATCATCGTATTGAAATGGAGCGCCTGTGGAAGGGCCGCGGCTTCGAGACTTTGATAGAGAATTGCGAGCAGATGGCGCAGCATGGTTTCACCGTCTCGCCGGAAAAATCTGAAAGCGATATCGGAATTTACGTGGTCGACCATCCCAACCAACCAATTGATGATGCCATGCGTGTCATGGCGGCCGGGCGAATTCCTCTCGAGGCAAAGGAATTTCTTGGCGTTCATGACGGCGAGCTGCACGGCTCCTATCTTTATCCCTTCTCGACCGACCTTATGGCCCGCGAGATCCGCCCTGAAACTCTCAGCTGCGAATGCCGCAGCAGCGAGCTCTTGATTGATCCTTTGGGGTTTGTCTGAGGTTGCCATATTTACTGCAAGCTGTGGAAAGTCGGTGCCCTCGATAAATCGCGCCAGCACCGCCGGGCCATCGTCAAACTCGTGATTGCCAACCGCCATGGCGTCATAGCCGAGGGGGTTCATCTCTTGCGCAGCGGCGCTGCCTTTATAATTAGTGTAGAACAGCGTGCCCTGGAATTGATCGCCGGCATCAAGCAGCACAACATTATCGGTCGTACTGCGGATGTCCGCGATGGCCCCGGCGAGACGCGCTGCGCCGCCCAGGCATTTATTCTTGGCCTTCTGCGCCTCGCTACAAACAGATCTAAACGGCGGTGTTGCGGCGAGACGGCCATGCACATCATTGGTGTTCAAAATGGTGAGGTCGAGCGCATCGCCGAGCGCAGATGTACTCGTGGTTAGAAGAAGCGCCGCGCCCGCGCTAGCCTAAAATAGCCACATCTTTCCTCCGCTACTAATCCAGATAACGTACCTTGTCCGAGGTAAATAAAGTGCGCCAGGAATCAGGTACTTCCAATCCCGCTTCTACTTTGGCTTCCATTTCCGCCTCGGCGGCACGCACTTCCGCTAGCTTTTCGATAACCATATCCAGCTTGTCGCGCGGCACGATCACCACGCCGTTACTGTCGGCCACGGCAATATCGCCGGGATGTACGCTGGCGCCGCCGATAGTGACCGGCAGGCCGACGCTGCCCGGCCCGAGGCCGGTTGGCGAATCCGGATTAATACCCGTGCAAAAAACCGGCAGGCCGACCGCGAAGACGCCATCGACATCGCGCACCGGGCCATCCGTTACCAATCCAGCCAGGCCCCGGTTGCGCGCCATACCGAGCATCAAATCGCCCATCACAGCGGTGCCGGTATAGCCTTCGGTCGCGGCCAGGATCACGTCGCCGGGCTGGGCTTCCGCCAATGCTGCCATCACGCCGAGATGATCAGATGGCGCGCATTGGCAGGTAATGACAGGGCCAACCAGCGTCCGCATGGAATCAGGACAGCCCACCAGGGGCTTGATCATCGGGTCAAGGGCAGCGCGCCCGCCGAGGCAATCGGCAATGTTGCCGGTCAGCGCACCCTTCAGCTTCGCCACCTTGTCAGGGTCGGGGCGTTTGAAATTGCGCTGGATAGTCAGGATTGGCGGTACTTCAAGCATCTATATTCTCCGAATCATATATTTGCGGCCAAATCTTCGGCCAGGGTTAATAATTCCATATCCGAGCCGCGCCGCCCGACCAGAGAAAGGCCGAGCGGGCAATTCTCCAGACTGGCGAGCGGCAGGGTGATTTGCGGCAGGCCGGCGAGGCCGGCAGTGCATAACAGTTCCATCGCCCGGGCGCGGAAATCGTTGAGCTCATCGCCCGAGGCGCCGCGCTTCGGCGCGATGCCGGGTGCCGTCGGCAGGCACAATACCGAGCCGTCAGATAGCAAATTGTGGACCCGCTCGGCAAACATTTCGCGGCGCCTTTTGGCGGCCGTCACGTCGTCGGCGGAAACCGTTGACGCCCATTCAAAGCGCTCGCGCACGCCGGGGCCGAAATTGGGCTGGGCGCGCTTGATCCAATCGCCATGATTGGTCCATATCTCGGCGCCCTGCAGGGTGCGAAAAATATCGAAGCAAGCCGCTAGGCCATCGCCGGCTATCACCGCGCTTTGTTCTTTGCCGATACAAGCACGCACTGTCTCCATGGCGTCTTTGAGCGCCGCCGCCACTTCCGGCCCGACAGCGTGGAGCGCGTCCTCGGCCATCAATAATTGTGTGGGTCGCATGGCGCGCGGCGTTTCTTCAAGCAGCACTTCACCAACGCGCGCCAGTATGGTCGGTGTGCGCGCGAACCAGCCGAACGTATCGAAGCTTGAGGCCAGGGGCATGCAGCCGGCCAGCGTGATGCGGCCATGGCTCGGGCGAAACCCATAGAGGCCGCAAAAGGAAGCGGGCAGGCGCACCGAGCCGCCGCAATCGGTGCCGATTGTGAAATCCACCAGGCTTCCCGCCGCCGCCGCCGCTGAGCCGCTCGAGGAGCCGCCGGGAATACGGCCAGGCGCATTAACATTCACCGGCGTGCCGTAATGAGCATTTTCACCCATCAGGCTATAGGTCAGCTCGTCCGTGTGGGTTTTACCAGCGAGATCGGCGCCAGCATCCAACAGGCATTGCAAAGCCGGTGCCGTTGTTTCCGCCGGAGTGTGGTTAGCCAGCCAATCGGGATTGCCGCAGCCGGCGATGTGCCCGGCCACATCGAACACATCCTTGGCGCCGAAATCGAGCCCGGCCAGCGGCCCGGTTGCAGCACCTTTCAGCGCGACATGGGTCGCTTCGCAAAAGGCACCGAGTTCATCTTTCATACTGTGCGCTCCAAATTATCTTATATTCGACTTGCCCTGTATCGTTAAACCGGCTTTCGCCGTGTCTCCCGGTGCGCAATGTAAATTCCCGAGCAAATGATGATGCCAATGCCGAGCCACGTCCAGCCATCGGGAAAATCCCCCCAGATGAAATAGCCCAGCAATGTAGCGCCGACAAGCTGGCCGTAATCGAAGGGCGAGAGCACAGAGGCCTCGCCGGTCTCATAAGCCTTGATAAGAAAAAAATGTGATACGCCGCCGATCAATCCGAGCACGGCAAAAAGAAGCCAAGTGGTGGTATCGTCGGGCCAGCTCATGTTGAACGGCGCAATACCGGTGGCGACGACGAGTGTAACCAGTACAGTATAAACAGCTGTCACGCGGGTATCGTCATGCGGCGCAAGCTTGCGTGTTAATATCTGGAAAAGCGCGTAACAGAGTGCCGCGCCGAGCGCTAAGAGAGCTGGCTTTATCTCTATGTCGCTATTCGGGCGAATAATAATGATTGCGCCGATAAAGCCTACCAGTACGGCGGCCCAGCGCCGTATGCCAACCCGCTCACCGAGCATCGGGATGGAGAGCATCACCACCATGAAGGCGGCGGTGAAGGTGATCGACGTGACCGTCGCCAAGGGCAGCGATATAAGTGCGGACATGAAGAAATACATGGCGCCTGTTTGCAGCGCGGCGCGGATGATCTGCAGCACTGGCCGCGTGGTCTTGAAAACCTGTATCAACCCATAGCCCGGCGCACATAGCGCCAGCATGACGCCGAGATGGATGATGGATCGTATCCAAATGATCTGCCAGACGGTGAACCCTTCGCCGAGAAACTTCACTGTGGCGTTCAGCAGCGGAAACAGCAGCACCGTTGCCAAGCACATATAGAAAATCGCGCGCAGTTGAGAGCCGCCACGAGAGGAGGGAGGTAATGTCATTTCGTTCCAGGCTATGCGATAGTTGCCACTGGGGCCATCAGGAAGTCTCGCCCCGATTCTGGGCGATTATGGCTGGTAATTTTATCGCCAATAATATGCCCTCACCAGCACAAAAAAATGGAGGAAATTCAATCTCACCAGCTGAGATAGCCACTTATCACCGGGACGGCTACGTTATGCTGAATTTGCGCCTATCGCAGCCGCGCATGTCAGAGCTTGGCGCGGCGGTCGAAATTCTGCTTGAAACCAATCCCTATGTGCCGCCTGAAGCTCTGATGTAGGTCCACATTGTCGACAATCAGGCGGAGAATTGGCGCAGACATCAGGCCTTTCTCGCTCTCGCGCTAGACCCTGATTTACTTGATATCATCGAGCAGGTGATCGGCCCGAATATCGTTCTTTGGGGCTCCAACTTATCTTGCAAACCGGGCGAGGTCGGGCGCGAGGTGCCGTGGCACCAGGACGGCCAATTCTGTTCCTTCCGTCTGCTCGCCAGCTGGGCCTTATCACTAGCGTTTGATGAGGTGAGTCGCGAGAATGGATGTATGCGCGTTATTCCCGGGAGCCACTATGGGAAGGCCCCCTGCCGCCATAACAAAAATAAAAACCCTGCCCTCGCCCTTCTGCCTGGAGAGTAGCTCGCCTCAGGGGCATGATAAGGCTGCTGCCAGCGCAGGAAACATCGCTACATCGCCTAGTTTAGAACCGAGGGTGTCAGAAGCAACCGGCGTATACATAAGGCTACGCTCCTGTTCGAGAAGCTGATCGCTGATCACTGATAGTCATCTTTTAAATCTCTGCGTTGCATAGCTCCCATGGTCTCCATAACATGGAGACTAAGGGTTCTGTCAGAAGGAACCACCCCTAGAATGTATTGTGCATTCTGGCAAGCGTGGCCTCGCACTCCAGCTATCAAGGTGTCGAACGCAATCGCCCGACATTTGAGGGGCCATTAATAAAGAGGATTCTACCTATGGATATGGTGACGATGAATATCCTCGATTCCACCATGGTATCGATCTGTCGAGAGATGGGTATCTCGTTGATGAAAACCTCCTACTCAACCGTCTTCAACGAGGGCCTCGATTTCACCTGCGCGTTGGCCGATACCAATGGCGATATGATTTCGGTGGCCGAATTCTGCCCGGCGCAAATCGGCGGTATGCCGCTGTTAATCAAGACTTGCGCCGAGGAATTTCCCATCGATACTCTCGATGAGGGGGACGTATTGATCCATAATGATCCCTATCGCGGGGGCCTACATGTGCCCGAGCACACCCTGTTCAAACCCTTTTTCCACAATGGTAAGGCGCTCGGTTATCTCGTCTGTATTGGCCATATTGCCGAGGTCGGCGGCATGGTGCCGGGCGGTTTTCCCGGCGAGGCGACGGAGATTTTTCACGAGGGATTCCGTGTGCCGCCAGTCAAGATCAAGAAGGCCGGCAAGGATGTGGCTTCGGTATGGAAGTTGATGCTCGCCAATGTGCGCACGCCGCGCCACAATTATGGCGATCTCCGCGCCATGATAGGCGTGCTCGATTTGGGCGAGCAGCGCGTGGCGGAATTGCTAGAAAAATACGGCGAGCAAACCTTCAAGAAAACTTGCCATGACCTGATGGAATATTCCGAACGTCGCATGCGGGCCGAGATATCAGCCTTCCCCGATGGCCATTACAGCTTTGAAGACACGATCGAAAATGACGGTATTGAGGATAAGTCCTATCTGCTCGGCGTGGATGTCTTCGTCCAGGGAGATGAAGTAGTGGCTGATTTCAGCGCCAGCGCCGCTCAGGCCAAGGGGCCGATCAACGCTACCCTCGGCGTTACCTGGAGCGCCACTTTTAACGCCATGTTCCACATGACCGATCCATCGATCCCGAAAAACGCCGGTTGTTTTCGCCCGATCCGCATCGTGGCAACGCCAGGCAGTGTCACCAATGTGAATTATCCGGCGCCCGAAGTTGCCGGCAATACGGAAACCCATCCGCGCCTCGCGGCGATTGTCATTGGCGCTCTCGCGCAGTGCATGCCGGAGCGCGCCATGGCGTCAGAAAGCGGAACGGGGGGCAATTTCGTCTTTGGCGGCTATCATCCGGAGCATGATGAATATTTCGCCTGCTATGATCTGATGTCGGGCGGCTGGGGTGGGCGCAGCTATGCCGATGGCAATGATTGCGTTATCGCCATCAATGGCAATTGCCGCTTCAATCCGGTGGAAGTATTCGAGACGCGTTTTCCCTTCCTGGTCGAGGATTTTGCCATGACACCGGATTCGGGCGGCGCCGGCACATATCGCGGCGGCCTTGGCTATCACAAGACATTGATGGCAACGACCACCGAAATCACCGCCAGCCAATGCACCGATCGCCACTACATCAAAACCTGGGCGCTGTTTGGCGGCAAGGAAGGCGGCAATGGCGCCACCCTCATCCAGCAAAAAGATCGCGATGATTGGCGTCCGGTGACGCAGGCATTCGGCAAGGCCTCAAGCAGTAAATATTCAAACATCACGCTCCGGCCCGGGGATCGCGTGCGCCTTTCGGTTTCGGGCGGTGGCGGTTATGGCAACCCAGAAAAGCGCGAGCAATCCATGGTCGCGGAGGATTTGCGCGAGGGCTATATCACGCCGGAAGGCGCCAAGCGGGATTATGGCGTCGAGCCTGACTAAACCCCGACTACACAACGAGATCGCACGCGACAATAAAGAGGATAAGAAACATGGCTGATTTATCGAATGAACGGGTCGTCTATATCAATGGGGAGATCGTGCCCGAAAGCCGCGCCATGGTCTCATTTCGCGATCGCAGTTTTAAATATGGCGACGGCGCCTTCGATATGACGCGTACCTTCGGCCATCGCATTTTTAAGCTCGATGAGCATCTCAAGCGGTTTTATAAGTCGCTCAAATATTTGCAGATGGACCCGGGCATGAGCCTGGAGAAGATGAAGGAAATCAGCGAGGAAGTGCTGGCCCGTAATCTTCACCTGCTCGGCGAGGGCGAGGATTATTGGGTTGGCCAGCGTGTTTCACGCGGTGTTGAGCCGGTCGGCGGTGATATTCATGACGCGACAGAGCCGACCGTGGTGATTGAATGCACGCCGCTGCCGTTCAAGGCGCGGGCGCATTATTTCCGTGATGGTATGGAAGTTGTTATCCCCTCGACGCGGCGCACCGCGCCCGATTCTCTGACGCCCCGGGCCAAGACCCACAATTACATGAATTTGATGATCGCCCATGAAGAAGTGCGGCGGCAGAACGCCAATGCCTGGGCGATCCTGCTCGATGTGAACGGCAATCTTTGCGAGGGCGTCGGCTCCAATATTTTCATCGTCGAGGGTGGCGTCGTCTATACGCCCGAAGATCGCTTTGTATTGTGCGGGGTCAGCCGCCAGACGGCGATTGATCTGGCTGAGGCACAGGGGCTGAAAGTCGTGCGCAAGGATCTCGACCTTTATGACGCCTATACGGCGGATGAGGCCTTCATCACCTCCACCAGCTTCTGCATTGTGCCGGTCAACAGCTTCAATGGTATTGAGGTTGGCGATGGCGCCATCCCGGGGCCGATCACCAAACGCATCACCGATGCCTATATCAAATTCGTCGACCATGATTTTGTTGGGCAATATCTCAATCACTTGGATTAAGTGGAAATGCCAGACAATAACGATAACAAAAAAAATAAAGTTCCCTTGCGCTCGCAAGCCTGGTTCGGCAAAGCCGATAAGGATGGTTTTCTGCATCGTAGTTGGATGAAGAACCAGGGCATCCCGGCGGATGGTTTTGATGGCCGCCCGGTGATCGGCATCTGCAACACCTTCTCGGAGTTGACGCCGTGTAACGCGCATCTGCGCGGCATTGCCGAACGCGTGAAACGCGGCGTTTATGAAGCTGGCGGCCTACCGGTGGAATTTCCCGTCATGTCTTTGGGTGAATCCAATTTACGCCCGACCGCCATGCTGTTCCGTAACCTCGCCAGCATGGATACGGAAGAATCAATCCGCGCCAATCCCATGGACGGCGTGGTGCTGCTGGTTGGCTGTGACAAAACCACGCCGGCGCTGCTGATGGGTGCGGCAAGCTGCGATCTGCCGACCCTGGTAGTCTCCGGCGGGCCGATGTTGAGCGGGCGCTTTCGCGGTAAAGAGGTTGGCTCCGGCACGGATGTATTTCGCTATTCTGAAGCGGTGCGCGCAGGAGAGATGTCGCTTGCGGATTTCATGGATGCGGAGGCCGGCATGTCGCGCAGCCCCGGCCATTGCATGACCATGGGCACGGCCTCGACCATGGCCAGCATGGTGGAAGCGCTCGGCATGGGCATGCCGCAAAATGCCGCCATCCCAGCGGTGGATTCGAGACGGAATGTGCTGGCCCAACAGGCCGGGCGGCGGATTGTCGATCTGGTGCGCGACGATGTGCGCATATCACAAATTCTCACCCGCGAGGCGTTTGAGAATGCAGTGCGTGTCAACGGTGCCATTGGCGGCTCGACCAATGCGGTGGTGCATTTGATCGCCATCGCGCGCCGCATCGGCCTCGATTTTGGCCTCGACGATTGGGACCGCCTCGGGCGCGATATTCCGACCATCGTCGACCTCATGCCATCAGGTCGCTTCCTGATGGAGGATTTCTACTATGCCGGCGGCCTGCCGGTGGTGATCCGCGCTATTGGCGGGCATATTCATAAAGACGCCATGACGGTCAATGGTCGCACCATCTGGCAGAACTGCGCGGACGCGCCCAATTATAATTCGGATGTCATTCGCGATATTGAGAATCCGCTGACGGAAAGTGGCGGCATCGCCGTACTGCGCGGCAATCTGGCACCCAAGGGCGCGGTGCTGAAACCCTCCGCCGCGACACCGGAGCTGATGCAGCATAAGGGCCGCGCGGTGGTGTTTGAGGATATCGAGCATTATAAAAAGCGCATCGTTGATCCCGATCTTGATGTCGATAAAAATTGCGTGCTGGTGCTTAAAAATTGCGGCCCGCGCGGTTATCCCGGCATGGCCGAGGTTGGCAATATGGGCCTGCCGCCGAAAATTCTCGAAAAAGGCATCAAGGATATGGTGCGGGTTTCGGACGCGCGTATGTCCGGCACCGCTTATGGCACGGTGGTGCTGCATACCGCACCCGAAGCAGCGGCGGGCGGCCCGTTGGCGCTGGTGCAAGATGGCGACATGATCGAGCTTGATGTTGCCGGCCGGCGTTTGCATTTGGATGTCTCGGACGAAGAGCTGGCACACCGCCGTGAGGCCTGGACAGCGCCCGAGCCGCCCATGACTGGCGGCTATCAAAAGCTTTATTTTGACACGGTGCTGCAGGCCGATGAAGGCGTCGACCTTGATTTCCTCGTCGGCCAGCGCGGCGCGGAAGTGCCGCGGGAGTCGCACTGAGGGAATCGCACTTTATTCGCCGCGGCTCAGGACCAGAGAAATGATTTAATGTGCTTCGACAGTTCCGGAGTTCTCAGATAGCCATAGGATTTGTGGTAATTGGGTTCGCCCAGCGGACTGAGATAGCTATTAGAGATCAGGTCGTCGCGCACTCTGATGTCGTTTTTATTGGATCCTAAATCATCGCAAAGATGCGTATCTAGGGCAACCTTGTCGCGCCGGTCGGCATAGTTGGTCCAGCGCGTGGTGACGATGGTTGGCGTGCGCACGCGCTTGTTCCTTGGGCCATCATAATTGCGCTTTTGAATTATCTTGGCCTTTACATGCGGCAGGCCAAGCGGCGACCCAATGATGGCAAAATGTGGGACCTTGAAAGATGGGTCTTCCTGGTTGAGATCGCGCAACACATCATAGGAGATGATGGTGCCCATTGAGTGGGCGATCAGCACGATCTGATTGCACTTCAGCGGCAACAACATGTTGCGCAATTCGCCCTGCAATACTTTGCGCGCCTGAACCTTTTTTTATAGGGTTCAGAGCGATCACCGATCATTTGCTTGTCGTTATAATAGAAGGCTAGCTCTTTCATGGTTTTCTCAAGAACCCAATCGGCAAACCCGTTTACGTCGAATTTTTGTTTTACGAAATCGGCCGCCATGCCATTGAGAGTGGATACACTGGTTCTAATATCGTCGAAAAAACTTTCCTCATAGGACTTTAGTTTTTTCTTGCTGGCGGTAT
>Ga0115002_10006048_pt1 | contig 14063 bp, 12 predicted proteins | sample ArcticOcean_MG_C_8_FD_89576 | JGI IMG/M metagenome (GOLD analysis project Ga0115002, IMG submission 89576) | Marine microbial communities from western Arctic Ocean - ArcticOcean_MG_CB11_86 | ecosystem: Environmental > Aquatic > Marine > Oceanic | place: Arctic Ocean: Canada Basin | collected... | reverse complement strand
TGGCCAACCTGCATGTCGTTCGGTGCGAAACCGGCGTCGACCGCTGCGCGGGAAGCGCCGACGGCAGCACCAAGCTTGTCGGCAACTGATTCCAGGATGACGAAGTTGTCGCCGCTCTGCATGCCCCTACCACCCGAAATGATGACCTGTGCGGCGGTCAGTTCAGGTCTCTCAAGCTTGACGATTTCATCTTTCAGCCAGGACGAGAGACCCGCGTCGGTCGCGTGGGCAACCGCGTGCACTGTGGCCGTGCCACCTTCCGCCGCAACGCCATCGAAAGCGGTACCGCGAACCGAGATGACCTTGATCGGGTCACTCGATTGCACCGTCGCAATCGCATTGCCCGCATAGATTGGGCGAGTAAACGTATCTTCACTGATCACGCCGCTGACGTCCGAAATCTGTGCCACATCAAGTAGTGCAGCGACCCGCGGCAGGAAATTCTTACCGGTGGTCGTCGTCGAGGTCAGGATGTGCGAGTAGTCACCGGCAAGCTCCACAACGAGCGCTGCGAGGTTCTCGGCGAGGTTGTGTCCGAACACCTCGTTATCCGCGTGCAACACCCTTGACACACCCGCGACGCTGGCAGCAGCGTCTGCGGCACCGGCGCTGCCGGACCCGGCAACCAGAATGTGAATGTCACCACCAATCGCAGTTGCCGCGGCAACAGTCACCAGAGTGGCAGGTTTGATCGACCCGTTGTCGTGGTCTGCTACTACAAGACTGGTCATGAAATCACCTTCGCTTCATTCTTCAATTTGTCGACCAACTCTTCCACGGTCTCAACGATCACGCCCGCCTGACGGCCTTCGGGCGGTTCAACCTTGAGAGTGGTCAGCCGTGGCGCCATGTCGACACCGAGATCTTCAGGCGTGTAGGTGTCAATCTGCTTTTTCTTCGCTTTCATGATGTTCGGTAACGAGGCATAACGCGGCTCATTCAGGCGCAGATCCGTCGTGACCACCGCAGGCAGAGACACGGTGATCGTCTCAAGTCCGCCGTCGATTTCGCGCGTTACATTCGCCTTGCCGTCTTCAATCACGACCTCGGACGCGAACGTCGCCTGGGACAATCCCGCGAGCGCAGCAATCATCTGACCGGTCTGCGAAAAGTCGTCGTCAATCGCCTGTTTGCCCGTGATGATCAGGCCGGGCGCTTCTTTTTCGATCAGCGCGGCAATGCACTTGGCAACACCGAGGGGCTGGGTTTCAGCATCTGTCTCGACGAGGATGCCGCGATCTGCACCCAGTGCGAGTGCCGTTCGAATCTGTTCCTGGCAGTTGCTCTGGCCAACTGAGACGACAATCACCTCTTCGGCAGTGCCCGCTTCCCTCAGCCGCACTGCTTCTTCAATCGCAATTTCGTCGAACGGGTTTACGGACATCTTAACGTTGTTGAGATCAATGCCGGTGTTGTCGCTGTTGACACGGACATTCACGTTATAGTCCACGACCCGTTTGGCCGTTACCAAGACTTTCATGGATTCCCCTTATTTAATGAAGAGTGGTTAGCGTGTGTTGGGGCGCATTAAACGCAATGCGCCCGATGACGATTCGCATGACAAGCGGGCAATCAGATACGCCCGCGCGTCCCAACCTGATCCTGACGCGGCCCCGGAGAAAAACCGTCCCGTGGTCCCGGCCGCTGGTCTCTCGATCCCGGCCGCTGGACGCAACCGCCTGACCCTTGAACCTGTGGTGCAGAGCCTGTCCTAACGCTCTGTGCGCAACGCGCCGAGCCCCGGATTCGAAGGCGCGTATTCTGCCGGGTAAGACGAAACTGGTCAATTAGACATCCTCATCTTTTCTCCGTCCATTGCTCGACAGCCGCGCCGAGTTTTATTGCGTGGTATCGGTATCCGCAGCAATCCCCGGAACAGCGCGGGCAACCGAAACGGTCGCGCAGGATTTTCCTTTGGCTCGCCGCCGCCTTACAATGCCCGCATTTTCAGCGCGGGAGCCCAGTGTGGTGGAAAGTGCGGAAGATGTGGAAGGTGTGGAAAGAGAGTCCATGGAATTCGACATGGTGGTGGTCGGCGGCGGCCCATCGGGGCTTGCAACCGCGATCAGGTTTGCGCAACTTGCGGCCGACACCGGTGACGAACTAACCGTCTGCCTCGTCGAGAAAGGCTCGGAGATCGGCGCACACATCCTGTCCGGCGCCATTCTGGAACCAACCGCGTTGAACGAACTCTTTCCCGACTGGGAAAACATGGGCGCACCGGTGCAAAATCCAGTGACCGAGGACGACGCCTTCTACCTCGTGGACGAGAAGCAATACATGCGCGTGCCGGGCATGTTCGTGCCAAAGGCAACGCATAACGAGGGCAACCACGCAATCAGCCTCGGTCACCTCTGCCGCTGGCTTGGCGAACAGGCTGAGGAACTCGGGGTCAACATCTTCCCGGGCTTCGCCGCATCTGAGGTCCTCTTTCACGAAGACGGTTCGATCAGGGGCGTCGCGACCGGCGACATGGGCGTCGCCGCAGACGGCGAACAAAAACCGACATATCAGGCCGGCTACGAGTTGCATGCAAAGTACACCGTCTTCGCTGAAGGCTGTCGCGGCCATCTCGGCAAACAACTGATCGCACACTTCGACCTCGCGAAGGACGCAGGCACGCAACACTATGGCATCGGCCTCAAAGAGCTATGGCAGGTCGACCCGTCCGTCCACGTGCCCGGCAAGGTGATGCACGGGGTTGGCTGGCCACTCGGGCACCTGCCCGGCAGTGCCACCGGCGGCTCGTTTCTCTATCACCTGCCGGACAACCAGATTGCGTTGGGGCTCATCATCGACCTTTCCTACTCCAACCCACATCTCAGTCCGTTCGACGAGTTGCAGCGCTTCAAGCACCATCCGCTGATCGCGCCGTTCCTGGCTGGCGGCGAACGCCTGTCCTACGGCGCCCGCGCCCTCGTCAAGGGCGGGCTGCAGGCGATTCCGAAACTGACGATGCCGGGTGGATTGCTGGTGGGTGACGACGCCGGCTTCATGAATTTCCTGAAGATTAAGGGCAGCCACACGGCGATGAAGTCGGGGATGCTTGCGGGCGAATCTGTCTTCAACGCACTCAAAGGCGGCGCCGAGGGGCGCACCGAAATAACCACGTATACCGATGCGATCAATGACTCCTGGCTCATCAAGGAGCTGGCCTCAGCGCGCAACGTGGGGCCCGCCATACACAAACTCGGTATGTTCCTGGGCAGCGCATTTGCGTTCGTCGACCAACGCATCTTCGGCGGCAAGATGCCATTCACGCTGTCTGATCCCCACCCGGACCACGACCAACTGAAACTCGCAAGCAAGTCCGAAAAAATAGCTTATCCAAAGCCCGACGGGGTCCTAAGTTTTGACAAACTGAGCTCGGTTTTCCTGACCAGCACGTCCCATGAAGAAGACCAGCCCTGCCACCTGCGACTGGCCGACGAGAACATCCCGATCCACTCCAATCTGCCGCTCTATGACGAACCAGCGCAGCGTTATTGCCCCGCGGGTGTCTATGAGGTCATCGAAGAGCCCGATGGTGAGAAGCGCTTCCAGATCAACGCGCAAAATTGCATTCACTGCAAAACGTGCGACATCAAGGACCCGGCGCAGAACATCAACTGGGTGGTTCCGGAAGGGATGGGCGGCCCCAACTATCCGAACATGTGATGCGAGATGCGCCGCCGGCCGATGGCGGGAAGGCGGCACCGCGTCAGTCCCCAATGAGCCCAACAGTCTTCAGCAGCGTATGTAACTGTGCATCGTCCCGCGATGTGCCGAATACCATCAACCGATCCGCCATGTCATCGTATTGCCGCACGATCAGGTAGTGGCCGCTGCCCAACTGAAGGTGTGTGTGCTCCAGCGGGTCAAGATGGGATTCGAAAATTCCACGGACCGAAGGCAGTCCTGCGTCGCCCAGAACATCGTGGGGACAGAGCACTGTCGTTAGCGGAAATCGCACTCGTGACCGGTCAAACTGGTGCACCCGCAATCTTCGAACAGCACCCAGTCGCTCGGTCGCCGGGGTCTGCTTGATGTCAAGTAAATATTCAACGAGGTCATGCTCCCGGATGAAATCCCCGCCAGGGCCCGCGCCCCCGAAATCAGTTTCGAGCAGCGCCATCGACAACACGTACCAGCCCGCCACTGCCGCCTTCTGCGGAGGCAGCATACCGGTTTCTCCGGGCACGCCATACGCGTCGACGACGGCTCGCTGCCAGGTCACGACCTCGCCCCGCGAATAGCGGCCGGCGAGCAGCCCTTCAATTACATGGCAGACACGCTGCGGGTCGGGTTCATCAATAAGCAACATCAATCAGACCATCTGATCAGCACGCATGAAGGCAAAGAAAGTCCCGCTACTCCACACGCCAAACATCTGGTTGACGGTCTCGCCAAGCTCGATCATCTGATAGTAAACGCTGCGATTGATACGCGCCTCCAGACCATCGCGCACCATCACGTACGGGCGTGGCTCGCCGCTCGCCTCGTCAAAGACCATCCGAACCGGATGCGTTGCATCCGCGGTCACCTCGGCCGCCATGTCTGTTGTGAACGTGAGCCGTTGCGAGGAACCCGTACCAACTACATTCAGGAGGATCGCCTGAAACGGCACATCCTCAACCTCAATCCGACACCGTTCGACCGGCGTTACCAGGCTGTAGCCGTCATCATCGAAGCGCAGCACGGTGGAAAACAGACGAACCAGCCGTGGGCGCGTGATCGGGGTGCCGAGGTAGAACCAGGTGCCGTCGGCACGAATCGTCAGATCAATGTCCTTGACGACGTCCGGATGCCACAGGTGAATCGGCGGGTTACCGCCAGCCTTGACACCATCGAGTTGCGCTAGCAGTGAATAGGGACTTGCATCGGCCATGTTTTGTCGCTCGCACCCATTCGGTCACACGGCCCGGTTAGCCGCCGATTAACTTCATGACCGTGACCTCGCCCTGAAACGCCAGCTTCTTGTCGGCGAGCGCGCTAACGAGGGTGCTCTGCAGGCGCGGCAGCGCTTCGTGGCGCGGCAGATCAAAAAGATCACCAACGTACTGACGACGGGCACTCGACAAACACCCGTAAAGGTAGCCGTCGGATGAAAGACGCAGCCGCGTACAAGCGCTGCAGAAGGGCTCAGACTCGTTGGCAATAATGCCAAAGTGCCCGGCCCCCGGAATCTCGTAACGGACGGCCGTCGAATCGTACGGCGCGTCGGTGCGTTCGAACGCATAGCGCTCCGCGATGAGGTCGAGCAGCGTTCCCATCGAAACGAAGTCAACCGGAAACTGATCGCCATGTAGCAGATGACCCATGCGCATCAGTTCAATGAATCGCAGTTCGATGTCGCGCTCCAGACAATAGTCGAGCAGTGGCAACACATCGTCGAGATTCTTGCTGCGTAGCGGCACCATGTTGATCTTGATACGGATTCCGGCAGCCTGCATCGCTTCAATGCCAGCGAGAACCGTCGGCAGATCCCCGCCCCGTGCAATCTGTTTGAACCGCAAGGGATTCAGGGTATCTAGCGACACATTGAGACGACGGATACCCGATTCGATCAACACGTCTTGTTTGGCGAGCAAGCGCTGGCCATTAGTTGTCAGGCTGACGTCCCGCAATCCAAGCTGCATCACGCCCAGCAGGAAGTCATCAAATTTCGGCGTGATCAGCGGTTCACCGCCGGTAATGCGCACCTTGTCGATCCCCGCGGATTCGATGAGCAACTCCACACCTCGCAAGAGGTCGGTCGCTGGGAGTTCGTTTTGTGCCTTCATCAACCGTTTGCCGTCGGCCACGCAGTACGTGCACGCATAGTTGCACGCAGCGGTCAGGCTTACACGGAGGTTACGGAACCTGCGGCCGAGTCGGTCTACAATCATTTGAATCAGTCGGGATTTGACGCACCAAGTATGGCACAGGGTGCCATACCAGTCTTCCTGCATGTGCAGGTCAGATATGTGGCACTCGCAAAAAGAAGTGCGAAGGCGCGGCGCGTGTCTGGCATCATGGCGGCGACACCGCGCCGCGCTCTGGACGCTTTACCACTCGATGAAAACCTCAAACACCCTATCCGCCGGAGCCCGCCTATGGGACTCCTAGGCTTGCTATCGAAACCAGTGGTCGGCTGGCTCAACCAGGAGCGTTCCGGGCAAGATGCGCCACTCAGCGATTTTGAGCGGATCGTCTTTGAGGTCAAGCAATGCGACGTGCTGCTTGTCGAGGGTCGAAGCCGGGTCAGTGGCGTCATCAAGAAGATCACCCAGAGCCCCTGGTCCCACGCCGCGCTCTACATCGGCCGCATCCACGACATTGAAGACCCTGATCTGCGCAAGATCATCGGCCATCATTATCAGGGTGACCCAGGCGATCGATTAATGATCGAGAGCTTGCTCAGTTTCGGCACGATTGTGCGCCCATTGTCCGCTTACGAAGCCGAGCACCTGCGAATCTGCCGACCGTCACGACTGAGCCGCCATGATTCGCAGTAGGTGATTCGCTACGCGATCAGCCGGCTTGGTGTGGATTACGACATGCGCCAGATTTTCGACCTCGCGCGATTTCTGCGCCCCTGGTCTGCCCTGCCCAGGCGTTTTCGTTCGACGTTGTTCGAGCGCAACGCTGGCGGCAGCGCGCGCACGGTCTGCTCCACCATCATCGCAGAGGCATTCGCGTTCGTGCAGTTTCCCATTCTGCCGCTGGTCAAACAGACCGGCGCAGACACCGGCGAACGGGGAAACGTGCAGATGTTTCGTCGCAACCCACGCCTGTGCACGCCGAGCGACTTCGACTACTCGCCCTACTTTAACGTCATCAAGTACCCGTTCGTCGACTTCAACTACTCATCGGACTGCCACCTTTTGCCGTGGACCGGGACAGGTGAACTGACCGACGAGGAGAATGAGTTATACCTCTCGCCGCGCGAACAACCGTCTGCGGCAGCCGTCGATGAGGCCATCGTCGAGGCCGTGAAGGACACCGGGTTGTTTGCAGACCCGCCCGCTGATCCGCTGGCGACCCACGAGGCGGCTGTTGACCAGGAACAGCCAAGCGCGCCTGAGCGGACCGATTCTGGCAATTCCACCATCCACTGAAAGAACGCTATAACTCAACCGATCGAGGTGTATCCCGGCATTGCGCCCGACATCTCAAGCGGACCTCAATCCCCGGCTGCGACGAGACATGCGACGAGGTCATTGACGAAGCCTCGGGTCCAGAAAACCCGATTGCTGCCCTTCACAAGCACCGTATCTCCGGGTTCCAACTGGCCTGCCAGGGCAACGGCCGAGAGTTCGCGAGGGGCGTCTCCCACTCGCTCGAAGTGGCCTGATCGGAACATAGAGTGGGACCGAGCGTCGGACGGACGCTCAGACAGAGACTGGGACAGCGCGAGCATGCCGGCTCCCACAGTAAACAATACGTCTGCCACCGCCGCATAGGCGACCAGTCCCTGAATCAGGGCCGGGCCTTCGTCACCGAGTTCGTGAATCTCACCGAGCACTGCCACCTTGCGACCGGCCGCCTGCGCCAGTTGCGTCAGTGCGTACGTCATGCTCGACGGATTCGCGTTGTAGCTGTCATCAACGATGGTGATGTCCCCACCCAACCGGGGAACGCAAAGTCGTTGGCCGCGTCCCGCGGGCGGTTCGATTCTACGCAACGCAGCGCAGGCCATGGCTACCGGCAGATGCACCGCACGCACCACGGCAAGCGCTGCAAGCGCCGTTCGCACGCGGTGACGACCGCCCGCTGGCAGGAAGAAGCGCTCTTTAGCGCCGTCGACCAGGACCTCGACTGCCGCGCCGGTTTCGGTTTCGTCAACGCTGAGCGTTTGCACGACGGTGTCATCGGTGTCACCGAAACGGTGACACCGCGTTGCGCGAATCTCGTTTTCACTGACACGGATCGATTCATCCAGCACAAGTTCATGGGGGTGATCGAGGGCCCCGGAGATACTGAGCTTCTCAATTCGAAGCGCATCGAGGTTCCCAAAGTTGCCGATGTGCGCTGGAAAGACGTTTAACAGCACAGCCACATCCGGCCGCACAAGCTGAACCAGGCGCCCAATTTCACCCGGATGGTTGGTCCCGACCTCGAGCACCGCGAACCTGCTTCCCCGGGGCATTCGCGCAAGCGACAAGGGCACGCCGATGTGGTTGTTGAGACTGCCCAGGGAAGCGTGTACTGCGCCCTCCGCCCCGCCCTCGCTGCCGAGAATGTCCTCCAGCATGTGCTGCAAAAAGTGCCGCAGCGTCGTCTTGCCGCTGCTCCCCGTAATACCGACGACGCAACCTTGCATCCGCCGACGCGCCGCACGGGCAAGCGCGCGTAAACCGGCCAGGGTCTCGGCGACTACAAACACCGGGACACCCGCATCCGGCAGCGCCCTGTCGGCCAAAATCGCTCCTGCACCGACCGCGACCGCCTGATCAACAAACTGGTGACCGTCCCGGCCGCCCTCTGGGCGTTGGTCCAGCGCAACGAACAGATCACCCGGTGCGACGCTGCGCGTGTCGATGCTGATACCGGTAACCACGAGGTCGCCTGGGCGCGCACAGGCGATTTCCTCTTCCCCCGACTCTTCCCTCGACGGGGGCCCGCCGAGAGCGCTCACAATCTCGGAGCCGGTCCACAGGGGGTCAGGGACGTTCACGTGCAACCTCCGGGTCGATCAGTGCGAGCGACATCCTGAGCGCGTCGGCTTGGCCCTGATAGTAGCCGCGAAGCGTCTCGCCCGAGACGAACCCGAGCCGGTGGTAAAATGCGATGGCGCCGCCGTTGTCACTTCGCACCTCCAGTTGGATGCGTTCAAGCCCCGCAACCCGAGCGCTTTCCTCAAGCCACTGCAAGAGGCTCGAGGCGATGCCGCGGCGTCGCACGGTAGGCATCACGGCAAGCAACACCAGATGGGCATGCACTTCGCGGAACTCCATCATCGCAAACGCACCAACACGAAACTGACCACGGGCAACGAGGACCGTGACTTCCGGGTCCGCGATCATCTTGCGGACACGGGATTCTCGCCAACTCCAGGACAAACCGCTCTCAATCAGATCGCGAGACATCGACGCAATGGCGCCCGCGTCGGCGATGCGTGCGAGCAACACGTCATTCCCGTTTGACCCCATCTGCACCCCTGGCGCGCTGTTTTCTGAAGCAATCAGTTCGCGCGATCTGTCCCGGAGAACTCACCTCGATGAGGCATGGGGGGATCGCAGTCAGTCAGTTACCCGTTGGCACGTCCGAAAACGGCACGTTCTTGTCGACCCGAATGTCCTGGGGCATGCCCAGGACACGTTCGGCGATGATATTGAGCATGATCTCATCGGAACCACCGGCAATGCGTCCACCCGGAGCACCGAGGTAGCTGAGCTGAAAGATCGATTCATCGTCCATCGACGCCCCGGCCATGTCCATGAGGTCAATGCAAAAGGACGCGATATCCTGGCCTTGTTTAGCGCCGACCAGCTTCCCGATCGAGTTCTCCGGCCCCGGTGTCTCGCCCCGGGATGTTGCCGATTGCGTGCGAAATCGCGTGTACTTCAGGCCGCTCTCACGGCAATACCAGTCCGCGAGCTTGGCACGAACAGAGCGATCCTTGATTGCTGGCTGATCATCGACTTCGAGTTCCTGTGCGAGCTTAAAGGCCCCGGCAAAAGCCGAAACCCCACCACCACCGCCGATCGCTGCTCGCTCGTTCATCAACGTTGTAATCGCAACCTGCCATCCCTGACCCGGCGCGCCCAAACGCTGACTGTCCGGAATACGCACATCGGTGAAATACACTTCATTGAAGTTCGCCTGCCCGTTGATCTGCTTGATCGGCCGAATCTCGATGCCCGGCGACTTCATCGACAGAAAGAAATAGGTCAGGCCCTGATGCTTGGGAACATCGGGGTCACTGCGCGTGACGAGAATCGCGTAGTCACTGTAATGCGCGCCTGACGTCCAGATTTTTTGCCCATTAATGACCCAGTCATCACCGTCGCGGACGGACCGGGTGCGCAGAGCCGCAAGGTCAGACCCGCCCGCGGGTTCGCTGAAAAGTTGGCACCAGACCTCCTCGCCGCTCGCCAGTTTTGGCAGATATCGCGCTTTCTGCTCATCACTCGCGTACTCCATCATCGTTGGCGCCGCCATCCCCTGGCCGATGATGAACGGACTCGGCGGGACCGGAAACTTTGCCTCTTCATCGGCAAAGATCGATGCCTCCGCGGACGTCGCGTCGCGCCCGCCGAATTCCCTCGGCCAACGCAGACAGGCCCAGCCCGCATCGTATTTCTTCAATTGCCATGCTTTGGCGGGGCCAAGGGAATCATCTTTCGATGCCTCGGTCTGTTCCGACGCATTGGCCTCAAGCCAGGCACGTGCTTCCGTGCGGAATTTTGCTTCGTCTTCTGTGTCGTTGAAATCCATCTTTGTTCTCCAGTGTCGCGAATCGGGGCGCTTTACAACATGACCAGGGTGACCGTCAGGCCGCGTTTTCCGCTTCGATGCACGTGATGAGCTTGTCTTTCCAGAACGCCTCGCTGCCAAGATTGACCGACAGCAGCTTCGAGCGGCGATAGTAGAGGTGGCAGTCAAACTCCCAGGTGAAGCCCATGCCACCATGGGTTTGAATGTTCTCCTCGGTACACTCTCTGAATGCCTGCGTCGCACTGACTCGTGCCGTTGCGGCCGCCACTCCCAGTTCCGGCGCATTGGTCGACAATGCCCAGGCGCCATAATAAGCGTTCGACTGTGCGAGCGTACGGGCGACGTACATGCGCGCGAGTTTGTGCTTGATCGCCTGATAAGTGGCAATGGGACGCCCGAATGCGTAGCGGCCCATCGCGTAGTCGCGGGCCATATCCAGCGCCGCCTGGCTGCCACCGACCTGCTCGAACGCGAACAGCACCGCCGCCCGCTCAAACAATCGATCCCGCAAAGCAAAGCCATCACCGGTCAGCGCCTCGCAGGCCGCTCCGTGGAACGTGATACGGGCGTGCGAGCGCGACGGGTCGATCGTCTCCATGGCATTGCGCTCAACGCCGGGACCATTGAGGTCAACGAGGAAGAAACCGCTGCCGCCTCCGGCCGTCGCCAGCACGACGGCGAAATCCGCCACCCCACCATCGGGGACCATGATCTTGGTGCCGGTCAGGGCACCGCCATCGGCCGTTGCTGCAACTTTCTTCGGCGTAACAGGACCCGCTGACTCCGCAATAGCAACCGTCCCGATCGCTTGCCCCTCAGCGAGTCTGGGCAGCCATGCTTCTTTCTGCGTTTCGGTGCCGCCCAACAGCAGCGCCTCGGTGGCAAGATAGACTGACGAGGAGAAGGGAATCGGCGTCAGGGCCCGGCCCAGTTCTTCTGCCAGCACGCACAGTTCGAGATAACTGAGCCCAAGACCGTTGTACTTCTCCGGAATCGTTGTCGCGGTCCAACCAAGCTCCGCAATCTGCCGCCAAAGGTCCTCGTCGTGTGACTCGTCCCCCTCAAGGACCCGTCGGGCCACGCTGAGCGGCGACTTGTCATTGAGAAAACTGATCGCCTGCTCCCGAAGCAGATTCTGCTCCTCGGAGAATTCAAAATTCATGATGTGGCTCCTGGTGATTCAATCGCATGTAAGTCACTTATCCTGTTCATCCGATAGGTCTGATCTCAAGCTAACGCCACCGATGTGGATAAGAATTCTGCATCGTGATGTCAAATTGCATCCGCTCTGGTGCGCAGCACGAACTTCTGGACCTTGCCCGTAGAGGTCTTGGGCAGGTCAGAGAAAACGACCGTCCTCGGCACCTTGAAGCGCGCCAGTTCAGCCCGGCAATGTTCGATCACCGCGTCGGCCGAAAGCTCATGGCCCGGCTTGAGCGTCACAAATGCGCACGGGTGTTCACCCCACTTGTCGTCGGCCCTTGCGACAACCGCCGCCTCCAGAATCGCCGGATGGCGAAACAGGACGTCCTCGATTTCAATGCTGGAGATGTTCTCACCACCCGAGATGATGACGTCTTTCGAGCGATCCTTGATTTGCACGTAGCCGTCCGGGTGCCGCACCGCGATGTCACCCGAGTGGAACCAGTCACCCGCAAAAGCCGCGTCCGTTGTCGGCTGGTTCTTGAGGTAACCCTTCATCGTGATGTTGCCACGCATAAAGATCTCACCCTGCGTCTCACCGTCCCACGGCACTGGTTCGAGTGTCTCCGGGTCCGCAACCATCAGATCCTCCGCCATGATGCTGGGGATTCCCTGGCGGGACTTGAGCGCGCTTCGCTCCGATATTGGCAAATCGTCCCACACGTGCTTCCACGCAGACACGACCATCGGGCCGTAGGTCTCGGTGAGTCCGTAGACCTGGGTCACATCGAAACCCAACTCCTCCATCCCCTGAATGACGGCGGCTGGCGGTGCAGCACCCGCCGTCATCACCGAGATTTCATGATCGATGCCGTGCTTCATCTCATCCGGCGCATTGATGAGCGCGTTCAGCACCACCGGGGCACCACAGAAATGGGTCACCTTGTACGTACGAATGGCGTCAAAGATTGCCTCCTCACGCACCTGCCGCAGGCAGATAGTCGTACCTGCGAGTGCGGCCAGGGTCCACGGGAAACACCAGCCATTGCAGTGGAACATCGGCAGCGTCCACAGGTAGCGGGGATGCAACCCCATGCCCCAACTCACCGCGTTGTTGACGGCATTCAAGTAGGCGCCACGGTGATGGTAGACAACACCTTTCGGGTCGCCGGTAGTGCCAGACGTGTAGTTGAGGGAGATCGCATGCCACTCATCGTCTGGCATTTGCCAATCAAAGGACGGATCACCCTCATCGAGAAGTTCGGCATAGGTGAGTGAGCCAAGGCGCTGCGCGGGCACGGCCCCATCCTCAACATCGACGACGGTCATCAGAGGGTGATCAGAAAGCGCAGGTCCGACAACGCCCGCAAACTCGGCGTCGGTCAAGAGCAGCCGCGCCTCACCGTGCCCAAAGATGAAGCTGATTGTCTTCGTATCGAGACGCGTGTTGATGGCGTTCAGCACGCCCCCAATCATCGCGATCGCAAAATGCGCCTCGAACATGGCTGGGGTGTTTGGGAGCATCGCGGCAACCGTGTCACCGCGACCGATACCCCTCGCTGCAAGCGCCGACGCGAGCCGGCAACAACGGGCGTAGGTTTCTGCCCATGTGTAGGTCTCCGGCCCATGGATGACTGATGTTTCTGTCGGATAAAGTGTTGCGCTGCGCCGCAGGAAGCTGAGCGGCGAGAGCGACTCAAAGTTTGCAGGACGCTGGGGCAAGTCGTCGTAAATTGAGTTGGGCACGCCTTGGTTCCGGGGATCAAAATGTGGTCGCTAACGTCGCGAGAAGGTACCATTTCCCGCGTGCCCGCGCACTTGGTCTGCGGCGACCCCAACCCAAACGCAACCTAAGCCCCAACGTAAAGTCTGAGCGTGACAAGCACCAGAGGTGCCGCTTCACCGCTCAGCGGCACACGAGGAACTATGGAACAAGACCAAAAAGACCCGGGCGCCCTCAACATCGAGGCCATCTTGTTCGATCTCGGCGGTGTCCTTGTGCACCTGCAGCCGTTCGAATGGTTACTTGAGAGCAGCCAATACCCAGATACCGAGCTTGCTGCGCGCTGGTCTGCGTCCCCGGCCCTCGCGGCATTCGAGAGCGGCCGCGCAACACCGGTGGAGTTTGCCGATGGCCTCGTCACGGATCTCAGGCTCGCGTGTGACGCCAGTGTCTTCCTCAAGCGCTTCATCGAATGGCCGGAGCCGCCCGATGCGGAAGCAGTCGCGCTGCTCACCGCGTTGTCGGCGGCTCTGCCGATCGCCTGCCTGTCCAATACCAATGACCTGCACTGGTCCCGATTCGAGGCAGATGGCAGCTTCCTACATCTCTTTCGCTGGCTGTTTCCGTCGCACCAGACTCTGAAAATCAAACCCAACCCGGACGCCTTCGACCACGCGCTCCGGGTCATGGGGATCCCCGCACAGCGCATTCTCTTTCTGGATGACTCCACCGGCAATGTCGCTGCCGCCAGGGACTGCGGGCTCAACGCGTGTCAGGCGCTGGGCACCGGCGGCGT
>Ga0115002_10006046_pt1 | contig 14064 bp, 11 predicted proteins | sample ArcticOcean_MG_C_8_FD_89576 | JGI IMG/M metagenome (GOLD analysis project Ga0115002, IMG submission 89576) | Marine microbial communities from western Arctic Ocean - ArcticOcean_MG_CB11_86 | ecosystem: Environmental > Aquatic > Marine > Oceanic | place: Arctic Ocean: Canada Basin | collected... | reverse complement strand
TCGGCGTCAAACAAGGCCGCCTGCCGAACGTTCGGAACCGATGATGCAGAAGAAAACGTGTTCTCGTTCATGCAGACGTTCTAACAAACCACACCGATCCGCCAAGTGATATTCGGGATCTGTAGTTTTTTTTCAAGCTCTCAGCTCACCTTCTTCAAGAAACTCACCCGCCCCGTGGCCACCCACTCGGCGACATAAATGTTACCGGCCTTGTCGAAGCAAGCATCGTGCGGATGGATGAATCGGCCGGGCTGCCAGTCGGTCGGTGTGCTTCGCATTTTGAATTTATTGGCGAGCACCTGCTTGGTCCAGGCTTCGTCATAACCCAAATGCGTGATGACTTTGTTGTCCTTGTCGAACAGGGTAATGCGGGCATGCAAGTCGGGGACCAGCATCACCTCGCCTTGAATGTCGATGTCGGCGGGGAAACTCACGTCGTTGATAAACTCGATGTGTTTGCCGTCCAGCGTGAAGTATTGCAATCGCGCGTTGGCGCGGTCGGCCACAACCAGCGACGGTTTGCGTCCCGGTCGATCATCCAGCCAAATCCCGTGCGGAGTTTTCATCTGGCCTTTCTCGGAACCCGTCCCGCCCCACGTGCGAATCCACTTCGCGTTCTTGTCGTACTGGTGAATGAAGTTCGAGCCGTACCCGTCGGCCACGTAGAAGTCGCCTTTGGGACCGAAGCAGATGTTCGTCGGCGAGAACTTCATTTTGTCCTTGTAGACACCGGGTTCTTTCGGCTTGCCTTTTTGCCAGACGGTTTCACCCTTGAGTGTCATCTTGGCGAAAACACCATGCGTGACATCCGAGACGTACAGAAACTCTTCGCCATCGTCCTTGCGAATGTCGATGCCGTGTCCGCCCGCGTGGAATTGCTTGCCGAACGACCGCACACATTTGCCCTTGGTGTCGAAGACGACAATCGAATCCATCACATTCGGCACGCGGTTGCGGTGTTTGACGTAAATCAGCCCCTCGGCATCAACCGCCACGCCGTGTGTGTCGCCCCACAACACGTCGTCAGGAAGTTCGCCAAAGCCGTGGTGAGCCTCATAACGGAACTCGCCCTTGCCAATGATGGGCGTCTTGCTGCCTGACTTGTTACTGGCATTAAGAATCAACGGCCCCGTACTCACCGACAACGCCGCAACACTCGCAGATTTCAGGAACGTGCGACGCGTGGATTCGGAACCAGAACGGAAGTTGGGGGTAGACATGGCGGGATCTCTCTGGTGATCGGAGATGTCGGCTTCGGTCGGATGAACAACACCGCTCATCATACCCGAGGACGATCGGCCGACACAATTGCCGGTCTTTTGATGTCCTGCCAGGATCTCGTCATCGATTACGGCCAACCTCGTTGTTCGAGGAATCAGACCACAAGACTCGCAGATTCAAAGAATAGCCCGCAGGCCTGTCGGCACGCTGACTTCGTACGCGGATCATCGCAGATCAGGTCTGTATTTTCTCCGCGAAAATCTGCGTTCATCCGCGTCATATGCGGCCCATTCTTCGTTTCGCAAATTGCACTGCCCCTCTGCCGTACATTCCCTGAGACTCTTCGTGTCTTGTAGGCTTCGTGGTTTTTCCTGATCGTCCCAAATTCACAATCGTTCCTGACAACACCCTCCTGCCATTGAACGTTCATTTCAAATTCGCTCCAATCGCGGAGACGTTCTCTGAATTCCCAACCGGTGATTGATAGAGGTGGCTGCGATGGCTGGAAAAACTGTACGCGTCGGCATCGTAGGAGCCGGGGGCAATACGCGGCTCCGACACATTCCTGGGTTTCGCGCTATCGAAGGTGTGGAACTGGTCGGGGTTGTCAATAGCACGCCGGAATCGACGGCGGCGGCGGCCGAAGAGTTCGATATCTCGCGTACCTACGAGAACTGGCAGGCACTCGTGGACGACGCGGAACTCGACGCGATCATGATCGGCACCTGGCCCAACTTGCATTGCGACATCACCGTGGCCGCGTTGGCAGCGGGGAAACATGTGCTCTGCGAAGCCCGCATGGCCCGCAACGCAACCGAAGCCCATCGCATGCTGGCCGCATCACAAGTGCAGCCCGATCTCGTCGCGCAAATCGTTCCCAGTCCACTCGGTTTGCCGCAACATGAATTCGTGCGACAGTTGATCGACGACGGGTTCCTGGGAGAATTTCGCGAGCTGCTGGTTGTCGGCATCGACGACGGATTCGCCGACACATCGAAACCGTTGCATTGGCGACAGGACGCAAGCATCAGTGGGATGAACATTCTGACGATGGGCATTCTGTATGAGTCAGCACGAAGATGGTCGCCCGCTCCGGTGCGCGTTTTCGCGCAGACAGCCACCTTTGAACCCGAGCGAAAAGCGGTTACTGGATCGGACAATGTGGCAGTCACCGTTCCCGACAGCGTGCAGATTCTCACGCAACTCGAAGGCGGAGGCCGGGGCGTGTATCGTTTCGGCGGCGTGCATCGTCACGGACCGGGTCGACGCATCGAATTGTACGGCAGCGACGGGACGATCAAACTCCTGCTGCAAGACAGCGAACGGTTGCTGATCGGCAAGGCCGGCGGCCCGCTCACCGAGGCCGACATTCCCGCCGAACAACGGGGCGGTTGGCGAGTCGAAGAAGAATTCATTGCCGCCATTCGCGGTGATGAGACAATCCAATTCACCGACTTCACAACCGGCGTAGGCTACATGGAGTTCACCGAAGCCGTCACGCGCAGCGCGCAAACCGGGACGGCGATCGATCTTCCTTTAACAAATATCCCTGATTAGGCTACCAGCCCGCAGCGCGAGCAAGGGACGCGAATCACCTGCGTCCCTTGCTCGCGCTGCGGGCTGGTCCATGAACATTGAAAAATATTGCCGGAAAGAATTCGCGAATGACGACACAGTACGAACACGAACTGAAAACCGCGTTGGCGGCAGTGCAACAGGCGATGACTGTCTGCCGGGCGGTGCAATCAACGATTACGCCGGGCGTACTCGAGAAGAAAGATCGTAGCCCGGTGACGATTGCCGACTTCGCCAGCCAGTCGATTATCTGCCGGGCATTGGAAGCGGCCTTGCCCAGTGATGCCGTCATCGGCGAGGAAGATGCCACCGCGTTGCGTACCGCAGAGAACGCCGATTTTCTGAAACGTGTGGTCGATGAACTGCAAGCGGTTGAGATTGAAGCGTCGAATGAGACTGTTTGTTCCTGGATCGATCGCGGTAACGCGAACCAATACAGCGACCGGTTCTGGACGCTCGACCCAATCGACGGCACGAAGGGGTTTCTCCGTGGGGGGCAATATGCGATCTCGTTGGCGTTGATCGTCGAAGGCCGTATCGATGTGGCGATTCTCGGGTGTCCGAATCTGCCCACCCAAGCAGGCGGGGCAACACCCGGCTCCTTGTTTCATGCAGTCCGTGGTGGGGGAAGTTTCGTTCAAAGTGAGGGTGACAACGCGGACGTGTTACCGGTTCGCGTTTCCGGGACATCCGACACCACCGCGGCGAAGTTGTGTGAATCGGTCGAGTCGGGACATAGCGCACACGGACGCTCGGCTCAAGTCGCCGAGCGGTTAGGGATTGCCGCATCTCCCGTGCGGTTGGATAGTCAGGCGAAATACGCAACCGTTGCACGGGGCGAGGCCGACATCTATTTGCGGCTTCCCACTCGAGTCAATTATGTCGAGCGCATTTGGGACCACGCGGGCGGTGTGTTACTGGTCGAAGAAGCAGGCGGACAAGTCAGCGATGTGACCGGCAAGCCGTTGGAATGGACCCACGGCGCGGGATTGGATGCGAACAGCGGCGTGGTGGTGACGAACGGTCGATTGCACTCAACCGTTCTGGAAGCACTCGCGGCCACCTAGTCGTTTTGTCAGAAAACTCTGCCAGAGCCTGAATCATAACCCGACGCGTAAGCGAGGGACGTAGGAAATAGGCTCGATTTCCTACGTCCCTCGCTTACGCGTCGGGTTAACTTAAGCTCTCCGACAAAGCTTAGTCGCTCAGCTTGCTTTTGCGATCTCGCCACACGCCGGGCAGGTTTTTCAGCCGCAGCTTGAGGAAGTTGACAATGTTCGTCTCGACGCCGAGACGGCGGCCGATGAGATCGGTCCCGCGATACTTCGTGGGATATTCGCGGAGAAACACGCGGCTTTCGTTGCCAGCAATCGCGGTTAAATGCTGGTTGACCTTTTTGGTGGCCCCCTTGTCGAGCGGGTCACGTTCTCCTTTGCAGATCAGAAAGGAGATGCCCCACAACCGACTTCGCAATTTGACCAGCGGCGGGCCGGTCATGACGCCGGGAACTTTCTCGACCGGCGAGAGAAAGACCATTGCACGGACATCTTGCCCGCGTGGCGTACGAGCCGAGAGAGTGGGGGCGTCGGAATAGGGCTTCTTGGTCCAGTCGATGAGGGCGTAGTTCACGGCCACTGGTACGCTCATGTCGGCAGCGATAATCGCCATCTTCCGCATGTTAAGTTTTTCGTCTTGATGCTCGGTCTTGATGAACTTCTTGACGGCGACCATGTCCATGAGCACCATCCGTGTGTAATCACTGGCCTTCAGTTCGCCGCCGCCGCGGCGTTTACTTTTCGACTTACTCTTGGACTTCGTCGCTCCGAGTCCGCGCGGATCACGACTTTGGCCATGCCCACGCAAGTCGACGGCGATCACCGCGAAACCCGCTTCGCGATGCAGTCGGCCGGCCAAACCCTTCGTCCATTTTCCGGCTTTGCCGGCCGCCCCGGTTTTCCAGTCGAGTCGGCTGCCGCCCTTGGAATGCAAAAGCACCACCACGGGTGCTTCCTTGCCCGCGGTCGATTCGTAATAGGTAATCGCGATTCGCCAGCCATCCTTTGTCAGCAGCGGAATATCGCGAACGAGTTTCGATGTCACATCCGTCTGTGCCGAGGCCGCAGCGGCGAGTGATGCCACCAACAAGCTGGCAACCGCCGGAACGAAGAATGCCCGCTTCCGGTTGGCCGATCGAAAAGAAGTAGGCGGATCGTGTTGGAATTTTGACATCATATTTTATCTCCCGAACCGGCACCGCTGCGCGCAACATGACGCGAGCGATTCGGTTACGTGAACCAAATGTGTACTTCCAGTGTAGCGCGACGCAAAATCCGGGTCAATCCGGGACTGTTTGTGTTTCAGGACAAACCGTTGTGACGCAACAGCGCTTCGGGCGACGGTTCGCGGCCTCGAAATGCTTTGAATAGCTCCATCGGATGCCGCCCACCGCCTGCAGAAAGAATCGTATCTCGAAACTGTCGGCCGGTTTCCGACACGGCCCGTTCATTGTCCAAGCCGGCATCCTCGAATGCACCAAAGGCGTCAGCCGAGAGAACTTCGGCCCATTTGTAACTGTAATAACCGGCACAATACCCCCCGGCAAAAATGTGCTGAAATGCGCACAACGTGCGATCTTCGGCACGCATCGGCAAGACCGATGTCTTTTCAGCCATCCGTTCGTGAAGCGAAAACACCGTTTCGTCGCCGTCAGGATCGTACCCATGATGCAACGCCATGTCGGTCATGCCGAACAGCAATTGACGCAGCATCATCGAGCCGGCCCGATACGTGCGCGCGGCCAGAATCTTCTGGAACAAATCATCCGGCAACGGCTCGCCGGTCTCAAAGTGAGCCGCCATGCCCAGTAACGTCGGCTTGTGATAGCACCAGTTTTCCATGAACTGGCTGGGCAATTCGACGGCGTCCCACTCGACACCGCTAATTCCCGAGGCATCCGCCTCGTCGACTGTCGTGAGCATGTGCTGCAAGCCGTGGCCAAATTCGTGGAACAACGTTTCCACTTCGCGGAACGTCATCAGCGAAGGTTTATCACCAACAGGTGGTGTCGAATTGCAGACCAACTGTGCAACCGGCAATTGGACCGATCCATCAACGATGCGGCGTGACAAGCATTCGTCCATCCACGCCCCGCCCCGTTTGTTTTCCGGTCGCGAGTAAGGGTCGAGATAGAACGACGCCACATGCTCGCCCGCCTCGTTGTGGATGTTGAAAAAGCGGACGTCGTCATTCCAAACCGAGACGTCGGCCACCGACTCGACGGTGATGCCGAACAGGCGATTCACCAAGCTAAACAAGCCGTCGAGCACACGTTCCAACGAAAAGTACGGTCGTAGTTGTTCGTCGGTGAAGTCGAACCGCGTTTCCCGCAAACGTTCCGCCCAGAACGCGACGTCCCAGTGCGCCAACGGTTCTTCACAACCCGATGCGGTCGCCAACTGTTTCAAGTCGTCAAGATCCTGCACGGCGGAATTCCACGAGGCCGATCGCAATGTCTCGAACATCTGTTCGACCGCAGCCACGTTCTCGGCCATTTTCGTGGCCAGGCTGACGGCCGCGAAATCTTCGTAACCCAGCAACTTGGCCTTCTCGACGCGGAGACTCAAGATTTTCGGAATCGAGTCGCTGTTATCGAATTCACCTTCAGCAGCACGTGTGATGAAAGCCCGGTAAACCCGCTCGCGCAGATTCCGGTTGCAACAGTGCTGCAGGAACGGACCGAACGACGGATGGTCCAGCGTGATCCTCCAAGGGCCGCTTTCAGGAGTTGCTTCGGCAGCCGACTCCTCGCCACCTTCCTCTTGTTGTTGCGATTCGTTGTACGACTGAGCCGCCAACTGTCGCAGACTGGAAGGCAAGCCTTCTGCATCTTGAGGATCCTCGATCACCAACGAGAACGCCTTCGTGGCATCCAGAACATGATTCGAGAAATCGGTGCTCAACTGCGAAAGCTCACCGGCGATTTCGTTGAACCGCTCGCGATCCGATTCACTCAGCGCGATGCCCGACAACTCAGCGTCGAGCAGCTTCTTCTCGACGATTCTCTTACGCGTCGGCGAAAGCGTGTTCCAGACTTCGCCGTCACGAAGTTCCTTGATCGCGCGATAGATTGGCTCACTCTGCGAGGCCCGCAAACCGAACTCGACAATCTCGCCCAGCACCGTTTCGTAGGCTTCACGCAACTCGGGCGAATTCTTCACGCCGAACAAATGCGAGACCGGCTGCCAAGCATGCTCGAACGGACGGTCCAAACCTTCCAACGCTTCGATTACGCCCTCCCAAGTCGGCTGGATATTCGCTTCGAGTGCTTCCAGCCGTTCTAACGAGGTCGCCAGCAGATGACGCACCGCCGGCACAACATGCGACGGCTCGATCCGTGCGAAATCGGGCAACCCCTCGGTCGCCAACAGCGGGTTATCTGCCAACTCGGACGTCGTGTCGCTCATGAAATCAACTTTCCCTGTAGAATCGCAGTGTCGGTAGCACAGACAGTCCTGTCTGTGAGAAGCTGTGTCGGTCACACGGACATTCCTGTCTGTACGAAACAAGAGAGGTTCCCGCAGCCCCGCCCCCATCGTGGCGAACGGCTGCCGGGGATTCAACAGACCGCCGCCTGGTTTCGTCTTGAGATAACGTATCGGCATCCCTTCCCCGCGTTTTCCTGACATTTTCACGCGACCCGTAGAGTTCGACGAAACCGAAAAACCGCCGCCCGAGTACAAATCGGGGAACGCTCGCCCCTATCGTCCTGCCGATCGAATAATACAGGCCTGAACAAATCGGGATCGCCGCAATACAAGATATCGCGTTATAATTCCCGCGAACGCCCGCCTAAGCCATGTCTGATGATTCACAGAGCATGCAATCTGCCATGAACCAATCGAAACCCGCAAGTCGCAGCCGACACGCAATGACCGTTGCCCTGCTGGCATGCGGCTTACTCATCGTGACGGCCAACAGCGGTCGCTCAGCTGGCAAGCCGACCTATTCCTCAACCGTAAAGAGCCGTCGGAACGTGAAGCCCAAGAAACAATCCACCGCCCCACCGCTCACGTTGAAATCGCTCACCGCCAAAACATTTGGCGGGCGACAGTTCTGGGGCGATGTCGCTTACTTCCACGATTGGCGAATTCAGAAGAACGTGTTCTTCGGGCAATACCGACTGCTCGATGGCGACGACGAACGGCATTGCTCGGGCACCCTCGAAGAATGCCAAGCCGAACTCGCCGTCATCCGAAAAAAACGCAACTTGCCACCGATGAAGGGCAAGGCCGTCATCCTCGCGCACGGCATCATCCGCTCGTCGAAGTCGTTCGGCAGCATGCGCGAGGAATTGGAAAAGCAGGGGTATCTTGTTGTCGGGTTCGATTACCCCAGCACGCAAATCAGCATCACCGATGCAGCCGAGCATCTGGCGAGCGTGGTGGAATCGCTCGAAGGCATCGAGCAAATCGATTTCGTTGTCCACAGCCTGGGCGGCTTGGTGGTGCGCGCCTACTTGGCCAAGCAGACCGACAAACGCATCCAACGTATGGTCATGATGGGCGTTCCCAATCGCGGCGCGAAAATGGCCGACCACATACAGACGAATCTGCTCTACAAGTTGTTCTACGGCCCGGCCGGCCAGCAACTCGGCTCAGGTGAAGACGGCCTGATTGCCAAACTGCCCACGCCGAAGTTCGAGTTCGCCATCATCGCCGGCAGCAAGGGAACCATCAACGGGTACAACCCACTCGTTCCGGGTGACGACGACGGAACGGTGTCCATCACCAGCACGCGTCTCCCCGGCGCGGCCGACTTCCTCACCGTCCGCTGCCTGCATTCCTTCCTGATGTTCAACGACACCGCCGTCGCCGCGACCGTGCGCTTCCTCGAAACCGGTCGCCTGCGAGAGAAAGGGGAACCGCACCCCATCCCCCGCCCCAAGCCAGCCGAGAAAAACGACGACGATCGCCCCTGATACCAGCCCGAAGCGCAAGCGAGTGAACTGACCGGTGAGATCAACTCACTCGCTTGCGCTTCGTGCTGGTATTGGCTGACGCAACTACTCACAATGACAACCGTTGTTCCCGGTTCCCTTGTTGTGAGAGTATCCCGATGCGATGCACTTCTTGCTTACTTCTCTTGGCCCTGCTCACGTCGACGGTTGCCCCACCGAGTTTCGCGGCTGATACCTGGCCGAACTTTCGCGGCACGAACGCTTCTGGGGCGTCAGAAGATAAGGCCAAGCTGCCAACCGAAATCGGGCCAGACAAGAACGTCGTCTGGAAAGTCACACTTCCCTCCGGGCACTCCTCGCCGGTCGTCGCGGGCAACCGGGTGTTCGTCACCAGCGTCGATAAAGAGAAACGACTGCTAACGATCGGCATCGATCGCGCCACGGGCAAAGTCCTCTGGCGGGCGGTCGCACAGTACAAAGAACTCGAAACCGTCCACGCCATCGGCGGGCAAGCCCAGTGCAGTTGTGCGACCGACGGCGAACGCGTCGTCAGCTTCTTCGGCTCGTCAGGCCTGTACTGTTACGACGCCGACGGCAAGTTGCTCTGGAAGCATCGTATGGGGCCGTTCCGCGATACCTACGGAGCGGCCGCGTCCCCGTTAATCATCGGCGATCGCGTGATTCTCAATCAGGACCACGACACCGATTCCTTCCTCGCCGCCTACAACAAAGAAACCGGCAAGGTGATCTGGAAGGTGGATCGGTCCGAGTTCCCACGCGGATATTCCACGCCCGTCCTCTGGAACAACAAAGGCAAGAAGCAAATCGTTGTTGTCGGAGCGATTCGCATCATCGGTTATGACCTAGCCACTGGCAAAGAGCAATGGACAGTCGGCGGCATCGCACGGCTCACCAATGCCACGCCCGCTGTCGGTGCAGATGGGAACCTCTACGTCTCGCAATGGGCACCCGGTGGCGACTCCAACGCGGTGCGATTTTCCGCCGATCCCCCCGAGAAATTCTTTGCCGATTTCGATGCCAACAAAGACAAAGTGGTCGTCTTCGACGAACTCCCCAACGGCCCGCTCAAAGCCCGCTTCCCACAAATCGACCGCAACAAAGATGGCCGGATTACGAATGTCGAATACGCCTGGATGGCCAAAATTATCAACGCGGCCCGCAACATGTTCCTGGCCATTAAGCCGGGCGGCGAAGGCGACATCACCGAAACGCACGTGCTCTGGAAACGCTACAAATACCTGCCCTACGTTCCGTCACCATTGTACTACCGAGGAAATCTCTTCACCGTAAAAAACGGCGGCATCGTCGTTTCAATCAACGCGAAAACGGGCGAAACCATCAAGACGGCCCGCGCTCCAAAAACGGGCCAATACTACGCATCCCCGGTTGCCGGCGACGGCAAAGTCTACCTGCTAGACGAACGCGGCGGCCTGACCGTCCTCGACGCCAAAGGCGACTGGCAAGTCCTGCACACCGCCGACTTCAACGACGACGCCTACGCCACCCCGGCGATTGCCGGCGGAAGAATCTATCTGCGGACTTGGACGACCTTGTACTGCTTTGGCTTGAAGAAGTAGCACAGACATTCCTGTCTGTAGCCTACTCCCTTGCACTCCCCCTGCCTGCACTCGACAAGATCCACAGCATCCTCAAACTGAGTGAGTCCATGCCCAATCGCGTCCACCAGCACGTTAACCTGATCTTCTCCGTCGGCACGCAGGTTGTGACGTTGAGGGACATCATCGGTCAGAACGGTCGAACTCTGCATCCCCGTGGCTCAGTCGGCGTGGTCGTGAAGTCTCCGAGAGACCTAGAGCACTCCTATCGTGTCCGGTTTCTCGATGGGGTCGAGGAAGCCCTCAAGCCCAGCGAGCTGACGCTGCTCGCCAAGTTCAAAGAGGGCGAGATCGGTGATAGTGAAATTACTGCAGGGCGGAGCAATTTGTTCGATCGAATCATCTTCCAGTGTGTTATCGGCTCGCGTGCCTACGGCCTCGAAGACGATCAGTCGGACACCGACCGGCACGGCTTCTACTTGCCGCCAGCAGAACTTCACTGGTCGCTCTACGGCGTGCCGACCCAGCTTGAGTGTGAGGAGAGGCAAGAGGCCTATTGGGAAATCCAGAAGTTCCTCATTCTGGCGCTCAAAGCGAACCCGAACGTGTTGGAATGTCTCTACACCCCGTTGGTTGAGAAATCGACGCCGTTAGCAGACGAGCTGCTGGGGATGCGTACGATCTTCCTCTCCCGCCTCGTGTACCAAACCTACAACGGCTACGTGATGTCTCAGTTCAAGAAAATGCAGTCCGATATCCGCAATCACGGACAGGTGAAGTGGAAACACGTGATGCACCTAATTCGCCTGTTGATCTCAGGGATCAGCGTGCTGCGCCACGGCTTTGTTCCAGTGCGAGTGGACGACTATCGTGAGCAACTGCTGGCGATCAAGCGAGGGGAAATGCCTTGGAAAGAGACTGAGAAATGGCGGCTCAGCCTTCACGCGAAATTCGACAAAGCGTTGGGGGAGACCAAGCTGCCGGAGCGACCTGACTACGAGAAGGCGAACGACTTTCTCGTTCAGGCTCGAAGGGCAGCAGTTTCGAAGGAACTGCCGTGAATATCGATCCGAAACTACAACTGCATGTCGACGAGCATCCGTATCCTCTGCTGTTCGCAACGATCAGCGGAGCGCACCTGTATGGCTTCCCCTCTCCCGACTCGGACTTTGATCTTCGCGGTGCTCATATGCTGCCACTTGGGAACGTTGTCGGCCTAGTCCCTGGTGAAGAGACGGTCGAAAAGTCGGGCATCCGTGATGGGCTGGAGATTGATCTTGTCACGCACGACATCAAGAAATTCATGGGCCTAATGTTGAAGAAGAACGGCTACGTGTTGGAGCAGTTGCTCTCGCCATTAATCGTCCACACCACACCACACCGGAGCATGAAGAACTAAAGATTATCGCCGCAGACTGCATCACGAAGTACCACGCGCATCACTACCTCGGCTTCGCCGCTACACAATGGAAGTTGTTCCATAAGGAAGACCCGCCGCGAGTGAAGCCATTGTTGTATGTATATCGAGTGCTATTGACTGGGATTCACTTGATGAAAGCCGGTAAGGTCGAGGCCAATCTCGTTCGTTTGAACGAAGAGATAAAACTCGCGTACATCTCCGAACTCATCGAACTCAAGACGTCTGGCCACGAGAAAGCGCAGCTTGAACAAGCTGACCTCGTGTTCCACGAGCGCGAATACGAACGACTGCAGGCCAAGCTTGAACAGGCTCATGAAGACAGTCATCTGCCAACAGATCCAAGCGGTGCATCGGCGATGAATGACCTGTTAGTGCGTCTACGTTTGCAACAGATCTAGTGTCGTAGCCGCTGTAACACCCGCCAGAATCACACCGCCCCACGTGAAACAATCTCACCGCGCGCGCTAATCGCTGCGTCAACCTGAGCCGTTTGATCGGCGGTCAATGACCAACCCATCGCGGCAGCCGTTTCCTGAATCTGGTCGGCTCGTTTCGCTCCGCACAACGCGACCGTGATGCCCGCGCGGTGGATCGTCCAGTTGATGACGAGCTGTGCCACCGTCCGGCCGGCTTCTTCGGCGATGGGGCGTAACCGGTCGAGGAAGTCTTGATTGCGTTCCCATTCCTCGCCTTGAAACATGGGATACTTCTTTCGCCCGTCTTTCTCATCGAAGACGAAATCGCGCGGCAACTTCCCGGCCAGCAGGCCTTTCATTAACGGCCAATAGACCATCGTCGAAACATCATTCGCGACGCACCAGGGCAATTGCGAGTCTTCAATTTCTCGTTGCAGCATGTTGTAGTGTGGTTGGTAGGCCGAGATCGGGCAGACCGCTGCGAACTCTTCCAACTGAACTTTGCTGAAGTTCGAGACGCCGACGGAGAGTATCTTCCCCGCTTCCAACAATTCCCGAAACGCACCAGCCGACTCGGCCACCGGGACATTCGGATCCGGGGCGTGCAGGTAATACAGTTCGACCCGATCGGTACCCAAACGCGTCAGGCTTTCCTCGCATTCCCGTTTGATGGCTTCCGGCCGGGCGTCTTTGGCTTGCTTGCGGTTCTCGTAGTGGATGCCGCCTTTGGTGGCGATGACGATCTCGTCGCGGCGATGCCCCAGCGCCTGGCGAATCATCGTTTCGCTCTGGCCTTCGTAGCCGTAGCAGTAGGCCGTGTCGAAGAAGTTGATCCCCGCATCCACAGCCGCCTCAAGTGTCGCGAGACCGGCGGCTTCGGTCGTGCCGATGCTGGTGATCCCCGTGATGGGCCAACAACCCATCGCAATCGGCGTGACGAGAATGTCAGTCTTCCCGATGGGCCGCAGGTCGCTCATGGTTGAGAGCTTTGTCAAGGTTCGGTTCGAGAGAGTGTGGAAGAATCATAACCCGACGCGTCAGCGAGGGACGCTCTCGGTCACACGATGAAGGGGTGACTCGGTGAACGGGAAACCTGCAATGAATGATTCTCGTTACTGATCGCTTTTCCTGCGTCCCTCGCTTACGCGTCGGGTTACCTAGAACACTTCCTGAATCGCCTTGCCTTCCGGCAGGATGGGGATCGGGCGGCCGGCGTGATCTTCAAACGACTGCGTGATGTCGATGCCCAAGTTGCGGTACACCGTTGCCAGCAAGTCGGCCGGTGTCAGAGCGTGGCGAATCGGATGCTCGGCTTTGTCGTTGGTTGCTCCGACGACTTGCCCGCCCTTGAATCCACCGCCGGCAATCATCGCGGAAATCGCGTTGCCCCAATGGTCACGGCCTGGAATCGGGATGCCGGGTTGCCCTTTGTTAAGGCGTGGCGTGCGACCGAACTCGCCCATGACGAGCACCATCACATCATCCAGCAACCCGTGAGATTGCAAGTCGTCCAACAAAGCCGAGACGGCTTGGTCGACGCGTACCAACTTCGTGCCGTGACCTTTTTCGATACCGGAATGGTTATCCCAATGCGGCATGTCGACGGTGACAAAACTGACGCCCGCTTCGACAAGTCGGCGTGCCATCAGCGTGTAATGGCCCCACGGTCCGCGTCCGTAACGGTCACGGGTTTTCGGGTCTTCCTTTTCGATATCAAACGCGGCTCGCGCTTTGCCACCGAGGATCATGTCGACAGCCTGATGCTGGTAGCGGTCCATTGAATCCATCATGCCGCTTTGATCGACTTGCCGTTCGAGGCGGTCTAACGATCCCAATAACGACATGCGACTGTTGGAGCGATCCGCGTCGAGTTGTTCAAAGTTCTTCAGACATTCGGGC
>Ga0115002_10006044_pt1 | contig 14067 bp, 11 predicted proteins | sample ArcticOcean_MG_C_8_FD_89576 | JGI IMG/M metagenome (GOLD analysis project Ga0115002, IMG submission 89576) | Marine microbial communities from western Arctic Ocean - ArcticOcean_MG_CB11_86 | ecosystem: Environmental > Aquatic > Marine > Oceanic | place: Arctic Ocean: Canada Basin | collected... | reverse complement strand
TATAAGCCTGATGCCAAACTATCTTTCTTTTTTTTTCAGATATTTTGGAATGCCAAATATCGGGCAAAAAACCAAAACGTTTTAAGAATCTTGATTCTAGTTGAGGTGTCAGAGAAATTTCAGGAACCATAATAAGTATTTGTTGTTTTTTATAAATAATACTTTCTATTATCTCAAAAAATACTTCTGTTTTTCCTGAACCAGTAACTCCCTCTAAAACAATGGGGGTAGATTTTTTAAATAGTAATTTTTTAATTAAAGTGGATGCTTTTTTTTGATCTTGATTTAAACTAACCTTGGTAGGTGAAAAATGATTTTTTTTTATTTCGTCTATCTTAAAATTAATAATTTTTTCATTAAGTAAAAATAATTTTAAAACCAGACCAACTGGGGATAAGGTATAATCACTAATCCATTGAATGAATTTTATTATATCGTTACTTAATGTAATTGATTCAAATACATCTTGAATTTCCTTAATCTCATAATTAATATTAGAAGATAAATTATTAAATATATTTACCACCATACCAATTTGTTTTTTAGATTTTCCAAAAGGAACATTTACTATGCTGCCTTTCTCAACAACATATCCTTTTTGAAGCTTGTAGGTAAAAACCTGATCAAAAGGACGAGTGACAATCACATTACAAAACATATTTTTACTTTTAAATTAAAATTATTTTATTTCTTAACTTTTTAAATATTACTTTTATGTTATATACATATCTATGAAATTTTTTGTAGATACAGCAAATATAGAAGAAATTGAAAATCTAGTTCCTACTGGATTTGTTGATGGAGTTACAACTAATCCATCATTAATTGCCAAACAAGGTGATGATATGGCCGAAACGATAAAAGCGATATGTTCTTTAGTATCAGGACCTGTATCAGCAGAAGTGACTGCAACTGAATTTCCTAAAATGTTAAAAGAAGGAGAATATCTAGCCTCTTTAGCCAAAAATGTTGCTGTTAAAGTTCCTCTAACAATTAGCGGTCTTAAAACTTGCAAAGCTCTACGTGAAAAAGGAACAATGGTTAATGTAACATTATGTTTTACAGCAGCGCAAGCCCTTCTAGCTGCAAAAGCAGGTGCTACTTTTATTTCTCCTTTTGTTGGTAGATTAGATGATATTGGCGAAAAAGGAATGGATTTAATTGATGATATTGTAGTTATGTATGAAAATTATGCTTTTGATACAGAGGTTTTAGTTGCATCAGTAAGATCGAAGCAACATTTAATTGATGCTGCAATAATTGGAGCTCATGTAGCTACTCTTCCTCCAAAAGTTATTTATGAACTTTATGAACACCCATTAACAGATAAGGGATTAAAAACTTTTCTTGATGATTGGGCTAAAACAGGTCAATCTATTCTTCCTAAATAAACATGAATGAAGAGCATGACAACAACTCTCCTACAGAGATTGTCATTGATTTTCTTAAAAAAAATAAAAATTTTTTTATTAAATATCCAGAGCTAGCAGGTGAGCTAAATTTTCCACTAAAAGACAATGGGTTAGATAAAGTTGTTGATTTAGATGCCTACCGATATAAAAAAATATTTCAAGAAAACATAGATCTACAAAATCAAATGACACAAATTCTATTGGCAGGAAAAAGTCATATAATATCTCAAAAAAAAATTCTTAAATCGTCTTTAAAAATCCTTAATACTAAATCGATTGATAAAATTATTAATGTAATTTTTACTGATTTTAAAATTTTACTCAGTTGTGATATAATAAATTGTTTTACAACAGATAATTCAATTAAAATAAGTAGTCTTCAAAAAATAGATTCTAGGATAGTTAAAAATTATTTTAAAGATAAAGTGATAACTAATTTAAATCAAAACCCAAAAGGGATTTTATTATTTTTTCCAAATAAATCAAAAATAATCAAATCATATATTCTACTTAAAATAGTCTTTGGTGAAAATATTATTATAATATCAATGGGATCTAAAAATTTAGAAAAATTTACTCCTAATCAACAAGTAGATTTAGTTGAATATTTAATTAAAATTTTAGAAATAAAAATATCAGAATTACTATGAAATTAATATTTTAAAGCTCTCACAAATTTTTGTATTCTGTTCCCTGCTAAAGATAGTTCCAAACAATACAAAGATAAAAAAATTAAAAGTTTTAGCAACCTAGATGTGTATAGCTCTACCATCAACATTCATTGCCGCTTCTTTAACAGCCTCACTTGTAGTTGGATGGGCATGACAAATACGAGCAATATCTTCAGTGCTTCCACCGAAATCCATTGCTGTAACAATCTCTGCAATTAGCTGCCCTGCATCATGTCCAATTATATGAGCTCCTAAAATAGCATCTGTTTTTTTATCAGCTAGAATTTTAACAAAACCTTCTGACGTTGACGTTGTTAAAGCGCGTCCATTTGCTATAAAAGGAAATTTTCCAACTTTATATTCTGTTTTTGATTCTTTTAACTGTTCTTCTGTTTTTCCAACAGACGCAACTTCAGGATTTGTATATACTACGGCAGGTATTGTATTATAATTCATGTGTGTTTTTTGGCCGTTAATAATTTCAACACACGTTACCCCCTCTTCCTCAGCTTTATGAGCTAACATTGGTCCTGGAACAACATCACCAATTGCATATATTCCCTCAACGCTTGTTTCAAATTCTTTATTTATTTCAATTGCTTTTTTTTCAGTTAATTTGACACCTATCTTTTCTAAATTTAAACCAGTTGTATTTGGTTTACGTCCAATAGACATTAATACTAATTCATATTTTTCTTTTATCTCTTTTTTATCTGAAGATTGAATGGAAACTTCAACATCATTTTTATTGACCTTTGTGGTGATAACCTTTTGAGACAACTTAAATTCCAATCCTTGTTTTTGAAGAGATTTCATTAACTCTTTTGCAATCTCACCATCCATAGTTGGAACAATCCTGTCAAGAGCTTCGACAACCGTAACTTTGGAACCAAGGCGCGCCCATATAGATCCCATCTCCAATCCAATATATCCTCCTCCAATGACCAACATAGATTTAGGAATAGATTGAAGAGAAAGAGCTCCTGTAGATGTAACAATTTTTTTCTCATCAACCGATATGTTTGGAATTTCAATAGAGCTAGAGCCTGTGGCAATTATAAAATTTGTTGCTGTTAATTTTTTTTCTTCTTTTGATGATTTAACCGTAATTGTATTTTTATCTATAAAAGACGCCAATCCACTTAAGTGGTTAATTTTATTTTTTTTAAATAAAAAGCCTATGCCTGATGTTAATTGTTTAACAATTTTATCCTTGCGTTTCATTAATTTAGATAAGTCAAGATCAATTTTAGAAGCCATAATACCATGTTCCTTAGCATGCTGGGAAAATTCAATAAATTTTTCTGATGAATTAAGCAAAGCTTTCGAAGGAATACAGCCAGTATTTAAGCAAGTACCTCCCAACGTCACTTCTTTTTCAACGCACGCTACTTTCATACCTAGTTGAGCTGCACGAATTGCGGCAACATACCCTCCAGGTCCCGCTCCAATAATAATAATATCAAAATCAGTCATTTAAATTCCTAATATAATCTTAGATGGGTTTTCAAGTAAAGTCTTAATATTGATAAGAAATCCAACACTTTCTTTGCCATCAATAATACGATGATCATAGCTAAAAGCCAAATACATTATTGGGCGGATAACAATTTCATCATTAAGCACTACTGCTCTTTTTTGAATATTATGCATACCTAAAATTCCTGATTGTGGACTATTGATAATAGGAGTGCTTAACATTGAACCATAAACACCTCCGTTAGATATTGTAAAAGTACCTCCTGTTAAATCTTCCATTGTTAAATTTCCTTCTTTAGCTTTAGAACTTAATTCAACAATAGTTTTTTCAATTTCACCAAAAGTCATATTATCTGCATTCTTTAATACTGGCACCACCAGTCCTTTTTCTGTTCCAACCGCAATACCTACATCAAAGTGATTTTTATAAACTATATTATCATCACGGATCTCTGCATTAACAGCAGGAAATTCCTGAAGACTCATTACAACAGCCTTAACGAAAAAAGACATAAAACCTAATTTAACACCATAACGTTCCATAAAATCACTTTTTTTTGATTCACGAACTTTCATAATCTCTGACATATCTATCTCATTAAAAGTTGTGAGAATAGCAGCGGTATTTTGTGCAACTTTTAAGCGAGTTGCTATGGTGCGTCTAATTTTTGACATAGGGATAATCTCTTCTTTTTCAACAACTTTTTTTTCAGAGGATTTATTTCCACTCATATAATTTAAAACATCTTCTTTTGTTAAACGACCATCTTCGCGTTTAGAATTTATAGAGCTTGCATCTAAATTATTTTCTTCTAGCATTTTTTTTACTGAAGGTGATAATTTAAATAGATCATTTTTAATTTCCTTCAAATTAACTTTTTTCTCTTTTTTAATTGATAATTTATTTTCAGTGTTTTCTTTTACATTTATTTGAATTTCTTCTTTCTTATTTTTTGAATTTTTCTTATCTTCTGTTATATTATCAATAATTCCCAAAACTCCTCCAATATTTATATCCGTGCCTTCTTTAACTTTTATTTCTGATAATACGCCGGTACTTGGGGAAGGTACTTCCACAGTAATTTTATCTGTTTCTATTTCAACTAAAGGTTCATCTACTTCAATAAATTCACCAATTTTTTTATACCACTTAGATACAGTTGCTTCTGTAATCGATTCGCCAAGGGTAGGGACTATTAATTCAACTGACATTATATTTAATCCTATTTATCATTTTACCTAATTTATTCAATTGGCAGTTTGTATTTAACTAATGAAACACCTTCTTTTTCAAGAGTTATTTCTTTCATATTAGCTTCTATTGATAAATGCAAAATATTTTTCTGATTTACAAGATGTCTTTCAAATACTCCTGTAGCAGGTGAAGCTGAGGCCCTTCTACCTATATATGGAAGACTTTCTTGATTAGATTTAATCTTATTAAAAACTTTTTCAATTCTACTTTTAACAAAGTCCCATGAGCCCATATTTTTTGGCTCTTCCTGACACCAAACAATTTCACAATGAGAAAATTCTTTTATCTCATCTTCTAAAGCATCATATGGAAAGGGATATAACTGTTCAATTCTAATTATATGAATACTTTCTTTTTGTAATTCATTGATAGAATCTTGTAATTCAAAATAAATTTTTCCAGAACATAGAACTACGCGAGTAATTTTTCTTTTTTGTTCTTCAGAAATTTTATTACTTAATACGCGATGGAAGGTAGAATCATTTATAAAATCATCAATAGAGGAAACATTACATTTGTGACGTAGTGTTGATTTAGGAGTCATTATTATAAGAGGTTTGCGAAAATCTCTTAAAAGTTGACGACGCAGAATATGAAAATAATTTGCAGGACTTGTGCAATTAGCCACTTGTATATTATCTTCTGCACACATTTGCAAAAATCTCTCTAATCGAGAGCTTGAATGTTCAGGGCCTTGTCCTTCATGACCATGAGGTAATAGTAAAACTAAACCAGACATTCGTAGCCATTTTCTCTCTCCAGTTGTAATAAATTGATCAATAATTGTTTGGGCTCCATTAGAAAAATCCCCAAATTGAGCTTCCCATAAGACTAATGTTTTTGGGTCTGTTTGTGAATATCCATACTCAAATCCTAGCACTCCAAACTCTGATAAAAAACTATCAACTATTTCGAAAAGCCCTTGTTTTTTCTTAAAATGACGAAGTGGAACGAAGCGATTTTCATTTTCTTGATCGTAAAGAACCCCATGTCTATGACTAAATGTTCCTCTGCCAACATCTTGACCAGATAAACGCACACCATATTCCTCACTTAACAACGTTGCAAATGCCAAAGATTCAGCTGTAGCCCAATCAATATTTTTTCCAGTTGCAATTGATTTCTGACGATCATTATAAATTTTTTTAATACGTTTATGTGCAATAAAATCTTCAGGTAATTTATGAATTTGATCTCCAATAACCCTAAGATCCTTTTCTATAGTAGAGGTTTTTCCCTTTCTATCATCATTAGACGCAGTTTTAAATCCTTTCCACGTTCCATCCAACCAATCAACTTTATTAGGTTTATAAGATTTAGCTAAATTAAATTCTTGGTCTAAAAAAATTTTAAAATCTAATTGTAAGTTTTTTGACTCATCTTGCGATAATATTTTTTCTTGTAATAATTGTTTTTCATAAATTTTTAAAGTAGTAGAATGTTTTTTTATTTCTCTATACATCAATGGTTGAGTAAAAGATGGCTCGTCAGCTTCATTATGCCCAGACCTTCGGTAGCAAAACATATCAACCACAACATCTTCTTTAAATAAATTTCTATATTCTACAGCAAGCCTACATACATGAACTACCGCCTCAGGATCATCTCCATTTACATGAAAAATAGGTGCTTGAACCATCTTTGCAATTTCAGTGCAGTAAGGAGCTGATCTTCCATAATGTGGCGAAGTTGTAAAACCTATTTGATTATTAATAACAAAATGAATTGTTCCTCCTGTTCGAAAACCTCTTAATTGAGACATAGCGAATGTTTCTGCAACAATTCCTTGACCAGCCATTGCGGCATCTCCATGAATTAACAGACCAAAAACCTTATCGGCAGTTTTGTCATTCAAAAGTGTTTGTTTTGCTCTAACTTTACCAACAACAACTGGGTCAACAGCCTCTAAATGTGATGGATTAGGTGTTAATGATAAATGGATTTTTTTCCCATTAAACTCCCTATCATGTGATGCTCCTAGGTGATATTTAACATCGCCAGATCCAAGAACCTCATTTGGATCATTAGCATTTCCCTGAAATTTTGATAAAATACCTCTATAAGGCATGCCCAAAATAGTTGTTAATAATGTTAATCTTCCCCGATGCGCAGTACCAAAGAAAATATTTTCAACACCTGTCAAGCAAGCATATTTAACAATCTGTTCAATACCTGGTATTATTGATTCTCCTCCTTCAATACCGTAACGTTTTGTGCCTAAGAATTTTTTATCTAAATACTGTTCAAATAATTCCGCCTCAACTAAGCGTTTAAAAATTCCTTTTTTTCCTTCGCTAGTAAAATTAGTTTTGTTTTTTATATCCTCTATTCGTTCTTGTACCCATTGTTTTTGTTTAGCTGATTGTATGTGCAAAAACTCTACACCAATTGATGATGAGTATGTTTCATTCAAAATTTTAATAATTTTTTTTAAACTTGCTTGTTCTAATCCAAGACTTCCATCAATAAAAATTTTTTGATCTAAGTCACTATCTTTAAATCCATAGGATTTATAATCTAACTCAGGGTAGTAGTTTTTTTTTTGAAGTTTTAAAGGATCTAGATCAGCAATTAAGTGACCATTAATACGAAAAGCTCTAATCAGTCTCAAAGCTCTTATTGAATTTAATGTTGATTTTCTAAAAGTATTAGAATTAACATTGGAGGTTGGTCGAAAAATTTTATCAAAAGAAATATCATCAATAACACTTGAGGATCTTTTTTTCCACTCAGGTCCTCCAAAATCTCTGAAAATAGACACCTCATCTTCATTTAAAGAAAGAAAGAAATCATTCCAACTTTTATCTACAGACCTAGGATCTTTTTTAAATTTAAAAAAAAGTTCAGCTACGTATGGAGCGTTGGAACTATTAAGAAAGCTATCATTCATTAAAAATTATTTTCTATATCCTTTTCTAAATTATATTAATAATATTTTTATTTTTTAAGTATATCTTTTTTACATCTCACCAAGCATTATATCTCCCATTTTCGCTGGAGATAGAGCAATAGTTACACCTGCATTTTGTAATGCATCAATTTTTGATTTAGCAGTTCCTTTATTACCAGAAATAATTGCTCCTGCATGACCCATACGCTTTCCCTTTGGAGCCGATAAGCCCGCTATAAATGCTAACATTGGTTTTTTAATACTTGATTTGGAAATAAATTCTGCAGCATCTTCTTCAGCAGTTCCTCCAATTTCACCAATCATTAAAATACCCTCAGTTTCATCATCCTTTAAAAATAAATCAATACAATCTATAAAATTCATTCCCTGAACTGGATCTCCGCCAATACCCACACATGTGCTTTGACCTAAACCTATTTCTGAGGTTTGCCAAACAGCTTCATAAGTTAAAGTTCCAGATCTACTTATAATTCCAATTTTTCCTTTTTTATGAATAAAACCAGGCATAATTCCAATCTTACATTCTTCGGGAGTTATTAATCCTGGACAATTTGGACCTATAAAATACGTTTTTTGTTCAATTATTCTTTTTTTAATTTCCACCATATCTAAAACAGGTATACCCTCAGTTATACATGTGATAATTTTTAACTCTGCATCCAAAGCTTCATGAATAGCTTTAGTTGCAAATTTAGCTGGGACATAAATAACAGTTGCATCAGCCTGAGTTTCATCTACGGCCTCTTTAACTGTATTGAAAACAGGAAGATTTAAATGAATTGACCCGCCTTTATTAGGAGTTACGCCGCCAACCATTTTAGTTCCATATGTTATTGCTTGTTGTGAATGAAAAGTTCCCTGTGAACCTGTAAAACCCTGACAAATAACTTTTGTTTCATTATTAATTATAATTGACATACTATTTGGCAAGTTCAACAACTTTTTTTGCCGCATCTGTAAAGTCATCAATTGAAATTAACCCTAATCCAGATTGATTAATAAAATCTCTACCTAGTGAAGCATTTGTTCCTTGAAAACGAACAACAACTGGAAGTTTAAAATTTAATTCATTAACAGCTTCAACAATGCCATTTGCAATCATATCACAATGAATAATTCCTCCAAAAATATTTATAAAAACGGATTTTACGTTAGAATCTGATTGAATAATTTTAAATCCTTTTATTGCCCTATTTTTATTCGCAGTCCCACCAAGATCTAAAAAATTTGCAGGTTCTTCTCCAAATTGCTTTATTATATCCATGGTTGCCATTGCTAGACCTGCTCCATTTACCATACACCCTATTGAACCATCTAGTTTCACATAATTCATATCATTTTCACTAGCTTCTAATTCTAAAGGATCTTCTTCAGTTAAATCTTTCATTTGTTCAAATTCAGGATGACGAAATAAAGCATTATCATCAAGATTAATTTTTGCATCCAATAAAACAAATTTTCCTTCTGAATCTATAACCAAAGGATTGATTTCAATTGTAGTTGCATCAACAGAAACAAATACATTCGCTAATTTATTTGTAATATCATTGAGTTGAATAAATTGTTCAGCATTTATTTCTAATTTTTTTTCCAAGTACTTAGATAAAGTAATATTTTTTAAATTTGAAAAAAGAATATTATGAATCTTGTCGGGATTTTTTTCTGCAACATCTTCTATATCCACACCGCCAGAAGACGAGATCATCATCATAAGTTGAGAAGTATTTCGATCAATTAAAAAGCTAAGATAAAATTCTCGCTCTATCTGACAACCTTCTTCTATAAAAACTCTATTAACTTTTTTCCCCTCGGGTCCAGTTTGTTTGGTAATTAAGGTATTGCCCAACATAGCAGAGGCAATTATATAAACATTAAATTTTTCATTAACAATCTGAACTCCACCCTTATTATTAAAAGAATTTTTAAAATAACCGGCACCTCTTCCCCCCGCATGTATTTGAGATTTAACAATCCATGGGGGGCCCTTTAAATAATTTAGATCCTCATCAATTAGGTCTAGTTTTTTAACATATGATTTTCCTTTTAATAAAGGAAGTTCAAACTTACGTAAAATTTCTTTCGCCTGATATTCATGTAAATTCATTATTTGAAGAACATATAAATTTTTAAACTAACAGTTATAACAGGCATCATTTATTTAAAGCATTTAAAATCATTTTTTTTTTATTAATTTTTCAGCAAGAGCTATTAAATTTTTTACAGCTTTAATGGAATTATTAAATTGTTTTTTTTCAATTATATTTAATTTTAATTCTAAAATTTTTTCGACTCCCTTTTTCCCAATAATAACAGGCACACCTACATATAAGCCTTTTACCCCATATTCACCATTAAGATAAGCGGCGCAAGGTAATACTCTTTTAGAATCTTTCAAGTATGATTCTGCCATCGAAATTGCAGAAGAAGCAGGAGCATAGAAAGCTGAGGCATTTTTCATTAAACGTCCAATTTCACCTCCGCCATCTCTTGTTCTCTCTACTATTGCATCTATTTTTTTCTTTGAAGACCATTTTAAATTAATTAACTCAGGAACTGGTACACCGGATACTGTTGCATATCTAATAAGTGGCACCATAGTATCCCCATGACCACCCAAAACAAATGCGCTTACATCCTTTACTGAAACTTTAAATTCTTCAGCTAGAAAATATTTTAAACGGGCACTATCTAATACACCTGCCATACCAACACACATATTTGTTCTTAATCCTGCTGATTTTTGTAAAACACTAACCATAGCATCTAATGGATTAGTTATACAAATAACAAAAGCCTTAGGACAATTTGCTTTGATCCCTTTTCCGACAATCTGCATAATACCTGTATTTTTTTCAACTAAATCATCTCTAGTCATTCCAGGTCGACGTTGAAATCCGGCTGTCACAATAACAACATCAGCATCTTTAATATCTTTATAGTTTGTTGATCCCTTCATGTGAGAATTAAAAAATTCAATTGCAGAAGATTGAGTTAGATCAAGTGCTTTGCCTTGAGGCATACCATCTGATACATCAAATAAAACTACATCAGCCAAATCTTTTAGGCCTATTAAGTGAGCTAATGTTCCGCCAATATTTCCAGCTCCGACGAGAGCTATTTTTTTTCTCATGTGAGGTCTATACAAGAATTATAATTCTGTAACAATAGCCTTCTTAATATCAGCAATAGCTTTTGCAGGATTTAAACCTTTTGGACAAGACCGGGTGCAATTCATGATAGAGTGACATCTATAAAGCTTCATGGAATCATTAATTTTTTCTAATCTTTCTTTTCTTTTACCATCACGACTATCGCTAATCCACCTTGAAGCTTGAAGTAAAACAGCAGGTCCAAGATATTCATCACTATTCCACCAATAACTAGGGCAAGATGTTGTACAACAAAAACATAAAACACACTCCCATTTTCCATCAAGTTTAGATCTATCTTCTGGGCTTTGCTTTTTTTCTTCAATATGATTTTCATTTTTTTCTATTAATTTTATCTGATTTTTTTTTTCATTTGTATCTAACCAGGGTTTAATGGATTCTAATTGTTTGTATGCATTTGATAAATCTGGAACCAAATCTTTAATAACCTTCATATGAGGTAATGGATAAATTTTTATATCTTTTTTAAGATTATCAATGGGCTTTAAACAAGCAAGTGTATTAATTCCATCTATATTCATGGCACAAGAACCACAAACACCTTCTCTGCAAGAACGTCTAAATGTTAATGTAGTATCTATTTCATTTTTAATTTTAATTAAAGCATCCAAAACCATTGGTCCACATTTTTGTTTATCAATTTCATATGTATCCATTCTAGGATTTTCTTTTTTTTCAGGATCCCAACGATATATTTTTAATTTCTTAGGTTTTTCAGATTTATTTTTAGAGATATGTGTAACTCCTTCAAAAACTTTAGAGTTATGAGGTAATGTAAACTCAACCACCAACTAATAAACTCTTTTTTTAGGAGGAATTGATTGAACTTGATTAGTCAAAGTATTCATATGAACTGGACGATTTCCTAATTTAACATTTCCTTCTTTATTAAGCCACACTAAAGAATGTACTAGCCAATTTTTATCATCTCTTTCTATAAAATCCTCTCTTGAATGAGCACCTCTGCTTTCTTTTCTACTTAAAGCAGAATAAAGAGTCACTTTAGATTGAGACATTAAATTATGCAACTCGAGAGCTTCCGTTAAATCTGTATTAAATATTAAAGATTTATCTTTAACACCTACATTATCAATAGATCTTTCAACATCTTGAAAATCTTTAATGCCACTTGAAATCAAATTTTCTGTTCTAAAAACTGCACATTTTTTTTGCATAATATGTTGCATTGAAGTTCTCACCTCTCCAGTAGTAAAACTTCCGTTATTATTACGAATTTTATCAAAACGATCTAAGGCCTCTTCTGATGAATGACTATTAATTTCTACCTTAGCAGTGATTAATTTCATTTTTTCAATAACAGTAATACTGGCAGCCTTACCAAAAACCACTAAATCAATTAAAGAATTTGTACCTAGTCTATTGGCACCATGCACAGAAACACAAGCAGCCTCTCCAACAGCCATTAAACCCTCGCAAATATTATCTGGGTTATCCTCAGTTGGTCGCAAAACTTCAGTCCTATAATTTGTTGGAATACCCCCCATATTATAGTGCACTGTAGGCAAAACTGGAATGGGTTCTTTCGTTAAATCTACTCCAGCGAATATTTTTGCTGTTTCAGAAATACCTGGTAATCTTTTATGAAGAGTGTTTGAATCTAAATGTTCAAGATGTAATAAAACATGGTCTGCATTTTCTCCGCAACCTCTTTTCTCATTAATTTCCATGGTCATCGCGCGGCTGACCACATCTCTTGAGGCTAAATCTTTTGCATTTGGAGCATATCTTTCCATAAAACGCTCCCCATCACTATTTGTTAAATACCCACCCTCACCTCTTGCACCTTCGGTAATTAAAACACCTGCGCCGTAAACACCAGTTGGGTGAAATTGTATAAATTCCATATCTGATAAAGGTAAATTTTGACGAAGAGCCATTGCGCCTCCATCTCCTGTGCATATATGTGCGCTAGTTGATGAAAAATATGCTCTTCCATAACCTCCGGTTGCAAGGATAGTTTGGTGAGAAAGAAATCTATGCATAGTTCCATCTTCCAAACACCATGCCATAACCCCTTTACAATTACCTTCGTCATCCATTAATAAATCTAAAACAAAATATTCTATATAGAACTCAACATTATGCTTTAAAGCTTGTTGATATAAAGTGTGTAACAATGCATGACCTGTGCGATCAGCAGCTGCACAAGCTCTCATAGCTGGAGGACCCTCACCATTATTTGTTAAGTGACCACCAAAAGGTCGTTGATAAATCTTTCCATCATTCGTTCTACTAAAAGGCATGCCATACTGTTCTAATTCAATTACTGCTTTAGGTGCATTAGAACAAAGATATTCAATCGCATCTTGATCTCCTAACCAATCAGATCCCTTAATAGTATCATACATATGCCATCGCCAATTATCTTCCCCCATATTGCCAAGAGCAGCTCCTATGCCTCCTTGGGCAGCCACAGTATGACTTCTTGTAGGAAAAACTTTTGATATACATGCAGTTTTTAAACCTGATTCGGCAACACCGAGGGTCGCCCTAAGTCCAGATCCGCCAGCACCAACTATAATAACATCATAATGATGTTCAATGATGTTATATGATTTTTTCACTATGTTATGTTTAAATTAATTATTGCAACAATTACCAAAAACAATGATGAAAATACAATAAAATTAATAAATCTCTTAAAAAAAATTTTTATATAATTAGTTGAAATATAATCTTGAACTATAGTTTCACAGCCAAGTTTAGCATGAATAAGCATTGCAATCATCATTAAAAGAAAAAAAAAGCTATTGATGAAAGATTTAAAAAATATCTTCAATTCTAAATATTCTAGATTTTGAAAAGATAAACATTGATAAATAAACCAAAAAGTTAAAGGTATCAAAAATAATGCAGTTATTCTTTGAACAACCCATATAAATACATAACTATTCATCTTATTAAAAACCATAAAATAAAAGTAGATATTATGGTTAGAAAAACAACAATATAACTTGAAATATATATTGATTTAAGATTCATCCCCAAACCATAACTCCAATAAAGATATCTAACGCCATTAAAAAGATGGTAAAAAATCCCTACAGACCAGAAAAATAATATTAATTTAAAAATAAATGTTTCTGAAATCATTTGAAAAACAAAAAAATAATTAGGGCCAAAAGAAAGAAGTGAGATCCAAATTACT
>Ga0115002_10006042_pt1 | contig 14073 bp, 15 predicted proteins | sample ArcticOcean_MG_C_8_FD_89576 | JGI IMG/M metagenome (GOLD analysis project Ga0115002, IMG submission 89576) | Marine microbial communities from western Arctic Ocean - ArcticOcean_MG_CB11_86 | ecosystem: Environmental > Aquatic > Marine > Oceanic | place: Arctic Ocean: Canada Basin | collected... | reverse complement strand
TTGCCCGCGGGCCGGTTGCTGAGATGGGAAATATGGCGTCCGGTCCGGCCGAAGCCTTTGAGAGCATCGGGCGCTTCGCGCTGAGCCTCGTTGACCTTGGTCTGCTGACAGGCCAGTTGTGGCCCGGCAGAGGAGGATGGGCAGGGACTCTCGGTCTGCCATTCATCTGGGCGGCTGTGGTGCTCGTCCTCCATTACGCTCGTGCACGGGAGGCGCGCTGGACGATATGGATCGCTGCGTTCCACCTTGCGGCGTTCGCCGCAATCTTTCCTGACGCCGACCTCCATCATCGGCTTGCGCTGGCCCCTGCGCTGCTCGTCGTGGCCGTTGCAGTCCACCTAATCCAGCGGGGCGAAAGGCACGCCAGGCTGGCTAGCCTGGCGCTCGTGCCGGTGCTCGTACTCTCTGGCGCCCAGCTTCTTCGCAGCGCGATCCTGTACCTCGTCCGTGCTAGCGGAAGCTGACCGTCTCGCAGAGCCGACGTCGCCGCAAGAACATCAACAGCGCCACGCAAAGCGCCCGCCCGTACGCGTGGCCCTAGCCGCCAGTGGTGGGCGGCTGGCCCGGCCGCGTGTGTGTGAGCCGCCAGACGAGATGCTGGCCTGAGAGTCGAAGACACTGGAGCCCGTAGCGCAGCGCTTTCTTAAACGGGATGGAACTGGCGTCCTCTTCGTAGCTGGTGGGGCATGTCACCTCGGAGGTGCGAAAGCCGCCGCGCACGGCTGCCACAAACAGCTGATTGTCGAAGATGAAGTCGTTCCGGAGGTCGTGAAAGGGAACGGACGTGAGGAGCCTCCGCGAATAGGCGCGGTAGCCGGTATGGTACTCGGAGTGATGGGTGCCGAGGCAGACATCCATCACGTTGGTCAGAGCGAAATTCGGGAGATAGCGCCAGATCGGCATTCCGCTGCTCAGAGCTCCAGGACCTGAGGTGCAAGACGCGAGGCAAAGGTCAAACAAGTCTGAGCCCAGCATAGCCGTCATCGCGGGAATCAGATTCGGCGAGTAACGAATGAGTGACGGCGGTCACTTCATCGCCAGGCACTGTCACTGCAGGCCGACGGATACATCCAACGACTGACCCGGGTAGATTCGTGTCGATGTGAGACCGTTTGCTCGTCGGAGCGCGCTGATCGAGGCGCCGTGGCGCCGAGCAATTTTCCAGAGGCTGTCGCCTCGGCGAACCGTGTAGACGTGAGGCTGCGGCGCGCTCTCGGCACCGGTCTCGCTCGACCGTTCAACGACGGATACATCCAACGACTGACCCGGGTAGATCTGTGTCGATGTGAGACCGTTTGCTCGTCGGAGCGCGCTGATCGAGGCGCCGTGGCGCCGAGCAATTTTCCAGAGGCTGTCGCCTCGGCGAACCGTGTAGACGCGGGGCTGCGGCGCGCTCTCGGCACCGGTCTCGCTCGACCGTTCAACGTAGGCGGCGTACTGGTTGGGAAAGACCGCAACGTGATAATGCGGCGGGCGACGTTCCGCAGTCCCCTCCAGCACACCCTGGTCCTCCAGATAGAGAAGCGTGCCCTCCAGCCACCGCCGGCACGTCCCCTGGGGGCGACGCAAATCGATGGCCATTCCGGTCGGATGGACTGACCGGTTCGACGCATTGCGCGGCTGTTTCGACTTCGGCCTGGTCAGGCTGGTTATCACCAGTCGCTCTCCGCAGGCCCGACGATACTGTCCGGATATCCGTTCAATAAACAGCTTCACCTCTGGCCGCCCGAATGGGAACGAGACGTCTTTGAGCGTGTAGTCGTGGTTTCCGTCCACCGGGACTAGCAGCCCGGCGTCGACAAACTGGCGTACCTGAGTGGTGCCACGCAAATACGTGAAGTTGTGCCGCTTAGCCTGGCTGGTCTGCACGTCCAACGATGCAGCACTCCCGCGCAGGCTCTGCCCCGCCACGACGGTTGAGCCAAAGCCCAGCAGAACGCACAAGACGATGGGCCGCGAGAACGGACTCCACAGTTGCCGCCATGTTTTTATCGGTCGCATGATCCGTCTATTTGGTTCTCTCAGTCGGCTGATGAACCGGGTGCAGTAGGTCGATTACCATTTATCAGAGCCACGCAGCACCTTTATACACCGACACGATCCTCGCAGGGAGAGATTTCGTCGCCGAACCTTGTTCCAACCCCAATTGCGTCAGCTCAGATCTCATCGGATCTGGCGACGACGATCCGATTCTTACCGGCGCGCAAGGCGCGGGCGCGCCCGATGACCGAGCTGACGATCCGGGCGATGACGGCACCGGCATGACGGAGGAGGTTCGGGCACGGATCTTTAAGCCGTTCTTCAAGACAAAGGAAGTTGCGGAAGGCACGGGACTCGGACTCGCCACTGTCTACGGGATCGTCTGGCAGAGCCAGGGGTGGATGAGCGTGGAGAGCGAACTGGGAGCCTGAAGCACCCTCACCATTTGGCTGCCAGAAGTCTCGCCTGGCGCCAACTCCGGCGCTGCGCCGAGTGGAACCGAGCCGGTGCTTCTGGCTAAAGACGATGCGGGCGTGCTCCTTGCCGTGGGCGAAATACTGCGGCAGCACGGCTACGTCGTGATCGAGGCGCTGTGGGCAGCCACGGAGTACAACGACATCGACCTGCTCGTCACCGACATGGTCATGCCGCGCATGCAAGGAGCCTAGCTAGCGAAACGGTTCTCCGAGGTCCAGCCAGGAACGCCCGTAACTGCTGACATCCGGCTACATCGACGAAGCGCCAGACCGGTAAGCCCTGCCGCACGCTTTCATCCGCAAGCCGTTCACGCCAGACGCGCTACTACACCAGGTGCGAGTCCTGTTCGGCGGGACCGACGACCCGAACTCTGATGTAACAGCGGACGTTGATGTGGCCTCCTGACAAAACTCTGAAAGAGCCTGACGGCGGTTCTGCTCAGCCTACTTCAGGCCCAGTCGCTGTTTTACAACAGGCCAGTCCCGCTTAATCGCCAGGAACGCGGCCAGATCTGGAGACTGCAGAAACGGGTTCGTGGCGCGCTCCAGACCGATGGTGGAACTGGGACGAGAGCCGTAGTCGTGACCGGGCCAGACAGTGGCCTCATCTGGATACCGGTCGAGCAGCCGCTGCAGGCTGGCCCACTCTTCGCGCGCGTCATCATCATTGGCCGTGCCGCCAACCTTGCCGACGAACAGCAGGTCGCCCGTGAGCAGAATCCGCCACGTGGGTTCGTACACCACCAGGTGGTCAGGACAATGTCCTGGCACATAGAGGAAACGGAGCCGCAGGCCGCCGACGTCGATCTCCTGCTCGTCGGCAAGGCCAATCTCCGGACTCACCAGCGCGGATTTCGCCCATGCGGTCAGTGGCGCCCCGGTCAACTCCACGGCCCTGGCATTCCCGTTCGTGTGATCCGGATGCCCGTGCGTGTTGATGACGTGCGTGACCGTCAGCCCCTGGTTTCTGGCGCGCTCTACGAACGCGTCGGGCGAGTACGACGGGTCGACGAGGACGCCCTTCCCGGCGTCGCGGTCCCCGAGCAGGTAGCCAAGGTTTCGGTCGCCGCCGGCACGGATTTGTTCAAAGATGAGTTTCATGTTCCTGCTCCTTCGACGCGGCGGCCTGCTTCTTTCCGGAGATCGCGTTTGACCTCTGCCGGGGATCCTAGCAGCCCGGCGCATCCACTCGACAATCGTAGGCACGTGCCTGAAAGCTAGATCAAAAATGTGCGGGCCAAGGGGATCGCAGGATAGGATCTTCGACAGACAATCGAGGCGCGTCTATTTCAGCGTGATGCGTCACACTGGACACTCAGCGCCAACGTCGCGGGCAACACTCGAAAGGACGTGGTAGATGAAACACCGACATTACTGGAAGGCACTGGCCGCGATAGGCGCGGTCGTCTGCGGCGCCTCGCTGGTGATTCTGGCAATAACGCGTCAGTCACCCCCGGTGGCCACAGAGTGCGATCTGTGCGGCGACCTGAGGCTGAGCGGAAGTGCTTTGGCATCTGGCCCCGATCGCCTGCTGTGGGTGTGCACCGACTGCCAGCACAAGCTGGGACGTCACGTCGACGCCGGAGGGGTCCTGGGAGGTTGAATCAGAACTCCCAGGACCCCCTGCCCACAACGACAGACCAGGCGGGCCCTCGATCTAGTCGTCCCAGCCGACGTTGAAGGGGGTATTAGTCGAGATCGAGCTGTTCATGCGTCTCTTGATGCGCCAGCCCTTCGCCGTCTTCACGAGCGTATCCTTCGTGGCCCGATGGCTCACAACCGTCGGCGGGTTCTGTCTCATGTCCAGGAGCATGATGTAAGCCCACGCTTCAGCGCCTCCTGGCGTAGGATGCACTTGGACGTTGGGCACGATATGCCGAAAGGGGCCCGGCTGCGGACGTGATGCCATCTTGATCAGTTTTTCCCGTCCAACGAGCGGCGTCTTCGCGTTCTGCGGCCCGGCCTGCATAATACCGTCGTCGGTGAAAGCGTCGGCGTAGTGCTCGCCCTTCCCATCCATCCAGATTCCGTCAACCGCTTGGATGTACTTTGAATAGAGGTGCAGGATTTCCGCGTAATCCAGTGAGGTAAATTCATCGCTCTCCTTCTGCTGCCCGAACGCCCAGCTCCCCCCTCCTGCCACCACGATCCCCATGACGATCCCGACGACAACCCCGACGAATCCTGACCGTTTCATGTGTCCTCCTCAGGCTGACGGTTTATCCGCTCGCCTTATGTGATCGAATCTCAGAACGTCCCCGAGCGGCTCATTCTCTCTCTTCTGTCCCTTGCCCTGTCCAACGCCCACGTGCACGACACTTTGCTCGTCTCGATGCGACGCGGAACTCTCACCACGGGCCGCTAGAGGCCGCGTCAATACACGTAGAAGTTGACCAGGCGCTTGAACTCCTGCATCAGCGCACAGCTCCGCCGCATTCCTTTCCGGGTATCGCTTGCGGAAGTCGGTCATGCCGCCCGCCACGATGTAGGCCGGATTTTCGAAGCGGGGAATGCGAAGGTTGATCATCGCCTCGTGCGCGAATCTTACTTCCGAACCATCGTCACTTGCAGCCTACGGCACTGGGGCCGGCCAGAACAGGCGGTCGGCTATGCTCGCGACCAGTTACTCCGATCCGGCCGTGGTGAGATGCTAGCGGTGTCGATCTGAAGTCGCGGTCACAGCTAATGTCCTGATCCCTGGAGGAATCTGGGCTGTCGCTCACTGTATCAACATCGGCTAACGTCGTCTGGTCTTCGGCGCTCGCGGACGTAAAATGGACCGGCGATTTGTGCGCTGGCGCTGGCTCAAAGCCACCCGGTATCGTTCATGTCCGGGTCTCACGAGAGCGCTAAAATGGAGCGTGCTGCCGTGAGTAACGGAGACGGAAACCAAGGAGGTACGATTATGCGAGTTGGACTCTGGGTCGCTCAGGTCGTTCTGGCCGTGGCGTTCGCATTTGCAGGGCAGCTGCACCTATTGACGCCGATACCGGCACTGGTCGAGCAGGCGGCCTGGGCCGGTGCGGTGCCGGCGGCGCTCGCGCGTTTCATCGGAGCGGCTGAAATCGTCGGCGCTCTTGGACTGCTCCTTCCGGCCCTGATGCGCATTCGTCCAGCTCTGACGCCGATGGCGGCAGGCGGACTCGCGACGATCATGGTGCTTGCGACCGTCGTCCACTTCGTGCGGGGCGAGATGTCGCTAGTGCCCGTGAACCTGGTGCTTGGCGGCCTCGCGGTGTTCGTCTGGTGGGGCCGGACGAAGAAAGCGCCGATTCTGCCAAAGACCTAGGAGCCGGTCGTGGAGGTGAGGGTATAGCTTCCTGCAGGCGATGGCGATGACAGACAGAACAGGTCGCGGCACGTGCTAATCGCCGGACGTTCATCAATAGATCGCCAAGGGCTTCAGGATCTTTACGGGAAGCGCGGACCCATCTGACTATTCACTCTCGCCGAACCGCTTGAGGTCTTCGGGACCGTCCTTCGATTCAACTTCGCCGTCGCCCTGCACCTGCACTCTGATCTGTTCGACGATCTCGGGGTTGGCCAGCGTGGTCACGTCTCGGGTGTCCATCATGTCGAGAGCGTGGCGAGGTTTTTCGGCGCAGGATCGTGCGACATCACACGCGCCCGCTCACTAGCGAGTCCACAATGCCTGGGTCCGCGAGTGTCGAGGTGTCGCCCAAATCGTTAACGTTACCCTCGGCGATCTTACGCAGAATACGGCGCATGATCTTGCCGGAACGCGTCTTTGGCAAGCCCTCAGTGAACTGGATTTTCTCCGGCAAGGCGTGCGGCCCGATTTCGATCCTAACGGCTTTAACGATCTCGTTTTTCATGCCGTCATATGGAGTCTGGCCTGTCTTCAGAGTAACGAAGGCGTAGATCGCGTTGCCCTTGATGTCGTGAGGGTAACCAACGACCGCGGCCTCAGCCACGGACGGGTGCTTCCCAATCGCACCCTCGACCTCAGCGGAACCAAAATTGTGCCCAGACACGATAATAATGTCGTCGACGCGTCCGGTGATCCAGTAGTAACCGTCCTTGTCGCGCAGGCAGCCGTCACCAGAAAAATACTTTCCTGGAAATCGTGCAAAGTAGGTGTCGAAGAAACGTTGTTGATCTCCATAGATGCCACGCATCTGGCCTGGCCATGAATCCAGCATGCAGAGATTTCCTCGGACGTTATTCCCTTCGAGAAGGTTGCCCTCGTCATCGACTAGCGCGGGCTTGATGCCAAACAGCGGAAATGTTGCGGAACCCGGCTTGGTCGGCGTCGCGCCCGGCAATGGCGACATGAGGATGCCACCGGTTTCAGTCTGCCACCAGGTATCAACAATCGGGCATCTCTCTCCGCCGATCACAGTGTGATACCAGGTCCACTCAGGTGATTTGATCGTTTCGCCGACGGTACCGAGTAGGCGCAAGCTGCTCAGGTCATGTTTCGCTGGCCAGCTGTCGCCCTCCTTCATCAGCCCACGCAGGGCGGTCGGTGCAGTGTAGAAAATGTTGACTTTATGCTTCGCGCACACCTCCCAAAATCTGCCCCAGTCTGGGTAGTTCGGCACGCCTTCATACATCATCGTGATTGCGCCGTTCGCGAGCGGGCCGTAGGTAATATAACTATGCCCGGTAACCCAGCCAATATCAGCGGTGCACCAGAACACCTCGCCAGGCCGGTAGTCGAAGACGTAACTGAAGGTGGCCGCAACGTAGGTCAGGTACCCGCCCGTAGTGTGCAGCACGCCCTTGGGCTTACCGGTCGATCCCGAGGTGTAGAGGATGAAGAGCGGGTCTTCGGCATCCATCGCCTCTGGCGCGCAGGTCTCGTCAGCAGAAGCGAGCGCGTCGTGCCACCAGACATCGCGGCCATCGGCCATCTCAACCGGCGAACCAGTGCGCCGGACGACGAGCATCTTTTCGATGCTCGGAGTCTTTTCGACGGCCTTATCGGCATTCGCCTTCATCGCGATGTCCTGCTTCGCGCCTCGCACTCCAGTGTCCTGCGTGACGATCGCCTTGCACAGTGAGTCGTTGATACGGGTGACGAGGCTGTCCGCCGTGAACGCACCGAACACGATAGAGTGAACTGCGCCGATCCGCGCACAGGCCAGCATCGAAATCGCCAGCTCAGGAATCATCTGCATGTAGAGGCAAACCCTGTCGCCCCTGACGATGCCCAATTTCTTAAGCGCGTTCCCGGCCCTTTGAACTTCGGCCAGAAGCTCGGCGTAAGTGTAGGTTTTGCTCTCGGTCGGGTCGTTGCCTTCCCAGATCAGCGCAGTATCATCGCCGCGACAGGCTTCAACGTGCCGATCGAGGCAGTTGTAGCAGGCGTTGAGCTTGCCGCCGAGATACCACTTGATTTCGGCCTTGTGGTAGTCGACCTGCCGAACGGTGTGCCATTTTTCGATCCACGTGATTCGCTGTTCGGCCTGCTCGGCCCAAAACTTGTCAGGATCACTAATGGAGCGACCATAAATGGCACGGTACTCGTCGAGCGACTTCACCTGGGCGTTGGTGGAAAACTCCGCCGGTGGATTGTAAACGGGCGTTTCGTTGTCTGCCACGATCTTCTCCTGCTGCGTATCGTTTAGGTCTCTCAGACTAGAATCTCACGCCTCTTGAGGCTGGCGTCCCGACATTCCCGTCTCGCTGCTATGACGTGGCCGCGGGCGCGGGCGCGAGATGGGGCGGACGAGCCAGCATCAGCGCCGCGAACGAGACGAGCGCAAGCGCGCCCGCAACGTAGAACGCGTACCGGTAGTCGCCGAATGCATCGAACACTTGCGCCGCGATCACCGGCCCGATAATTCCGGCCGTCCCCCACGCGGTGAAAAGTAGACCGTAGTTCATGCCGAGGTTGCGCGTGCCGTACATGTCGGCCGTGGTAGACGCAAAGACGGAGAGCTGCGTCCCATAGCACCAGTAGACGATCACGGCGAGGATGTAGAACAGCACCACCTCCGAGCGGACCGCAACCCAAAGGGGCATGGCACCAGCCGACAGTAGCACCATCACCCGAAGCGTCGTCAGCCTTCCCAGCGTGTCGGACAGCCATCCAGACAGGATGCGGCCGCCTGCATTGCCTACCGCCCCGATGGTGATCGCGAAGGTCGCCGCCGCGGCTCCGAGGCCAGCATCGCGCGCAAACGGGACGAGCTGGCTGATCGTCATGAGGCCCGCGGTCGCGCCTAGGCAGTACGCCACCCACAGCACGTAGAAGGTCGGCGTCCGTAGCATCTCACCCGTCGAGTAGTCGCGATTGGTTCGCTGCGCCGTCGCACCCTGCGGAGGCTTCCATCCAGGCGGCGTGTAGCCGGCGGGAGGATTCTTGAGCAGCGCGGTCCCGATCATGCCCATCACGAAGAACAACACGCCGAGGATCTGAAATGTGGGTCGCCACCCTACCGAACCAATGAGCGAGTTCGCGACGGGTCCGAAAATCGCTGACCCGGCGCCATAGCCGCCGACCATGAGGCCCACGACGAGTCCCCGCTTGTCCGGAAACCATTTGGATGCGACTGGGACCGGCGTGGCGTACCCGAACCCATTGCCAACACCGACCACCGCGCCGAACACCACGTACAGGAAGATGAGCGAGGTGGTATAGCTGGCCAGGATGAAACCGATGCCCACAAGCGTTCCGCCGATCGCGGCGCAGATCCTAGGACCACGCAGATCCTGAATACGTCCGGCCAGCACGAAGGACAGGGCGAAGCTGACCACGGCGATCGTGAACACCCACGACGTCTCCGCTCGTGTCCACCCGAATTCCTTCTCGAGCGGGAGCACGAACACGCTCCAGGCATAGAGGGAACCGAGCGCAAGGTTCATGCAGATGCCGCCGATAACGGGAAGCCATCGATTCATTGCCGAGATCTCCCAGAAAAGTCGCGTGGAACTAAGGCTTCGAGGAAGCTAGCGTCGAACGCGCGTGGTTGTCGCCGGATCGAGCATGCGTGCTTTGCGAGGTGCTATCGCTTGGGCACGCCGGTGCCGGAGGAACCCATGAACAGCTTCTTCCCATCAGGGAACATGATGTCCCGGCCGTTTGCCCGCTTCGAGCCATCCTTTGCCTGAAAGCCCTCGACGATGACCTCGATGCCCGCGGGCAGTGAATTCTTGGTAAACCCACGCCGCAACAGGCCGGTGGGAGGACCGCCTTCGATCATCCACCGCGTGAGCGAGCCGTCCGGCTCCTTCACGTCGATGTGGACCCATGAGTGTGGGTTGATCCACTCCATCTTGAAGACAGTACCTTGCAGCTTGATCGGCTTGTCGGCATCGAACTCGGCCGAAAAGGCATGGTGGGCGATGGTGGACGTCCCCATGCACAGCATTCCGACGCTCAGCAACGCACCCAAAACTCTTCGTGTCATTTGATACTCCTCGCAGTCCGGCAGCAGAATAGACTAGCTACCGCGGACGGTCAATGGCGGCGCGAGACCCCTCCCGCCACTGGCTTCCACCGCCCGGAACAGGCGCTTCCTCCGTCACTCCCGCCACGCCATGTCAGATCTGCGGCAACAGGGCAGGCCGTCCATCGCTGTCCCCGAAGCGATCGATCGAAACGCCGATTTTGTCCAGCAGCGTCAGTTGAAGATTCGCGAGCGGCGTCCCGGGGGCGTATCTGAGGTGGCGACCGCCCGTGATACCCATCGCCCGGCCACCGGCGACGAGCGTCGGCACGTCCAGTGGAAGATGGACATTGGAGTTACTCATCCCCGAGCCAAACAAGAGTGCCGTGTGGTCCAGCAGGGTTCCGTCGCCGTCCGGCGTCGAACCGAGCATCCCGAGCAAATCGGCGAAGAGTCCCACGTGGAATCTGTTCAGCTTTGCCTGTTCTCCCAGCCTCGCGGGATCGTTCTGGTGATGCGAGAGCGGGTGAATGCCCTCCAGAACACCGCTCTCGGGAAAGACCCGGTCACTGCGTTCGCGAACCATCAGCAGCGTCGATACGCGAACGCGGTCTGACTGGTACGCCAGCCGCAGCAACTCGAACATCAACTTCGCGTGCGCGTCGAACGTCTCCGGAATGCCAATAAATCGCGCGATGTCCGCACCTGTCGGCACGTCCGCATCTCGCTGTTCCTCTACCTTCTGAATGTGACGCTCGACATCTCGAATCGTGTCGAAGTACTCGGTGGCCTGGTTCCGGTCGCTCGGACCCAGCGTGTCCTGCAGCGCAGCGATGTCGGACGTCATCCTGTCCAGAATGCTTCGATCCCCCCGCCGCTGTCTCTCGCGCGCGGCAGCGCTACTGCCGTCCCCGAACAGGCGCTCGAACACCGCGCGTGGATTCACCTCCATGGGCAGCGGTGTTGCCGCGTTACGCCACGAGAGCGTGGAGACGTAGGTGCACGTAAACGCCGGTTCACAGGCACGGGTCAGATCAACGGATTCAAGGGCGAGTTCAAGCGAAGACAGCTGTGTCTGTCGGCCGATCGCCTGCGCCGCGACTTGATCCATCGACACACTGACTGCGACGTCCGAGCCCTCGGTTCGCCTCGCCTGGGTGCCGGTCAGCCAGGCGGGCTGAATGCGCGAGTGGAGTCCGCCCGCGTCGTCGGAGCCGCCCTGCCGATTGTCGAGGCCGCTCAGGACGAGCACCTGATCACGGAAGGGCACCAACGGCTGCAGTGTAGGCGACAGCTCGAGCGTCCCCTCCGACGCCGGCGTCCACTGTGCCATGTTCATCCCGTTCCCCACGTACACGGCGCAGAAACGCCGGGGCGGCTCCAGCCCGGCACCTCTGAGCGACGTGAGCGCGGGGACCATGCCATCGAGCAACGGTAGCGCGATGGCCGCACCGAGCCCTCGCAGCATGGTCCGCCGAGGCAAGTGTGTCTTCGTGATGATCATGGCAAACGCAGAGGGCCGAAATTCTCGTGGAATTTCGGCCCCTCCCTTGTTCCGCTCCGCGCCCGCCGCGCGTCGGGCCGGTCCGCCCCGTCCCGACGCCTCCCGGCTGACTAGTTCGTCCCGTCGAGCACGCGCTTGAGGTTGGCCTTGTCGTCGATGTAGGTGCCCCGAATCAGCCCCTCATCGGGCGGCACCTCCAAGCCCCGCGCGGCCATCAGTTCCCGCAATAGCTGCGCGCCCGGCTCCTGGCGGAAGAAGATGCCGCCGACCACGATGCCGTCGGCAATCTGCACCGGCAGCCAGCCGGTCTCGTTCAGCCCCAGGTCCGTCCGCGCCCGCGCCGGGGGCGGCTGGCCGTTCCGCGGCAGGGCCTTGAGGTCCAGCACCGCGCCGTTCTGCTCGAGAATCCGGATCACGTCGAGATTGCCCCGGTACGCCGCGCCGTGCATCGGAGTCCAGCCCCGGTCATCCGAGGTGTTCATCGTCTCGAAATCCGGCTTCGTCAGGTCGATCATCGTCTGCAGCGCGACCGGCGCGTCCACGTCGATGCCGTCCTCGTTCGGCGACCGGATGCCATTGCCGGCTGTCGCCATCAGCGGCGTCATCCCGTCCTTGGTCGCCAGCGTGTGGTCGGCCCCATGCGCGATCAGCAGCCGGATCAGCGGGGCGTCGCTCACGCGCGCCGCCATCAGCAGCGGCGTCGCGCCAATGCGGCTCACCGGCGCATGCCGGTAGTAGTCCTCGAATTCTTTGGTCGCCTGGGTGTTGACGTTCGCCCCCTTGGCCAGCAGCTGTTCGGCCAGCTCCAGCCCGGACACCGTCCCGGTCATCGTCGGGCCAATCGTCCAGCCGACGTTCGTGCGCGACTTGCCCGGTTCGGCCCGCGACCGCGCCAGCTGATGTAGCGCCGTCCAGCCGTTGTCCATTAGATTGGGATCCGCGCCCCGCTCCAGCAGGAGCGCCGCCGCCTCGTAGTGCCCGTTGGCAATCGCCAGCGTCAGGATCGGCGTCTGGCCGTTCGCCGGAATCACCTCGGCCGTGTCATTCACATCCGCCCCGGCATCGAGCAGGGCGCGCAACGCGTCGAGGTGGCCGCGTCGCGCCGCAAACGCCACCGGCGTGAGCGCCCCGAACGCCGCCGTCGCATCCCCGTGCGCCAGTTGCCAGCCTTGCGGCGTCCCGGGCACGACCGGGGTCGGCGCGGCGGTGCCCCGGGAGCTCGTCGCCGGCGCCGGCGCCGGCGGCGGATAGCCATACCCCTGCCGGCGCAGCTTGGGGGGCGTCATGGAGCGGGCATCGACTTCGGCCCCCGCCGCGACCAGCGCCGTAATCGCCGCCGCATTGCCGTGCACCGCCGCCCACATCAACGGCGTCTGCCCACGGAGCGCTTCCCGCGCCTGCGGGTCCGCCCCGTGCGCCAGTAACACCCGGATCGCGTCCACGTTGCCCGTGCGGGACGCGGTCAAGAGCACCGTCTCCCCGCCCGGTGCCATGCCGTTCGCGTCCGCCCCCGCCGCCAGTAACCGCTCGATCAACGCCGCGCTGCCGTTCTCGGCCGCCAGCGTCAGCGGCCGCACCCCATAGCGATTCGCCGCCGTCGCCACCGCCCCCGCCTCGAGCAGCAGGTCCGTCACCGCCAGGGCATTCCGATGCGCCGCCCAGTGCAGCGCCGTCGTGCCGTCCGGTTCCGTGGCCTGCACGTCCGCCGTCGGCAACAGCGCCCGCACCGCCGCCGCGTCCGACTGCTTCGCCGCCTCGATGAGCGGCACCTCGCGCGTGGCTCCCAGACTCACCAGCGCCAACACCAGCACCGCGTATCCGTGCGTCCTCATGGCTGTTTTCCCTCGCATCGCTGTTGTCCCGACTCGCCTGGCGGCCACCTAGAGGTCCGTGACCCGGCCCGTGCTGTCGCCGACGCTGTCGAGCGTCACCCCGACCTTGTCGAGCAGGCTCAACCCGAAGTTCATGAAGGGCGTGTCCATCGGATACTCCAGCAGGCGATTGCCCTGCAGTTGCCCGCGCGCGCCCCCCACCACCGCAATCGGCATGTCGTGCGGACTGTGAATGTCGCCCGACCCGAGCCCGCATCCCCACAGCATCACCGAATGGTCGAGCAGCGTCCCGTCCCCGTCCGGCGTGTCCCGCATCTTCTTGGCCAGATTCGCAAACAGCTGCACGAAATACGTATTGATCTTCGTGTTCTGCGTGATCTTGTGCGGGTCGCCCTGATGGTGCGACGTCCCGTGGTGCGCCTCCGGCACCCCGATGAACGGAAACTGCCGCCCCCCCTGCTCCCGCGATGTCTGGAACGTGATCACCCGCGTCACGTCCGCCTGGAACGCCAGAAACTGCAGGTCCACCATCAGGTCCGCGTGATCCGCGAACGACTCCGGAATCCCCGCCGGCTGCGTCGACGTCGGCAGCGGCGTCGTCGCGCTCGTCCGCTCCCCCTTCTGAATCCGCTGCTCCACGTCCCGCAGCGCGTCCAGATACTCCGCCACCGTGTTCCGGTCCCCCGCCCCCAACTGCCGCCGCAGTTGCGACAGGTCCTCCCCCACGAAGTCCAGGATGCTCCGGTCCTTCGCGAACTGCCCCAGCCGCTGCTCCGGCGTCCCGCCGTCCCCAAACAGCCGCTCGAACACCACCCGCGGGTTGTTCTCGTTCGGCAACGGCATCGTCGGCGTCCGCCACGAGAACGTGTTCACATACACGCAGCTATACCCTTGGTCGCAGTTGCCCACGAAGCTCGACTCCA